>WBZS01002126.1_pt1 | contig 13078 bp, 11 predicted proteins | sample 5204201 | NCBI WGS metagenome assembly WBZS01 (sample SAMN12344357, study PRJNA552823) | activated sludge metagenome | biome: Activated sludge suspended growth; feature: Nitrification reactor; material: Wastewater; isolation source: activated sludge from nitrification reactor of wastewater...
GCGTGGTCACGGCGGTCAGGCTACCCAGCCGCGCGGGCGGCCCGCTGGCGGCGTCCGCATCACAGACCCGCGGCGGCATAGAGCTTGCCGACCTCGTCACGGGTCAGCCGCCGGGTTTTGCCGACCTTGAGGTCGCCCAGGCGGATCGGGCCGACGTCGGTGCGCACGAGGCTTTCCACGGGGTGGCCGACCGCGGCGAGCAGGCGGCGGACGACGTGCTTGCGCCCCTCGTGGAGGACGACCTGCACCAGCGCCTTGCCGGGCGCCGAGTCGACGAGTTTGAACGAGTCGACCGCGACCGGCCCGTCGTCCAGCTCGATCCCGGCGCGCAGCCGCTTGCCGAGGTCGCGGGCGACGGGGCCCGGCACCTGGGCGAGATAGGTCTTGAGGACTCCGTATGCCGGGTGCTGCAGTCGGTGGGCGAGGTCACCGTCGTTGGTGAGCAGGAGCAACCCCTCGGTGTCGGCGTCCAGGCGCCCCACGTGGAACAGGCGCTCCTGCCGGGCGCCGAGGAAGTCGGAGATCGAGGGGCGCCCCAGCTCGTCGCTCATGGTCGAGACGACACCGAGCGGTTTGTTGAAGGCCAGGTAGACCCGTGACTCGTCCAGTTGGACGCGCTCGCCGTCGACGTGGACGGTCTGGCGGATGGGGTCGATCCGGACGCCGAGCTCGGTGACGACGTGGCCGTCGACCTCGACCCGGCCGGCGGTGATGAGGTTTTCGCACGCGCGCCGGGAGCCGATCCCGGCGGCGGCCAGGAGCTTTTGCAGGCGCACCCCGTCGGGGTCGTGGACGTCGATGGGGATCGCCGGGCCCGCCGTCTTGGGGCGGGAGGGCAACGCCGTTGGCTGGCTCGGCTTGGTCGATCCGGCGAAACGCGGGCTCTTGCCGCCGCCCGACCCGGGCTTGCGGGGGCCGCGCGACGGCATACCGGATGCCGACCCGCCCCCACGAGACGGTGAGCCGCCCCGACCGCCTGATCCTCGACCAGCACCGCCAGCCGTGCGCCCCGTGCCGCCCCCAGCACCGCCACCCGAGCGCCCGGCGCCGCCGCCAGCACCTCGACCGGACGCCGAGCCACGGCTGCCGCCGCCCTCGCCGCTACGGCCGCGGACGCCTGACTGTCCGGCGCTCATCCGCGTCCCGCTTCCGCAATCTCGTCCAACAGGTCCACGTCGGGCAGGTAGGGCGCCAACGGGGGCAGATCATCGAGGCTGTCCAGGCCCAGGCGTTGCAGGAAGTAGGGCGTGGTGCCATAGAGGATCGCGCCGCCCTCCCCCTCGCCGCGCTCCTCGATCAGGCCGCGGGACAACAGAGTTCGCACGACGCCGTCGACGTTGACGCCTCGCACCGCACCGATCCGCGACCGGGAGACCGGCTGCTTGTAGGCGATCACCGCCAGCGTCTCCAGCGATGCCTGGGTTAGCCTGGCCTGCTGACCGTCCAGGAGGAACTTCTCGACCACCGGGGCATAGTCCGACCGGCTGTAGACCCGCCACCCGCCGCCGAACGGCCGCAACGTGAAGCCGCGGTTCGCGGCGGCATACTCGGCTTCCAGCGCCTCGAGGTGGGCGCGGACGTCCGCGACGGGGACCTCGAGCGCCGTCGCCAGGGCGACCTCGCTGACCGGCTCGTCGACCACCATGAGGACGGCCTCGATCGCCGAGCGCGCCCCGCCCGGGAACGCCTCGACGTCGAAGGCCACCTGCCCGGGCGCCTCGGCCTCCTCGGCGGCATCGGCGGCCTCCAGCGCCTCGGGCGCGTCGGTCCGGTCGAGCGCGTCGTCGGGAACCGCAGCCTCCTCGTCGGGCCGCACGTCCTCACTCATCGGGTGCTCCTTGCTTTGGTATGCCGTGCCCCTCATCGTCGGCCGGGACCGCGCTTTGGCCGTCGTCGCCCGCTGTGGGCGGGACGCCCTCGTCGCCTGCCGTGGGCTGGTCGCCCTCGTCGAACTCATCGTCGACCGTGATCTCGCCCTCGTCGGTCCCGGTCCAGCGGACCGCCAGGTCGGCGAGGGGCTCGGCCTGGTCGAAGGTGATCGCACCCTCCTTATAGAGCTCGAGCAACGCGAGGAATCGGGCGACGATGACCAGCGTGGAGTCGGCGTCAGCCACGAGCGCCCGGAACGAACAGGTCCGGTCGGCCCGCAGCTTCGTGACAAGAATGGCCGCTTGATCGCGGACGCTGACGTGCTGGGTGTGCAAGTGCTCCAACCCGACCGTCGGCGGCACCTTGGGGATCATCGCCCGCGCAGCGATCATCGCCAACTGCTCGGGGGTGATGCCCATGACGAGCTCGGGCAGCAATGCCGCGAACCGAGGCTCGAGCCCCGCTTGACGCGGGGTCAGCCGACCGGCAGTGGCCATTCGGTCGGCGAAGGTCGCGGCGATGTCCTTGAACGCCCGGTATTGCAGCAGCCGCGCGAACAGCAGGTCCCGGGCTTCGATGAGCGCCAAGTCCTCCTCGTCGTCCGGGTCGGCCTGCGGCAGCAGCCGAGCGGCCTTGAGGTCGAGCAGCGTCGCGGCGACGAGCAGGAACTCCGAGGCCTGCGACAGGTCCCACTCCAGGTCGGCCTCACGAATGGTCCGAATGTGCCCGATGAACTCGTCGGTGACCCTGGCCAGAGCGATCTCAGTGATGTCGAGCTTGTGCTTGGCGATCAAGCCGAGCAGCAGGTCGAAAGGCCCCTCGAACACGTCGAGATGCACCTCGAAGGGGGTCGCCGCCGAGCGCCGCGTGATCACCCCGCCGGGTGTGGCTGGGGCGTCAGGCAGCAGGGCCTCGGTCACGGGTGATCTCGGGTCGCTCGGATGCGTAGCGGCGGCTCAGGCCGCACCGCCGCGGGCGATGAGCTCGCGGGCCAGCTGCCGGTATGCCGCGGCCGCACCGTGCGCGGACGCGTAGGAGGTGATCGGTTCGGCGGCCAGCGTCGCGTCGGGGAACTTCACCGTGCGGCTAATGACGGTGTGGAAGACCCGGTCACCGAAGTGGTCAACGACCGACCGGACGACCTCTCGACTGTGCAGGGTCCGTCCGTCGTACATCGTCGCGAGGATCCCGTCGACCTGCAGGCCGGGGTTGAGCCGGTCGGTGATCTTCTCGATGGTTTCTACGAGCAGGGCCACGCCGCGCATCGCGAAGAACTCGCATTCCAGCGGAATGAGCACCCCGTGAGCCGCCGTGAGCGCGTTGACGGTCAACAGACCCAGCGAAGGTTGGCAGTCGATGATGACGACGTCGTAGTCGTCCAGGATGGGCCGTAACGCCCGCGCGAGGATCTGTTCGCGGGCCACCTCGCCGACGAGTTGGACCTCGGCCGCCGACAGGTCGATGTTGGCCGGGATGAGGTCGAGGTTCTCGGTCCGGGTGCTCTGGATGACCTCACGGATGTTGTGTCCACGCTCGGTGAGCAGGTTGTAAATCGTCACGTCGAGGTCGTTAGGCCGGATCCCCAGCCCCACGGACAACGCCCCCTGTGGGTCGAAGTCGACCAACAACACCTTGCGACCGAGCTCGGCGAGCGCGGCGCCCAGGTTGATTGTCGTCGTGGTCTTGCCGACCCCGCCCTTCTGGTTGCACATGGCGATGACCCGGGCCGGCCCGTGGCTGGCCAGCGGCGCCGGGATCGGGAAGGACGGCATCGGACGTCCGGTCGGTCCAATTCCACCGACCCCTGCATCCTCGGTGCCCGGCAGCGGCGTGTCGTTGGCATCGCGGACGTCGGGGGCCTCGTTGATGGACCCGCCGGGAAGGTTGCGGTCGATGCTCACAGCTGCGCCTCTCCCCGTGGTTGGTGCGGTCGGTCAGCCTCTCGCTGATCGGAGCGACCCTATCAGCGGGCCCGGGGGTGGGACTCGGCGTAGACCTCACGCAATCGAGCCACCGTGACCATGGTGTAGATCTGGGTGGTTGTCACCGAAGCATGCCCGAGCAGCTCCTGGACCACCCGGACGTCGGCTCCGCCTTCGAGCAGGTGCGTCGCGAACGAGTGCCGCAGAGTGTGCGGCGACAGGTGCCCCCCGAGCCCCGCCCGCTCCCCCGCCGCCGCCAGCGCAGCCCAGGCGGTCTGTCTGCTCAGCCGGGCCCCCCGTGCTCCCAGGAATACCGCGGGGGTTCCCTTGCCCCTGCCCGCCAGCGCTGGTCGCCCGCGGACGAGGTATGCCGTCACCGCATCCCTGGCATACCGGCCCAGCGGGACGACCCGCTCCTTGGACCCCTTGCCGAACAACCGAACCGTGCCCTCGCCGAGGTCCAGATCGTCGACATCAAGTCCGACGGCCTCCGAGATCCGCGCCCCCGCCCCGTAAAGCACCTCGAACAGCGCCCGGTCCCGCAACGAAAGTGCCGTGTCCCCCAGTGACGCCGCAGCCAGCAACCGTTCCACCTCGTCGATCCCGATGGCCTTGGGCAACCGCAATGGCGTCTTCGGTGGCCGCACGCCCTCGGCTGGGTCGGTGCTGGTGCGCCCTTCGAGCGCGAGGAAACGGTGCAGCCCCCGCACCGCGACCAGGGTCCGGGCCGCGGACGGGGCGGAGAGCGGCATACGACCTGGGGAGCCCGCACGCACCTGCGCGAGGAAGCCTGCGACGTGCGCCTCGGTAACTTCCCCCGGCCTCCGCACTCCGGCGCGAGCGAGGTAGTCCAGGTAACGGTCGAGGTCACGGGTGTAGGAGACCAGGGTGTTCCGCGCGACGCCTCGCTCGACATCGAGATGGTCCAGCCACCCGCGGACGGCCCGCGCCAACTCCCGCGGCACCGGCACGACCGCAGGTCCCGGCCGATCGCCGGCAGGCGCCGACTGGCTGGAGTCAGTGGACATGGGGTGACCGCTCACACGCCCAGGCGCTGACCCAGGCGCCCGTCCCCGCTGACGGTGACGAGTAGCTGCTCGGTGGCCCGCGTGGCGGCGACGTAGAAGAGCCGCGCGGCATCCTTGTCGTCTTCGTCGGGTGCGGGCAACCGGCCAAGTCCGGGGATGGCGACGAGCGGGAACTCCAGTCCTTTACTCACCCGCATGGTGAGGATCTTGACCGTGTCGGCCTCCGGACGGAAGTCGCCTGGCCGGCGACGGACCGTGTGTGGCACCGCCAAGCGCCGCAGGGCGCCCGCGCACGCGTCCATCACGGCGGTGTCGTGGCAGAGCACCGCCATGTCCGACCACGCGCGTCCGTCCCGGGCCGCGGCCGCCAGGACGTGCGCGACGTATGCCGCCTCCGCACCGAGGGTGGGCAGGCGGCGGACCTCGGGTTCCTCGCCATCGCGCCCGCAGCTGATCGGCCCCAGCAGCGGCGCTCCGTCCTCGTCGCTGTCGTGCGGGGCGAGGATCTCTGCCGCCGCCCGCTGGGCGAGGCGCAGGATCTGGGTGGTGTTGCGGTAGTTGACCCGCAGGATCGTCGTGCGGCCGGATGCCTGGATGCCGACGCTCTTGAAGCTGAACCCTCGCGCTTTGCTGCGCTCGTAGATGTTCTGGGCATCGTCGTAGAGCACCAGCAGGTCGTTGGTCGCCGGGTCGACCATCTGCGCAACCAGGCGTAGCCATTCGGCTCGGAAGTCGTGCCCCTCGTCGATGAGCACCGCGGAGTATTGGGCCCGCGGCACCTGGCCGCGATCGACGGCCGTGATGAGGTGGTCGACCAGTTCGTCGAAAAAGTGCGGACCATCCGGGGGAAGCGGCTGGTGGAAGGCCACGAGTTGTTGGCGGACCCAGCGGTGGAAGTGTCGGACGTGGACCCGGTCAGAGAGCCCTTTCGCGGCGAAGGTCGCGATGAGCGAGGCGCCCAGGGGCTCGTTGAAACACACCACGAGCACTGGTTTGGCTCCCGGCGCAGCCACTTTCGCGAGGTACTCCGCCCGGTAGCCGAGGATCATCGTCTTGCCCGACCCGGCGACGCCGTGGACGACCCGATGCCCGCTGCCGAGGCTTCGGGCCAACTGCTCCTGCTGCAGGTCCATGACCTTCATGACGTCGGGGAGTTGGACGCCCTCGAAGGTGCCGTCCCCACTCACCCTCCCGTGCGCCGGATTGCCGTCACCCTCGACCGCCTCGAACAAGGCCGCGTCAGGAGGGTTCACCCGAACGTCGGGGAACATGATCCATCGCACCCGATCCAACTGCGGCAGCGTCAGTTTCGCGGCGAAGCGCTGGGGGAACATCCGCCACAAGCGCTCCTGGAAGACCTCAGGATCGACCGACTCGGTCATCTCGTCGGAGCAGATCACGGCATGACCATCGATGACCTCCGCCAACCCGGACCTCTCGAACTCAGCCCGGGTGATCTTCGTGAACACCACGCCATACCCCCAGGGGAAGGCGAGCTTGCCCTCATGAGCTCCCGAGCCGTGCACGAGCTGTGGATCGCGCTCCAAGGCACGGACCACGTCGTGCGCCCCGTGCCTGGCCTGCAGAACCGGGTTGAGCACCCGCTTGTGCCGTCCCCCGGGGACGATGTCCCACATCTCGCGGGTGACCCGCTGAACGATGCCCAGGGACCAGTCCTTCGTCTCAAGGATGAGCACCCCACGACTCGGGTGCAGGACAACGAAATCCGGGTGCGTGCGCATCGGTCCGATGGGCACGTCGTACCACACCAGATAGTCGTCATCGAGCTTCTGCCCGAGCCGCTCGGCCAGCCGTCGTTCGCCGGGTGTCATCCGCTGGGCAGCGCTGCTCAACGTCGTGATCAACGTGCCCATGACCGGCAGGCTAACGCGCTCACCTTCAGTCGCAACCGGAACCACACCCAGGACGTAGCGTGTCCCCGTCGCCCTTTGCGGACCGTCACGAGGAGACCGATGAAGCTGTACGCCGATCTGCCCGCCCGGCGGATCACCCAAGTGCTCTCCGACCTGTTCACGGCCGGCTGGGTCCTCGCCTGCACGTATGCCGGTCGCCTCGTCCACGACACCACCGCCACGCTGCGGCGCCCCGCGGACGGCCTGACCACGGCCGGAACCCAGCTCCAGACCGGGATGACCTCGGCCGGCGACCAGGTCGCGAGGGTCCCGCTCGTCGGCGACTCGCTACAGGGTCCGTTCCGGGAAGCCGCCCGCACCGGCGGGGCGCTCACCCAGGCCGGAGCCGACCTGGGCGGCGCCGTCGACCGACTTGCGCTGGTATTCGGAGTTTCGGTTGCGCTCATCCCCATCGTCGTCTGGCTACTCGTGTGGCTGCCTGTGCGGGTGCGCTTCGCCCGCCGGGCCAGCGCCGCCCAACGCTTCGTCGATGGGCCGGCGGACCTCGACCTGTTTGCCCTCCGTGCCCTGGCCGGCCAGCCGATGCACCGGCTGGCGAGGATCCACGACGACCCAGCCGGCGCGTGGCGGGCCCGCGACCCGCGGGTCATCCGCGAGCTGGCCGTCCTCGAACTACGCGACAGCGGCCTTCGCCCACCGCGAGCCGGCTGAGCGGCCGGCTCAGTCGGCGCGCAGGACGCTCGGCCGTAGGTCCTGCGCCGGCGGGGCCCAGTCGGCCGCCGCTGCGGGCACCTGTTCGCCCGAGCGGATGTCCTTGACCGAGTCTCCGTCGCTCTCCGGCCCACCCGGGAACCAGACATAAGGGATGCCGCGGCGCGCGGCATACCGGATCTGCTTGCCGAACTTCTCGGGTCGGGGGGCGACCTCGCACGGTATGCCGCGGGCCCGCAGCGCCGACGCGACCGCCAACGACCGGGGCCGGGACTCCTCGTCGGTCAGGGCCACCAGGACGCAGGCGGGCGTGGACCGCGAGGCCGACACCAGGCCCTGGCGGAAGAGCAAACCGAGCAGCCGGGATACCCCGATCGAGATCCCGACGCCCGGATAGGTCGTCGTCCCGTCGGTCGCCAGGGAGTCATAGCGACCGCCGCCGGCCACCGCGCCCCAGGACTCGAAACCGACGAGGCGCACCTCGTAGACCGTCCCGGTGTAGTAGTCCAGGCCACGAGCGAGCTTGAGATCCGCGACGACCCGACCGGGCGCGTGGGTGCGGCCCGCGTCGACCACGGCCGCCAGGCCGGCAAGGCCCTCGTCGATGAGCGGATCGCTCACCCCGAGCGCACGTACGGCATCGACGAACGACAGATCCTCGGTGCGGATCGACGCCAACGCGAGGCACCGGTCAGCCTGCTGCGACGTGCAGCCCGACTCGACGAGCATCGCGCGCACCGTCTCGGCCGGCACCTTGTCGAGCTTGTCGACGATCCGCAGGGTGCCGCCGATGTCGGCGATCCCCAGGCCCCGGTAGAACCCCTGCGGGATCCGTCGGTCGTTGACCTGCACGACGTAGTCGCCGATCGGCAGCCGGTCGAAGACGTCGGTGAGGACCAGCGGCATCTCGATCTCGTACTGCGGGGACAACTCACCCACGTCGACGACGTCGATGTCGCACTGGGTGAACTCGCGGTAGCGCCCCTCCTGCGGCCGCTCCCCGCGCCACGACTTCTGCATCTGGTAGCGCCGGAACGGGAACGCCAGCTTGCCGGCGTTTTCCAGCACGTAGCGGGCGAACGGCACGGTGAGGTCGAAGTGCAGCCCGAGCGAGGGCTCGCGAGCGTCGGTCGCGTCGGCGGCCAACCGGCTGATCCCGTAGATCTCCTTGTCGGCGTCGCCGCCCTTGCCCAGCAGCCGCTCTACCGGCTCGACGGCCCGGGTCTCGATGGAGGCGAACCCGTGCAGCTCGAACACCTCGCGGATCACGTCGAGGACGTGTTGCTCGACGATCCGCTGATCGGGGAGGAACTCGAGGAAGCCGCTGATCGGGGTGACCTTGCCGGTGCTCACCGGGGGATCATGCCAGACCTCGCAGGAACGGGTTGCTGCGCCGCTCCCGGCCGATCGTCGTCAACGGCCCGTGCCCCGGAAGGACCAGGCGGTCATCGGGCATGGGCAGGATGCAGTCGCGCAGCGAACGGTTCATCGCCCGCTCGTCGCCACCGGGCAGGTCGGAGCGGCCGATCGACCCGGCGAAGAGCACGTCGCCGGACATCACGGTCGAGCCGACCTCGACGTTGATGCCCTCGGGAACATCGGCGAGGGTGAACATCACCGAGCCCTCGGTGTGGCCGGGCGCGTGAACGATCCCGAAGTCCAACCCGGCGATGGTCACCGTCTCCCCGTCGCGCAGTTCCCGGATGTCGTCCGGCTCGGTCCAGGTCGCCTTGGCCCCGAACTGCGCCTCCATCATGGCGATCATCCCGCGGTCCAGGTCCGCGAGCGGGTCCCGCAAGCGGTAGCGGTCGTCTCCATGGATGTATGCCGCGGAGCCGCCGCCGCGGCATACCGGCGTCACCGAGTAGACGTGGTCAAGGTGACCGTGGGTAAGCAGAACCGCCGCCGGCCGCAGCCGCAACTCGCGGAACACGTCGGCGAGCGTGTCAGTGACTCCGATGCCCGGGTCGACGACCACGCACTCTTCCCCCTCGCCCGTGGACAGGACGAAGCAGTTGGTGTCGAACGCCGCCGCGGGGAAGCCGACCATGAGCACGTCGAAAGCCTACCCAGACGTGGCACCCGGGTCCGCTGAGGGACAACCGTCATGCAGTCGTGACCGCGCGTGGTCGGCTTGACCAACCTCCTTGCCTAGACTGGACGACCGTCGGCTGTCGTCGCGCCTCGACGGCGCATCAAGGAGGTCCGAACTCGTGCGGGACAAACAACCAGTGCTCGCCGTCATCGGCGTGTTGCTCGCAGTCATCGGGTTCGTTTGGGTTGCCAACGTGGTGACCGCGCCTAAGCCCGTCGACACAACGGCAACGAGCGACCCCACAACCTCGGCAGGGGCAACTCCCACGGCAACGGACTCTTCGGCATCCTCGACCGCGTCCGCGAGCCCGACGGCCACTCCGACCCCCAAAGTTCTTGCTGGATGCACCGAGGTCCCGGCTCCCCAGGCAGCGCCTAAGAAGATGACCACGGCCCCCGATATCGAGGCCGCTCGCGGGAAGACCTTCATCGCGACGATCACGACGAACTGTGGGGTCATCACGATCGAACTCGACGGCGAGAAGGCCCCCGCCACGGTGTCCTCCTTCGTCCTGCTCGGCAACGCCGGCTATTGGGCACCGAGCCCATGCCACCGATTGACCGGCGACGAACAAGGGTTGTGGGTTCTGCAGTGCGGCGACCCGACCGGCACGGGGGCAGGGCCAGGGCCCGGCTACCACTACGGCATCGAGAACGCTCCTGCGGACGGGAAGTACCCAGCAGGCACGGTGGCCATGGCCCGCACCAGCGACCCGAATAGCAATGGTGACCAGTTCTTCATCGTCTACAAGAACACCACGCTCCCCGTCGAGGGCGGCGGCTATTCGATCTTCGGCAAAGTGACCGGCGGGATGGACATCATCAACCGGATCGCCGGAGCCGGGGTGAGCCCGGCAGACGGGATGTCGCCCATGGCACCGATCAGCATCCTGTCGATGACGGTCAAAGCGAAGGGCTGACCATGACCGAGTCGCTGATCCCCGAACCCGACGCCACGCCCGAGTCGGTCGCCGTGTCTGAGCAAGCTGCGGTTCAGGAGGTTGTCCCTGACGAGGTGGCGGCGCAGTCGGCGCCCGACGCTGAGGACATCCCTGCCGAGGAGCCACGCGCCGTCGAGGAACCCGCATCAGTTCCGCCCGCTCCCGTTCCTTCGGCACCGACCCCGTCTCCTGCCCTCTTTGCCCGCAGTGCGGGCGCGCCCGCGACGTCGGCTTTCGGCCGGGTCGGCACCGACGGTGTCGTCTACGTCAAGACGGCAGACGGCGAGCGCGAGGTCGGCTCCTACCCAGGGGTGTCGAACGCGGAGGCCCTGGCCTACTTCGGTCGCAAGTACGACGAGCTCGCCGCGAGCCTTCAGTTGCTCCACCAGCGCGTGAGCCGCACCGAGATACCCGCCAAGGAGGCCTCCGAAGCGGCCGCCAAACTCCGGGCACAGGTCGCCGAGGCCCGCGTCGTCGGTGACCTGGCGGCCCTGGACACCCAGCTCGACGAACTCGACGCCGCCATCGTCGTGCGCCGGGAGGCCGAGGCCGCTGCCCGGGCGGCCGCCAAGATCGTGGCCACCACCCAGCGGGAGGCCCTCGTCGCCGAGGCTGAGCAGATCAGCGGCCAGCCCGAACACAAGATCCAGTGGAAGTCCAGTGGAGCCAGGATGCGCGAGCTCCTCGACGCCTGGAAGAACGCCCAACGCACCGGCCCGCGGCTGGACAAGGACGTCGAAGCGGCGTTGTGGCATCGGTTCAGCGTGGCCCGAAACTCTTTCGACAAAGCGCGCCGCACCCACTTCGCTGCGCTGGACAGCGCCCACGAGCAGGCCAAGAGCGCCAAGGAGCGTCTGGTCGCCGAAGCCGAGAAGATGGCCAGCAGCCGCGACTGGATGGCCACGGCGGGAGCGTTCAAGCGGCTCATGGATGACTGGCGGGCCGCCGGACGAGCCGGACGCGCGGACGACGACGCCCTCTGGCAGCGATTCAAGGCCGCCCAGGACATGTTCTTCACCGCCAAGGACGCCGTCGTGCAGGCCGAGGAGGACGGCTACCGCGCCAACCTGGCCGTCAAGGAAGCACTGTTGACCGACGCCGAAGCGATCCTTCCGGTGACGGACCTGGAGAAAGCCAAGGCTGCCCTGCGGATCATCCAGGACAAGTGGGACAAGGCCGGCAAGGTCCCCCGCGCGGACATGGAGCGCACCGAGAAGGCGATCCGCCGCATCGAGCAGGCCGTCCGGGACGCCGAAGACCGCCGCTGGAGCGCGTCCAACCCGGAGGCCGCCGCTCGAGCCAGCAGCCTCGTCGAACAGCTCGAGAAGGCCGTCGCCTCGTTGGAGAAGGACTTGGCCAACGCCCAGGCGTCCGACAACGCCAAGAAGGTCAGTGAGGCCCAAGCGGCTCTTGACGCCCGTCGGCAGTGGCTGAACCAAGCCCGAACGGGGCTCGCGGAATTCGGCGGTCGCTGACCCACCGTCCGCGCTTTACCTGGGTGCGCGGCATACCGGCTCGTTTGGTATGCCGCCCGCTTGGGTCAGTCGCGTTTGGTACCAGTGATCCGGTAGACGTCGTAGACGCCCTCGACCTTGAGGATTGCGGCAATGACGTGGTCGAGGTGACCCGGGTCACCCATCTCGAAGGTGAACCGCGAGGTCGCGACCCGGTTGCGGGTTGTTTGGACGGACGCGGCGAGGATGTTGACGTGGTGGTCGGAGATCGCCCGGGTGATGTCCGACAGCAACCGGTTACGGTCCAGCGCCTCGACCTGGAGTTGCACGAGGAACACACTCGCCGCCGATGGATCCCACGCCACGGTGATGAGCCGGTCAGGCTCACGCCGTAGAGCGTCGGCGTTGGTGCAATCCTCACGGTGCACCGATACTCCGTTGCCCCGGGTGATAAAGCCGATGATCTCATCCCCTGGGACAGGTGTGCAGCATCGGGCCACCTTGACCCACACATCGTCGGTGCCAACCACGACGACTCCGGGATCGCCGCTGCGCACCCGGCTGCGGGCCCGCGAGGGAACAGTGGCTTCCGCGAGATCCTCGCTCGTGGACTCCTCACCGCCGAGGGCCGCCACGAGCCGGGAGACGACGTGCTGTGCCGAAACGTTGGAGTCACCGACGGCCGCGAACAGACTGTCGATGTCGGAATAACGCAGGTCTCCGGCGACGGCAGTCAGGCTCTCCGCCGACATCAAGCGGTGCAGCGGGTGACCTTGCTTGCGGAGATACTTGGCGATCGCGTCTTTGCCCTGCTCAATCGCCTCCTCACGCCGTTCCTTGGTGAACCACTGGCGGATCTTGTTGCGGGCGCGTGGGCTCTTGACGAAGGCCAGCCAGTCGCGGGAGGGGCCTGCTCCGTCAGCCTTGGAGGTGAGGATCTCGACGGTGTCGCCGTTCTCCAACACCGAATCCAGCGGCGCCAACCGACCGTTGACCCGGCCGCCGATGCAATGGTGTCCGACCTCGGTGTGCACGGCATACGCGAAATCGACGGGCGTGGAGCCGACCGGGAGGGCAACGACGGCGCCTTTGGGGGTGAAGACGAACACCTCGCCCCCGCCCAGGTCAAAGCGCAGCGAGTCGAGGAACTCCCCTGGGTCAGCGACCTCACGCTGCCAGTCCAAC
>WBZS01002127.1_pt1 | contig 13076 bp, 9 predicted proteins | sample 5204201 | NCBI WGS metagenome assembly WBZS01 (sample SAMN12344357, study PRJNA552823) | activated sludge metagenome | biome: Activated sludge suspended growth; feature: Nitrification reactor; material: Wastewater; isolation source: activated sludge from nitrification reactor of wastewater treatment...
GTTTGCTTTTAAAGAACTGGTCAGTGATTGCGAAGCGATGTTTGACCTCGGCGAAGAATGCGAATGGTCGATAATCGCGTTGATTCATGCCGATCCCATGCGACAGCATATTAAAAATCGTTTTGGGCGAGAGTACACGCTCAACGAGATTACAGATCATCTGTTTGGTCGATTGCCGGGTACAGGGTCGTGTTTGGGCTGCCACATTCTTGAGGCAATGGTCTTGCTTGAATTAGCAGGCAAACGTGGTAATCAGTTTCTGTCGAGCGAAAACAAAAGGCGGCTTTCTGCGTACCTTGATGCGCTTCAAGAGTTTTTGTGTCTGTTTCAAAGTGACGATGGAGGGGTTGCCAGAGAATGGGGTGATTGTTGGGTGAGGTCCGATTTATTCGAGGAATTGTCAAACCAACGGAATGAGAAGAACGATTGGCAGATGAAAGTTCAAAGTGACGTCGAAGTGTTGAATCGATTTGGTGACCTGCTTGCGACATCCCACCACATCAATTGGATTTTTCTGCGCGGTTCGATGGAAAAGTCTACAAAACCGTTTTTTGAAGAAGCTAACTTCTTTGTCTATCAGAATGTGTCAACCTTGCTGCTCAATAAAAACAACGCTCAACTTGCAGTCAAGTTGAATCTATGTCCTCTATGTCATGGCTTTCAAGCATTGTTATTGATGAACTGTTCCCGCACGAAGCGTGAGCAATTTTCTGTAAATGGATTGTGAAATTTAACCCTGAGGTGCTTTATGTTCAAGTCGTTGTCCGTACTACTTGTGGTTTCCTTGGTTTCAGTCCGCTTAATTTCTGGCTTTCTAACGCCACACTACGATTGTGAGTGCGCGCAATTGTACGGAGGAAAGGGAGACTGCGAACCCCATCAGTGGGTTTTTGAGTGCAGTGGACATAGCCCGATATCTAACGAAGACTGTCCTGGTTGGCCGTTATTAGTAAAGGGCGCCGGAGGACTGCAGAGTATTCAATTTAAGCAAAATTTGGCGTGCACAACTCCTATAGCAGATGAGTCTTGCGGCACTTACTACACCAATTATTATGTACAATGTGATGGCGTAATAAAGTGGTGGAATGGAACTTCCTGGGTAATCTTGGATCCATAGGCTTTCTCGCGTGGGAATAAGTTTTAGATGGCAAGAAATTCATCATTTATTGTGAGTCTCAAATGTTGTACGGACACTGCATCACGCTGATTGTTGGCATTCTATTTATTTTGGACGAAGGCCGTATATTAGGTCAAAGCCACGCGAAAGATGACGCGATCGTTTGGCTGGCGCGTGATGTTGTGTCCGCTTCAAGTGAGTTAAATTTTTCCAGGGGGGGGGTGTTTTACCCCTCTGGCGTTTTCGTGATGGGTTCTAATTCGCCCGGAATTAGCGCGGAGAAGTTTCTCGAAAATCAACGGATTTTGGTCGAGTTGTCAGTTACTGACGAACAGAAGGAAAAACTCACGTCCATTTCGTCGAAGTGGAATCAAACGCGAAAAAGCCTTAGTCTTGATTCTGATTACCAAACAAAGTATGAATCGGCCCGCAGCGACTACTGGCGATCCGTCGATGATGTTCTGCTGAGACATCAGCGAATTGCTTTGGCGCAATTACAGATTAGACATTTTTTACGAAATAGTGGTGTTAAGTCTTTTTTCTTGCAATCGTCAGAAGTGAAGAAGTTTTTGAATTTCGAAAAACCGGTTTGCGAGCAGATTGTCCATCGGCGTCAGGTAAATCGCAATTTCGTTCGAGAAAAGGCAATTGCGGCTCGGATCGAGAGTGCCGACACCTTGCTCGCGCAGTTTGATGAAAAGGAACTCGCGGTCATTTACGAGAAATGGCCCTACTTAGTTTCCAAAGACTCCGGATTGACTGAGATATTTCGTGTTCATCTTCAGATGGTAGAAGAACCAGCATATTTCAAAGAAATGAAATCCCACCTTCAAAGGACCTCACGATTTAATATTTTCACTGCCGACGCTGGCGGAGAATTGGTTTTGATCATACCCGATAATAAAGGGCGCGTTGTAGATGAAATTCGTCGCGTGCGCGTAGCCCTGTTTTTGGTGTTAGAGCCGTCGGTGACAACCCAAGAAGAGCGGGATAGAATTGTAAGGGAAGTCGGTTTTACCGAGGAACAGCTTCACCTGCTCGAAGTTGCTCGAGAAGAAAATTTGGTCAGGGTCAATGAAATTTCTAAAGAGCAGCAACTGGCTTCGACCAAGCCATCTTTTGACAAATATGAAGAACAAATAAAAACTGCAGACAAAAAAGCGGACGAAATTGTTGCTCGAATCCTCACGGCTCAACAAGTTCAATACTTCGAACACCGAGCCGCTGCCAAGCTCGAAGCTAAGATGGGACCCGTTCACGATCTTTTACGCGGCAGCCTGAGCGTCCTGTTAAAGCTTTCGGATAAAGACAAAGAACGATTCAAAAAAGCAGTAGAAAAAGCGACCCAAAAATTAGAGCAGGCGACCGTGGAGATCGAAACGGAACTACTGATGCGGTTATTTGAACCACTTAGTGATGATCAGAAACAACGGCTTGAAGAAATTCTCGGACCAGTACCTAAGGATATCGCCGTCGGACTTTCCATCTACGAAGACAAATAGATTATTTGGACGCTCTAGTCTGCCTAACCCAATTCAAACATGGTTAATTTTTCACGCTTCATGCCGTTTCAAGTGTCGCTTGTTGCGTTGTTAATTTTGTTGAATTTGTTGGGTAAGATTACCATTGCTCAACAAGAGTTTGAAACCAACCCGACTCTTTCGTCAGGCTATTCTTGGCGTGACGATGCAATTTGCGGGATCAATTCCGCGTATGTCTTTTTGAAGCTTCATGGCATTGATGTTGATCACAGTCAAATCCGCGAGGCATTATTTCAACCACGAGGTGTTTCAGTCGTAGAGTTGCGGAACTATCTTTCTGATGTTGGCGTTAGGTGCGCAATCAAAAAGTCCACGCCCGAATACTTGGCGTCTTTAGAATTCCCAATCATCGTTTATCAGGAACCGATCGGAACCGAATTAGAGATGGGGCATTTTGATGTCATCGTTCGGTGTTTACCTGAGGTCATCATTTTTATTGACGGCTCAACGGGGTCACTTGAGGGAATTTCACCGGACGACTTTTTGCGACGATGGTCAGGTTTTTACATCTCGCATGAGCCAACATGGGTCGCAATCACAAGATATTTGTTTTGGGTCCTCGTCGTTTTTTCGGCACTGGCCTTCATTCGATTTTTCTTTTGGAAGAAGTTGACGCGGCTTTCGAGACGAGAATTTGTTCCAAGCAGTGTATTTTCGACACGGTCGCACATTTGCATTCTGCTGCAGATCACGATTTGCGGCGTCATTTTTCTCCAGATGTCCCCTGCAACGGCTCAATTACCTGAAAATGCCAATGATTTTTTCAAATCACAAGCTGAACGCTTGTCACAAATTCACTCTCTCAGCTATACAGGTGAATTGGTGGGGCGTGTGGAAAACACTCCATCAGGTGTAACTCGCAAACATCAACGAGTCTTTAAGGGAGCCAATAAATTCCGGTTGCTGACAACCCTGCATGATCACACCGGTTCCCTACTTCCTACAACGGACAAAACCATCCTAATTAGACCGAACGAATTCTCTGTACACCATCATTTCAATAATCTCTTGGTTCAATCGGCACGCCATTCGTCGCTAATCACAAATGACAAGATGGGTCTTACTCATTTTGAGTTTTACATGGTTGCAATTGGATGGATTCCAGAGGGGAGACTTCCGGTACGTGTCAAGGGCAGCGAGGAACCATTGTTCTACGCAAACGATTACGCGTTGAACTGCGTTAAAACTGATACTCAAGAAATTGGCGGTGTTACAAGTCGGTATTTCAAAGTAGACCTTGAGGAACGAGAATTGGAGTATTGGGTTGTTGAACACTGCAAGTCATTTGTGCCAATTCGGATCGTTCGGTTTGAAAAGGCTGATCGGAAAAAAATCGTATACGAATTCAGTGACTACACGGATTTTCCTGACAAAAGCAATGTCGGCTCGTTGCCCAAATCGGTACGACGAACGATTTGGCGCAGTGTCATCAGTGAACCAATCGGAATCGCCCATTTGCAGCTTAGTGACCTCGATATAAACTCCGTTGCGGAATCGGAGTTTGAAATCACTCCGCCACCGGGCGTGTTGATCAGCAAGTTCGACACCGGCGAGCTTACCAGCCACACAGGGGGAATCGAAATGTTGGATCGATCGATTGAGTATTGCCGTAAGCGGATTTTGGTGAAACAAGATTTTCCCGTATCTTTGGGCGGAATCACCAAAAGCTGTTTGATGCCCATGGTTTGCCTTGCGCTCGTTTGCCTGAATTTCTTAGCATTTCGATACTACTATTTGGCATAAGTTCACATCGCACTGTGGATCTGGTTGAAGCGGACTTCGTCGGCGTCCGAGATGCGCGTGCTTTTATTGAGCCGTTCCGTCGACAGTTCCTTTTTGGAATACAAGCTCGCAGCGCAAGCAAGTGGTTATTCGGGGGTTGCTCACTTGCTTGCGCCGCGTGCTTGTATTGAACCGATCCTTCGACAGTAACCGTAGGAATACCAGTAAGCAGCGCCAGCCGGTGCAGCCTCTACGATCGACCAACCGTGCATGTGTTCAACTCCGGCACGTGAACGGTTTTCTGCTACGCGACCAATTATTCTTTGGTACTCGTGTCATCGCCGATTTTGGGCAAGGCTTCCGATTCAAATTCCAGATCAATCTTCTTCAGCACGCCTTCCTCGTCCAGGAACAAATGCACCGCTTGGCCAATCGGACCGGGCTTGCCGACAGCGACTTCGAACAGCATCTCTGCCGTCGCATCAGGGGCGATTTCAAACGAGATCAATCGCAACTCGCGGTTTGGGGGTCGGTCGTTCGGGCTTTGACGGTTCGATCTATCGCGTTGCCGCCGGTGTAAACTAGGAGCCACGCCCGAACATCTTGAGCCTTACTTCGATGGTTGGGGACTGATACAGTGGGCCAGCCAACGCCAATGGCCCCGACGCCAACGGTTTGTCGCATAGCTTGCCTTTCCTCGACGGCAACAACGCGAACCGCAATCAAGTCCTCGTTGCTTTCGACCTCATACTCTTCTTCTAAGTGCGTGAATTCAAAATGCAGTTGCTAGATCATCAAAACTGAAAACAATCTTTCGAAGGTTTGCAGGCGATGTGAACACGAGATTGAGCAGTTTGTAGCTCAATTTCGAAATCGCAAAAATTAGCTCGGTGGTCCGAAAAATTGGATCCACTTCAATGGCGGAAATCGTTGATGATTGCCAATCCCGTTTTCAGAACTTTGATTCGTCGAAAGCGAATCTCATGTAACACCGGATTATTCGTTAGGCCGGCCCATTAGGACGCAGGCATTTCTGTACCCGCGATAAAACTCAATCTGCGGCAAAGCGATACCCGACGCCTTGTTCGGTCAAAATATAACGCGGTCGTGCGGGGTCATCCTCAAGTTTGCGACGCAGACTCGCGACGAAGACTCGCAGGTAGTGGTTCTCCTGCGAATCTTGTGGCCCCCAGACTTCCCGCAGCAGGAATCGATGCGTTAGTACTTTTCCGGAGTGTTTCAGCATCGTAATCAGAAGCTTGTACTCTAGCGGCGTCAGGTGTACCTGTTTGACATTGCGGTACACGAGACGAGCAGCTAAATCCACACGGAGATCGCCGATCAAATACGATGTCGCTTCTGGCCCGACTCTGCAGGAGTGCCGCACAGCAGTTCGTATTCGGGCGAGAAGCTCTCCAACGCCGAACGGTTTCGTCACATAGTCATCGGCCCCGCCATCGAGCGCCTTGATCTTCTGCGATTCCTGGTCCCGCGCGGAGAGGATGATGATGGGTAACGTGTACCACTCCCTCAGCCGTTTGAGTACATCTTGCCCATCAAGATTCGGAAGTCCGAGGTCGAGAATCACCAGGTCGGGCGGTTGTGCCAACGCGATTCGCAGCCCCTCTTCGCCCGAAACGGCCTCGCTCATCCGATAGCCTTCGTTTGACAACGACGCCTTCAGGAACCGACGAATCGGTTGTTCGTCTTCGATGACCAGAATGTGATAACCGCTGGGTTGCATCATGCTATTCTACTATCACCTGAGGTGTATTCATCGGCAACGGCAACCGGATCAGGAACTCGGCTCCACCGCTTGGGCGATTGGCGGCAACAATGGTGCCGCCGTGTGCTTTGATAATCGCACGGCAGATGGCAAGTCCCAGACCACTACCTCGACCTCCATCGCTCGCAGGCGACGCTCGATAGAACTTGTCGAAGATGCGCTCTTCGGCACCCCTTGGCAGTCCTGGCCCATTGTCCGAAACAACGATACGAATGTGTTTTCCATCGACCGCCGCCCGTATCGTCACGATTGTTCCTTTGGATGTGTAGCGGGCCGCATTTTCGAAGAGATTGACAAGGACTTGCTCCATGAGAAGGCCGTCCACGAAAAGCAGGGGCAGATCGGTTGGCAGTTGGACGGCGACATCGTGTGAAGCCAGTTCGCGACGAGTGCGATGGAGAGCCGAACCGACAAGTTCCTCCAGGACATGCCATTGGCAGTTCGGCTTAGCCGCGCCCGCATCCAGCTTCGACATTTGAAGGATGTTTTCGAGAAGCCGATTGAGGCGAGCCGCTTCGTCAGCCACTGTCTCAAGCAACTGACGGCGAGTGCTCTCATCAAGTGTTGTGACTTCCAGCAAACTACTGCTGGCCCCAGCAATCGCCGCGAGTGGTGTCTTTAGATCGTGCGAGACGCTACTTAACAAACTGCTGCGAACCTGTTCCGATTCCGCCTGTATCCGGGCTTCCGCGGCTTCAATTGCGAGTTCGTCTCGTTCCAGCGCCAATGCCAACTGGTTCGCGCAGGCTTCCAGCAGACGGCGGACTTCTGGATCAAGCAGCCGCTCGGAGTCCGGCACTTTGATGGCAATCGCACCAAGCGTGTGTTGCGAACCCGCCAATGGGAAGAACAGCGCCACCGCATTCGGAAGAGTGTTCGTACCAGCGCCTGCCAACTGATCGTGCTCAATGACCCACTGTGCCACTGGCAGACTCACTGCATGGTTGGCAATGTTTGAGTTGTACCCAAAGGCGAGTTCCGGTGTGTTCGATTTTCGATCAAGATAGATCGCGACTTCTCCGCCTAGCATTTCAGCAATTTTGCTTCCCGCCGCCCCGACCAAGAACGGTTTTCCATACAACGAACTGAGCTGTTTTCCCAACTCGTAAAGAGCTGAAGTCCGCCGTTCGCGGTGGCGGGTGCTTTCGATTTGTGCTCTCAACCGGGATGTGAGCGTACTAATAACAATCCCGATCGTTAGCATTACTGAAAACGTGACCACGTACTGTGCGTCAGCCACCGCAAAAGTGAAGTACGGCGGAACGAAGAAGAAATCAAATACCAAAACGGCCAGGATGCTTGCGAGAACTGCTGGCCCTCGTCCGTAACGAAATGCTGTCCAAGCAACTGCCGCCAGAAACAGCATGACGGTGTTGGCCTCAGCATCAGCGAGATGCAGGAAGCGAAGACCAAGGCAAGGCCACCTGCCAGGCCGATCAAGCCCGAGGCCATGAAATATGGAAGCTTCGGAGGGGAAACTGATCTGGTGCCGGCAGGGGCATGCTCTGTCTTGCTCTTTTCGCCGTGGATGACATACACGTCGATTTCCCGACTCTTCTCTAACAAATCCTCCACGACCGTACGGAAGACCAATCGCCGCCATCGAGGCTGGTTGGTTTTGCCGATCAGAATCTTGGTCACGTTGCGAGATCTGGCGAAATCGATAATCGTTTCTGTAACGTTTTGTCCTGGCAGAGTAACTGTCTCTGCTCCGAGGCGTTCAGCAAGTCGAAAATGCTGGCTGACCTGTTGTTTAAGAGAAGTGTTTGGCGAATCGCCTGTTAAGTCAACGGAGACTGCCATCCACGGAGCATCGAGTGCTGCGGCCATCCTTTTGGCTGTGCGAATAACGCGCGCGGTAGAGGGGCTGGGCCCGACACAAACCAGGAGGCGTTCGGCGGTGGCCCAAGGCGGGATGGCCGCCTTTTCTCGCCGGGCCGTTTCGACGTCGGTGTGAATCCTGTGGGCAGCTTGCCGGAGCGACAGCTCACGCAGAGCCGACAGATTGGATTTCTGGAAAAAACTCTGAATGGCTCGCTGAGCCTGTTCGGGAACGTAGACCTTTCCTGCTTTGAGGCGAACCAGCAATTCCTCCGGTGTGATATCCACAAGCTCCAAATCAACTGCAAGATCAAACACTCTATCGGGAACCGTTTCTCGCACGGTGATGCCAGTAATCTGCCCAATCACATCATTGAGACTTTCGATGTGCTGAACGTTGAGTGTTGTCCAGACGTTGATTCCGGCGTCCAATAGTTCCTCGACGTCTTGCCAGCGCTTCTCGTGACGACAACCATCGGCGTTCGTATGGGCGAGCTCATCGACAAGAACAAGTTCGGGGTGTCGGGCCAAAGCCGCATCGACGTCGAATTCCCGAAGCTTGGTACCGCGATACTCGTATTCGCGAAAGGGGAGAGCTTCAAGGCCTGCGAGCAACGCTTCGGTTTCTGGGCGTCCATGTGGTTCGACATAACCGACGACGACCTCTCTGCCCACGGCTTTCGCTCGTTGCGCATTTTCCAGCATCGAATAAGTCTTCCCGACACCCGCAGCATAGCCAAAAAAGATCTTCAGTGTCCCATGATGCACACGCTCATCGCTCGACTGGAGGTGTTTCAGAAGTTCGTCAGGGTTGGGGCGTTCCTGTTTCATTTCGCACTTCGATTCGAGACCATGATGAATGTGACTGAAGAATTGTCTTTGGTTTTGTCGATGTAGATTCGGCAGCCGGTTTTTGTACGGCAGCACGTCCGGCGGGCCAACGCCTGCATCTGTCTCGGGCCATTCCCCATTTGGTACGCAACCTTTTTGCGTATTCGATTTGACCCTGGAGACGACCATGTACCGTTTTCTGCTAGCTTACTTCTTCCTCGCTTGTGCCTCTGCTGAGACAGCTTTTGGTCTCGCCCGCCCACAACAAAATCAAGCAGCAGATTCATTGGATTGCACACCTCAGAGTTCTGCAAGCGATACTGTTTGCACCTCTGAATCCAGTTTGACTGAGGCGGATCGGTGGTTTCTGATGCGGTCATTGGCAGGAACGAGGCTGGGCAGCTTCTTTGACACGCAGCGAATCGAAATTTACGGCTGGACGGAAGGGGCGTTCACAGCCAGCAGTGCTTCCGGTACGCAACTTCCGCTTGGATTCAATTATCGGGCAAATGATTTTCTGCTGCAGCAAAACTGGCTTCGGATCGAACGAACGGTTGAAACTGACGGCCAAGACAATTCGTTTGGCTTTCTTGCTGACACGATTCTTCCAGGAGCGGATTATCGCTTCACCTTGGCTCGCGGGTTGATGAACGGGCAAAATGGAACGTATGGAATCGACCCTGTTCAATTCTATGCACAGGGTTACTTCCCGAACTTGGGTCAGGGACTGGATGTCAAAGTTGGACGCTTCTTCGGGCAGTATGGCGTTGAGAGCATCGCTAGCATCTCCACGCCATTCGTTTCTCGTGCCTATAATTTTATCTACAATCCTTTTACTCATACTGGGTTGCTCACCACATTGAAATTGGACGAAAACTGGACGGTTCAAAATGGAATTGTCACGGGCAGCGATGTGTTTTTTGATTCGGCTGCCGAACCCACTTACATCGGCAGCATCAAATGGCAAGCGCCGGACAATCGAAGCAGCCTGTTGTTGGCCTGTATCGCTGGATCGGGTCGATTCAATCAAGCGGAAAATTTCAGCAACCCACAAGTTTTCGACTTGGTGTTCACCCGTCAGATTTCCAGTGAATTTTCCTATACCTTGGATGCGTTGTATGGACAGCAGACGAACGTTCCGGGAATCGGGACCGCGAACTGGTACGGGATTGCCAACTATTGGAAGTACCAGTGGTCGGAACAGCTCAGCAATACGGCGCGGTTGGAGTTTTTTGACGATGTCGACGGCAATCGGACTGGATTTGAAGGAATGTACACCGCACTTACGGCAGGACTGAACTATCAACCACGGCGGAGCGTGATCCTGCGGCCGGAAGTTCGATACGATTACAACGATCAATCTCGCCCCTTTGAAAACAGTGCCGATTTGTTCACCGCCGCTTTTGATTTTATCATTCGTTGGTAGGCAAGTCATGCTCGTCTCATGTTCAGTTCACATTCTTGCAAAAAAAAGCGGAGGGGGCTGGCTGTCTACCAGCCCCTCCGCCCGGCTCGCCGACCGAAGTCGGATTGCCAAATTCAATTGATGACCTGTGGCTTGCCACGAGCAGAATCAGTCCACCTTCCGTTGATCCAGAGCCAGATTCAGCTGCAGTACGTTCACGCGAGGCTCACCAAGAACGCCGAATTGTCGGTTCTCGGTGTATTGACGAACGAGTTGACGCAATGTGTCTTCCGGAATTATCCTTGTTTTGGCGATTCGAGACACCTGAAACTCTGCTGCTGCCGGAGAAATGTGTGGATCGAGCCCACTGCCGGATGCTGTGACCAGGTCAACGGGAAAATTCTCCTCCACCGATCCGGCCGCATTAAGTGCGGTAATCCGCGCATCAGCGGCCTCCTTGAGGCTAGGGTGAAGCGGACCGAAATTGGAACCGCTGGATGCCGCTGCGTTGTAAGGAATCGGGGAGGTTGCCGAAAGCCGCCCCCAGAAGTATTCTGGGCCAGAAAAAGGTTGGCCGATTAGGTCGGAACCAACCAGCTGTTCACGGTGCCGAATCAAGCTGCCATTGGCTTGCTTTTGAAACAAAACTTGAGCGATGACTGTAACTACTAGCGGGTAGATCGCGCCCGTGAGAATCGTCATGGCAATCAAGACCAGTGTTGCTATCCGAATTTGCTGAAACAAGTAGAGTCTCCCTATGCGAAGCCCACTGCGGTTAGCAGCAGGTCAATTACCTTGATGCCGATGAATGGCACGATGAGTCCACCCACACCGTAAATGAGCAAGTTATCGCGAAGCAGTTGAGCCGCTCCTACTGGACGGTAAGCCACGCCCTTCAATGCCAGTGGCACGAGAGCGATGATGATGAGGGCATTAAAGATTACCGCCGACAGGATGGCACTCGAAGGGGACGAGAGGCGCATCAGATCCAACGCCTTGAGCGATGGATAGGTCGCTGCGAATGCCGCTGGGAGGATCGCGAAATACTTGGCGACATCATTGGCGATGCTGAACGTCGTCAGCGACCCACGCGTCATCAGCAGTTGCTTGCCGATGTTCACAATTTCGATGAGCTTCGTCGGATTGGAATCGAGATCGACCATGTTTCCGGCTTCCTTGGCCGCTTGGGTGCCGCTGTTCATGGCCACCGCCACATCAGCTTGAGCCAGCGCCGGCGCGTCGTTCGTGCCGTCGCCGGTCATCGCGACGAGCCTTCCGCCCTTCTGATAGCTTCGAATCAATGAGAGTTTTGCTTCCGGAGTCGCCTCGGCCAGGAAATCATCCACTCCCGCTTCAGCGGCAATAGCGGCGGCGGTTAGCGGGTTGTCTCCAGTGATCATCACTGTCTTGATACCCATTTGCCGTAGTTCGGCGAACCGCTCCTTGATTCCGCCTTTTACGATGTCCTTGAGTTCGATCACGCCGAGCACCATGTCGTCTCGACTCACAACGAGAGGCGTGCCCCCCGTTTTGGCGACATTCCGGACTTCGGTTCGGAGATCGTCCGGCATGAAACCACCGAGACTTCGCACATGCGCCTCCACCGCCTCAGCGGCCCCCTTGCGAATCTGTTGGCCATCGAGGGTTACGCCGCTCATGCGAGTTCGAGCGGAGAAGGGAACGAAGTGCGGCTGGATCGCTTCCAAGTCGCGGCCCCGCAGCCCAAACTTGTTTTTGGCCAGCACGGCGATGCTACGGCCTTCCGCAGTCTCGTCGGCCATCGACGCCAGATGAGCCGCTTCAGCCAATTCCTTTTCCGTGGTGCCTGCTGTGGGGATGAAGCGAGTCGCCTGTCGATTGCCAAGCGTAATCGTCCCGGTCTTGTCAAGCAGCAGCACATCCACGTCGCCTGCTGCTTCGACGGCCCGACCCGACGTGGCGATGACGTTGGCTTGGCTGAGTCGGTTCATTCCGGCGATGCCGATGGCGGATAGCAATGCACCGATGGTGGTCGGTGCGAGGCAGACAAACAAAGCCACGAGCACCGTCAAGCTAATCGCTCTTCCCTGGCCGGACACCTGAACGCTGAAGGTCGAGAATGGCAGCAGGGTTGCAACAACGAACAGGAAGATCAGTGTCAAAGAGGCAAGGAGGATTGCCAGGGCAATCTCGTTCGGAGTTTTTTGCCGCTTGGCACCCTCGACCATTGCAATCATGCGATCCAGAAAGCTCTGGCCAGGCAGGGTCGTTACCTGAATAATCAGCCAGTCGGATATGACCCTTGTTCCGCCAGTGACAGAACTGCGGTCGCCTCCGCTCTCCCGTACCACCGGAGCACTCTCGCCAGTGATGGCACTCTCATCGACAGAAGCGACTCCCTCAATGACCTCGCCGTCAGCCGGGATTGTCTCGCCTGCTTTGACGATCACAAGTTCGCCAATCTTGAGGTCAGTAGCCGAAACATCCTCGGCGACTCGACTCGTACGATCCGACAGTTTGCGTGCGACAACGGTCGTCCGGCTTTTTTTCAGCGATGCGGCCTGCGCTTTGCCATGCCCTTCGGCAATCGCCTCGGCGAAATTGGCAAACAGCACTGTAAACCACAGCCAGATCGTCACGCCTAGAACGAAAGTGGGAGATTCGCCGGTTGAATGACTCATTGAGTTCAACCACATGACGGTCGTGAGGATGCTCCCCAGATAGACGGCGAACATCACGGGATTGCGAATTTGAACACGGGGATCAAGTTTCCAGAATGAAGATTTGATGGCTTCGCCGAGAATCTTGCTGTCGAAAACTGCGGTTGTGGTTTTGGTCATGATAGTTTCTCCTAGTTCGCCGTCGTCAGTCGCA
>WBZS01001538.1_pt2 | contig 13062 bp, 11 predicted proteins | sample 5204201 | NCBI WGS metagenome assembly WBZS01 (sample SAMN12344357, study PRJNA552823) | activated sludge metagenome | biome: Activated sludge suspended growth; feature: Nitrification reactor; material: Wastewater; isolation source: activated sludge from nitrification reactor of wastewater...
CGACAACACCAACCAGGAAGCAGCGGCGAGCACCCCCAGGACGACGGGCGCCAGGCGCAGCCTCCGGCGGAGGGGAGCTGCGGTCATCGAAGCAGGGTATGCGGCCCGTGGGCCAGCAGCTGTCCGGCGAACTGATGCGGGCGGCGCCCCCACTGATCTACGCCGACGGGTGCGTCATATCCCCCGGCACCACCCAGGCGTCGAACTCGTCGCCCGTCAGATCACCGGACGCCAACGCGGCCTCGCGCAGCGTGATGCCCTGCTTGTGCGCCTTCTTCGCCATGGCGGCGGCCTTGTCGTAGCCGATGTGCCGGTTCAGCGCGGTCACCACCATCAGGTTCGACGCCAGGTTGGCGGCGATCTTCTCCCGGTTCGGCTCGATGCCCTCGGCGCAGTGCTCGCGGAACGAGCGGCAGCCGTCGGCCAGCAGCCGGATCGACTCGAGCACCGCGTGCGCCATCACCGGCTTGTAGACGTTGAGCTGGAAGTTGCCCTGGCTGCCGGCGAAGCCGACGGTCACGTCGTTGCCGAACACCCGGGTCGCCACCATGGTGATCGCCTCGCACTGGGTCGGGTTGACCTTGCCCGGCATGATCGACGAGCCCGGCTCATTCTCGGGGATGATCAGCTCCCCGATCCCGTTGCGCGGCCCGGACGCGTACCAGCGGACGTCGTTCGCGATCTTCATCAACGCACCGGCGAGCACCCGCAGCGCGCCGCTCACCGCCACCAGCGCGTCGTGCGCCGACAGGGCCGCGAACAGGTTGTCGGCCTGGGTGAACTGCAGCCCGGTCTCGTCCGAGATCCGCTGTGCAGCGAGCGCGCCGAACTCGGGATGGGCGTTCAGCCCGGTGCCCACCGCCGTGCCGCCGATCGCCAGCCCGCGGGCCCGGACGTCCGCCTCCCGCACGCCCTCGAGGGCGAAGTCGATCTGCGCCACCCAGCTGCCGATCACCTGGCCGAGCCGGATCGGGGTGGCATCCTGCAGGTGGGTGCGGCCAACCATGATCACGTCATCGAACTCGGACGCCTTCGCGGCCAGCACGTCGCGCAGCTCGGTCACCGGCGCGTACAGCCGCTCGTTGAGCTCGCACACCACGGCGATGTGCATCGCGGTCGGAAAGGTGTCGTTCGAGGACTGTCCGCGGTTCACGTGGTCGTTGGGGTGCACGGGCTTCTTGGAACCCAGCTCGCCGCCGGCCAGCTCGATCGCGCGGTTCGAGATCACCTCGTTGGCGTTCATGTTCGACTGGGTGCCCGAACCGGTCTGGAACACCACCAGCGGGAAGTGCTCGTCGAGGGTGCCCGCGATCACCTCGTCGGCGGCCTTCACGACCAGCTCCGAAAGCTCGGACGGCAGCTGTCCCAGCTCGGCGTTCGCCTCGGCCGCCGCCTTCTTCAGCACGCCCAGCGCCCGGATCATCGGGCGTCCCCAGACGAAGGTGTCCCGGCCGATGTCGAAATTGCCCAGGCTGCGCTGCGTCTGTGCGCCCCAGTAGCGATCGGAGGCCACCTCGATGGTGCCCATGCTGTCGGATTCGATGCGCGTGCTCATGGTGCCGAGAATAGGGCGGATGACCGGCTCCCGCAGGCAGTAGCGAGGGCGGTCGGAACACGCGGTTCCGGCCGCCCTCGCAAGTCAACCCTGATTCGGCGCTCCCCCCGATGCGCACAACCCCCCGTGGGTCAAAGCGACCCTAGCCGTTCCCTGCGACACATGCCGTGCGCACAATTGCGTATGACCGAACACCGCCAGGGCGGCGAGAGCCTGCTGACCGTCATCGTCGCCTTCGCGGCCAATCTGCTGATCGCGATCGCCAAGACCTTTGCCGCTTCGATCACCGGGTCGGCGTCGCTGGTCGCCGAGGCCGCCCACTCCTGGGCCGACACCGGGAACGAAGTCTTCCTGCTGGTCGCTGAACGCCGGGCCAACCGGCCGCGGGACGCCACCCACCCCTTCGGCTACGGACGGGAGGCCTACGTCTGGTCGATGTTCGCCGCGTTCGGGCTGTTCACCGTGGGCGCCGTGGTGTCGATCGCGCACGGCGTCCAGCAACTCGGCGCCGCCGAGGGCGACCACGAGAACTACCTGATCGGCTACATCGTGCTGGCCATCTCGTTCGCGCTGGAGGGGACGTCGTTCCTGCAGGCGCTGCGGCAGACCCGCGGCGAGGCCCGGCGGCTCGGCCTGCGGCCGCTGCGCTATGTCGAGGCGACCTCGAACCCGACCCTGCGCGCCGTCTTCGTGGAGGACTCCGCGGCCCTGATCGGCCTGGTCATCGCCGCCGCCGGCATGGGTCTGCAGCAGCTCACCGGCGACCCGATCTACGACGCCGTCGGTTCGATCGCCGTCGGCGTGCTGCTCGGCGTGATCGCGCTCTTCCTGATCCGCCGCAACCGCGAGTTCCTGATCGGCCAGGTGGTCCGGCCCGAGGTGCGCAACAGTGTGCTGATCACCCTGCTGAACCTCCCCGAGATCGATGCGGTCACCTTCCTGCACCTGGAGTTCGTCGGGCCGGGCCGGGTCTTCCTGGTCGCCTCCGTCGACCTGACCGGCGACCAGAGCGAACGCCAGCTCGCCCAACGCCACCAGGCCATCGAGGACCTGCTGGAGAGCCAGCCGGCGATCGAACGGGCGCTGCTCACCCTGCCGACGCCGGGCGCGGAGCCGCTGATCCCGGAGGTTACGGGGCCAGCCCCGCGATGGCCGGTTTGAAGCCCAGCCGGCGGTTCTCGCAACATCCCGGACGGCACACGTCGGCCCACGGACCCTCCGGGGTGACCGCTCCCCGCAGCCCGGCCGGACGCCCCTCGATCCGCTCGGCGACCAGGTCGGCCAGGGCGTCCACGAAGGCGGGATGGACGCCGGGCGTCGGCGTCCGGCGCACCCACAGGCCGGCCCCGGTGGCGGTCTCGACGGCCTCGGTGTCGAGATCCCACATCACCTCCATGTGGTCGCTGACGAAGCCGAGCGGCACCAGGATGACGCCGCGGCGCCCGTGCAGCGCCTGGATGGCGTCGTTGACGTCCGGCTCCAGCCAGGGCTGGCTGGGCGGGCCCGAGCGGGACTGGTAGACCAACTGCCAGGCCACCTCGGGTGCCGCCTGCGCCATCACGTAGGCGGCCACCGAGCGGTGCTGCGCCGGGTAGGCGCCGCCGCCGCCGGAGAGTTCGGCGTCCAGGGTCGGGATCGAGTGGGTGCAGAACAGCACCTCCAGCTCGGCGGCGGGCACGCCGTCCGCCTCGGCCGCGGCGATCGCGTCCCGGACGCCCTCGACGAACGGCGCCACGAAACCCGGATGGTTGAAGAACGGCCGCACCTTGTCGATGCTGACGGTGCCGGCCAGGCCGGAATCCTCCAGGGCGTCCGCCCAGTCCTCGCGGTACTGCCGGCACGACGAGTACGACGAGTAGGCACTGGTCGGAATGGCGATCAACCTGGTGAGACCGAGCCGGAACGCCTGCACGACGGCGTCGTTGAGGTACGGCGTCCAGTTGCGGTTGCCCCAGATCACCGGCAGCGGCAGGCCGCGCTCGGCGAGCCGGGCCTCCAGCGCCGCGCGCAGCTCGCGGTTGTGGTCGTTGATCGGCGACACCCCGCCGAAGTGCCGGTAGTGGTGCGCGACCTCCTCGAGCCGTTCGTCAGGGATGCCGCGGCCGCGGGTGACGTTGCGCAGAAACGGAATGACGTCTTCCTGCCCCTCCGGGCCGCCGAAGCCCGACAGCAGCACGGCGTCGTAGCGGGTCGGCGCCTCCACATGCTCCGGCCCGGACGCCGCCTCGGGCGACGCGCTGGGCACCACCGCACCCGGATCGAGATGGACGCACGTCGCGGCCGCCGGCTTCACGCCGGTGACGCGGGGGAACTGTGTCAGATTGGGCACCGCTAGTGGTGCCCGATCTGGCTCGATACCGACCTGCCGGCCCACCGGGCTCATGCCAGCACCTCGGCGACGTCGTCGGCGCCGATCCGGCGGCCGGTGAAGAACGGCACCTCTTCGCGGACGTGCAGCCGGGCCCGGGTGGCGCGCAGGTCGCGCATCAGGTCGACCAGGTCGGTGAGCTCGTCCGATTCCAGCGGCAGCAGCCACTCGTAGTCGTTGAGCGCGAAGGCGGCAACCGTGTTGGCGATCACGCTGCGGAAGGCGGCCCCCTTGCGGCCGTGCTCGGCGAGCATCGCCTTCCGGTCGTCGTCGGGCAGCACGTACCAGTCGTAGGAGCGCACGAACGGGTACACGCACAACCAGCCCCGCGGCTCGATGCCGCGCAGGAAGCCGGGCACGTGCGCCTTGTTGAACTCCGCATCGCGATGGACGCCCATCGCCGACCAGGTCAGCGCCAGCGGGGCCAGCTCGCGGCTGCGCCGCAGCCGGCGGACGGCGGCCTGCAGCCCCTCCGCGGTGGGTCCGTGCAGCCACAGCATCAGGTCGGCGTCGGCGCGCATGACGCTGACGTCGTACAGCCCGCGCACCACGACGTCCCCGGCCTCGACCGCGGCGATCGCATCGGCCAGCGACTCGGCCTCGCCCCGGCCGAGCTGACCCTGCGCGGTCAGCGGATCTCGCCGTAGCACCGTCCACACAGTGAATCCGGTCGGACCCTGCTCACTCATCACAACTCCCCACTCATCACAACTCACTTGTCAGTTTCAAGGCTTCCGCGCGGGCTTGCGGCACGACACTGGCCAGCCCCACCCCGCTGATTCCGGCCCCGACCATGCCGAGACCGTCGATTCGCTGTTCAGTCAACCATTCCCGGGCCCGGCTCAGGCCGGGTGTTCCAGGGGGCAGGATCGACCATCCGGTACGCCGCACGGCGGCCGGCGCGGGCAGCGTCCGCCCCAGCAGCGCCGCGGCGTCCGCCCGGACCAGCCCGCCCAGCGCGGCGGCGTCTAGGCCGGACGTCGCGGGCGGCTGGCCACGGCGTCCGTACGACAACCGGAACACCTCCCGCCCCCCGGCCAGCTCGCGCAACCAGGGCCACTTCGCGGTCGAATGGGTGAGGGCCTTCGCGGCCACGCCCGGCACCCCGGCACCGACCAGGACGCCGGTGCCGCGCGGCTCGTCGCCGTCGAGCCCGGGCGCGTCCAGCACCAGGGTGATCACGTCGATCCGGGTGGTGGCGGGTGCCACCGGACCGCCCAGCAGGCGGACCGCGACGTCCAGCGGCACGGCGAGGACGACCAGCTCGGCGTCCAACCGGCGTCGGGGGGTCGTCACTCGCCAACCGCCCGGACGCCTGGCCACGCCGGTCACCGGCTCGTCCAGGCTCACCACGCAGTTGCCTGTGGCGTCCGCCGCCGCCAGCAGCAACTCGGCGAGGCCGTGCATGCCGCCGCGCAGGCCGTGCACCGCGCCGCCCGCCGGCGCCCCGTCCGCGGCCCGGGTGACCGCGTCGCGCAGCGGCGCGCCCGCGACCACGGCAGCGGCCAGGGCGGGCGCCAGGTCGGCCAGGCCCACCTCGTCCGGCGCCGTCGAGTAGACCCCGCCGACCAGCGGCGTGACCAGGTCGTCGAGCACCCGCTGCCCGTAGCCGGCCCGGACCACCTCGGCCAGCGTCCCGGACGCCGCCTGCTCGGGAGGCACGTCGCCCACCACGGACCGGACGTCAGCGGCGTCCGGGTCGGCGGGCATCCCGAAGACCAGGCGCTTCGGGATCGGATGGGCACCGGTCGCGGCCTGCAGCCAGGCACCACCGGCCGTCGGTTGCACGGTCAGGTCGGCGGCGTCCAGATCGGCGAGCAGCCGCGCCACCTCCCCGCCGCGCACGGAGAAGCCCTCGGCGCCGGCGTCGAGGACCAGGTCGTCCGCCACCACGCGGCCCAGCAGGCCGCCCAAACGGGAACCGGCCTCGATCAGCGTCACCTCGCAGCCGGCCCGGGCGAGTTCCCAGGCGGCGACCAGTCCGCCGGCACCCGCGCCGACGACGACGGCGCTCATCGCCCGCTCCTCCTCATCGGCTGTGCACGTGGTCGACGATCCGGGTGAGCACCTCGGGATCGGTGCCCGGCGGCACCCCGTGACCCAGGTTGAACACGTGGCCGGGCGCCGCCTCGCCGCGCCGCAGCACGTCGTCGACGGCGTCCCGCAGCACCGGCCAGGGGGCGGCGAGCAGGGCCGGGTCGAGGTTGCCCTGCACGGCGCGGACGCCGCCGATCCGGGCGAACGCCGCGTCCAGCGGGGTGCGCCAGTCGACCCCGACGCAGTCCACGTCCAGGTCGAGGACGCCGTACAGCTCGCCGGCGCCGACCGCGAAGTGCACCAGCGGCACCCGGCGTCCGGCGTGGTCGGTGAGGTCGCGGACGGCGTCGAACGTCCGCGCGGACGCCGGCGCGACGTGGGCGACATAGACCTCGGCCGGCAGCGACCCGGCCCACGAGTCGAAGAGCTGGACGGCGGATGCCCCGGCCAGCACCTGGGCGCGCAGGAACCGTCCCGACAGCTCGGCGCACCAGCCCAACAGCCGCGCCCAGGCGTCCGGGTGGCGGTGGATCAGCGCACGGGCCGCCAGATGGTCCTTGCTGGGACGCCCGGCGACCAGGTAGGCGGCCAGGGTGAAGGGGGCACCGGCGAAGCCGATCAGCGGATCCCGGCCGTCGTGCAGCAGCCGCAGCCCGGCCACGGTGCGCCGGACCGCGGTCCGAATCGGGTCTAGTGCGGCGTCCAGCGTCTCGGGAGGATGCGCGGCCAGCAGGGCGTCCACCGCCTCGGGTGTGTCGACCGGAGCCGCGAACACCGGCCCGACGCCGGGCTCGATCTCCACCGGCACCCCGACCAGCTTCAGCGGCACGACGATGTCGGAGAAGAAGATGGCGGCGTCGACGCCGTGCCGGCGCACCGGCTGCAGGGTGATCTCGGCGGCCAGGTCCGGGTCGAGGCAGGCGTCCAGCATGCGGCGTCCGACGCGCAGGTCGCGGTACTCGGGCAGCGAACGGCCGGCCTGCCGCATGAACCAGACCGGGGTGACCTCGGGGCGCTCGCCGCGATAGGCGCTCACCAGCCACGACGACGCCGTGTCGGTGTTGAGCGGATGGGTCGCCGGCAGCACGGTCGTGGTCACATCAGCACCCTATTCGTCCGTAGCGCGGCGCATCGCCGATATAGCGGGTCTATGCTGGCGCGGTGCTGTTGTGCCTGACCGCGAGCCATCGCACCCATGATTTCGCCGCCCTGGAGCAGTGGAGCGGCGATGCGGGGACGGCACTCACCCACGCGCTGGCCGGTATCGACGGCGTGGCGGGCAGCATCGTGTTGAGCACCTGCAATCGGTTCGAGGTCTACCTCGACGTCGCCCCGCGCGCCCTCACCGAGATCGAACGGCACCGCGGCTCGTTGACACCGCTGCGCGGCGAGGCTGCGGCCCGGCACCTGTTCGGGGTCACCGCCGGCCTGGAATCGGTGGTGATCGGCGAGCCGGAGATCACCGGCCAGGTGCGGCGGGCGCTGAACCGGGCCGAGAGCGGCGGCACCGCGACCCCGCTGCTGCAGCGCGTCTTCTCCGACGCCCTGGCCACCCGTCGGCTGGTCCGCGAACGCACCGGGCTGGGCGCGGCGCGTCCCTCGCTGATCCGGCTGGCGCTCGACCTGGCGTCCCACCGGATCACCGACTGGACGGCCAGCAAGGTCCTGCTGGTCGGCACCGGGCGCTACGCGACGTCCTGCCTCGAGGCGTTGCGCGACCGGGGCGTGCATGCGATCACGGTGTGGTCGCCGTCCGGCCGGGGCAACGGTTTCGGGGCCCGGCACGGTCTTCACCAGGTCAGCGGCCATGCGGTCCCCGCGGCCGCCAGTGCCGCCGACATCATCGTCTGCTGCACCACCAGCACCGAACTGGTGGTCGGACCCGCCCTGTTCCAGGGCGAATGCCCGGTCACCGCCCACGCCGCCGCCCAATGCCCGATCGGCCAGCAGCACGCCGGTCACCGGCGCCGGGTGGTCATCGATCTCGGCCTGCCCCGCAACGTCGACCCGGCGGTGGTCGACCAGCCCGGGGTCGAATTGCTCGACCTCGAGGCGATCAAGCTGCACGCGCCGCTGCACCATCTCGCGGTGGCCGACGACGCCGAGGCCCTCGTCCGGCAGGCCGCCGCCGCGCACGCCGAGGACGCCGACGCGGTCGGTCCGGCGGTGGCCGCGCTGCGGGCCCACGTCGCCGACGCCCTGGAGGCCGAACTGGCCCGGATCCGGCGCCGCTATGACGCCGAGGCGGCCGAGAAGGCCGAGGCCGCGCTGCGGCATTTCGCCGGCGTCCTGCTGCACGGACCCTCGGTGCGGGCCCGCGAACTCGCCGGCTCCGGACGCCGCGACGAGTTCCTGGACGGCCTGCACGCCGTCTTCGGCATCGAACGCCCCGCCTGACCCGCCGAGCGCTCGCCTAACTATTTAGGGCTCGCTCAGTTGAGCGAGCCCTAAATAGTTAGGCGAGCGCCGGGGGTGGTGGGCGGACGCCGTGCTCAGTGCTGCGGCAGCTTCTTCGTCCAGCCCTTGGTGAGCTCGCGGGCGGCCACCCAGCCGGCATACAGGCCATCAGCCTCGTCCCGGCTCATCTCGGGCTCGAAGATCCGGTCGACGGCCCACATGTTCGACAGGTCCTGCAGCGAGCCGTAGACGCCGCTGGAGAGTCCGGCCAGCAGCATCGCGCCGTAGATGGTGGCCTCGTGGTTCTTCGGCCGGATCACCGGGATGCCGAGGATGTCGGCCTGCATCTGGAGCAGCAGGTTGTTCTTCACCGCGCCGCCGTCGACGCGCAGTTCGGGGATCTCCACATCGCCGCCGACCGTCGCCGCCTCGACCATGTCACGGGTCTGGTAGACCATCGACTCGACCGCCGCCCGGATGATGTGCAGCCGGGTGGTGGCGTTGCTGATGCCGATGATCGCGGCCCGGGCATACGGGTCCCAGGTGGGCGCCGACAGGCCGGTGAACGCGGGCACCAGGTAGACGCCGTCGGTGCTCTTCACCTGGCCGGCGTACCACTCCGAGTCCGGCGCGGCGTGGATCAGCTGCAGGTCGTCGCGCAGCCACTGCATGGTCTTGCCCTGCGCGAACAGGACGCCCTCGATCTCGTAGGCGGTCTTGCCCTGCACCGTCCAGCCGACGCTGGGAGTGAGGCCCGGAATGCGCTGCGGCTCGGAACCGCAGTTGATGTTGAGGACGCCGGCGGTGCCGTAGGTCATCTTGCACTGACCGACCTCGAAGGCGGCCTGGCCGAACAGGCCGGCCTGCTGATCGCCGAGGACGCCGGTGATCGGGATCGGCGCGCCGAAGGACGCCTCAAGGTCGCCGAAGTGGGCGTCGCTGGGCAGGATGCGGGGCAGCATGTCCCGCGGAATGCCGTAGTGACCGAGCAGTTCGTCGTCCCAGTCGAGGGTCTTGAGGTTCATCATCATGGTGCGCGCGCCGTTGGAGACGTCGGTGACGAAGTCGCGGCCGCCGGTCATGTTCCACATCAGCCAGCTGTCGACGGTGCCGGCCAGCAGTTCGCCACGCTCGGCACGGCCCTGCGCGCCCGCCACGTGGTCGAGGATCCAGCGGATCTTGGACGCCGAGTAGTAGGCGTCCGGGATCAGGCCGGTGCGCTCCTCGATCAGCTCGCCGATGCCGGCCTCCACCCACTTCTCCACGACGTCCACGGTCTGCCGCGAGGCCCACACGATCGCGTTGTAGATCGGCTCGCCGGTCGACTTCTCCCAGACCAGCGCCGTCTCCCGCTGGTTGGTGATGCCGGCGGTGGCGATGTCGGCGGGCGACACCCCGGCACCCCGCAGCGCGGCCCGCATGACCTCGAGCTGGGCGGTCAGGATCTGCTTCGGATCGTGCTCGATCCAGCCCGCCCGCGGGTAGTGCTGGGTCAGCTCCTGCTGGCCGAGGCCGAGCACGGTTCCGGCCTCGTCGATGACGAACGACCGAACGCTCGTCGTCCCGGAGTCGATCCCGAGTATGTACTTCGTCATGGTTCCCCTTCACATCGGTGTGGTTGGGTTGGATGGTCCCTGGGTCGCCCCGTCGCGTGCCCTCGGGACACCTTAGGAAGGGTTCACTGAACAGGTCAACCCTTGAACATACTTGTCTATACCTGTAGCCTCCGAAGTCCTCACGGAAGGGAGCTCGATGCTGGACCGACTCGACCTGTCCGCGGTGCGCGCCGTCGCGCTCGACGTCGATGGGACGCTGGCCGGCCCCGACTCCCAGGTTTCCCGGCGCGCGATCGAGGCGATGCGGGCGGTCGCGGCGCTCGACCTGCCGGTCATCCTGCTGACCGGACGCACCCGGCGCAACGCCCTGGAGATCGCCCGCCGCGCCGACTTGCCGCACCTGGCGATCGCCTGCAACGGGGCGCTGATCTTCGACCCGGTCAGCGGCCGGGATCTGGTGGCCACCCCGATGTCGCGGGCCGACAAGCGGACCTTCCGCCAGCTCACCGAGGAGTTGGGGATGGATCTGACCTGGTGGACCAAGGATCACATGTACGTCGCGGCCGACGGACCGATGCGCAGGACCATCCTCGAGCTCAACCACGAGGAGGCCGAGATCGGTGACCCGGACGCCCTCGACGAGGCCGTGGTGCTGAAGATGATGGCCTGGGCGACCGCGGACCACCTGGACGAGGTCGCCGACGAGATCCATCGCCGGCTGCCGGGCGTGCAGCGGTCGATGGACACCATCGTCGAGTTCGTGGACCGCGAGTCCACCAAGTGGCACGCCCTGGAATGGGTGCTCGAGCGCTACGACGTCGACCCGGCGAACGTGCTGGGCGCCGGCGACGGCGGCAACGACGTCGGCTGGCTGAGCGGCATCGGCTTCCCGGTGGCGATGGGGAACGCCCGGCCCGAGGTGCACGAGGTCGCCCGCGCCGTGGCCCCGTCGAACGCCGACGACGGTGCCGCCCACCTGCTCGAGCGCCTGGCCGCCGCGCACGGCGGGGCGTGACCGTGGGCGCCCGCGCAATCCTCGCCGAACTCGCCCGCGAGGGCGACTACCTGCTGGCCACCTACGCCCTCGACCTGCCCGCCGACATGGACGCCTGGGCGCGGGTCTCCCGGTTCGCGGTCGGCCAGACCACCGGCACCTGGGTCGAGGTGCCCGGCCTCACCCCCGAGCTGCGCGAGCGGCACGAGGGCCGGGTCGTCCAGGTGCTGCCGGTGCCGAACGTGGACACCACCAGCCACTCCGACGGCGGCCCGATCAGCTATCTGGCCACGATCGCCCTGCCGACGATCAACTTCGACGCCTCGCTGCCGCAGCTGTTGAACGCGCTGATCGGCAACGACGCGTCCACCTCGGTGGAGGCCAAGCTGGTCGACCTGCAGTTCCCCGGTGCGCTGGAGCGCGCCTTCGGCGGCCCGCGCTTCGGCGTCGCCGGGCTGCGCGAGCTCACCGGCGTCGCCGACCGGCCGCTGCTGCTCAACATGCTCAAGCCGTGCACCGGACTGCCGCCCGAGGTCGCCGCCCAGATCTTCGAGGCCACCGCGCTGGGCGGGATCGACCTGATCAAGGACGACGAGCTGATGGGCAACACCGGCTACTCGACGGTGCTGCGCCGGGTGGAGCTGTTCACCGCGGCGGCGGAGCGGGCCCATGCCAGCACCGGCGTCCGGACCATCTACCTGCCGAACATCTCCGATCGCCCCGACCGGATGCTGGCCACCGCCAAGCGCGCCGTGGACGCCGGCGCCCGGGCCCTGATGGTCGCCTACAGCACGGTCGGGCTGGGCGCCGTCGAAATGCTGGCCGACGAGGTCGGCGTGCCGATCCTGGGTCACTTCGCGGGCGCCGCCCCGCTCTACGAGGGCCCGCGCACCGGCATGAGCGCACCGCTGGCGTCCGGACTGTTCCCGCGGCTGGCCGGCGCCGACCTGGCGCTGCTGGTCTCCCCCTATGGCGGCTACCCGATCTCGCGGCTGCAGTACCTGCGCATCGCGCAGCAGCTGTCACTGCCGCGCCCGCATCTGAAGCCCACGATGCCGGTGGTTGGCGGCGGCGTCCACCCCGGCACGGTGCAGCGCTACCTGGACGAGCTCGGCAACGACATCGTGCTGGGTGTCGGCGGGGCCATCCAGGGTCACCCGGACGGCGCCGCCGCCGGCGTCCGGGCGATGCGGCAGGCGGTGGACGCCGCCCTCGCCGGAGTCGATGCCACGATCTACGCCAGGGATCACGCCGAGCTCGCCACTGCCCTCGAGCTTTGGGGAACGCTGTAGCCGACAAGCCATCCGAGATCCCGACTCCCCCTCGTCATCCCGGCGAACGCCGGGATCTCAGGCGTTCGCCGCGGCGATCTTCTCCAGGGATTCCAGACCGATCACGCCACGCTCATCACGGACGTCGTCGCCCGCCAGGACGACGGCGGGCGAGCCCGGCTCGCCCAGGTCCTCGACGACCACCGCGGCGGCCGGGAACGGGTCCTCGCGGGTGAAGTGGCTGACCGTGACGATGTGCGGGATGCCGGCCGCGGCGGCCGCCTTGGCGCCGCTCTCGGAGTCCTCGACGACGACCGCCTGGTCCGGCCGGAGGCCGAGCTGATCGAGCGCGTACAGGTAGATGTCGGGCGCGGGCTTCTTGGCCGGCACGATGTCGCCGCCGAAGATTCCGGCCAGGCGGTCGCGGGTGGCCCGGCCGAACACCGCGACCGCGACGGCGTCGACACTCGGCACCGCCGACGTGGACGCGATGGCGACCTTCCAGCCGGCGTCCAGCGCCTCCTCGACCAAACGCTTCACGCCGGGGCGTCCGGGGATCTGCCCGCTGTTCACGATCTGCTGGTAGTCGGCGCTCTTCTGCTTGTGCACCTGGGCGAGCAGGGCGTCCAGGTCGTCGGAGCCGGGCACCTCGATCTCGGGATGCTGGCTCAGGTACGCCTTCATCCGCTCCTTGCCGCCGCCCACCTTGAGCAGGTCGGCGTACTCGTCCTCGGACCACCGGAACGGGTAGCCGAACTCGGCGAAGACCTGATTGAAGGCGACCAGGTGGCCGTCCTTCTCGGTGTCCGCCAGGACGCCGTCGCAGTCCAGGATCAGCGCATGCTCACTCACCGGTCACCGTCCCGTCCCGCGGAGTGGAAGAT
>WBZS01001676.1_pt2 | contig 13061 bp, 12 predicted proteins | sample 5204201 | NCBI WGS metagenome assembly WBZS01 (sample SAMN12344357, study PRJNA552823) | activated sludge metagenome | biome: Activated sludge suspended growth; feature: Nitrification reactor; material: Wastewater; isolation source: activated sludge from nitrification reactor of wastewater...
AGCACGGTGGAAACGACGAGCGAAACCAGCAGCAAGAATGCGGTGCCCAACACCATGGAGAAGGAAAGAAACCGATCGCGCAGCACGCCTAACCAACCTCGGTCCGGCCGAGGCGGCGCGTCCCAGATGATGTTCAACGCTGATTGCAATTCGCTAAAAACTCCCGCGGCGCCCAGGAAGATCACAACGATTCCTATCAAGGTCGCCCAAAAACCCGTCGTTGGCTTGTCTGCATTGGCCAACATCGCTTGCAGGGCTTCACTCCCTTCCGATCCCACCAAATCCGTCGCCTGATGGATCAATTCGCCCCGCGCTGCCTCTTCGCCAAAGAAAAAGCCCGCGACAGCGGTACACACCACGAGCAACGGCGCGAGCGAAAACAGCGAGTAAAACGCTAACGCCGCACCCAATCGAGGGCAATTGTCCGCGAGCCATTTCTGGCCGGCTTCCACGAAAAGATGATAAAGGCCTGATACGTCCATGACCGTTTCCCTCTCAAGGCGGCTGGGCAAAATTGTCCGCTCCAACATTCATAGCGGCCCATCGGGACGGAGGAACGTGGATGCAGTTCAGCCATGCTTGCGAGGATTCGGTTCGCAGAGGTTGATTCAACAAAAATGCCTCGGGTGGGAACCGAGGCATTCTCATCGCAAGATTGAAAAGGTTCAGCGATTAGCGGGCGGCGACCAAATCGTGGCGGTCGTCGGAAGAGCTAAAAGATTGGTCTTCCATTTTTTGAATTTTTTCGCGATATTCCCTCAGCACATGCAGGAACTCGCCACGAAGTTCGATGTCCCAGGCGGAGCCACGATCCCATTCGCGAATCACCTGCGAAGTCGCGGGATTGAGCTTGGCGACTTGGGTCAACCAGCAGATACCCGCTTCCAAGGTGTAATTTTGGGTCCGTGGATGATGCCAACCGCAATGCGTCGCCAAGCAACCCATGGGAACGGCACGCGTGAAACTTCCATGGATCAGCAGCGGGCTGCCGGTTTCCAAAAGTTCGATCAAACGATCAAGCCCTTGCCGAGACATATTGGGCAACCAAGATGTTTGAAATTCGTGAAGGCACTGTTGGGATGGCATGGCGAACCTCCTAAAAAACTCATCTGGGCACACACCCGAGAAAATCCTGTTGGCGGAATCGACCGGCCCATTCGCGGACGAACGGCAACTCTGGTCCAAAAACGGCGACGATAGGGAAAGGTAGGGAAGAACGCGTCTTCTAAGGTACCGTGGTGAAAAAACCCCGCTGTTCGCGGGAAGCGAAACAGCGGGGCCGGAACAGAGAAGAGGCCGAATCGAACTAGCGAGGATAATAAAATATAGGCGAACCAATGTCAACACGAAAAAGGAAAAATTTACAATTTCACCGTCCCCCGACCGTAGAAGCAAAAACAAATCTCCTAAGTTTAGTTCAGAAAACGATTTAGGATTGACTCCCTGAATCCTGCATGCCGCAGCCTGCAACCATTTCACCTAACTTATTCCTACGAAATCCCCCTCGGCACCCCGTCAAATTGGTAGGGGAAACCGTAAACGCTCCTGACCCGAGGTGGTCATTCACCGATATCGCCGGTCGCGCGCTTCGCACCACGGGTGCTACCGGTGGCGGTGCCACTCGCACTCAAAAAGATCCCCTTTCAGCCAAGCAGGTACCCCGCACCCGCAAACAGCGGTGGTTTTGGTTCGGCCGAACGCCGCTGACGGCGCAACCCTCCATCAACCTTCTTCAGAAATCCCATGCGCCACCGGTCCATGAGACGGTTATGGCGTTCATTTCGGTGTCGGCTGCGAGGGACATTCACTCGGATTCCCTTGGTCGCGACGGATTTCCCATGAAACCGCCAAATTTCAGCGGTAGTCTAATGGATGGCGTTCGTTGGCCACCCGGTCGGTGTTCGCCAATTATTCGTGCAACCGCAGCGGGTCTTTGGTCGCTGAAATCTTCAGCACCTTCGGATTTCTTTTCTTGGGATCACTACCATGATCACTCGCATTCGGCTTTTCGTGGGGATGTTGGCCACGACGATTCTCATGCTCCTGGCAGACGCTGGGCCCGGCGGCGCGTGGCAATCGACGCCGACCGGCACTCCAGATCTTCAGGCCGCGCAAAAGGACCGTTGGCCCGTCGCCAAAGCCCAAAAATGGCTGGAGCGCCGTGGTTGGCTGGTCGGGTGCAATTACATCCCCGCTTCGGCGATCAACCAGCTCGAAATGTGGCAAGCCGACACCTTCGATCCCAAGGCAATTGATCGTGAACTCGGCTACGCCGAGAGCTTGGGCTTCAATTCCGTTCGCGTCTTCTTGCACCACATGCTTTGGGAACAGGACGAAAAAGGCTTCCTCCAACGTATGGAACGATTCCTCGAAATCGCGGCGAAACACAAAGTCGGCACGATGTTCGTCCTCTTTGATTCCGTCTGGGATCCGAACCCAAAGCTCGGCAAACAGCCGGCGCCTCGTCCAGGCTTGCATAACTCCGGCTGGGTGCAAAGCCCCGGCGCTGCCGTATTGAAGGATGCGTCGAAACACGCCGCGTTGAAGGCCTACGTCGCCGGCGTCGTCGGGCATTTTCGCGACGATTCTCGCATCCATGCGTGGGATGTTTGGAACGAACCCGAAAACGGCAACGGGAGCTCGTACGGAAAACAAGAAGTAAAGGACAAGGAAAAGATCGTACGCCCCCTCCTCATACAGGTTTACGCCTGGGCACGCGAGGCACGGCCAAGCCAACCGTTGACTTCTGGCTTATGGATCGGGCTTTGGGGCGATGCCGGGAAACTCTCGCCGATGGAAAAGGTGCAGATCGAACTCTCCGATGTCATTAGCTTTCACAACTACGGCAACTTTGACCAACTGCAACAAGCGGTGCGCAACTTGAAGCGATATGATCGGCCCTTGCTCTGCACGGAATACATGGCTCGCCCCGCGGGTAGCACTTTCGAACCTCACCTGGGTTGGCTCAAGGAACAAAAAGTCGCGGCGTACAACTGGGGTTTCGTGGATGGAAAGTCACAAACCATTTATCCCTGGGATTCTTGGCAAAAACGTTACGCCGCCGAGCCCAAGGAATGGTTTCACGATATCTTTCGCAAAGACGGCACGCCCTATCGCCAATCCGAAGTCGACTACATTCGGCGCGTCACCGGCGTGAAGTAATCCGACGGCGGAGCTTTCCCGCGAAACGAACTGAGATCCTGGGACTAAACGAGCCGCGACCGTGGCGGGCCGGGGTTTACACGTAACACGCCGTTGAGCGATTGCTCACGGTCGCGGCTCGTTCCATGGTTTTTTCAGCGGTTTTCATTGGACAGCGCCACTTTTTCGACCCCGGAGGGGTCAAACTCCCCAGCCCAGGGTCGCAAGTACTCTTGCGCACCCTGGGTTTAGCAGCAATCGGCAACGCGAACGCGGTACGGGTTCCACGAAAGCCGATACCCCCATGCGTCGTGTAGAACGCTTTCAGCGTTCCACCATGTGTTCTCTGGCCGTACCCCAGGGTGCGCGAGCGTACTCGCGACCCTGGGCTAGAGTCTTGAACGTGTTCAGCGTTCGTGTTGCCGCTTCCCCGCCACCCACCCAAGAAAATAGGCGCTGTCCAATTAAGAGCGTCTTTTATTTGAGGCTCGCTTCGGGGCGCAAAATCCACGCCTGCTCGTGGCGTACGAAGCCGAGCTTGGGATAGTAATCGACCGCCGCCGGCGCGGCGAGCAGGATCAACGTGCAGCGAGGCCCCAACTCCTGACGGGTGCACCGGATCAATTCCCGACCGATGCCTTGATGTTGGTAGGAATGGTCGACCGCCAAATCGGAGAGATAACAGCAATAATGAAAATCCGTCACCGAGCGAGCCGCGCCAACCAGCACATGCTCCGACCAGGCCGTGACGAGTAAATCGGCGTGATCGAGCATGCCGGCCATGCATTCGCGGTCGCCCACCGGCCTGCGTTCCGCCAAGGTCGAACGCACAAGAAGACCGATCCATTCGTCGACCGTCACTTTGCGTCGAACTTCAAATCGCACCATGGCAAACTCGTGGAAATGAGATCCTCGGCCGGCTGTAACTTTGGCCAATCCGTCACTCGTTGGCGAAGCGAGCACCGATGAGTTCCAGCACCTCGCGGGTGATTTTTCCCTGGCGTTCGCGGCGTTCGAGGTCAAGGAGCGCGTTCAGCATTTTTTCCGTGTTCCGCGTCGCGCCATCCATCGCCACCAAGCGACTCGCTTGTTCACTCGCGAACGAATCCGCCGCCATGCGGTAAAGGCTGATAAACGCATACTCGCTCACAAGCCCAGCCAACAACACCGGCACAGGCATATATCGGTAATATTCCTTCGATACATAAGATTCAGACGCAGCTACTTGTTGAAGGTCCAACGGGAGCAGACGTTTCTCGCTGGGCACCTGTTCGCTCACGGATTGGTAGCGGTTGTAAATCACATGCAGCGGCCCGATCTCGCGAGAAGCGTAGAGTGCGTCGATCCGTCGAGCGAGGTTTTTGATCACATCGCGAAGGCCGTGAAGCGTGGTCGCGGCTGGTTCCACGGTCGTCGCGGCGATGCCTCGACTCGTCATTTGGCGTACGCCGCGTTGCCCCACGATCGCCAGATGAACGTCTCCTTGATTTTTAAGTTCCTTCCACCGTATCTCGGCAAGATTCAACACCTGCTGATTGAAGGAACCGCAGAAGGGTTGCTCCGAAGTGAGAACCACCAGCATGGGCGGAGCGTGATCAACGACAGGAAGCGAACGAACGGATGATTTCGCGGCCAGCGCCACGATCCCCTGGCGGACGACTTCTTCGTATTGTCTCGCGACGTCCAACGCGCGTTGGGCACCTTGGATCCGACCAGCCGCGATCGCTCGCATCGCTCCAACGATGTCGTGGATGGTATTCACCGCTTGGCGACGCCTTTGGGTCTGTTCCAGACTCATGGACCACCCTGGGGTGAAAATCGGCGAAGCACCGATTCGATCGCTTGCCTGAGATTCCTTTCCGTCGCCTCGGAAAGATGATCCTGGTTTTCGAGACTTCGTGAAAGTTCGCCGTCAAGTTCTTCCAACTTTTGGTCGAGGTGGTCAAGGAACTGGCGGACATCCCGCACGGCGATCGAGTCCATGTAACCTTCCCGGATCGCGAAGAGGATCGCGGTTTCGAACCCAAGCCGACAGGGACGAAGCCTGGGCTGTTTCAGCGCCTCGCGTAACCGTTGGCCCCGGTCCAGACGCTGGCGAGTTTCCGCCTCCAACTCGGCACCGAACCTGGCAAACGTCTCCAATTCGCGAAGCTGCGCGTAAAGGAGTTTTAAATCGCCGGCCAGCCGCCGTAGGGTCGCGGGCTGTGCCTTCCCGCCCACACGTGAGACGCTCAACCCGACATCGACGGCCGGCCTCATGCCTTCGTTGAAGAGGCGCGTATCGAGGTAGATCTGCCCATCGGTGATGGAAATCAAATTGGTCGGGATATACGCGGAAATTTGGCCCGCCTGCGTGGTCGCGATCGGCAGTGCGGTCAAACTTCCACCTCCATGACGATCGTGAAGGCGTGTCGCCCTTTCCAGCAGACGCGCATGAAGGTAAAACACATCCGCCGGGTAAGCTTCTCGAGCTGGGGGACGACCGAGCAGCAGCGAGATGCGGCGATATGCGTCGGCATGTTTCGTCAAGTCGTCGTACACGACGAGAACATGTTTCCCCTGCCTCATGAAGTATTCGCCAAGGGTACACGCGGTGAAGGGAGCGAGGTATTGCTGCCCCGGCGGTGAATCGGCATCGGCCGCCACCACGACCGCTTGGCGGAGCATGTCGTGCTGGCGAAGCGTCTCCACAACCTCCGCGATGCTCACCTTCCGTAAACCGATGGCCGCGTAGATACAAACGATCCCTGAGCTACGTTGGGCCAAGATCGCGTCGAGTGCGAGCGCGGTTTTCCCGGTCGCCCGGTCTCCGAGGATCAATTCCCGTTGGCCGCGTCCCAGGGGCAACAAACTGTCGATGACCTTGATCCCCGTGTGGAGAGGCTCGCGAACGGGTTGCCGATCGATGACACCGGGTGCCTGACGCTCCACGGGCCAAAACACGGTCGAACGTAAAGGAGGCCCTTCATCGAGCGGCCTGCCCAATGCATCCAGAATTCGACCCAACACCTCGTCGCCGATGGGCACGCTTGCGACTTCGCCGGTCACATGCATTTCATCGCCTGCCGAGACGTGTTCGGAGGGATCCAGGAAAAGCACGCCGACTTCCTTGGGGCGCAAGTCGAACGCCAACGCGGTGAGACCATCGTTGCGTTTCATTAACTCGCCGTACCGAACGGACGGAGCACCGCGTAAATAGGCGACGCCGTCACTCACGCGCGTGACCCATCCTGCTTCATGATGGCGAACCTGCCAATGGATACTTCCCATGCGTCGGCGGAGGTGGTCGAGCAAGGCTTGCTTGAGGTCCGTCATGCTAGTTGCCGCCTTTCGTCGGCCAGGTTCGCCGACTCGATTTGGCCAGCGAGCGAACCATCCCACACGTAACCTGCTAAACGAAGGCGTAGCCCAGCCAAGAGTTCCGGTCGGTGGTGCACCTTGAGCGAGATCGACGCTCCCACCAGGGACGATATTGCAAGGTTCAGGCGTTCTCGACATGGCGAATCCAGATCCGCCGCGCTTTCAAGGACGGTATGGTCACCCAGATGCCAATTCGAGCGTACGGAGATTTTTTCCGATTCGGGTATATCTTCCAATACCTGCACGAACCGAAGCGCCAACTGTTGGTGCAAGGTCCGGTCAACGGAGTCGGCGATCAAGCGTCTCGTGAGTTCCACGGATTCATGAAGGACTTCCCGTCGAACCGACTGCAAGGCTTCTTCACGATCACGCTGGAACGTTTGGTTTGCTTCCTCATGACGCCGCCGCACGGTTTCCTCGGCTATCGCGAGCAGACGTTTTCGTTCTAATTCGGATTGTTCGCGCGCTTGGAGAAACAGAGATTCACGTTGTTTCTCGCCGGCCGCGATTTGTTCACGGAGGCTTTGCTGAAGCGATTCCGCCTCACGGCGTGCCGATTCCGCCTTGGCCATGGCCTCGGCGTTGGCAATTCGGCGTTGGTCGATCGCCTCGCGTAATGGCTTATACAACAGGCGGTGTAAGATGTACGCCAACACCACGAAGTTGAGGATTTCGAACAGGAACGTCCACCAATTAAACGTCATGGCTCATCGCTCGAAAAATTTCGCGAATGGATTGGCGAACAACACGATCAGGGCGATCACCAAACAGTAAATCGCGAGTGATTCGATCATCGCCAATCCCACGAAAAGGACTCGGCTAATGCGGTCGGCCGCGTCGGGCTGCCTCGCGATGGCATCGAGCGCGGAATCGATCGCCTGGCCTTGTGCTCGCGACGGACCGATCGTTCCGATCGCCACGGTCACGCCAGCGACGACCATGACCGTCACCACGAAAATCGTACTTCCTTCCACGAGCTGCCTCCCTCATTTGGCGTGGGTACGGACGACCGCACTCACGTACACCATCGTCAACACCGCGAAGATATAAGCCTGCACGACACCTGTCAGCACCGCCAACAACATCAATGGAACAGGGATCAGAAATCCCGCGACCGCCAAGACGACCGCGATCACCAGTTCCTCACTCATGACATTGCCAAACAAACGAACCGCTAACGCCAACGTGCGTGAAAACTCCGTGATAACTTCCAGGGGCAAAAGCCAAGGCGAGGGATCGAGGTAATGGCGCAAGTATCCCACCAATCCTCGAGCACGTATCCCGTGAAACGGAACCGCCAGGAACACGAGCACGGCAAGTGCAGCCGCGGTGGAGAAGTCCGCGGTCGGCGACCGCATGCCGGGAACCAAACCCAACAAGTTCGCGATCGCGATGAACAGGGCAAGGGTCACGATCAGCGGCGTGAAAGGCCGTGGATCGCTCGCACTCATGTCCTGCATGATGCCTTCGAGGTGTTCCACGATGAACTCGGCGACCATTTGCCCGCCGGAGGTTCCACGTTTCAAACCGATACGAACGAAGAGGGCGAAAGCAATCAGAAGCAGAGACACGATCAACGAATACCCGACGGTGCCGGCCACTTCCACCGGTCCCAGACGAAAAATCACCTCTGGAAACAGCCCTCTACCTTCCACAAACCCCTCCCAGCCGAGCCATCTCGGAGTACCGGCGTATCAGGCATTCCCGAGCCAAGAGAATCCCCACGACACCGGCCAGGAGATTTCCAATTCCTTCTCGTGCCAAGCCAAACATCACCAAACCGAGCAACGCCAAGCGTATGAGACCACTTGCGACAGTTAGCAGCGTCCGTTTCGTGGCACTCGCGTCGTTGGGTCCTCGGGATCGGGCTTGGTCGGACAGGACTTGGTGAACGGTCCACCTTAATAGTCCGAACGAGGCAAGGCCGACGCCGAAGCCCGTGGTCGTAGCCGCCACCCATGTCATTCGCGCATCTCCTGGCGAATATGGCGCCACGCGGTGGCGCATCCAACGATCAATCCCAAGAACAGGAACGAAAGCGTCCAATAAATGCCCGTACCGGAACGCACGTCCAACCAGCGTCCGAGGAAGGCGGCGAAAACCGGCGGTAGACTCACCATCCAACCGACCGTACCGACCAGGTTCAGCCCCTGCCAAAACGTCACCTGCCGGCTCGCTTTCGCACGTTCGGCTTGCCGGCGAACTTCGCGGATGAACGGATCTTCTGGAGGTACATTTTGGTTCATGGGTTATGCTCCACCCTGCGGAGTTCACGGAGAAGAGCCGTTTGCAGTTCCGCGAACTCGGCACGTGCCGTTTGTTCCTGACGGTGCCGTGTCGCCAACATCTCGGCCGCCACCGCCGCGACGTCTTCCAATCGATCCGCGACAATGGCCTCTCGCGTGACGATGGAAACCTGGTTTTCCCGCACGAGAAACACGCCCCCATCCGCGGCGGCATAGCATTCGGTGCCGTCTTCGCGTTGGATGGTCAGCACGCACGGTATCAACAAGGTCAAAAACGCTTCATGTCCCGTGCGAATGCCGAACTGCCCACTCGCATCCGCGGCTCGAACGCCTTGGGCTCGTGTCCTCAGCACCACACCATCCGGCACGAGGAGTTCCACGTCGAGTTTCATCGGCGAACCTCCTCGATCGAGCCGATCATGTAAAGACGTCCCTCATCGACATCATCCCATTCGCCAGCCAGCACGGCCTCGCATCCCGCCAAGGTTTTTTCCAAAGGCACATGCTTGCCCGGATGCCCCGTGAATGGTTCCGTCACGAACAAAGGTTGGGTCAGGAAACGTTCGAGGCGACGGGCACGCCGAACAATCTGTTGATCCTCCGCGGAAAGCTCCTCCATCCCAAGCATGGAAATGATGTCTTGCAGATCACGATAACGTTCGATCGCCTCTTTCACTCGCAGGGCCACATGATAATGGCGTTCACCCAAATGGCTTGAATCCAGAAGACGCGACGTCGACCCCAACGGATCGATGGCGGGATAAAGCCCCTGGGCGGCCTGGGCACGCGAAAGAACAATGCTCGCGTCCAGATGCACGAAGGTTTGAGCCACGGCGGGATCGGTGGGATCGTCGGCGGGAACGTACACCGCTTGAACCGACGTAATCGCGGCTCCTCCGACCGACGCGACGCGCTCCTCGAGTGCCGCCAAATCATCCGCGAGCGTGGGTTGGTAGCCCACTTCGGAAGGAAGCCTGCCCAACAGGCCGGAAACCTCAGAACCTGCCTGCACATAGCGAAAAATGTTGTCCACGAGGAACATGACTTCTTTCTTTCGCACATCGCGAAAGAACTCAGCCATGGTTAGCGCGGTGAGCGCGACGCGGAAGCGACTCCCCGGTGCGTCGTTCATTTGACCAAACACGAGGATGGAACGTGTGAGCACGCCCGTTTCGTGCATCTCCTGCCAAAGGTCGTTTCCCTCACGGGTTCGTTCGCCCACGCCCGCGAAGACGGCGACTCCAGCGTGGTTGTCGCTCATGGTGCGGATGAGTTCTTGGAGCAGGATGGTTTTCCCAACACCGGCACCACCGATCAGTCCCGCCTTCCCACCTCGTGAAAGGGGTGCGAGTAGATCGATCACTTTAATACCCGTTTCCAGGAATTGCAGCCCTCGCTTTTGGGCGGCTAACGAAGGTGCGGGCCGATGAATCGACCACCGTTCCGATTCGATGAGGGGCGCGAGACCATCTAGCGGTTCGCCAAGCACATTGAACAACCGACCGAGTGTCGCTTCGCCCACGGGGACGTGAATGGGTTGGCGCGTGCGGTGGACCGCCATGCCACGTGCGAGTCCTTCGGTATGCGCGAGCGCGATGGCGCGCACGGTTTCGGTATCCAAATGGTGGGCGACTTCGAGAACGACCGTCCGAACGCCTGCTTGAACGTGCAGCGCTTCGTTGATGGCCGGAATACCTTCGGTGAAGGCGACCTCGACGACCGAACCTCGCACCGCGGTGATCCGACCTTGGTCGCGATTCGTGGACTTTGCGTCGCTCATTCTGATTTTATATCCCGCTCGATCGCGGAATGCTACTCACGACATGACCACGGAACGCGGCGAGGATTCGCCCTTACCCTTCCCTACGTGGCGATTGGGTCTGCGAAATCGCCGGCTCAGGATCCTCCGTCGGCTTCCAACGCCGGCGCAATACGTAGAAGAATACGGGAGTAAGAAAAACTCCGAAGATGGTGACGCCGAGCATGCCATAAAACACCGCAACCCCCAACGCGAGCCGCATCTCCGCGCCGGCGCCGGTCGCGATCGCCAGCGGCACGACCCCAAGGATGAACGCAAACGAAGTCATCACGATCGGCCTTAATCGCAAGCGAGAAGCTTCGATCGTCGCCTCGCGCGCGGGCACACCCTGTTCTTGTAATTGTTTGCCAAATTCCACGATAAGAATGGCATTTTTGCTTGCTAAGCCAACAAGCACGACAAAGCCGATTTGCGTGAAGATGTTGACTTCCATCCCCGAAAGCTCCACGCCTGTCACCGAACAGAGCAAGCACATGGGAACCACAAGAATGACCGCCAAGGGAAGAGACCAACTTTCATAAAGTGCGGCCAACACCAAAAAGACAAACACCACGGCAAGCACAAACGCGAAGATCGCCGAATTACCCGCCTGCAACTGAAGGTACGTTAACTCCGTCCACTCGTACGCCATGGCCCTGGGAAGTTCCCGATCCGCGATTTCACGCATCAGTTCGATCGCATGGCCCGAACTCGAATTCGGAGCCGCATTCCCCGTGACGGCTGCGGCGGAATAAAGATTATGCCGCATGATCATGACGGGCCCCGCGGTATCACGTAGCTCCATCAGTGTGCCCAGGCGAATCATTCTCCCCTGATTGTTTCGAACTTGAAGCTGCAGGATCGCCGACACATTATCACGAAACTGTTGGTCTGCCTGGACGACGACCTGCCAAGTTCGGCCGAAGTTGTTAAAGTTGTTGACGTAATACGATCCCAAATAAATTTGCAGAGTTGCGAACACATCGCTGACAGTCACACCCAAAGCCATGCATTTGGAGCGATCGATTTCCAAGAAAAGCCAGGGGGTACTTGCCCGGGATCCGGTGAACAGCCCCTCCAGACCAGGAGTCCGATTGCCTCGTTCGACCACTTTCTCTGCCACTTCCTGCAAGGCACTCATGCCGAGATTGCCACGGTCTTCCACAATGAGTTTGAACCCACCCGTCGTTCCCAATCCTTCGATGGGAGGTCCGCCGAACACCGTCACCACCGCACCTCGCACTTCCTTCTGACAACGGTCTTGAATCACTTTACCAATGGAGTTGGCCGTCAGATTCGCCGCCACCCGATGGTGAAATTCTTTCAGCACCACGTACATGGAGGCGAGATTGGATGAGTTGGCATCCAAGATCAGGGAGCGACCGGCGACGCCAAGCGTGTGTTCCACACCTTCGGTTTCGTGGGCGATTTTTTCGACACGATCCATCAATTGTTGCGTTCGATCCACGGACGACGCATCGGGAAGTTGGATATTGAGGAGTAAATAACCTTTGTCCTGTTGCGGGATGAATCCCATGGGTGCCCGTCCGAACTGCCAGCCCGTCAGCACCAGCAGGCCCGCATAAGCTATCACAACAAGTACGCTGACACGCACCAGCCCAGCCACCATGCTGCCGTACACATCGGTCACGAAGTCAAACATGCGATTGAAGGCACGAAAAGACACGCCCAAAATCCAATTCACAGGCCGAATGATCATCCATCCGATGAATCCTCCCACCAGAACGCCAGGGAGGAAATAGACACTCCAGACCAACCATCGATACCACTCGGTGCTTTCCTCGGAAACGGGGACGAAACCAGGCAATTCGCTGACATAGTATGGCCCAATCCCAGCCGTGATGAATCCGCCAACGATTCCGAAAATCCACCACGGTAACGCTTCCCGCTGGTAGCCATGCTCGCCGTGCTCCTCCGACTTGAAAATTAGCACGGCCCGGGACGGAGTCATCGTGAGCGCGTTGATGGCGGAGATGACGGTGGAAGCGGCGATGGTCACCGCGAACTGGCGAAAGAATTGCCCACTCACGCCACCTAAAAAACAGCAAGGAATGAATACCGCGCATAACACCAGCGTGATTGCGAGAATGGGCCCCGTGATTTCCTCCATGGCTTGGATGGTGGCGGTGCGTGCATCCAAGCCTTTCGCCATTTGCCGTTCAATGTTTTCCAAGACAACGATCGCATCGTCGACGACGATGCCGATGGCAAGTACCAGGCCAAACAGCGTGAGGTTATTCAGGGAAAATCCCAACGCCGCCATCACCGCGAACGTCCCAATCAACGAAACCGGAACATCGATCATCGGCAAAATCATGGCTTTCCAGTCCTGAAGGAACAGGAGGACCACGATGGCCACCAAGATGACGGCGATGATGAGCGTTCGCCGGACTTCCTCGATCGATTCTTGGATGAACGGCGTCGTGTCGTAGACGATGCTGGCCTGGATTCCGGTCGGGAAGTCCTTTTCGAGCTCCTTGACCTTATCCTTGATG
>WBZS01002128.1_pt1 | contig 13061 bp, 11 predicted proteins | sample 5204201 | NCBI WGS metagenome assembly WBZS01 (sample SAMN12344357, study PRJNA552823) | activated sludge metagenome | biome: Activated sludge suspended growth; feature: Nitrification reactor; material: Wastewater; isolation source: activated sludge from nitrification reactor of wastewater...
CAATGAGAAATCCCGGCATCGTCTGGGCGCACGAGCCCTGGTGTGCGCCCGCTCGGTGCTGGGCGGCCTGCATCATGAATATTCGTTCGCGAGGGCATTGGCCTGATCTATTGTTTGCGGAGCACAGGTGTCTTCCTACAAGAGCCTCGCCCAGGTAGAGCGCGCCTTTCGTTCATTGAAGACCATGGATCTGCACGTGCGACCCATCTTCCACTGGAACGAAGCGCGCGTGCGTGCCCACATGTTTCTGTGCATGCTCGCCTACTACGTCGAATGGCACATGCGCCAGGCGCTCAAGCCGATGCTCCATGACGACGAAGAACTCGAACAGCAGCGTGAGAGCCGAACCAACCCGGTGACGCCCACGCCACGCTCCGAACGCGCCAAGGCCAAAGCCCGGCAGCATCGCACCGAGGACGCGTTGCCGGTGCACAGCTTGCGCACGCTGCTGCTCGATCTGGCCACCGTGACGCTCAACGTCACCTCAACCACAATCAACCCGCAGGCCAAGATCAACGTCATTACCCGCCCCACGCCACTGCAGGCCAAAGCCTTCGCGCTACTCGGCGTCGATCCGGCCTGTTCCCAGTAGCGGGCCCGACGACTTCAAAAATATCCCGCTGTTTCAACGAGGTGACTCATTCGAGACGGAAAAGCTCGGACTAAGCTTGATCAGAACAACGATTCAAGGGCAAATCGCACCCGACGACCTACTGCAGGTTGCCCGACGTAAGCAACGTTCTGGCGATCGAATACGTTGTCAACGGCCAGCGCGCAGCGAAGATGGCGGTTGAACCGGATGACATAGGCGACGTCGTGGCGCACTGAGGTCGGCAGTGTCACGTTGCCAGTCGGTACCGATGAGTCGAACACGTCCGCAACGTACTTGATGCGCCAGTCCAAGCTCAATCCTCCATCGATAGACCAGTTGAGGTTTATCCCGCCTTCTCGCGCGGGCCGTTGACGCAGCGGCTCGTTGCTGTCTGACACTTGGCTGAGTAGCCGTGTAAAGTGGAGCCTCAGCTGTACGGAAGTACCGAGAGCCATGCTCCCCTCGAATTCAGCCCCTCGAATCCCAACATGCCCCGCGTTCACCAAGCTGTTGGCTTCATTGTTATAGGTCACCAGGTCGGTGTAGGCCGTCTTGAAGAGGGTCACTGACGCAAAGGCCCTGCCGCCCCAGAACCGCTGCTCGTAGCCAATCGAGCCGCCCCTGCTGCGCTCGGCGCGGAGATCGGGATTGCCACCCAGGGTCACCGGCAACCCCACGGCGAAGAAGCTGGGTGGCTTGAATCCCTCCGAATAGTTCGCCTTGATGCTTGCCCGGATTGACCGCAGGTCGTACCGGACGCCCACGCTCGGGCTGGTTCGCGCGCCATTTCCGCTTACCGCATCTCGTCGCAAGCCGGTGCGCACGACCAGATCAGTGGCAAGCAGCCACTTCAACTCCACGAAGCCGGAGCGCGTACTGCGCCTGAGGTCGAACGCGACCGGAATCGAGGTGTCGAACAGCGCATAGAGCACCTGGCTGGCGCCATGCTCGTGTTGGTACTCGCCACCCACCGTTATCTCACTTCCGCCGGAAACGTGGATCAATGCATTCGCCAGCAAGTTGCTGCGTTGGAAGTCCGTGTGCGAGGTCGAGGACGGCACGCCCACCGGATTGCGCTCGCCCGGCGCAACGCCCGGTGACACAATATTGTCGACATGCGTGTAGCGGGTCGCGGCCACATTGATGGTCCAGGCGTCGAAGTCCCACTGGCCGTGCGCCCCCAAGTTGGTGTCGCTGCCGTCGCGGCGCTCGAGGGTCCGGTAGGTCGCCAGCAGGAGTCCGCCGCTGTCGTCCGGGAAACTGGTGCTCTTGCGCTGCCCGTGTCTGGCGTCGAACTTGATGCTTCCGATCATAGTAGCCAGCGTGGCCGAGGCACCGAACTCGGTGATAGCAAGCGAACTGCCGTCGGCGTCGCGACCATCGTGCAATGTCGACAGGCTAACGTTGAAGTCGCTTCCTCTCGACCCAGATGCGCGGGCGGACCGGTAACCCAGGCCACCGTAGCTCGCGCTCGCTGCGAAATCCCCGGCCCCCTTGCGCGTCACGATGTTGATAACCCCCCCCATGGCGTCGGCACCATAGACCGACGATGCAGCGCCACGGAGCACCTCGATGCGTTCGATGTTGGTGGGGTCCAGTCCTGACAGATCGAACCCTCCTCCGCGCGAGTTCGTGGGGTCGTTGACCCGGATACCGTCGATCAGGATCAGCACATGGTTAGGGTCGCTGCCGCGGATATAGACGGAGCTCACGCCACCCGGACCACCCAGCTGATCGATCTGCAGCCCAGGGATTTGCCTGAACAGGTCGACGCCCGTGGCAGGCGCCATTCGATCAAGTTCCTCGCGCGTCACAACCGTGATGCCGTCGGTACTCTGGCTCAAGGTGGTCGGTACGCGCGTTGCTGACACAACGACCGACTCGAGCATCGCCGGGACGTCCTCGGCTCTAGGGACCCCGGCTTGGCACAGCGACGTCAGCAACATCACTCGCCATCCTGTGCGGGCAATCCTACGTTCTGCCGCGATCGATGGATCGCGCGCGCGCGCACGTCCGCGCACGCACCGGTGCGTCGCGACACTGCCTGCCACTGGGAGGGTGCGCATCGGCCCCTCAGTTGTTGTCGTCCACATACTCGAAGGTCGGTCCTGCATTCTTTCCAGTGGGTCGCCCGGAAAGAATCGCCGGCGTAGAGCACAGCATTTGTCCCGCGAGCTTGAGCTCGAACATCAGGCCCATCGCTGCCGAGAACGATTGACGTTGGCCGTCGAAAATCAGCTGCAAGGCCTTCAGCAGCTTGGTAAAGCTGTAGGCAAACTGGCGTGCGCGGCGACCTGCCTGACTGTCTGCATCCAGGTCACGCAACTTCTGATTCGAGGTGATCGGCCACACTGCGCTGGCGTCGAACGGAATCGCCTCGCCGGTGAACGAGAAGCCCGACGGCGCGTTCGCGTCGGGCACCATCCGGCGCCCCTTGGTGATCTGCTCGAACCGGTAGTAGTGCGCCGGCTCGCCGGGCTCCCCGACGGGTGTGGCTGGAGTGCCCTCACCCTCTCGCACGATGAGATCGATGGCGCGCACGGCGTCGTCGGCGCTGGCAATCGGGAACAGCCGCTCGACCGCAAACCAGTCGTTTTCGACCAGTTGACCGCTCGTGTCCGGGTTGAACCCACCGTTGCCGAGCTCCTGGACCTTGGTTTTCAGTGCCGCGTAGAACTGTCCGATCGTCGCGTACGTGGGAACAATGGTTGCTTCGATCTGGATCGGGTTCTCGGGCTTTTCGATGCCCATGAAGGTCTTTTCGACGAGAGTCGGGGAGAAGGCCTCGAGGCCAACGACCAGGTCAGAGTGAATCGCCATCGGCAGCGGGCCCGGGTACTGCGAAACGAACTGAGGGCTATCAATCCGCGGCCTGCCGCCAAGTGCTACTAGCAGGTTGCAGTTGATTAGCATGTGCAGCATCTCGTCCACGACAACGGAGTGGAGGATCTCCCAGATCTCGCGGTTCTTGTCCACTCTGAGCGACATGATCGCCGTCAGATAGGGTGGAATCGTTGCGAACTCGAGTTCGATCGTCTTCTGGATCGTGCCCTGCAGCTCCGCGGAGCTGTCGGCAGCGTTCAACGCCGCGAGGTGTCGGGTCTCGATCCGAATCATTGGCCCTCTCCCTTCACGGAACGCTTGCGAATGTCTCGGAAGAGTACCGGCGCGTCGCGTTTGGCATCGAAGCGCTTGGCTGCAACCGATCGCGAGGCCTTCTTGCGCGTCGCTGACTCGGGTGTGGTGGCCGGTTTAGCGACAGCTTGAGCCAGGTCGACGCCTGAGGCCTGCGCGGTGGCCTCCGCAGAGTTCAGCCAGTTTACGATGATGCGACGCTTGGCCTCTGACAGGTCGCGCGTTACGGGCATGTAGTTGGGATCGTCGATCGCTCGATTGAAGGCCAACTGCAACTGCGCTCGATGGCGCACGAATTCCGCGCGGTCCGAGATGTCAAAGAGGTGCTTGCTCATCACTGGATAGAGCTGTGCATAGTCTGCCAGAATCGGCTGGACGTGCTGGGTCCAGTCGGGCTCAGGCGGAACCTCCACCTTCTCCCGCACATGCACGATCACAGCGTCGAGCCCGGTCAGCCCGGCTTCGGCGCCCTGGAGAGCCGGTGCCCCCGGAGTTCCACTGGGCGCATAGCTCAGCATGTAAACTTGCCCGTCGACGGGCCAGGTCTTGCCATTGGTATGTCGTCGCGGACTACCAGGGTCCGATGGGGCGAGTTGCAGCGTCGCGGTGCCATCGGCAACGGTGACGAGTTGCTTCGGAATCGTGAGTGCAGGCTGTGGATCGTTGACGATTCCGCTTCCAGGCGGAAAATCCATCGCGGCCGGCGCCTGAAGGAAAATTTTGACGCCGCTGACTGGCCGACCGTAGCGGCGCGCGTGAAACACGACGGTATCGGTCGTGTCGGGGTCCATGCGCCGCACGAAACTATCGGTGCGAACGAAGATGCCATCCCGGGTTTCGGCACACAAACCCATCAGCGAGCCGTCGGCCATGCGGGCGAACAGGGCCATTGGCGCCGCTCTCACGGCATCCGCCTGCTGGGCACTGAGCTTCACCTCGACAATGCCAGCGGTTTCCCTGTACCACGCGGCGACGAAGGGGTTCACCTCCGCGAGGATCTCGGGCGCCTGCGCGCTGCGCTCCCACGGCTTGAACGCGGATGGCTTCATCCCTAGAACCAGTGCCTTGCACCCCTTGAGCTTGGGCACTGGCGGCAACTTTCCGAGGTGGCTGATGTCACCATCTGTGTTGTCGATGGGCAGCGCGTGACCAAGATCGAAGGCCAAGCGGGACTCGTCGGCCGAAACCTCCAAGTCTACGAAACTGACTGCGGTGACGCCGGTGTCGGTCCGCGCGTCGTTCAGCCGGCGCCCGGCGAGGACCGTTAGCGGGTCGACCGCCGAGGTCGGGCCGATTGCGCCCACGAGGGTGCCCGTGCGGTACCGGGCGTGCTGCGTGTTGTAGAAGTACCCGAACTGGTGCAAACCGATTGAAAGCAAACCGTCGGCGGTGGATGCGCGGAGCTGCACCAGGAACGGGGAGCGCTCAGCGGCCGGCCCCCATTGGACATTCGTCAGCGTCGAGACGAAGCGCGCCCCAGACGGCTGTTGATTGACGAGACGACCTGCAGCGGTCTCACGGAGTTGCCGTCGCCAAAGATCGCGAAACGAGGCAACCTCGTATTGGCCTATGAACGCGAGATCGCCGGTAGCCGGATCCCAAACCCGGACCCACAGGGCCCACAGTTGGGACGCAAACTGGCACGACGGATCAAGGTCGACCATCTTCGCGGAGGGGCCATCGGGGCGCGCAGATACCGCGTACGTCGTCACCGGATCGGAAGGCACCCCGCCATCCGGGGTCCATGCTCCTGTCACCTTGCAGGCGAGAAAGTCGAACGCGCCGGTACCAACGCTGTTCCATCCGGGATCCCACGCATTGTTCGTGTCGACGTTGACATTGTTTATCGTCGATACGTCAGCAACGAAGCGTCCCGCGAGGCTGAGCCGGGGCGATGTCAAGTAGCTCATAGATGGTCTCCTCCAATTGCTGACGCGGCGAACCGTCGCACATCCACCAGTTCGGAATGTTCTTGGGTGTCGCAGGGGAGAGCGCGTAAAACCGTGGGCTTTGCTGGTATCGCCGCTTGCACGGGAACGCAATAGTGTGAGCGGAATCTTCCCGTCGTTCACTCGAAGGCGCCAAGAAACTCCATCACCTACGGTTTTGCACGCTCTCCACAGTTTTGCACGCTCTCAGTCAAACCACCACCGGCAAAGAACGCCTACAAACCATACAAGCCGGTGGCTTACCTCTATGAGCTATTTCGGAAGCATGACTGGTTCCTTCTTCACCGGCTCGATCACCGCGGTGCCGGCCATGACATTGGGGAGGACCTGCTTCACAGCCTCGAACCCTTCAATCGCCTCAACGAACCGTTGTGGGGCACGTACGCTGAACGAATGGAGATTCTCGAATACCGTTGATGCACTTGCAGCGAGCCCGGTCTCACGCGCGGCATTTTCAAGCACGAATGTGGCCATCGCCCTGCTGTCCGCGGCCGAAGGCACACTTCCGTCTTTAGGCGAACGAAGCAGGACTACTGCGTCTACCAGATCCGAGGTTGCGACGGCAGCCGCTGTTTTGTTTCGCGTGGCGGAGTTGGTAGCCATGATGAATACCTCCTAACTAGTACGCCCAAACGGCTCCCCCGTAGAATACCCGCATGAGACGTGATTGGAAACTTTGTTGGCACTCAAACGGGTTCTGTCGCAATAAGGGGCTGAGACACCGCGAAGCCGCGGAGTCAGCCGTTGCTCAAAAGGCCAGGGAGTAGAACTGGTTGGCTGCGGACGAGGCTTGGCCTGCGGGGCAGTCGAGCTGCCCGTTGCGGATCATGTGCATCGTCTCGATGCCGGCAATGAGAATGCGCGCACAGCGGAAGGACTTGAACCCCAACATGGGTCGCACGATACGCTTGATGGCCCGGTGGTCCTGCTCGACGATGTTGTTGAGGTACTTACTCTGGCGCATTTCGATGTCCGCGCCGGAGTCGGCCAGAACGCTCTGGATCGCGGCGGTGTTGGCGCCGCTCTTGTCGATGGTGATCTTCTCGGGCACACCGTGGAGATCAATGGCACGTTCCAAGAAACGCCGAGCAGCAGCGCAGTCTCTCTTGGCACAAAGCAGAAAGTCGATCGTGTCGCTGTTACGGTCGACCGCCCGGTACAAGTACTTCCACTGCCCAGCCACCTTGATGTACGTCTCGTCCATGCGCCAACTCCTGCCCACAGTTCGCTTGCGCCGACGGAACACCGCGGCGAGCACCGGAAGCATCTTGATCGCCCAGCGATGTACGGTGGCGTGATCGGCGAACACGCCGCGCTCGGCCATCATTTCCTCAATGTGGCGCAAGCTCAGCGGGTACGCGGCATACCAACGCACGCACACCAGCATCACCTCCAGCGGGTAGTGCATCCGTTTGATCACCTTGCGCAGTGCCTCGATCATTGCCCTCGTCCATATCGTCAAAACCCGTCGCCAGCTTACAGCACTCGCTTATTGCGACAGAACCGCGGCCAGCGCCCGAATCAGTCTCTTGATCACGGCGTGGTCCGCTTGAAGGAGATCGATTGCAGTGTCTTGTTGACGATATCGGCGCTGACGCCCCAGAGGAAAAGCATCGCGTACTGGCTGATCCCTTGCGTCCCGAAGGTGGCGGCATCTGCTCCACCGGAGTAGTGCTGCCAAACGCCATAGAGCACCAGTAAGAGCAGAACCGTAAAGTGCATCACGGGCCGCAAGTAATGGTAGTAGAAGCCGACACCCTCGGTTCCGGTGCCTGCCAGAAGGGACAGCGACCTTTCAACGGGGCCAGGCCGGCGCAGAGGCTGCAATTGCGCCTGCTGCGCGCTTTCAGCGGCCGCCGCATTGGCTATGAAGCCGGGGACATGCTTGTCCACAAGCTTACGCGCCTCGGCGAGCCACTTGATCACGTCATCGAAATTCGGCGAGCGCTTGGAAATCTCGGCGAGGATCTTGTCGACCTCGGCGTTGGCCGCTGGCTGATCCGCAGTCGGCAGGTGCTGCAGGATCTCTCCCCTCAGGCTTTGCGCTTGCTCCGCGTAAATGAACTGCCGCTCGAGCTTCGAGAAGGCCTGCGAGTTGGCGGTGGCGTTTCCGCCCTCGAGTACCGCATCCCATGCGTCTTTCAGGTACCCCGCCATAAAGGTGCGAACATCGGACGGCAGAGATGCGAGGCTCGAGGAGGCAAGCTTCCCACGGAGCGCTTCGTAACGTGGGAAGTACAGGAGCTTCTGCTCGAAACCCGTCGTCGCCAGCACCGCCGCGACACGGCCGGCCAGCACGCCCAAGAGCACGGCTACGAGCGCCCAGATTGCCGCAGCGCGGACTTGGACATTGGCGTCGACGTTCGTGCGGACAGCGTTGCGCACCACAAATGAACCATCAGTGGCCCGATCCCCGGCGAGGTACTCCTCTACGCCCCGAATGCTCGAGGGAGTGGCTAGAAATTGCATCGCTCCCGAGTACGCGCCCGATGGCAGGTCGCCGGCGTTATTCACCCGTGCATGCAGCGTCGCAGACCCGTTCGGCGGGATGTCCTGCAAGTTGAGAAAGCTGGACTCCTCCCCCTTGCCGGAGTCCGTGCGCCGTAGCTGAAAAATGGGTGCGACCGGGGTAATGCCCAAGGCCGTGAACTTCACGTTGACGTCGATGGGCGCAGGCGAAGTGTTCTTCACCTCGAAGGCAAAGTTACGCCCCTGGGTCTCCGGTGCGAACAGCTCTGTCAGAAAGCAGCCAGAGTTGCGCCCCTGGGTCTCCGGTGCGAACAGCCCCGTCAGGAAGCTGGGCCACGAGCAGTTGCTGACTTTCAAGGTGACAGCACCGGCGGGCGCGATCGCCACTCCCGGTTTGAACGTCGTGACGAAGCGCAAGTCGATGGCTCTCTTGCCAACTTTGCCATCAGCTTCGGGAGTCAGCACCAGTTGTCCCGAATGGACCCCGATGGCCGTGACGTCCTTCACCGTGACCTCGATACGAAGCTTGCCGGGCTTAACGGGCGTCGTCTTTACATCAGGCAGTGTGTCGGGCTGCTTCGAGGCGGGGCCTTTCCAGTCGTCTAGGCGCCACTTTGCGTTGCCCCAGTCCTCCGGCCAACTCACTTCGAACGAGCGCGTGAGCGTCACCGGTCGGGACGACTCGAGGACGAGCACTTCGATAAGCTGGGGGTTGCTAGGCACAGCGGGCGCGGCCTGGGCCTGGGCCCGGGCATGCGCGAATGCCAGATGCAGGATCATGAGGCTCGAAGCAGCCAGCAGGCGGCCGAGTCGCGCGGACCTGACTGCCCCCAGCCAATGCGCGAGTGTGTCAGCGAACATGCGGATCATCCGAAACTCTCCCCGTGCTAGACTCGTTCTACTTGCCAGCATCTCGCGACGGCGCCAACTGCACTGACGGCCGCGCGCTCGCGAGGGATCACCTGCAATTGGCATTGCTGACCGGTCACACCTCCCGGTAATCGGCCGGGACGACCTGAATGTATCCACCGTCGCGCAAGGTCGCCAATTCGACTCGCGGCGGCCCGAACTTCGGTAGCTTGGAGAAGGCGGTGCTCCAGTCGCTTTCGAAGATACCGGTGAAGTATTTGGCAATACCCTTGTGGCTGAGCAAGAGACCGGCCTCTCGATTCTTGCTGACGGCGGAGTCTGACCAGTTCTGCGAACTGACCAAGACCTGGCGGCCGTCGATGACGATCAGCTTGTTGTGGCAGTGAACGAAGCGATTCGTGTTGATGTAGCGGATGTTCGGTCCGAGCTTCAGGCCGTACTTCGTCTTCAGCAAGTCGAGGTTCTTCTGTTCCTTCTTCAGGTCATCGACGCCGAAGATCTTGCCCAGCACGATGCGCACGTCGAGATCCGGATTCGCGTCCATTGCTTCGGCGATCGATGCCAGCAAGATCGAGATGTCCGGCTGGCTGCCGCGGATGTACTGCTGCTCAATCAGAATGGATCTTTTCGCGGCCTTCAGCACATCCGGCATGGTGCTCATATAGTTGTCGGGGCTGAGGACAGGCTGGACCGTCAGCGACTCGGTCAGGGTGAAGGTCTTGCTTGAGAACAGCTGTGACGGGATTCCCTTGGGGGCTGCCTCGACCCAATTCACGTCCGCTTCCTCAGGCAGCACACGTTCGACGACGCCTTCCGGGGCGTTCAACTCGAGCGCAATGTCGGAGCGCAGCACTTCGGTGAAAAATTTCGCGAGCGACCGCGACTTCACGGCCAAGCCCGTGTCGCGGTTGCCGTTGACGAACGCGTCGGGATCCCCGCCGTCCTGTTCGTTCAGCGGAATGCTGTTGTTCGAGTAGTTGCCGCTCTGAACCAGGGTCCACAGGCCATCGACGATGATGAACTTCTCATGACAGGACGCGAAGTAGTGCGCACGGGCGCTCGTGCATGCTGGCGCACGTACACCGTCGATACCGAGCTCGATGAGCTCGTTGAACAGGTCCTCCTCGCCGCCTGCCGTCTCGACGTCGAGCATCAGCGTGACTTTCACGCCGCGCGCCAGTGCATTGAGCAGGATCGTCTTCATGTGCGCCGCCGTGAAGTCGTAGATCCCGATCAGGATAGACTTCTCGGCCGAGTCGAGTAGGCGCTTCGTCACTGCATAGGTCGAGTCCGGCGAGGCGTAGGTGATGATATGTTCATTGACTGCAAACGAGGGGACCTTTCTCTTCTTGTAGTTCTCGAGTACACATCCACGAAAGGCCTCGATGGTCGGTTCGCCGACCATCGATTCTGGCGCTGCACTGGGACGAAGGACGAATGCGGGCATGTTGCTACCTCCGTGTTTGGATCACTCTGGCTCGAACGATGGCGTCTCTCTCACGACCACCGGAACACTCAGCTGCTTCTTGCCGACCGTGACAGAGACCGTCGTGGGCAGCGTCAGTTTGTGCGACGGCGACACCATCGCGATCAGCGCGAAGGTCTCCTGTCCTTCGACGTTGACCTTGTCGACGGCGACGCCGTGCGCCCCGCTTCGGAAGAGCTGATCGGAGAAGAGTTCTCTCGCCTTGTTCGCGGTCTTTTCTGAGACCATGGCGTTGGATCATGCCGCCGTGAACTTGAACTTGAGTTCGGTCATGACGGGCTGGATCGGGTTAAACACGCTGCCGCCGTTCGCGCCTGCGAAGTGCAGCCCAACAATCTTGCCACTGACGGTGTCGACGACGATCGATCCCGAATCGCCGCCGTCCGTGTACCGCGAGCAGAGTACCTGATCCAGGTAGCCGACCTTGCCCGCGACGCCTGGGTACTGCAGGACAAAGCGAAAATTGATGTCGATGATCTCGCCAGTCGTCTTGCCCGTCGTTCGGCCTGCCTTGGCGACGGTCATGCCGCGTTTGGGCTTGATGATGCCTAGCGGCGTGGTCACCTTGTAAATGTCGAACACCAGTTCGCCCAGGCGGGAGGCGTCGATCTCCGCCAGCGCGGCGTCGATACGGTTCACAATTGCACCGGTGGCGTCGAAAGGACTGAAATGGGTCAGCGTTGCAGCTAGGTTCGCAGGTAACACGCCGCCGTCCGCGGGCCCGGGATAGATGATCGGGTCTCCAGCCTTCGCCTTTCCGCTTCGCGCAAGGACATGCGAGTTGCTGAGCACGAACAGCCTTCCGCCGCGCTTAACGATGGCCCCCAGTGTTCCGGCCGTCGACTTGACATGTCCGATGCTGAAGCCGCTTTGCAGCGGCTTGGATTTCTTGGCTACCTCGGGAAACAACGCACCGATCTCCTTCACGTCGGTGAATACTGCCTTGTCGCCAGGCATGTTGAGCACGGGAGGAAGCGCGCTACTGGCCTTTAGCTTGCTTTGCGTGAGCTTCTTTCTGACGTAGAAGCAGACACTCAGCTCCCCGGTCCGCTTGCCCTCAGACTCCTTCTCGCTGATCCCCACGGCCACGACGTTCCTGTCTTCCGTGATCGACCTTACGCGGGAGAGATGCGACCGTCGTACGACGCCCAGTGCTTCGATCTGAGGCCCCGACGGAAGCGTGAGCAGGTCGAGTGTTTTCAGCAGCGACGCTGGTGTGTCTGCCATGCAAATCCTCCCGTAGTAGTTCTGCCGTCCGGCGCAGGGGAACTGCCATTCCTGTTACTCGGAGATCGTCGCGCATCATCAAGACTGGGGAATGACTGAACAAGTACCCAGACCCGACTTCGATGCACGGAACATATTGATTTCTATTGGCCTGACGTCGGCAAATTGAACTTAGTCAGCATTGCCTCAATGATTGTTGCCATCAGATGCGCCTGAACACCCCCGAAGAAATTGTGCGTTAGCCTGGATTCGCTTGCCATGGATGGTGAAAACTCTTGGGCGGACGCAGGGCTCGATACCGCCCATGCTTCGCCGGATCTAGACGTGCGTGTTGTAGTACGCCAACTGCACACTCGCCAAGCCGCCTGTCAGCAGCGCGCCCCGGCACCACGCAAAGTTCCCACTGCAACGGCCCCGGCCAGAGCAACAGGGCAACCCCGCCCAACCTGAGCACCGCCAACTGAAGGTGCTTCCCCCTGTCACAGGCGGCCGAGACCCGAACCAAGAATCGCCAATCGCAAGCAGTGCGGAAAATTGCCCGGGTAGAGGCCGTCCCCCCGGCACATAGACTGTCATGTCTAGCCTCCCGTCTTGTTTTCACTGCCGAGGGTCGGATGAACGAGGAATCAATCCGATCCAACTCTTGCAGCACTCTTCTTGCGCTTCCAATCAGCATGCGCCCTTTTGCTATTCGCTGTGAATAGGTCTTTTGGCTCCTTGAAAAGGATCTCTCCGCAATCTATAAGGAGAGGTTGCGCTCCGCGGGGGACGACAGGCTGTGTGGTTGAACTTGCCTGCTCGGTGTCTTCGAGGGATACGGACGTGTCGGCGTTTGCGCTGCAGCAAGACGCTCGCGTATGCAACTTGTTCGTCCCGAGCCGCAGTCATTGTTCCCGACTGCGCCTGCTCTTCCGGCCGGTCGCCTCTACTCCCCTGCCCGCCTGCGCTCGGCCGCCTGCACCCAGAACGCGCCCATCTTCTTGAGCCGCTCCTTCTTCTCCGTCGTCACATAGATCGTCGTGGTGGCGAGCGACGCATGCCCGAGGTTTTGCTGCGCCACCTGGATCGGCGTGCCGTTGGCAATCGAATGACTGGCATGGGTGTGGCGCATCCAGTGGGTACTGGCCTGGGCGAAGCGCTCGGCCCCGCGCGCATCGCCCTGCTTGGCCAGAATCGTCGCGCACGCGGCAAAGAACGCCTTTATCTGACCCGAGTTTGACAGTTCATAGGCACATTTCCCGGTGGAGCCGCGCTAACCCGTTGATCTATTGAGGGGGGCGTCGGCCTCGCCGGCGAAAGCCCTAGATACATGGATTGACCATAAAGCCTTGAC
>WBZS01002129.1_pt1 | contig 13059 bp, 9 predicted proteins | sample 5204201 | NCBI WGS metagenome assembly WBZS01 (sample SAMN12344357, study PRJNA552823) | activated sludge metagenome | biome: Activated sludge suspended growth; feature: Nitrification reactor; material: Wastewater; isolation source: activated sludge from nitrification reactor of wastewater treatment...
CGCAGCAAGTTCCTCCCGAAGCGCTCGCTGTTGGGCCAGCAGCCGTCGGCCGTCGCGTCCCTCGATGCACCGATGCAGCCGGGCGATGATCGGTCGGGCGTTCTCCGCGATCACCAGCGCCTGCTTGTCGGGCAACTGCCGTAGCTCTTCAGGACGCAAGATCGGGATCTCCTCGGAGTGGATCGTGCGCCCGCGTCCGCCGCCCATCTGCCACGACGAACGCGGCACACGGACGCGTCCGACCAGGTCGGAGACCTCCTGGTTGAACGACACATCCTTCGAACCGCCGAACCACACCAGCACGTTGGTGAGCCCCACCAGGGCGCGGGCCTCTTGCTCGCCGAAGATCGCCGCCAGCTGCCGGAACGTCTGCGCCGCGTAGATGAGCGACAACCCGAGCGCCCGCTCGTTCGCCATTCGCGTCGGGAGCGTGGGCAACGGAGCAGTCGGTGGCAACTCGTCCAGGCAAGCCAGCATGGGTGGGCACAGGCGTCCGAACTGGCTGCCGTTTGCCTGCTGGATTGCGGTATCGAGGACATGCTCGGCGACGGCGGTCATCAACGGGGACGCCGACGCGTACGGGTCCTCGCGGCCCAACAGGTAGATGGTCCCCCGGTTGCGGAGCACCTCGGCGATGTTGGTGGCCGGACGCCGCTCGGAGGGCACACAGCGCCGCCGGATGTCGTCCTGGAAGAACAGCGACATGGCCTGTTGGACAGTTGTGATGGTGTTCGCGCTCGTCCGTTCGTCTCCGCGCAGTGCGCCTTGCAGGAGTCCCGCCCACAAGGGATCGGAGTGGGCGTGTCTGCGCAGGATCTCCTCCGGCTGGGAGGTCGACAACGGCTTGGCGACCCACGCCAGGAGGTCATCCAGGGTCTTGCCGGTGAGCGCTGCAGCGTGGAAGAACGCCATCAGCACCTTCGCGGCCTCGGCGGCGTAGAACCGAGCCGCAGCGTCCCCCGACCCGTGGCTCGTCCCGTGGATGGTCCCCGCCGTGAACGCCTTCGCACGTCGCTCGGACACCATGCGGTCGACACAGCCGGCGATCGGGTCCCACACGAGCTCCGGCAGGCCAGGGACGAGCCCGAACGGGTCGAGCACGACGCACGGGCGTCCGTCCTTGGAGCGCTCGGGCAGCGACAGGAGCAGGTCGTCGGGCTTGGTGAGGGTGACGAGCGCGGCGCCGGGAGCGTTGATGAGCGCCGGCGTCAGCAGGTCCAGCGTCTTGCCGGAGCCCTGCGGGCCGATGACGCCGGCGGTCCGGTCCCAGGGGCACCACAGCGCCCCCGACCTCGGCTGGTGGCCGACGCCGATCCGCCACCCCACTTGTGCTGGGTCGAACCGACTCGTCCGGCCGCGCCGATTCCCGTCGACGGCTGGGGTAGCGGTCATCGTGCCACCCCTCTCCGTACAGGAAAGAGGTCGGGTCGCACCACATGGCGCACCTTCCACAGCCGATCCTCCCCCAGGAGCTCGTGCGCTTCGGCAACCGTCGCCATGCCGCGCATCCGTGCTGGCCCCCACCGATGCCAGGCCCACACACCCGTCACGGTGAGCACCGTGGTCGTGAGGAGGCAGGTCACGCCGAGCCATGCCCACAAGACCCCTGGGCTGGCCACGGGGTGGACGCCGGACAGCCCAGCAGCGGCGTCACCGGCCAACAAGCCGGGGAGACTCGTGACGAGATGACCCGCGTGGGGCCATCGCCACCCAGCGCCGGCGAACCAGTTCGCGAACGACCGGCCCACCTGGCAGACGACGACCCCAAGAACGGCCAACGCGCAGACGACGGCCAAGGGAATCTCCCACGTCCATGGGTACTGGTCCTCCACGCGCTCCCGCTGCATCACAGCTCCTTCGGCTCACATACCTAACGGGCCGGGGGGATGAGCTCGGGGACAGTCAAGGGCTAGGTATCCGTTACCAGATGACCTCACAGAACAGGAACTCACTCAGGACGAACCGGGCAATGGGCTGGGCGCCGTCGAGGATCACGGCGTACCGATAGCGCCCTGTTTGCACTTCACTCCAACCTGCCCGAGTGAGTGCTGGTGGTTCACCTCGCTCCGGCTTCGACATCGCGGCCACCGCATTGATGAAGGCGCGTGTGCCGATCTCAGGCATCAGTTCTGAGGGAGGGAGTGAGTCGAAGTCCCTGAGATTCTCCTTGCTCATGTCAGGGCGGAGCGCAACCCGGACCGATGATGGAGCGTCCAACCTCGGGTCCTCCAGGAACGCAACATGGCCCTTGGACAACTTGCTGACCACGACGCTCACTGAGTCAACTTCACAGAGTAGGCGCGCATCCCGCACTGCGCGTTCCATCCGCATCACCAGTCGTGGGTCCTCGGAGAGCAGCCTCCGAACCTTGGGACGCAAATCGGTCGCCTCGGTACTAGCGCACTTGAGGCAGTCAACGAGGCAAGCCACCACTCGCTCATGGTGGGAGAACCCCGTATTGCAACTTGCGCACGCTGCAACGACGGGCAGGTCGGGTGGGAGCGGTTCATCAAGGAGGACTTTGGAAGGGACGTGGTCTCGCGTGTCCGCGTTGTTTCCGCAGTAGGCGCACGCGTCCTTGAACCGATCATCGAAGAAGAGTTGACGAGGATCCATTACGTCTCCGTCGGTGTAGCGCGGCTGCGACGAAAGACGAGGCAACCGCGAGGTTAGGCTCGCCCTCAGCCCCAACGATGGTTTGATGAGGGGACCAGCAGGTCGAACACCTGGCAAGCAGGTGCCCGGCATCTCGTTGTGACCCTCCAGGGGTCGAGACCGACGCGGAACCGCCCGCGTAGCTAGGATGAGCCGAGGTGACGTGTCGGTTCGGCGAGCCTACACGCTGCCAGAACGTCAACTGTGTTCTCCTGGAGGTGAGCGTCTAGACGGGAAGGAGCGCTGAAGCTTGGCAACGTACGGAGTGAAGCTTGAGCGCTCAGGGCCGCTCACACTCCCGAGACATCCAGATGCTCCCCAGGACGCGTGCTTCGAAGAGTGGTGCGCGCAGGAGAAGGCCTCCGGGCGTCCGCTCGCCATCGACCTGTTCTCCGGCGCTGGTGGACTCGGGGCAGGTGTCGAAGCGGCAGGTTGGACCGTCGTCGCCGCAGTAGACCACGACCGCGCCGCCCTGGAGACGCATCAGTCAAATTTCCGCGGGCTTGCCCTCGATGTAGACATGTCCGACCATGGCCAACTGGCGGTTCTCATTGAGAGACTCAAGCCACTCGGGATCGATCTCGTTGCAGGAGGTCCTCCGTGCCAGCCATTCAGCCGGGCGGGGCGCGCGAAGATTCGAAGCCTCATCAACGAGGGCGTCCGTGATGAGGAAGACGCGCGGAAGGAACTCTGGCGCTCGTTCATTGACGTTGTACTTGCGGTAGCCCCTCGCGCCGTGCTCATGGAGAACGTCCCGGACATGGCGATCGGCGACGACCTCACAGTCATCCGCGAGATCGCCATGCTCCTCGAAGAGGCTGGGTACATCGTCGACTACCGGCTCCTCGATGCATGGCGCTACGGAGTGCCGCAGCACCGCAAGCGTTTCATCCTCCAGGCACGCAACGACGGAGCACTCCCGGCCTGGCCAAAACCAGCGACGACCCGTCCAACGGTTCGTGATGCAATCGCCGACCTGCCGACGCTCGACGACACAACGGGCGCCCGTGAACTGCGTTACACAGGTGAGCCTTCGAGTGCGCTGGCTAAGGCACTCCGTGGCGACGGGAGCAAGGACGTTATCCACGATCACATGACTCGGCCAGTCCGCGACGATGATCGGGAAGCCTTCCAGTTGATGACCTCATCGACGCTCTACTCGGACCTCCCCGAACGGCTTCGCCGCTACCGTTCGGACACGTTCAACGACAAGTACAAACGCCTTGATTGGGACGACCTGAGCAGAACCATCACGGCTCACATTGCCAAGGACGGCTACTGGTACATCCATCCCTCCGAACACCGTACTCTCACCGTCCGCGAAGCCGCGCGCATCCAGACCTTCGCAGACGACTTCCGCTTCGCCGGAACCCGTAGCGACGCGTTCAGGCAGATCGGCAATGCAGTTCCCCCGAGCCTGGGGAGGTACGTCGCTGAAGCGATCCTCCCGCTGAACTCACCGCGCAACGAAGCTCCGCGGCTCCCAGCGATACGCGAGCTACTGGTTCAGTGGGCGAAAGAACAGCGAGCCGTGAAGTGGTGGTGCTATCCCGGCCCGGACATGCCTCAGGCCGCTGCCGCCGTCGCATCGCTGCTCGACGTTCACCGCATGCCCCCCTCCACCGCTGAGACCCTGATGACGCCGCTGCGCGGCGCGCAGGACCTGTCGCTCGATCTACTCCAGCACATCGATGTCCATACACTCAGCGCTACCCGCAAGAAGACCCTGCGAGCTCTACGCGAATGTCTCCGCAGCGAAGGTGGCGGGGACTGGCAGAGGCACGTCGAATCGGTGCTCGGCGACGCCCAAGGTCGGCTCTACTCTCTGCTCCAGGGGTACGACGAGCTGATCGTCAACGGCCATGTGAGCAAGGTCGTCGCACTCTTGATGGACCTTCCGGAGGATCACACTGGCCTGCGAACCGACATCAAAGTCGCCCTGGCGCAACTCGTCTCCAGCGGGGAGGAGGCGTCACTGAGAATGTGCGCCATCCGCGCCATTCCGGTTGCCGAAGCTCGAGCTCGCATCGCGCACAACTCCGTTCCAACGCAGGACGTGACCTATAGGGAGCGTGCCTCGTGACAAGCACTGCGAACCAGGATCACGAAGGCGCACCGGCAGGGCGGGGCGCGCTGCGCCCCAGGGCGCGACTTCTCAGGACGCTCGGCAGTGACCTCATCAGTAGCGACAAGGTTGCTCTCATCGAGTTGGTCAAGAACTCTTACGACGCGGACGCCAGTGTTGTCCTAATCCGCTTTCGCGGTCCGTTGAAGGCGGGCGAGGGCAGCGTCGAGGTCTGGGACGACGGGCACGGCATGGACACCGCAACACTCCAGACCTCCTGGCTTGACATCGCCACCGACACCAAGCGGCGGAAGCCACACAGTGACGGCGGGAGACGTGTTCTCGGCGAGAAAGGAATCGGACGCCTTGCTGCCGCACGCCTGGGCGAGGAGATGCTCCTAACCACGAGGAAGCCGGACGCCGCCGAGGTCAAGCTCCTCATCGATTGGACGGACTTCGACCGGGAGGATGCGTACCTCGACGAGATCGAGATCGCTTGGGAGGTCGGCGCGCCGGATGTCTTCTCAGCTGAGGGAGCAGCCTCTACCGCCTTCAGCGAGATCGACGTTGACGGGTGGAATCAGGGACGAGGCACTGTTCTGCAGATTGACCGGCTCGCTCGGGAGTGGACTCGTGATGACCTTCTTGAGCTTCGGACGGCACTCACCCGCCTCATCCGGCCGCGTCCACAGGGTTCAGGCGTCGGCTCGGCGACGGGCGAATCTACAGAGCCGGACTTCCAGATTGTGCTCGAACTTGCGGAGGTGGGCGACACGCTGGAAGACCTCGCTGGTCCAATCGAGCCATCGGCGGATTTGCGGACCCCTCATTACCGACTGAGCGGCTCGATCGATGCCAATGGATCGGCCACGCTCCACTACGAGCAACAGGATCCGCCGGAGACCCAGGACATCGGCGTGATGCAACTCTGGGACCTCGAAGACCGCCCCCCACAAGCCGGTCCGTTCGAGTTCGAGATCAATGTTTGGGACCGAGAGAAGACCGCACTCCAGAGATCACTCCAAGCAGCCAACCCCGAGAACACTGCACCAAGCGCCAGTGACCTCAAGGGCTTCCGGGACACGATGGACGAGGTTGCGGGGATCAGCATCTACCGCGACGGGTTCCGTGTACTACCGTTCGGTGAGAGCGGAGACGATTGGCTCGGGCTGGACCTGCGACGCGTGCAGAGCCCGACGCTGAGGCTATCCAATAATCAGATCATCGGTCACGTCTTCATCGGTGCGGACACAAACGAGAGCCTCAAAGACCAATCCAACCGTGAGGGTATTCTCGCCGGGGTCGCGTACGCCGATCTTCAATACCTGGTGAGGGCGGCGCTCAACCAGCTCGAACGACGCCGATACGGCGCTCGGCACCCAAAGAAGCAGCAGCCAGAACGTAAGGGTGGCCTGTTCGAACGGTTCGACCTCGGTGAGATCAGCACTGCACTGAAGCAGCGTTACCCGGGAGACAAGCGGCTGATTGGGCTAATCGACGAGAAGAATCGCGACATTCAGGAAGGCGTGACGCAGGTCCAAAACGTCCTGTCGCGGTACTCCCGTCTCGCCACGCTCGGAGCGCTCATCGACCGGGTGCTGCACGATGGACGTACCGTTGTCACCCGGCTCAAGAACATCGCACGCTTCGGTACCCGAGACCTCAACAAGTCGAGCCTGAATGACTGCGAGAAGATCGGAATTGCGCTCGCATCAATCACTGACACCGCCGAACAGGCCGAACTCCTATCCTCGCTGTTCAAGCAGATCGAGCCCTTCGGTGGACGGAAGCGCGGCCGTCCAAAGGAGATCGGCGTCAGTGAGGTCATCGACCGTGCCATCTCGCTACTCCAGCACGAGGCGGATGATCGCAGCGTGCAACTCGTACGTGATGGATCGGACATCGTCGTCAAGCTCGATGAGGCAGAGCTACTGACCGTCCTTGTGAATCTGATCCAGAACGCGATCTACTGGACCGCAACCCAACCTCAGGGGGTCGAGCGGAAGGTCATCATCGGCGCTCGCACAAATGAAGACGGGTCGCTGACCCTGATCGTGAGTGACTCGGGCCCGGGTGTTCCCTCCGAGAGTCGTGACCACATCTTCGATCCGTACTTCTCCAGCAAGCCTGATGGCGTGGGGCTTGGGCTGAGCATCGCAGGCAACCTCGTAGAAGACATCTACGCCGGAGAACTCACGCTGGTTGATGAGGGCGCGCTCGATGGAGCAACGTTCGAGGCCACCTTCAGGAGGCGTGTGTAGTGAGACAGGTGGTACGAATCCTCATCATCGAGGACCAGGCGGCACTCGCAGCGGATGCTCAGCGGGAGATTGAAGAGGCGTTCGAAGACAGCGATGAGATAGAACCCCACGTTCTGGTTGCCACTGACTTCGATGAAGGGTTCCAGATGGTTCGCAATGGCAAGAGCGATGTCGTAGTGCTCGACGTCCGACGCGATGCCACCGCTTCCACGCCAGAAGACGCCACGGCTGGGCACGCGGGATACCTCGACATCAAGAAGGCGAGATTCGCTCCGATCGTCTTCTGGACAGCCCTGCCGGAAAAGGTGTCGCACGAGGAGATGCCACCGCTCGTCACCGTCGTTACCAAGGAAGACACCGAGAAGCTCCCCGCCGCCATAGCTGCGGCGGTCGCCAGCCGGGCGCTCGTGACGATCAACGAGATCGAACAGCATGTCGCGTCGGCGCTGACCGCACACATGTGGAACGAGCTCGCTCCAAACTGGGCTGAGTACTCCGCAGACGGCGACTCTGCGGATATTGCCCAAGTGTTGCTGAGCCGACTCGCACGAATCCTCGACGACCAGCGAGAACAGGCCAACTCCTCGCACCCAAGCCACCGCTACGTCTACCCACCCGCGTCGGCACGACGCGCACCAGGTGGCATACTCCGCGCGGCAGACCAAGGATGGTGGGTAACTCTCACACCGGCGTGCGACTTCGCCCAAAACAAGGTCGAGTTCGTTCTTATCGCGCGCGCCGATCCCCTGGAGTCGAACGCTCGGTACCGGAAGTGGGCTGAGGCGAAGTCGAAGGCTGCCTGGAACGAGCTGGTAAGCAACGTGCTGAGGGCGACGCAGGGACGCTACTACTACCTCCCGGCGTTCAGGGACATCCCCGACTTGGTGCTCGATCTGGAGAACGTCCGGGCGGTCGCGGGAGACGCACTCGAAATGATGGACCCTGTCGCTTCGCTGGCCAGTCCGTTCTCCGAGGCGCTCCTCGTGCAGCACAGTCAGTTCCGTGGCCGAATCGGCGTGCCAGACCTCAACATCAGTCTGGTCCATGCCCGCCTATTCAGCAGCACGACGGACTGAGCCACGATCGTGGGCCGCTCGCCCTCGGGGAGCCGCGCGATGTGGGTCTCGTTGGATTCTGGTTCATTCCCTCATCGATGTGGAGAGTCCCTAGGGTGCAACAAACCGCACCACGCGCCAGGTGAGGCGGCTGTAGTAACCGGTGGTGAGGCTGTCGATCGATACGCCGCTGCCGTCGGAGTTCACCATGCGGCCGTCGCCCATGTAGATGCCGGCGTGGAACACGCGGCCCCCGGGTGTGTAAGAGAAGCCGATCACGTCGCCCGGCTTCATCTGGGCGAAGTCCCTCGGGATCACCTGGCCGCCGGAGTTGTAGGTGATGTCGTGGGCCAGGTGTGGCAGACGGACGCCGATCTGGGCGTAGGCGTACAGGACGAGGCCGGAGCAGTCGAACCCGGTGACGACGCGTCCGTCCTGGCCTCCGGGTGAGCAGCAGATGCCAGTTGAGGGGCCGCTGGGGGTGCCGCCACCCCAGCTGTAGCGGGTGCCGATCCAGCGGAGGGCGGCGTTGACGGCGTCCGTCGCCGGGCCGGTGCCGGTCAGCGGAGTGCCGGATGTGGTTGTGTCGTCGGCGACGCACGGGTTCTCGCGATGTCGCCGCCGCTGTAGGCGGCGGCGTAGTAGAGGACGTCGTTGACGTACCAGAGCGCGTGGTTGTAGGCGAACAGTGCCTTGCGGACGCCCTCGGGTCCCGACAGCGCACCCGATGCCACCAAGTAGTTGGCAGCGGAGTGGATGCTGTCGGCGTCGTCGGTGATGACCGCCCGTCCGTCGCCGTTGCCGTCGACACCGTAGGAGGCGAACGTGGCCGGCATGAACTGCATGAGGCCGCGAGCGCCGGCGCTGGACGTGGCGTTGTTGCGGCCGTGGTTGGTCTCCTCCATCCCGACCCCCGCGAGCAGTGTCCAGGGCAGCCCGTATCGGGTCGCGGCTGCCTCGTAGAGCGCCTGGACGGCGGCGGGGATCTCGGTCGGCGGGTTGTGGAGGCTCGCTTGACGGGGGCTCCCGGGCTGCGGCAGACCCGCCGCGGACGCCGGCGGGGTGCAGCTGCCGGCCGCGACAGCCGGGTTGGCGAGCGTGGTGATGAACAGCACCACCGCGAGCGGGACGGTGAGCAGGGCGCCGAGTGAGAGTGCGAGAGCCCAAGCAATCGCCTTCATCGTGAGCTCGTTTCGGTCATTCTTCCCGCGAACTTCTAGCGAGCGCCGTCGATGGCCTGGTTGGTGTAGGTGAACGCTGCGGCGGCGGGGTGCAGGACGGTCTGCACCTTGTAGATCTGCTTGCCCACGCACCACAGGGCCCGGCCCTTGCGCTGGGTGGCCCAGTCGGCCATCAAGTGTTCGGCGATCGGCCCGAGTTCCAGCAGTTCGGTGAGCTCCCGGGCGACGCTGGGGTCCTGCCCGTGGAGGATCTTCAGGTCGGCGAGGTTCAGCAGTTCCTTGGCGATCGCGGTCGCGGCCGAGGTGGACTCGCCGACGGTGAGCATGTCGCCGGGCTTGTGGCCGACGACGAACTGGATCTCGCCGTCGCGGCGGGAGAAGCGCATGTCGGCGTCCAGGCTCTTGACGGCTTCGAGGCCGAGGCGCATCTGTTTCCACATCTCGTCGCGGATGTTGATGCGCAGGTCGCCGGGGGTCTTGATCTCGCGCATGGCGCGTCCCCACGAGGACAGGCAGGTCAGTGCGATGCCCATGGCCTCGTCGCCGAGGGGTTCGAGACGGGACAGGGAGAACGACTGGATCGGTGCGGTCCAGTCGACGGCGATGGTGGTGGGGGCGTCGAACAGGCCGGCCAGCGCCCCGGTGACCAGTTGGCCGAGGGCGTCGCGTAGCAGGCGGGTTTCGTCGAGGAACTGCCGGGTCGAGGCGTAACGGCATTCGGTGACCAGTTGGTCGGTGGGGTTGGCGAGCAGCTGCCACAGGGCGGGGATGGTGGTCACGTGCAGGGTGTGGTGGCCGTCGAGGTAGCCGGTCAGTTGGGCGAGGGCGGCTTCGACGACTCGGGCGTCGGTGGGTCCGAACGGGACGCGCTGCTCGCCGACGAACTGGGAGCCAACCAGCCCGCGGATCAAGGTGAGCCAACGGCGGAAGATGATCCCGGCCCGCCGCTGCGCTTCGACCCGGTCGAGGGTGTCCCAGCCGTCGCCCAGGGGGCCGAAGTCGAGGGGGTTGATGCGGGCGCTCAGGCCCGGGCCGACGGCGAAGGGTTGGACGCCGAACGCTCGGCACAAGGGTTCGTACTCGTCCTTCGGGTCACCGAGGACGAACACCTTGTAGCCGAAGTCCATCATCAAGGTGGCGAAGTTCTTGGTGTTGGTGGACTTGCCGCCGCCGGGCTTGCCGAAGGTGATCACGTTGGGGTTGGTGACCGGGACGGTGTCGTCGAGCACCCAGCCGAGCGGGTCGGCGTAGAAGCTGCCCCCGGAGAGTTCGTCGATGCCGATCTGAGCGCCGGTGGGCGGCAGGGGCGGGTTCGCGATGAACGGCCACCACGCCGCTGCCTGGTCGCTGGTCATCCGGTACTGGACGACCGGCGTGCGGGCGGGGTTCCAACCCCTACCTGGACGCCGCTGGCCGTGGCGCGGCGAGGGGTGGAACAGGTAGGGCTCCTTGCCGGGACGCTCGGGTTCGGGCTTGGTGGGCAGGTCGTGGCCGAAGTCGGCGAGCAGTTGGGCGGTCGAGCGGCCGCGGGGCGGCGTCCTCATTCGTCGGCCTTCCGAGTGAGTCCGAGTCCGAGGGGCAGGGTGGCGGCGGCGAAGCCGGCGTCCTGGGCGAGGTCGAGGCGCAGGGGTGCGAAGCCGGCTCGCCGGATGGACGCGTCGAGGCGGCGTCCAAACTCGGCGACGCGCATGGTCTTGGCGACGGTGACGCAGGCGACGGCGTAGGGGCGGGTAAGGGCGTGTCCGGACGCGAGCTTCGCGTCGAGGCGGTGGGCGCGGGTGACGTTGGCGCGATCTCGGGAGCGTTGCCGGATCTGGAGCCGACCGCGGAGGCCTTCGCCCATGTCAGCGGCCCATTCGCCGGAGGCCGTCTGCCGGTCGGCGCGACTGAACGGCAGGATCGGGAACACCACCGTGTAGCTGCGCCGCTCCCCCGGCTCGCTGGGGGTGAGCACCGGGGCGAGGGCGCCGAGGCAGGCGCCTCGGTCGGGGAGCTTGATGGTGGAGCTGATCGAGTTCCAGGCGTCATGGGAGTAGTGCCGCATCGTGGTGTCCGCTCCGGAGGGTCCGACCATCGCCCAGGGCACCTCGGTGCATACGGCCGGGTCGGTCTGGTGGGCGGCGAGGGCGTCGATGATCCCGGCCCGGTCGGCGGGGGCGAAGCCGGTCCGGACCGCGAGCGCCAGTTGGGGCGAGGTGAGCCAGGCGACGTCGGTCATGCCCATGCCGCCCCGCAACATGGCTGAGATCTCGTCGGCCAGCGCGTAGAGGACGCGGGTGCGGCCGTCGAGGCCGCCGCCGAACTCGCGCGCCTGCTTGGTGATCCTGGTTTCGGGGACCACGAACGTGACGAAAGCCTCGGTGCGCACCGCGGCCCGGGTCAGCGCGGTCGCGAGCTCGTCGTTCATCCGCCGGGCCAGGTCGGGACCGTCGGGACGCCGATGGGTTGCGATCCACTGCTGCCGCTCGGCGCCGTCGTCCGGGACGGTGCGGACCAGGAACACCACGTCGCTGATCAGGGACGCCCTTGCAGCTACGTCGAGCAGCTCAGTGAGGCCGCGGCCGTACTGGTCGCGGCGGTCGCCCTCGGCCATGCCGACCCCGGGGTGTCTGATCGCGGCGGTCATCGCCCACGTGCGCAGGCCGTGGTCCTGGATGATCGCGTACCGGGTCTGCGCCGGACCTTTCGGGCTGCCGTCGTGGACCTCGATGCCGGTCATCACGCCGGGCAAGTCCGCGTCGCCGAGTGCGTCTGCCTTGCCGGTGGCGGCCTTGCTGCGCCACTGCGTCCAGCCGAACGCCTTCCCGGCGGTGAAGCTAAGGCTGGCGAGCAGCCAGCCGGTGGCCGACCGGCCGCGGACGGGGACGATGACCAGCACCGTCGCCACGGCAGCAAGGGCGCCCAACTCGGCTGCAAGGGCCCAGCGTTGCTGGTTGGCGGCCACGAACACAGGGATGACCGCGAGGGTCAAGGCCGCCAGCCGGGGGCCGGTCAGCCCGAAGAAGAAGCCGACCCGGTCCGGGCCGTAGTCGTCGTACACCGCAGCCATGATGAGAACCGGCCGCTCAGAAGGTCAGCGCGGCACCGGGCGGTGTCGCGAACGGGAGCGGGAGGTCTGCCTCGGCGGGGCTGCCGGCGGCGTCGAAGGCTTGGGTCTGCTGAAGTTCGGCGACGCGGGCGGCTTCCGCCTGCTGCGCGCGGGCGCGACGCGCCTCCATCGCGCGTCCGTCCTCGTCTAGGAGCGGTGGCTGCGTGTCGGGTACCTCGGCGTCCGCGTGGGCGTAGGTCCAGTCATCCATGCGGGGGCTCCTGTCGGGTGCGGTGGCAGTGGCCACTCACCCGCATAACGGAGCTGGGAGTTGCCTCGTGGACACCCCCCGGACGGAACCGACTGGCGCCATCTGCATTCGCGCTCGTCGAGGTGAAGTCCGACGAGCAGAAGGGGCCATGTGACACCGATCAGACAGGACGCCCCTCTGAGATCGAGCCCATTCCGCGACCTGCATTGACCGAGAAGATGAGCGCGCGACTCACTGCCACCACCGCCTATCCGCCGACAGGATAACCATCACCGGAGCGTGCGGCTGCAGGGTGCGCCGCCCAGAACTCACGCACGCAGCGGCTGAACTCGTCGGGTGCCTCCAGCGGCACCAGGTACGCGACGTCATCGACCACATGGGTTGACCCCCGTGGGAGCAGGGCCGCCGACGCCCGCATCTGTTCGGCCGACCAATCCGAGTGGACTGAACCGGTGATGAACAGCGTCGGGGCCTGCACCGCAGGCAGCCAAGGCGTGAGGCTCCGACGTTTCAGCGAGACCGACACCACGGCGTTCGTCATCC
>WBZS01001880.1_pt3 | contig 13033 bp, 7 predicted proteins | sample 5204201 | NCBI WGS metagenome assembly WBZS01 (sample SAMN12344357, study PRJNA552823) | activated sludge metagenome | biome: Activated sludge suspended growth; feature: Nitrification reactor; material: Wastewater; isolation source: activated sludge from nitrification reactor of wastewater treatment...
CATCAGCCACCGTCACCGGACCCGCCAACGACACGTTGCCCGTATTCGTCACCAGGTAGCTGTAACCGATCACGACACCCACCGCCGCATACGTGGCCGGGGACGCCGACTTCACCAACGACAACGCCGGGGCCTTGACGGCGGTCACCGTCTCGTCATCGGTGTTGGAATCAGTACCGTTCGCGGACGCCTTCGCCGTGTTCTTCACCGACCCGGCATCCAGATCCGCCTGCGTAATCGTGTACGACGCCGTGCACGTCATCGACGCACCAGGAACCAGACCACCGGCCGGACAGGTCACCGTCGCCTTGTCATCAGCCACCGTCACCGGACCCGCCAACGACACGTTGCCCGTATTCGTCACCAGGTAGCTGTAACCGATCACGACACCCACCGCCGCATACGTGGCCGGGGACGCCGACTTCACCAACGACAACGCGGGACGCAAGAGGGTGTTCTTGAAGGTGCAAACGGTCGTCAGACCAGACCGGATCTCGAACCCGGAGATGCCCGACGTTGTTGTCGTGGGCGTCGTTGTTCCGGTTCCCGTCGCGGTCGGTGGTTCCGTCTGGATCGCACACGAAGCGGAGTCGAGTCGCCACCCAACGGGCACGGCTTCGTTCAAGGTATAGGTCCCGCCCATGAACGGGATGTAATCCTCAAGCCCGCTCCCCTGGATCGTCCAACTGTTACTCCCGTTGGTGGACGGCGCCGAGGCCTTGAAGACGAACGACCCCTGGTTGGTAGGGTCGGCTTCCTTGACGATCTTGAGGAAGCCTGCATTGGCCGTGACCACACAGTCTCCGTAGGAAGAGCCAGGACCGGATGGGTAACTACAGACGTTGACCCACGTCTTGGTACCGGTCCCGAAGTCCGCCAGATTCACCACTAGCTTTGCTTCAGTGTCGTAGATGAGGCAGTCCGTGCCCGAACAAACCTGGCCGGTGTGACTCTTCTTGCCATCGGTCCAGCCGATAAACGGGTCGGGAGACACGATCTGCGCGGAACCGGTCGATGAGAAGTTGGTGACCGGCTCAGGCGTCCCACACCTGTCGGAGTAATTGTCCGCCGTGCACTGGTAAAGCTTGGTGGACTGATAGACCGCTGGGCTCTCGGCCACCGTCACGCAGAGGGAGTAGTTGGCAAATCCATCGGCGTCCGTGTCGAACAGGGCACACGAATCACCCGTGTTGCCGCCGCCCCACCCCGTGTCGTCCCAGCCCCAGTAGAGCGTCAGGTCAGTGGCGGTCCAGTCATCAACCGCCAGGTAGTTCATGTCCTTCTGCCCGGGTTGATCGTCAGCACCGTTGTCGTCGGTCATGTAGATGTCACTGCTGGATGCCGCTGAGGTCGCCACGACCATCGGCTGGATGACAGCGGGCTCAGCAGGCGGCAGGGTCTCCGCCGCAGGCGCCAAGGCCGCAGGTGCGGCGTCCGTCTTGGTTTCGACCGGCGGCGCCCGTGCGCCGTCCGTTGAGACGTCGGTCTCCACAACCGTCGGCTCCACGATCACCGGGGTCTCGGTGACCGGCTCCGCTGCCGGCTCCTCGACCGTGGCTGGGGTGGTCGCGTCCTGGGCCGGTTCAGGCACCGGATCCGCCACCACAGGTTCTTCGGCCGGCGTCGTCACGACCGGCGCGGGCTGCTCGATGGGCGCAGGGGCGGGCGTCGTCTTGTCGGCCTTCTGGGCCACCGGCGGCGCCTCCTTCTCCTTCGCTTGGACGACCTGCACCGTGCCGGGCAGGAACGTCATCGAAGCCGTCATCGCCAGCGCGACCAGCGCGGTCAACAGGCGGCGTGATCGAGGAGTCGCGACCGGCAACGCGTCAGCGAAACGGCCACCTCCCCCACTGCGACCGACGCGGGCCACGCGTCGGGAAGGTTGGTTCATGATTCCCCCTTTGGAATCACTCCGCGCCATGCCCGATGCACGGCGTCCTGGGTGCCCGGGCGACCTCGACCGGTCCAAGGGGGTTGCGGACGCCACAGCGCGCCCGCAGGCATCTCGCGATGCCCCGTGCACCCCCCCGGATGTACGGAGTCGATCGCTGACAGGCAGGCGTTGCCCGGCTGGTCCACCGGAGAAAGCCCCCACGAATAGGGTAGGCGGGGCCGGATTGTCCCCGTAGAGGGGACTTCGCCCCCGAGACCGAAGCAATACGGTTTCCATATGCGGATCCCGCGCCAGGCCCACCCCGGGGGGTTCCGGTGGCCAGAGCGCTGATCGTCGAGAGCGACCCCCACCTGAGGCGGACCCTCGCCCTCAGCTTCGGCGCGCGCCACTTCGAGGTCGACACCGCCGCGGATGCCCGCACCGCCCTCACCCTCGTGGCCGCGCAGCCGGCGATCATCGTGATGGGCCTCGTCCTGCCCGACCAGGACGGCATCGAACTGATCGGCCTGCTGCGGTCCCGCACCAGCGCCCCGATCATCGTCCTCTCGGCCCGCCACGCCCTACACCAAAAGGTGGACGCCCTCGACGCCGGCGCCGACGACTACGTCCTCAAACCCTTCGGCATGGAGGAGTTGATGGCCCGCGTGCGGGCCGCGCTGCGGCGTCCGAGTCTGGCAGCCACCGTGGATCGCGAGGTGCGCACCGCTGCGTTCACCCTCGATCTCGTCGCCAAGCGGGCCGTGCGCGACGGCGTCCCGGTGTCGTTGACCCCGATCGAGTGGCACCTGGCCGAACTGCTCACGCGGCGGCCGGGGGACCTGATCCCCGCCGAGGAACTCCTCACCGCCGTCTGGGGGCCGAGCAGCGCCAAGGACCGGCACTTCCTGCGCATCCACGTGGGCCACCTGCGCCGCAAGCTCGAACCCGACCCGACGCACCCGCGGTACTTCGTGACCGTGCAGGGCCTCGGGTACCGCTTCGAGCCCTGAGCCGAACGGCCGGCGACGTGAACGTCGTGGCGACATTCCTTTCCTCGTCGAGGCGACATTCCTGGTACCCGGGTACAAGAAACGTCGCCACGACGGACGGAACAGGGACGCCGCGGCCCACGGCGTCCACGCAGGCGCCAGACTGGGCCCTGTCGTTCGCGAAGCGGGCCCGCTCGAGGACCGAAGGAGGTCATCATGCGCGCAGTGGTGGTGTACGAGTCCCTGTGGGGCAACACGGCCGCGGTGGCGGGGGCCATCGCCGAGGGCATCGGCCCCGACGCCCGCCTGCTTTCGACCGCGCAGGCCACGCCCGAGGAGGTCGCGGGCGCCGCGCTGATCGTCGCGGGCGCCCCGGTGCTCGCGTTCCACCTGTCCAGCGAGCGGATGCGCGACAGCATCCGCGCGCAGCCCGAACCCGACGCCCCGCCCCCCGACTTCACCCACCCCTCCCTGCGGTCGTGGCTGAACGACCTCGCGGACGGCGCGGCCTGGTTCGGGGCGTTCGACACCCAGGTCCGCGGACCCTTCGGCAAGGGCGCCCCCACCATCGCGAAAGCCCTGGCCGCCAAGGGCTACCGCCAGGCCGACGAGCCGCAGGGGTTCGTCGTCGACGGCAAGTACGGCCCCCTGCTGCCCGGCGAACTCGACCGCGCCCGCCGCTGGGGCGCGAAACTCGCGCGCGTGGCGTCCGGCGGGTAGGGCCTGCCCCGCAGGGCAGGCAGCCCCCCCGTTCGCCGACGACCGGCGGCCCCTCGCCGACGGGTCGGCGGCCCCGGACCTCAGTTCGCCGACGGCCGCCGGCCCCCGGACCTTAGTTCGCCAGGGGCCGGTTCGTGGCCAACAGGTGCCGCACGCGGGCCTGGTTGGCAGGACGCGCGAGCAGGTCGGCGGCGGCGTCGATCTCGCCGTCGAGCAATTCCTCCTCGGACGCCGTCGCCCCCGCCCCCGGACCGGTCAGCAGCGCCGCCAGCCGGGCGACGATCGCCCGGTCGGTCTCGGACGCCGCCGCCCACCCCGCGTCCAGCGCCCCCGCCGCCGGATCGTGCAGCGGCAGCCGCGCCGCCCGCGGCGCCTTCCACCCGGTCGCGGCCAAGTCCACGGCCACCGCCTTCGCCTCCGCCAGCACCCGCCGCGCCGACGCCACCACCTCGTCGGAGCCGCGCAGCAGGTGCCACTGCGCCGCCTGCCACGCCGACGTGCTCACCGCGCAACTCGACGTCACCGCGAACGCGGACGCCGCCGGTGCGGCCTCCCCCGCCTCGACCGCCCGCACCAGGCTCTGGACCACCCCACCCCACGCCGGGATGAGCCCCACGCTCCGCTCCGGGAATCCGACGTGCAGTTCGGCGTGCGCGACGACCCGGTCAGCCGTGAGCATCAGCTCGCTGCCGCCGCCCAACGCCAGGCCCCGCGCCGCCGCCACCACCGGGAACGGCGCGTTCCGCAGCGCGTGGAAGGCCCGCTGCCCCCGGCGCGCGAACGCCCTCAACCCCTCGGGATCGCCCGCGTCGATGTGCGCCACGAACGTGCCCAGGTCGGCCCCCGCCGAGAACGCCCGCGGATGGTCCGAGCCGATCACCAGCGCCCCGAACGCCCCGGACGCCCCCAGCTCGATCGCCCGCTCCACCAGGTCGAACACGCCGGCGTCGCAGGTGTTCATCTTGGTGCGCAGGGCCAGGCACGCCACCCGGTCGCCCAGGTCGACGAGCGCCGCCGAGGCGTTCTCGGCGAGGACGCCGCGGGTGCGCTCGGCGTCCGCGACGGTGAACACCCCGGCCGGACGCCGCCGCGCCCCCACGGACCCGTCCGAGCCGAGCACCGTGTCGGCGTCCGGGTAGAACCCGCCGGCCTCCGCGGCCCGGGCGAGCAGGGCGGGCGTGGGGCGTCCGGCCTCGGCGTACCGGGCCACCAGCGCGGCCGCACCGACGGCGTCCGCGAGTTCGAAGGGGCCGAGCGCCCAGCCGTACCCCAGCCGCATGCCGTCGTCGACGGCGGCCACGTCGTCGGCGACCTCGGGCGCGATGGCGCAGGCGTAGTCGAGCACGGCGGCGAACACCTCGGCCGCGAGGCGTCCGGCGGGGCTGTCGGTCGCGAGCACCGCCCCCAGGTCGCGGGCGGACGCCGCCGGGTCGGTGGGCGTCCGCCGGGGCCGGTAGGTCAGCGTGGCGACGTCGAACACCTCGTCGACCGCCTCGCCCGCCTCGTTGCGGCGGCGGTAGAAGCCGCCGGGACCGCGGCGTCCGACCAGGCCGTGGGCGAGGAGGTGCGCGAACACCGGGTCGGCGGTCGGGTCGAAGCGGTGGGCGGCGTCCGTGGGGGGCAGGGCGCGGGTCAGCACCGGGTACAGCAGCGGGACCAAATTGATGCCGACCAGGTCGAACAGCCCGAACACCCCCGTCTTGGGGACGCCGAAGGGCCGCGACAGCACGGCGTCCGCGGTCTCGACGTCGACGCCGGCGCGGAAGGCGGCGAGGGCGGCGACGGCCATCCAGTGGGAGCCGAGGCGGTTGGCGATGAAGCCCGGGGTGTCGCGGCACTCGAGGACCGTCTTGCCCAGCTGCCGGTCGGCCACCTCGACGACGCGCGCGTGGGCGGCCGGGTCGGTGGCGGAGCCGGCGACGACCTCGAGCAGGTCCATGGTGCGGGGCGGGTTGAAGAAGTGGGTGATGGTGAAGTCGCGGGCGAAGGCGTCCGAGTGGCCGGCGACGAGCTCGGCGAGCGGGATGCCCGACGTGTTCGACGACACCAGAGACCCCGGACGCCGCACCGCGTCGAGGCGGCGGTAGAGGGCGTGCTTGACGGCGGGATCCTCGAAGACGGCCTCGATGACCCAGTCGGCGTCCGCGCAGGCGGCGAGGTCGTCGTCCACGGTGCCGGGGGTGACGCGGGCGGCGAAGGCGTCCAGCATGAAGCCGCCGACCGCGAGTTGGCGGGCGATGCCGGCGCGCGCGAGGGCGGCCGGGTCGGGGCCCTCGGAGGTCCGGTCGAGCAGCGTCACCTCGATGCCGCAGTTGGCCAGGTGGGCGGCGATGCCCGCACCCATGGTGCCGGCGCCGATCACCACCGCGCGGCGCACCACCTCGAATCCGGACGCCCCCGGCACCCTCGGCAGCCCCTCGGCGACGGTCATGGCGCACCTTCCTTCCCTGCGGATCGGCCCTGTGGACGCGTGTGGGTGGACGCGGCCCTCTGGACGCCATCGTCGCGCCGGCGGCGTCCGGACACCAGCCCCCGGAGGTCACGGAACGAAGTTGAGCCTTTGGCACTCAACTTGGCTTGACCTGGCGGCGGAGACGTGAATAATGGAAGGCACAAGGAACTCCACCTTCGACCGAGAGGAGAAGCCCTCATGGCACGCAGCACGTTCGACCCCTTCCGCGAAATGGATCGCCTGCTCGGCGACGTCACCCGCACGCCGGCGTCCGTCGGCATGCCGATGGATCTGTTCCGCGACGGCGACGAGTTCGTCGCCCAGATCGACCTGCCCGGCGTCGACCCCGACAGCATCGACATCGACATGGACGCCGATACCGTCACGATCCGCGCGGAGCGGTCCGTGCGGGCCGGCGAGAACGCCCAGTGGCTCACCCGCGAGCGCGCCGTCGGCACCTTCGCCCGGCGGCTCACGCTGGGCCGTGGGCTGGCGACCGACAAGATCAGCGCGAGCTACTCCGACGGGGTGCTGACCCTGACGATCCCGATCGCCGAGGCGGCCAAGCCCCGCAAGATCCAGTTGAGCCGCGGCGCGGACACCGTGTCCGGCCAGGTCGTCGTCGGCGAGCAGAAGGCCGTCACCGAGTAGTCCCCGGCTTCCCGCCAGGACGCCTCAGGTTCGCCACGGCTCCCCGGCTTCCCGCCAGGACGCCTCAGGTTCGCCACGGCTCCCCGGCCCAGAGCCCGGGCGTTCGTGGCGAACCTGAGGGCTCGTCCCGGGCACCTCCCCTCCTATCGCCGGCCGCCACCGGTCGGTACGCTGCCGCCAACGCGCGGGCTCCGCGCGCCGACGGTCCGGACCCGGGAGGTGCCGTGAGCGACGACAGCGTGCTGTGGCGGCGGGACGATATCCCCGCGGACGAGGCCACCGTGCATGCCCTGGTCATCGGGGTGAGCCGCTACGACCACCTGCCCGGCGGCTCGGGCGCCCAGACCACGCACCGGTTGCTCGGCGGGCTGACGCAGTTGAGCGCCGCGGCCACCTCGGCGACCCGGGTCGCCACCTGGCTGCGGGACCACTTCGACTACCCCGAGGTGCGGCTGGGCAGCGTGCGGCTGCTCGCCTCCCCCGGCGACGGCGAGGGGCCCTTGCCGGGGGGCGTCCAACCCCCGCCCGCCACCTACGACCAGGTCAAACGGGCGCTCAACGCGTGGCGGCGCGAGGCCCGCGCCACCCCCGGCAACGTGTCGCTGCTGTACGTGGCGGGCCACGGCATCCAGACCAGCAACGAGGGCGGCATCGTCCTGCTGCAGGACGCCGGCGATCCCGACTTCGCCCCGCTCGACCGCGCCATCGACGTGGCGTCGGTGCGGCGCGGCATGGTCGCCGACCCCACGGACGCCGAGAGCTTCACCCCGCCGATCCAGTACTACTTCTACGACGCCTGCCGCGTGCTGCCCTCGGCGGTCGCCGGCTTCGAGGAACTGCGGGCCGGCATCACCACCGACGAGCCGCGCGGCGCCGCCCCGGACACCTCCTGGGTGCTCTGGGGCAGCCGCTCCCGCGACTACGCCCTCGCCGACGCGGCCAGCCGCACCACGCTGTTCTCCAAGGCGCTGAAGGACGCCTTCGAATCGCGGGCCTCCGCGGACGCCGACGGCCGCACCGTGCGCATCGCCTTCTTCGCCATGGCCGTGGAGACCGTCGTGGACGAACTCGCGCAGGCCGCCGGCGAGCAGCAGACCGTGATCAGCGGCGGCGCCGGGCAGATGCGTACCCCCGTGTACCTGCGGCCCCTCACCGTCAGCGGAGTTGGTGGGCTCGCTCCGGACGCCGCGCCCACCCCTTCTCCGGCCCCGCCGCCACCGCCGCCACCGCCGGCCCCGGCCCCGGCCCCGGCCCCGCCGCCACCGCCGCCACCGCCGGCCCCGCCAGCCCCGCCGGCCCCGAGCATCCCCGCGCCGAGCATCCCGACTCGCTCGGCACCCAGGCCCACCCGTGCGCCCCGGGGCAGGCCACGCCTCAGGCTTCCCGGGTTCGGGCGCGGACCCCGAGCCGCCCGACCCGAACCGGTGGGCGCCGAGCCCGATGAGGCGCCGGCCCCCGCCCCGCCGCCGGCCCCCGCGCCGCCACCCCCGCCGCCTCCTCCCGGTCCGCGATCGGTGGTGCTCGTCACGACCTCGCACGAGCCGCGTGGGTTGACGGTCCGGGGGCAGGGCCTCGTCCTCGTGGGCGTCACCGGTGACCCCCTGGACCTGCCCCCGGGCCCCTATACGGCGGTCGTCGACCAGCCCTGGGGCGGATCGGTGCAGGCCGAGTTCACCGTCCCGCCAGGCCCCGACCCGTTGACGGTCCCGCTCGAGGTGCCCGACCAGCCCGCCGACTCCACGGCCTGCGCGCCCCGGCTCGCCCGGCACCTCGGACCGGGCGGCGGCAGCGGCGTCCGCTGGTGGTTGCGGTTCCTGTCCTGGACGCCGGACGGCCTGACCTACAACCCGGACGCCTCCGCCCCCGCCATCTCGGCCCCGGACGCCTACGCCACCGCGCCCCCCACCCGGGACGCCGGCGCCGACAGTGCCACCGGCCCCGACGCGGACACCGCGCTGCTGCTGGCGGCCCGCACCGACCGCCCGACGTACGCCCACCTGCGCACCGAGGACGGCCGATCGCTGGTGGTCTCCCTGCCGATCAGCGCCGCCGGGCTGAGCAACCGCTGCTGGCTGCACGCCCGGGTGTCGGACACGACGCTCGGGGCGATCGTCCGTCTGAAGGACTCCCGGGCGGACGCCTGCGCCGGCTACCTGATCGGGGGACGGCCCGACCAGACGGTGGCGCTGGCCCCCTCGGCGGAGTCCCTGCTGTTCAGCAAGATGGCCGACCCGCTGGGGGCCGCGCTCGGCGGCTATGCGTTGGTGCGCCTGGGCGAACTGGACCGTGTCCGCGACTGGGCCGACAACCTGGCCCACTGGTTCGACTGGCTGCCCGATGGGGCGGTGATCGCCGGCGAGGTGGCGGCCCGCCGCGGCGAGGACGCCCTGGCCGCCGAGTTCTTCGTGACGGCCTGCACCCGCGGCGTCCCACTGTTCGGGGAGGGGCTGTCGCTGATCGGCAACCGGGTGCCCCGGCTGCTGGGCGACCCGGACGTCCCGGCGGACCTACAGGAGCGGTTGCGGGCCGCGGCCGCCCCGCTGCTCACGCTCGGCCCCATGGCGGACTTCGGCACGCTGGCGTCCACCCTGCGGATCGACCCGCAACCCGGGCCGCTGACCGCCGAGCACGGCTGGCGGGAGTACGGGGGGTCCGGACCGTCCGTTCCGGACCCAGGCGACGGGAGCACCCCATGACCGACCACTTCGTGCTGCACGTGCTGCCCGCCGGCATCGGGGACGCCCTCGTGCTGGACTACGGCACCGACGAGACCACGGCCCGGGTGGTGATCGACGGCGGGGTCGGGAAGACGGCCCCCGCCCTGGCGGCGTTCCTCGGGCCCACCCCGGCGCTCGAACTGCTGGTGGTCACGCACGTCGACAACGACCACATCCAGGGGGCGCTGTCGCTGCTCGAGAAGCGGCTCATCGAGCCGACGGTGGGCGACGTGTGGTTCAACGGCTTCCGGCACCTGCCCGAGTCGCCGCTGGAGAGCATGGGCCCCGCCGAGGGCGAGCGGCTGACCACCCTCATCGTCGACCGCGGCCTGCCCTGGAACGCGCACGCGACCTTCGGCGGGCACGCCGTCGTGGTCGCCGATCCGGCCCGCCCGCCGGTGGCCGTGCTGCCCGGCGGGCTGTCGTGCACGGTGCTGTCCCCCGCGCCGGCCCAACTGGCGGCCCTGCGGCCCGTGTGGCTGCCCGCGGTGCAGGAGGCCAACCTCGACCCGGCGGCGCTGCTGCCCGAGGAGGAACTGCCGCCCCCCGGACGCCTCGAGCGCATGGGCGCCCCCGACCTCGACGCCCTCGCCGCCCAGAAGACGCCGCCCGACAAGACCGAGGCCAACGGGAGCAGCATCGCCCTGCTCGTCTCGTGGGCCGGCCGCACCGCACTGCTCGCCGGGGACGCCCATGCCGAGGTGCTGCTCGCCACGCTCGACGCCTGGCTCGGCAAGGACGCCACCCTCGACGTCGACCTGTTCAAACTCCCCCACCACGGCAGCAAGGCCAACGTGACGAACGCCCTGATCAAGCGGGTGCGGGCCAGGTGTTACGTGTTCTCCACGAGCGGCGAGGGCCGGTCGCAGCATCCCAACGACCAGGCGGTCGCGCGGGTGATCGTCCACTCGTCCGGACGCCCCCGCACCCTCGCCTTCAACTACCGCAACCCCCGCACCGCGGTCTGGGACGACCCGGACCTCAAGAAGGAACGCGGGTACACCACGTGCTACCCGGACGCCGCCGCCCACGGCGGGCTCACCATCGACCTGCTGGCGCTGTAGCCCCGCCGGGAGCGAGGAGTAGGCGGGGGTGCCCATGGGGCGGGGGCGTCCGGGGCCGGGCGTGGGTCACCCGGGGCCGGGCGTGGGGCGTCCGGCTACCCTGGCCCGGTGAACGTGACCCCGAGGCCCCACCGCCCGGTCCTGCGCGACCCGGGCCTGCTGGAGGCGCTGGGGCAGGGCTCCGACCCGATCGCCGACCTGCACGCCGCCCACGAGACCGCGGCGGTGCTGCTGCACGCGGGACGGGCGGCGTCCGACCCCGCCGTGACGGCGCGCCTGGTCGCGCTGGTCGACGAGATCGGGCTGTCGACCGTCGCGGACCTCTGGGCCGCGCGCCCCGCCCGCACCCTGCCCGGGGCGCTGTGGCGGCTCTACCTGCTGCGCGAGTGGATGATCGCCGACGCGCCGGGGGTGGCGCGCGAGTATGCGGCGGGGATCCGGTTCACCGAACCGAACCATGTGGTGGCGGGGGTCGAACCGCCGGGGCCCGACGAGGTGCGGCGCGCCGCCGACGCCATCCTGCGGGGCGTCTTCACGGGCGACTTCGCGGTGGCGCTGGAGCGGGCGGCGGCGTTCTGCCACGTGGTGGCGTCCGGGCGCGGCGACCTCGCGGGCGGCGTGCACGAGTTGGGGCAGGCCGGACGCCTGCAGCAGGTCGCCCGCGACCTGTCCGCTTGCGCGCGACTCTGGCGCGCCGGCGAACTGCACTGACGCCGGCCCCGGATCTCCCGGGTTCAGGTACGGCCCCGGCCCGTGGTGCCTTGGACCAGGGCCGACCCGCCCCCTTGCTTGGAGAACGACTTGCTTGGAGAACGACCCTCGAGCGCCTATTCTCGGAGCCGCGTCGGACCGCGGTAGCCCCGGGCTCCACTCATAGCCGCTACGAGCGGCCACGCGCCGAGAGGCGCTCCCGGTCCGGCGCACTTCTCATCGCCGCCGCCGCGCGCACCTCCCCCCGAACCCACGGCTTGCCTGCAACGCCGGCCGCCGTTCCCGCGGCCCCTCGCCGCTCACGAGTCCCTCTCTCAGCCCCTCGACGCAGTGGGGTCTACTGGGCGAATCATGGATATTCCCCGGACACTGTGAGTCTCGAACCGATTTGAACGTGCAAATTCACAGTATTCGTGGAATATCCATGATCAGGGTCGTCAGTCCAGGATCAACTCGGGGTACACGGGCTGCCACATGGCCTCGAACACCTGCTGCACCGGGTCCGTGAGCGGTCGCTCGGCGACGCCGTCGGCCTCGGCCGCCTGCGCGACCGCGATGGCGACGGTGGCGGAGACGCGCCGCAGGTCCTGGACGCGCGGCAGCAGCGACTGGCCGTCCCTTGTGATCCGGACCAGGGACGCCACCGCCCGAGCCATGGCGGAGATCATCCCGTCGGTCACCCGAGTCGCCCGGCACACCGACACCCCCAGCCCGAGACCGGGGAAGACGAAGGCGTTGTTGGCCTGGGCGATCGTGAACGTGGTGGCGCCCCGCGTCACGGGCTCGAACGGCGACCCGGTGGCGATGAGGGCGCGGCCGTCGGTCCACTCGAGCAGGTTCGCGGGGGTCGCCTCGGCGAGCGCGGTCGGGTTCGACAACGGCATGATGATCGGCCGAGCCACGTGGGCGGCCAGGTCGCGGACCATCGCCTCGGTGAACGAACCGGGCTGGCCCGAGGTGCCGATCAGCAGGGTGGGCCGCACGTTCCGGACGACGTCGGCCAGCCCCACCTGGCCGGGGTGATCGAGGGACCAACCGGCCACCTCGCCGGCAGGGCGGGCGTACGGCCGCTGGAAGTCCCGGAAGCGCAGGCCCGGCTCCTCCCGGACCAGCCCACGGCTCGCGGTCACCCAGAATCGGGCGCGGGCCTCGTCGCGCGGCGTCCCCTCGGCGACCATCAGATCGACCAGGAGGTCGGCCACGCCGACGCCGGCCGTCCCCGCGCCGTGGATGACGACGCGCTGGTCGGAGAGTCGCTCCCCCTTGGCCTTGACCCCGGCCAAGGCCGCCGCGCCCACCACCGCCGCGGTGCCCTGCACATCGTCGTTGAACGTGCAGATCCGGTCGCGGTACTGGTCGAGGATGCGGTGGGCGTTGTCGGCCCCGAAGTCCTCCCAGTGGATCATCGCGTGCGGAAAGACCCGCGTGGCGGCATCCACGAACGCCTGGACGAACGCGTCGTACCGCTCGCCGCGGACGCGCGCGTGGCGCACCCCCAGGTAGAGGTCGTCGTTGAGGAGCGCCAGATTGTCGGTGCCCACGTCGAGGACGACGGGGATCATGCGGCCCGGATCCATGCCGGCGGCGGCGGTGTACAGGCTCTTCTTGCCCAGGCAGATCTGGACGCCGCCGACCCCCTGGTCGCCGATGCCGAGGATGCCCTCGGAGTCGGTGACGATGATGAGGTCGACGTCGTCGGGGCCCCGATCGGCCGCACGCAGACAGCGTTCGATGCGGTCGGGGGCGTCGATCGACAGGAACACCCCATGGATCTGCTGGTACCACAGGCTGAACTGCTCGATGGCCTCGCCGATGGTGGGCGTGTAGACGATCGGCATCATCTCGTCCAGGTGCTC
>WBZS01002131.1_pt1 | contig 13031 bp, 9 predicted proteins | sample 5204201 | NCBI WGS metagenome assembly WBZS01 (sample SAMN12344357, study PRJNA552823) | activated sludge metagenome | biome: Activated sludge suspended growth; feature: Nitrification reactor; material: Wastewater; isolation source: activated sludge from nitrification reactor of wastewater treatment...
CCAATGGTGGCCGCCGAACAACCATTGATGCGACGCATTCCTCCGACGACCGGGACCGCTGGGCGCAATGTTCGTGGCGAAATCATCGAACCCGTTCCGGGTCAGGATGCGCTGTTTGACGAAGGATTGATTGGCGCCTATATCGACAAAGAAGACGCCAGCCTGTTACGGGCAGTGTTCAGCGGTCAGCCGGTACGTGTGGGCCATGGGGCGAATGTCGAACAGGTCTTGACCATACGCCAAGTCAACATGGCTTCTGGGAATATAGGCTTTGACGGAACCGTAAACATCGAAGGCGATGTGTCACCAGGTATGAAAGTGCGTGCCAGCGGCGATATCGTGGTCGGCGAAGTGGTCGATGGCGCAGAGCTTGACGCTGGAGGCGACATCCGCGTTGCTGGTGGCATCATTGCCCAGGCTCGCGTGCGTGCTGGAGGTTCCGTTTCGGCGCGCTTTGTCGAAAGCGCGCACGTGTTCTCCGGGACCACGATCGCCATCGATGATACGGCTCTGCAAAGCGAATTGCAGGCCAATAATCAAATCATCGTTGGCATCAAATCGACGCAACGGGGACGATTGGCGGGTGGGTCGGCAAAGGCGATGATGCTGATCAAAACGCCGATTCTCGGATCGCCGACGGGGGGTGTGACCAATCTTGTTCTTGGCGTCAATCCGGCGCTTGACGCACAGTATCAGGACCTGTTGAAGGTCATCGAGAAACAACGCGAAGAGGAAAACAAGCTTGAGATGCTGGTCAAGCACATGACCAAAATCGGTGACAAGAGCGGCATGCTGGAACGTGCCAAGGCGTCCTGGGAGCAAGCGATCAAAGCCTGGGCCAAACTATTGCCGCAACGCGACGAACTTGAACGGCAGTTGGCACTGATCGCCGGTGCGCGAGTTGAAGTCGGTATGAGTATGGCCGGCGCCGTCGATATGCTGTTTGGCAAGAAAGTATCGCGGTTGCGCAAAACCTACGAAACGGGTTCCTTTTCGATCGAGGGTGACCACGTGGTCTTTACCGACAAGGAAGGCAACGTATCGCCGGCTGCATAAACGGCGCCTATTTCGTCAAGGCCAGGAACAACTGGGGCAACCGTTCCGGAAGACGCTGGACGTTGTCGATCACCGTGAAGCGCTTGCCGAAAATCTGGGTGACATAGTCGTCGGCATGCGGATCGAGACTGATGCAATGGCTGTAAATCCCTTTGGCATCGAGTTCCTTCACTGCCTGCCGTGCGTCTTCGATCAAGGTGCGTGGATCGTGAGCGTCCACGTCGGCGGGCTCGCCGTCGGTCAGAACCAGCATCAGCTTCTTGTCGGCTTTCTGGTTTTCCAGGTAGTGCGCGGCGTGGCGTACGGCGGCGCCGATGCGCGTCGAATAACCGGCGTCTAGTGCGGCGAGGCGGGCTTTCACCGCATCGCCCCACGGCTCGCTATAGCCCTTGATATGCTGATAGCGTACATCATGCCGGGTGTTGGAGCGAAAGCCAGCGACGGCCAACGGGTCGCCCAGACGGTCTACCGCCCAGGAGAGCAGCGAGACGGCCTCCTGGCTCAACTGCAGGATGGTCTGCGAGCTGCCGGCGACCTTCTGGTTCAGTGATTCGGAGAGATCGAGCAAGAGCATCACCGCGATGTCGCGACCGTCGGTGCGGTGGCTCATGTTGATGCGTGGATCGGGCGTGACCCCGCACCTGAAGTCGATCAGCGAACGGATCGCGATGTCCAGATCGAGTTCGCTACCGTCTTCCTGATGGCGCAGGCGTACCTTGTCCTGCGGTTTGAGCAGATCGAACAGACGCTTGAGCCGCTTGGCCAGTGCGCTGTGCTTGACCAACAGGCTGTCGATGTCGGCCGCGGCCCCACTCGGGTGCAGCGATTCATAAACGCTGACCCAGTCGGGGCGGTAGGTCTGGCTGTTGTAGTCCCACTCGGGATAATGCCGGGGCGGCAGGCCTGGCGCTGAGTCGGCCGGTTCCAGCCGGCGTTTCTCGTCGAAGGCTTCCTCTTCGTCGCCCTCTTCGATGAACTGCCACATCTGGCGGTTGTCATCGCGATAGCCGATGACCGTGTCCTTGAAATGCACTTTGGCGAACTGGTCGCTCTGGCGGCGCGTCCGGGCGACGTAGGCAAGCGCCAGTTCGGCAATCGCTGCGGTATTCGCTTCGCTTTCGGCCAGCAGGTCGCGGTAGCGCCGAACGAACTCCAGCAGATCGGGGTTCGTGTAACCGTGCTCCGGGTCGATCAGCGCGCGCGACAGCATGGCCAGGCGGTGGCGCAGGCAGGACGTCGTTTGCGGATCGCAATCGGTTTCGACCGGTCGGGGATGGAGGGCGAGAAAGATGCGCTGCAAACCGGGATATGCGCGGATCAGCAGCGTGTCGATGCGGCAGTCCTCGAAAAATTCCACCGCCATACGCTGGAAGGGGCTCCAGTTGTCGGCGATCAGCGGTTTGCTCCAGCGGCGATGGCCAATCATGTGGGCGAGCACGGCGCGGTAGCGGTCAAGTCCGCTGACGCCGTTGCTGTCGTCGAACACATCGGGTACGCGCAGGCCCAGCTTGTCGTAATAGGGCACCGGCTGGCGCAGTTCGTCGAAGGCCGTCGAATAGGGCACCAGCAGGTCGCTGTCGCGCCACAGTGCGCGCAGGTAAAGATCGAGTTTTCTTTCGACATCGGCGAACAGCGTGCCGTGGCGTTCACGTTGCAATACCGCACGGCTGTCGGCCGACTGCAACTTGAAATAGTCGACCTGTCGCTCCGGGTGGTTGGCGTAATTGCGGATACCGTAGTCCACCCAGTTCTTCAGCCCGGCCATGGACAGCAGCCGGGTGAGGAACGGCGCCTGGGCAAAAAAATCCATCAGGCCGGGACTGGGAAAGGTCGTGTGATGCCCGTGGATGGAGCCTGAGGTCCGGGTCATCAGATCCTGCGCGATATCGAGATAGAACTGCAACTGGCCGGGCGACTGCAGGCGGCGGGACACCGCGGCCAAGGTTTGCAGCATGGGTGCGATGGCCTTGCTGTTGGGCGAACGCTGTAGCACCTTCACAAAGGCCATGACCTGCGGAAGGATCTCGCAACCGCCGATGCTGGCGACGACGCTTGGCCATTCCTCAAGGAAAGCCAGCATCGGTTCCGGCCCGCGGCCCAGCTTGCCGAGGAAGCGCGCAGCTTCCAGGTAGTCATGCATCTGAGTGCTGGAAAACGCGTTCAGGGCTTCGCTGACGCACTCTTCGAAGACGTCGGCGACGGGCTGAAAGCCGCAATCGACTTCGAGCCAGCAGGCCTGGATGCGCGGATCGTGCATGGCCTGCTTGCGGGCATCGGCTACCGTTCGTATTCCAGTGATCATATGCCGGTTGGAAATTGGCGATGGGCGAGCGTCAGGCGACAATCAGCTCCGGCCGAATCGTCAGCCAAAAGTAAGATCAATGGCATGATCCAGCGTGGCGCGAATATCCGCGTCGTCGGTAATCGGTCGCACCATGGCAATGCGGCAGGCGTCCCGCGGCTCGACACCGCCCTTGATCAGGGTGGCGGCATAGACCAGGAGGCGCGTCGAGATGCCTTCGTCAAGTCCGTGCCCCTTGAGATTGCGCCCCGTCTGCCCGATGGTGACCAGCTTGGCGGCAGTCTCCGGGTCGATCCCGGTTTCCCTAACTACGATCTGGGTTTCCAGCGTGGCTTCCGGGTAGTCGAAATCGAAAGCGGTGAATCGCTGTTTGGTCGATTGCTTCAAGTCTTTCATCAGGCTCTGGTAGCCTGGGTTGTAGGAGATCACCAATTGAAAGTCCCGATGGGCTTCGATCAGCTCGCCCTTTTTGTCGATCGGCAGGGTGCGACGGTGGTCGGTCAGCGGATGAATCACCACCGTGGTGTCTTGCCGCGCTTCGACAATTTCGTCGAGATAGCAGATGGCGCCTATGCGCGCTGCGGTTGTCAGCGGGCCGTCGAGCCAGCGTGTGCCATTGGCTTCGAGAAGGTAGCGGCCGACCAGGTCGCTGGCGGTCATGTCCTCGTTGCAGGCCACGGTGACCAGCGGCTTGCCCAGCTTCCACGCCATGTATTCGACGAATCGCGATTTGCCGCAGCCGGTCGGCCCTTTGACCATCACCGGCAGTCGTGCGGCGTAGGCCGCCTCGAACAGTTCGACTTCCTTTCCCTGCGCTTGATAGAAGGGCGCGTTGCGAACCAGGTATTGTTCTTTGACGGTCATGACTTCATCCGGTGAAAGCAATGGTACGAGGCAGAGGCCAGATTACTTATGGGCACCGAGTTTTTCGCGCCAGCCGGGGTAGAGCTTGTCGGCATCGCCAGGGAAGGATTCGAAGGCGCGGGCAAATTCCTTGTGCTCTTTGGCATATTCGATCGGATCGGCGCCGGACTTCCAGCACTCGTAGGACTGGCGCAGGGAGATGGCGCCGGCTGCCGGGCTGTCGATGTGGCCGTAGGCGCCGCCTCCGGAGGTATTGATCACGTTGCCGTGGCCCAGGTTTTCGAAAAAGCCGGGCAGGCGCAAGGCATTCATGCCCCCGGAAATGATTGAAGTCGTCGGTTTCATGCCATACCATTTCTGGTTGTAGACCGGGCCCTGGCATTCGTCGCGCTCAAGCATGTAGCAGATGATCTTGTCGGAGTTGTCGCCTTCCATCTTGCCGAAGCCCATGGTGCCGACGTGAATGCCGGAGGCGCCCTGAAGCCGCGAAATCTTGCCCAGGACGAATGCCGTGTAGCCGCGTTTTGCCGAGGGTGAGGTGATCATGCCGTGGCCGGCGCGGTGATAGTGGAGGTACTGGTTGGGGTATTGCCGGCGCGCGGTGGTGATCATGCCGGGGCCACCGACGAAACCGTCGACCAGGAATGCGACCTTGTCGGCGTCCGGGCCGAAGGTCTCCAGGATGAAGTCGGCGCGATGCAGCATTTCGTAATGATCGTCGGCGGTGATATTGGCCGAGAACAGTTTGGCTTCGCCGGTTTCGTCCATGGCGCGCTTCATCGCGTCGTAGACCAGCGGATAGACTTTCTTGGCCGGGCAGAACACCTGGTTGCCCTGCGGTTCGTCGTTCTTGATGAAATCGCCGCCGAGCCAGAACTGGTAGGCGGCCGCGGCGAACGGTTCGGGGCGCAGGCCCAGTTTGGGTTTGATGATGGTGCCGGCGATGTAGCCGCCGTCCTTGATCGGGCGGCCAAGAATGCGCCACATGTCGGAGATGTCCTTGGACGGGCCGTCGAATAACTGGATGGCGCGCTCGGGCATGTAAAAGTCATAGATCTTGCCGTGCTCGATATCGCCCATGCCCTGGTTGTTGCCGATCACCAGGGTCAGGAAGGAGACGATCATCATGCGCCCGTCGGTCATATTGCGGTCGAAGAGGTCGATCGGATAGGCGATACGCATATCCTCGGTGGCTTCGTCGATGTGATAAACCAGCGCGTCAAGGCCCTTGGTGAAATCATCGGTTGTCGACACTTCGACATTGGTCCCCGTGGAGGACTCGGCGGCAAAATGTGCTGCGGCCTCAAGGTAGCCGTAACCCGCCTTGGGCTTCATTTTGTAGGCAACCAGAATATGCTTGCCGCCCTTGATGAGATCTGCTTCGTTCAGGCTGAGGTCGGCGTAGCGGTTCGATTGATCCATGATGTTCTCCGTAATCGGGATGATAAAAAGTGTGTGCGGGTCACGTGGCAGATACGCCGACGGCCTGGCTATCGATGCGCTTGTCCTCGGGCGATGCGGCCGAGTATTCTTGGTGCCAGGCCAGCAACTGGGCAAGGTCGACGCATGGTCGGGTGAGAGGCAATCCGCCGAGGTGGCGGGCGGCAGCATCCGGTTCGCCGAGATCCGCAACGACGCTGAGCGCGCCATCGAAATCCTGATCGGCCGTATACGCATTGACCGTGATTACCGTTGGAATTCCGGCGGCGCGTGCGGCCGTCAGGCCGGCGTAGGAATCTTCGATTGCCAGGCAGGCTTCCGGCGGCAGGTTCAACTGCTGCAGGACCCAGTGATAAATATCCGCTGCGGGTTTCTTCTTGGCAACTCGGTCGCCGGCACCGATGACTTCAAAGAGCGAAGACATGTCGGCCTCGAAATGGGCCATGATCAAACTATGCAAACCAGATGGCGTGGTCGTCGTGGCAATTGCCGTGCGTATGCCGACGGCACGCAGTTCCTGAATCAGCCGGGCGACCCCCGGACGCAGCGGAATGGCACCACTCAGCACGCGTTCCGAATACAGCGCGCTCTTGCGCTGATGCAGGCGCGCCACCCAGACGTCGAAGTCGCGCCGGTCGAGCATCCTTACGTCATGAGTTTCGACGTAGAGGCGAATGCGTTCCTTGCCGCCGGTGACGGCGAGCAGTTCGCCATACAGCTCGGGAGTCCAGTTCCAGTCGAGTCCGAATTCCTTGAACGCCTGGTTGAACGCGACGCGGTGACCGTCAAGTTCGGTTTCGGCCAGCGTCCCATCGACGTCGAAAATGACCGCTTGCAGCGGTGTCGTGCGGAGCGTTGCCGGTCTTACGGTCATGGTCTGGCGTTCATTTTGGCAGTTTGGCTTCATTGCTTGTGCGCTTGAGCATATCCGTAAAGTCTAAATGGGTAAGATCATTATTAAAAGTTAAACTTAATATTATTTATGGTTAACAAAACTTACGATCATCGCTTGCGCCGAGGCAGGAAACGCCGATGAATACGGTCGTTGAAACAGCGTACGCGATCGACGATCACCGTGAATCGGCTTTGTCGAAACAGGCACCTGCTTGATACGTCGCTCGCTTGCGACGATAGTCTAACAAATCACATTAAGAAGGTTTTTCTGTTCATTGTTTTAAAAGAAAAAAATTTTCATAAAAAACCTCTTAATTGCTTTATAAGTCATTGTAGTCATTGAAAAATGATGTAACAAACCCCTTGCTTTGCCAAAATCTTTGTCTTACAGTGGGGGCAAGTGGTAAAAAGTGGGAAATTGGGGGATTGTTCATCGCGTGACCAATCGGGTTAATGAGGGGGGCGGATTTTGATGTTTCAGGGGGCAACCGCGCTAAATCTTGATGCCAAAGGTCGGCTCGCTATCCCGGCACGTAAGCGGGAAGCGCTGGTCGCCGCATCAGAGGGTCAGCTTGTGCTGACGGCGCACCCGCATCACTGCCTGCTCCTTTATCCTGCCCTCGCCTGGGAACCCATCCGCGACAAGGTTCTGGGAGTATCCGGTCTGGACAAGCAGGCAGCCGCCATCAAACGGATGCTGGTCGGTATGGCCAGCGACGAAGTGCTTGACTCCGCTGGACGGCTTTTGATCTCTCCCGAACAACGCAAATTTGCCCAGCTGGAAAAGGTGGTCTGGCTGATCGGTCAGGGCTCTCATTTTGAAATCTGGTCGGATGCCGGGTGGCAGAAGGAGCAAGACGCGGTATTTGCGCTTGGCGACCAGTTGCCGCCGGGCCTTGAGGATCTGGCGCTGTGAGTGGTGCTTCGCCGCATCAGACGGTGTTGCTCCAGGAAGCGGTTGAGGCGTTGGCGATAAACCCCTCAGGTACCTATATCGACGGCACATTCGGCTACGGTGGGCACAGCCGGGCCATTCTTGAACGCCTCGGGCCGGACGGCCGGCTGCTGGCCCTGGACCGCGACTCCCGGGCAGTAGCCGCGTGCGGCATCAATGATCGACGTTTTGCGCTGGTCCATCACCGTTTTGGCGATCTCGCCGTGGTGGTGCGGCAAGCAGGGATTGAGGTGGTGGATGGCGTGCTCCTGGATATCGGAGTGTCGTCGACGCAACTCGATGAGGGGGAGCGAGGCTTCAGCTTTCGCTTCGATGCACCGCTCGACATGCGGATGGATACGACGCAGGGCGAGACGGCGGCTTCGTTTCTGGCGAATGCTGGAATAAAAGAAATTACGGAGGTCATTAGAAATTATGGCGAAGAACGGTTTGCTTTCCAGATTGCAAAGAAGATTGTGGCTGCTCGGAGCGAGCGGCCTGTTGCAACCACAGGCGAACTCGCCGCGCTTGTACGCGAGGCCGTGCGGACCCGCGAGCCCGGCCAGGATCCGGCGACGCGTACCTTTCAGGCTTTACGGATTTACATCAATCAAGAGCTCGATCAACTTGCGCTAGTGCTTCCGCAGGCAATGGACCTTCTGAAGTGCGGCGGCCGGCTGGTGGTCATTTGTTTTCATTCGCTCGAAGACCGCATCGTCAAGCACTTCATGCGCCATCTGGCCTCGCCGGACACTCTGCCGAAAAACCTCCCCTTGCGCTCTGCCGATCTGCCGCCGCCAAAGTTGCGACGGGTGGGCAAGCCGCTCAAGGCGGGAGCGGCCGAGCTGGCAGCCAATCCCCGGGCGCGCAGCGCGGTGATGCGGGTTGCGGAAAAGCTTGCGGGAAGCCCGGCTGAACGAAGCCTGGCGCGAGGTGGCGCCTGACATGATTCGCCTGAATATCCTTTTGCTTCTGGTCGCCGTGCTTTGCTCGCTTAGCGTGGTGACCTCGCAACACAAGGCGCGCAAGCTATTTCAGTCGCTTGAGGGCGAGCAGGTGCGCGCCCGGCAGCTCGACGTTGAGTTCGGGCAGTTGCAACTGGAATTATCGACCTGGGCGACTTCGCCGCGCATCGAGAAAATCGCCCGCGAAAAGCTGAAGATGCGCACGCCGGAGGCGGCAAAGATCATCACCGCAACGTCGGGGGTCATGCCACGATGATGAACTTCAAGGGTGCTCAGGGGCACCGGTTCGCCGAAAGCCCCGTGCTGAAACTGCGCTTGCCGGCCTGGCGTTCGCGCCTGATGGCGCTGCTGATTCTTTCCTGTTTTGCTGTTCTCATCGGCCGTTCGTTCTATCTGCAAGTGCTGAACAACGATTTCTTGCAGGAAAAGGGTGAATCGCGCTATCGGCGCGATCTGGAAATCTCAGCGTCGCGAGGGCGCATCGCCGACCGCAATGGCGATGTCCTGGCTATCTCCACGCCGATGAAGTCGGTCTGGGCGATACCCGCGGACACCCGCCTCTTGCCGGAGCAGGCCAAATTGCTGGCCCGCTTGCTCGAAATGGACACGAAGGACCTGTCGCGCAAATTGGCCAGCGACAAGTCGTTTGTGTTCTTGAAACGCCAGGTGCCCCCGGATGTGGGCGAGCGGGTGGCTACTCAGAAATTGCCGGGAATCGGCCAGAACACGGAGTATCGCCGCTACTATCCCAGCGGGGAGATGACGGCGCATGTCGTTGGCTTTACGGGCGTTGACGACAAAGGGCTGGAAGGTGTCGAGCTTGCCTTTCAGGGCTTGCTGCTTGGACATTCCGGCAGCCGCAGCGTGATCAAGGATCGGCGAGGCCAGATCGTTGAAGATGTCGGTTCGATCAAGCCGCCGCAGGACGGCAAGGATATCCGGCTGGCACTCGATGCAAAGATTCAATATCTCGCCTACAGCCAGTTGAAGCAGGCCGTGACCGACAACAAAGCCAAGGCAGGTGGCGCCGTAGTGATTGACGTCACGACCGGCGAGATTCTCGCGTTGGCCAACTGGCCGACGTACAACCCGAACAACCGTGAGCATTTGTCGGGCGCGCAATTGCGCAACCGGGCCTTGACCGATACCTTCGAGCCGGGTTCGACGCTCAAGCCCTTTACCATTGCCCAGGCGCTGGAGAGCGGCAAGGTGCGGTTCAATACGATCATCAATTGCGCGCCGGGGAAAATGACCATTGGCAGCGCGACAATTTCGGACGCGCATCCGCATGGTGCGTTGACCGTGGCCCAGGTGATTCAGAAATCGTCCAATGTCGGCGCTGCGAAAATCGCCGCCATGCTGTCGGCACAGCAGATGTGGGGCATGTTCGATGCCGTTGGTTTTGGCACCCTATCGCACCTCGGCTTTCCGGGCGAAGTGAGCGGACGATTGCGGCCGTGGAAGACCTGGCGCCCGATCGAACAGGCGACCATGTCGTATGGTCATGGCATATCAGTATCCTTGCTGCAACTGGCGCGCGCCTACAGTGTCTTTGCCCGCGATGGTGACTTGATCCCGCTCAGCATGACCAGGCTGGACGCCCCTCCTGTGGGCTCGACAGCGGTCTTCAGCCCGCAGACAGCGCACGAAGTTCGGGCCATGCTCGAGATGGCCGTGCAGGCTGAAGGAACGGCGCCCAAGGCGCAGATTCCAGGCTATCGCGTTGCCGGCAAAACAGGCACAGCCTATAAGCTTGAAGGGGGTCAATACGCCAGGAAATACGTGGCGTCCTTCGTTGGATTCGCCCCGGCGTCGGATCCACGCCTGATCGTGGCGATCATGATCGATGAGCCGGGCGGTGCCCAGCACTATGGCGGCGATGTCGCCGGCCCGGTATTTGCCGGCGTGATGGGTGGCGCCTTGCGCACACTCGGCATACCCCAGGATGCAGTGCTGCAGGTGGCGCAGCATGCGAGCGGCGACCCGGCCAAGGGGCATGGCGGGATGGAGAAGCTGTGAGCTGCGTCGTGGCTCATCCGCCGCTCAATACTCTGGCCGCCGTCGTCGAGCAACTGACGGCACGGGGGGTGCTGCCGAAAGGTGTGGCGGATGACAGTCGTCAGGTCCACCCCGGTGACCTGTTCGTCGCCTATCCCGGCGCTTTGAACGATGGGCGGCAGTTTATCGCCGATGCCATGGGGCGTGGTGCGTCGGCCGTACTTTGGGAAGCCGGAAACGGCTTCGCCTGGAACCCCGCGCACCGTATCGTTAATCTTCCGGGCCGGGGCTTGCGGCAGCTCTGCGGACCTTTGGCTCATGCGATCTTCGGTCAGCCGAGCGAGCGGCTGTCGTTGATTGCCATTACCGGCACCAATGGCAAGACCAGTATCAGCCAGTGGCTTGGACGCACGCATCCACGAAGCTGCGCGATCATCGGAACGCTGGGCGCCGGATTTGTCGATCGATTGACCGAGACAGGTTTTACCACCCCCGAAGCGACCGTCCTGACGCGCTATCTGGCCGAGTTCGTCGCGGCAGAAGCGCACGCGTGTGCTCTGGAAGCCAGCTCGATCGGCATTGAAGAGGGGCGTCTCGACGGGGCGAGGGTCGATGTGGCCGTGTTTACCAACCTGACGCGCGACCATCTCGATTACCACGGCACCATGGACAACTACGCGGCGGCGAAGAAACGCTTGTTCACCTGGCCGCGGCTACGTCTGGCGATCGTCAATCTTGACGATCCTTTTGGTATAGAGCTGGCCAGATTGAGCACGGCCAGCCGGGTGATCGGCTACACCCAATGCGCCGCGGCCAGCACGCTGCCGGCGGTAGTTTATGCCGAGCACATCGAAGAAAGCATGGATGGCCTGCGTTTCCTGCTGTGTTTGCCGAATGGTCGGATACAGGTCGAAACGGGATTGTTTGGCCGCTATAACGTATCCAACCTGCTGGCGCTTGCCGCCGTGCTGTTCGATGCCGGTCTGCGGCCGAAGGAAATTGCATCACGCTTTGAAGCATTGTCGGCGCCGCCGGGGCGACTGGAAAAGATTAGCGCCCAGCCTGCGGCGACATTGGAGCAACGCAACGAACCACTGGTTATCGTTGACTACGCCCACACGCCGGCGGCACTCGAAAGCGCGCTGCAGGCGCTGCGTACGGTGGCCCAAGCGCGCGGCGCAAGCCTGCTGGTCGTTTTCGGTTGCGGCGGCGACCGCGACCGCGGCAAGCGTCCGCTAATGGGTGATATTGCCACGCGACTGGCCGACCGCGTCGTGCTGACCAGCGACAATCCGCGTAGCGAGCAGGCTTCAGCGATCATCGACGATATCCGCGCTGCGGCGGAAAACGCCGATGTCATCGTCGATCGTGCCGCGGCGATTCGTCAAACGATACTCGCCGCGCATCCGTCGGATGTCATTCTGCTTGCCGGCAAGGGGCATGAGCGGTATCAGGAAATCGCCGGAGAGCGCCGGCCCTTCTCGGATGTCGTCGAGGCGCGCCTAGCGCTGGCCGCCCGACTTGAGCGGAGCACCGGATCATGATGATGGACCTTTTCGCGGCTTCCCTGGCGATGTCCGGCACTGCCACGGCGGAGAATGTTCCGTTCGACAGGGTGTCGACGGATAGCCGTAAAGTTTTGCCTGGAGACCTCTTTTTCGCCTTGCGCGGCGAAAACTTTGACGGGCATGAATTCATCGCCGCGGCGAAGGCGCGCGGCGCCGTTGCCGCCGTGGTGGCTTCGGGTGCGGTCGAAAGACAGCACCCTGCCGATCTGCCGCTGATCGCTGTTGCCGATACACGTCTGGCACTGGGCACGCTGGCGGCCCATTGGCGCTCCCGTTTCACTCTGCCGCTGATTGCCGTGACCGGCAGCAACGGCAAGACCACGACCAAGGAAATGATCGCCAGTATTCTGAAGGCATTTTTTGGCGATGCCGTTCTGGTCACGCAGGGCAACTTCAATAACGACATCGGACTTCCGATGACGCTGCTCAGGCTCAATGCCGGTCATCGCGCCGCCATCATCGAGCTGGGCATGAATCACCCCGGCGAGATTGCCTACCTGACCGCAATTGCGCGCCCGACGGTGGCGCTGGTGACCAACGCCCAGCGTGCACATCTGGCCGGCATGGGCACGATCGATGCCATTGCCGCAGAAAAAGGCAGCGTCTATCACGGGCTGGCCGAAGGCGGCGTGGCGGTAATCAACATCGACGATCGTTGGGCCGATCTGTGGCGCGAGCAAAGCTCGGGGCGGCGCGTGCTGAGTTTCGCCTTCGAGCGGCCTGCCGATGTCGGCGGCCGCTTCCAGACGCGTGGTCTGGAAAACCATCTTGCCGTGTCGGCGCAAGGAGAACAGATCGAAGTCTCGCTGGCCCTGCCGGGAGCCCACAACGCCCGCAATGCGCTGGGTGCCGTAACCGCCGCACTGGCTGCGGATGTCCCGTTATCGGCTGTGCGCGAGGGGCTTCTCGCGTTTCGCGGCGTCAAGGGGCGCCTGCAACGGGTTGATGGCCTGCAGGGGGCGACCCTGCTTGACGACACCTATAACGCCAATCCGGATTCGGTACGCGCC
>WBZS01002132.1_pt1 | contig 13030 bp, 11 predicted proteins | sample 5204201 | NCBI WGS metagenome assembly WBZS01 (sample SAMN12344357, study PRJNA552823) | activated sludge metagenome | biome: Activated sludge suspended growth; feature: Nitrification reactor; material: Wastewater; isolation source: activated sludge from nitrification reactor of wastewater...
AATGTCATAATATGCAAGGCAATCGCCCCTTAAACCTCGCAAGAAGCAATACAATGAATACAAATCACCGGTGGAATCCCATGAAAAAACGAGCCTTTACCCTGATCGAGCTCCTAGTTGTGATCGCGATCATCGCGATCTTGGCTGCGATCCTTTTCCCAGTTTTTGCCCGGGCAAAGGTTCAAGCCAAGGTCACGACCGCGATCAGCAATCAGCGCCAAATCAGCATGGGCCTGATGATGTACACCACCGATTACGAGGAGACTTATCCTCGAAATGACGATTGTATCAACAAGTCGTCGTTGAACGGAGCACTGAATTCCAATGCCTTCAACCCAAACGGTGCCGGATGCAACAATCCTTTCTACTACCGAGTCAATCACTTTTCCTGGCAAAAGTGGGTCATGCCATATGTCAAAAGCGTTGACTTGTTCGAGCATCCCCTCCGAAAAAAAGACCCAGGCAACTGGAACACCCATGGTGAGATCGTTGGGGGCTTCGCGTTGAACCTCGCGATCACCGGTGCCTTGGACACCTACAACGGCGCAACTCAGCTTCGCGCCTATCGAGACAGCTGGCTTGGTGGTCGAACGATGGGCGTCCCCCGACCCGCCGAAACCGCCATCATGATGGAATTTCCGTTTGGTGGGGTTCCTGCTCTGCCGCCTGGAACAGTTGACCCGGCCGACAATGTTGAGACCGCTTATCCAGTTGCGATCCGGGAGTTTTGGCGGTACAAGCTGATGGATGGCACGATCACTGACTGCGTTTTGAAAACGAAGGGCACGGTTGCCGATGGAAAGAAAATCCCGAGCGGAGGCGTTATCGTTGGCTATTGTGACGGCAGCGCGAAGCACCTCACCGCGGGCAAGTTCCTTGCCCTAACCCCGACTAAGTTTGAGTATCTGGGAGTCAGCGGAACAAGTGCGGTTGCAGGATGGACTTATGGCGACGATTGCTCTTACATCACTCAGGGCAACCTTGGCTTCGTTCAGCCAAACACTGCAATCCCCTACCCATTCTGGGGCTTGGGAGACTAATGCGAAACCTGATTGCAATAGCTTCGATATTGGCGATGGTTATTCTTCTGGGCGGTGGTTGTGGTAGTTCCGAAGTGACGACCAAGGACGCCGAACAGCAAAAGAAAGAATTCAGCAAAGACAGCATGGAAGAAGCGATGAGGAAAGCAGGCAAAGGCGCCGAGTGGGAAGAGCACAAAAGGAAAGAAGAAGAGTTTGCCAAGGGCACCGCAGGCAGATAGCATCTAGATTCCCACGCACGAAGAGCCGGGCGAGAAATTCTCACCCGGCTCTTATACATTTGGCGTCATACTTTGGACTCCTTGAATCTAAGAAAGCTTATCACGGGCGTCGGTTTAGCGAGCGCAGGTATCCTGATTTACGGATCGCTGGTGGAAGCGAATCGCCTTGTGCTTCGTCGATCTCGACTGCCACTGCGAGATTGGCCGTCTGCCTTGTCTGGGTATCGAATCGGCCTTCTTGCCGATTTCCACATTCGAGATGAGTCATCTTTGCGGCAGACCCAGCGAGCATGCAGGGCCCTGATTGACGAAGCTCCCGACATGATCGTCATTGCGGGGGATTTTATCGGGCGCTGGAAGGAGGACTCCGTTGATCTCTTGGTCGCTGGATTTTCTGATCTCGAGCGAATGGCAGGACGCGTTTTAGCGGTGCCGGGAAACCACGATTACTATGGTGGGGAACCTTCGATCATCCAGGACATCTTAGGCGAGTTCGGCGTTCGACTTTTGCGCAACGAGGTTGTGACCCAGGATGGAATTCAGTGGCTAGGCATAGATTCAATGAACGCGGAAGAAGCGATGCCCGCTGCGACATTTGCCCAAGCTCGGTCGGATGAACCCAAGGTTGTTTTGTGGCACGAACCGGATATGGTGGATCATCTTCCGTCTCCTGCGAATTTGATGCTGAGTGGACACAGCCACGGCGGTCAGTTTCTAACGCCCTGGGGATGGCCCCCAATGCGAGTGGAGAATGGGCGGAAGTACCTGCGCGGGTTCTTTGATCTTGAGCCAACGCCTCTGTACGTCACGAGCGGGGTCGGGACGACGGGGCCGCCATCCCGGCTGTTCTGTCCGCCAGAAATTGTGATGCTCACCCTCGAAAGCGCATGATCGTCTGCTTTGATCTCGGTGGGGTCCTGGTCCGCGTTCGCCGTACCTGGGGCGAATGTGCTCCGCCCGGTGCTATTGACCCGAGCCGAGCGGGGGTCTCGGTTGCGGATGATCCGATTTTGGTTGAGTACCAAAGGGGCGATCTCACGGACTTGGAGTATCTCGAGGAACTTGCCCGTGTCTCGCAGTGCAGCGTCGAGCAAGCCATTTCGATGCACGAGAACATTCTTGACGGGTGCTACCAAGGAGTGAGCGAATTGATTGCAGAGATTCATGGGCGTGGGCTTCGCACTGGGTGCCTCTCGAATACGAATGCGCTGCATTGGGCGACGATGATGAGCGATCCTCGCTATGTGCCATTGCAGACACTCGAAGTCAAAGTTGCGTCCTTCCAGATCAAGCTCAACAAGCCAGAGAGGGCGGCTTATCGCGCGTTTGAAACTCTCGCGGGTGTCACTTCCACGGAAGTTTTGTTCTTCGAGGACACTGCGGCTAACGCGGTTGGGGCGAGCGAGTTTGGTTGGAAGGCCTTCGCGGTCGACCCGGCCCAGGAGGCTGTGCCCCAGATTCTCGCGCTCCTGTGGGGCGAATAGCGGAACGATTCTGATGCGCCCGTTCATAATCTTGGAATGAGCGCACCTACGCAAGAAATGGCTCCACCCAAAATTCGGTGGGACTTGTCGGCCCTGTTTTCCTCGTTGACCGATCCCAAAATTGAGTCGTTGTGGAGCGACCTTAATAGGAGAGCTGATGAATTTGCTGCAAAGTACCGTGGCAAGATCAACAACCCAGCCCTGACCGCTGACTTTCTGGCTAGCACTTTGCGAGAGCTAGAGGCAATCGTGAGAGATGCGGCAAAGCCTGGGACCTACGCCCAGCTCTTGTTTGCCACAGATACCAACAACGCCGAGATTGGTGCGTTCATGCAAGCCCAAACCGAGCTTGGCAGCGAGCTGCAAGTGAAGCTCATGTTTGCTGAATTGGAATTGCAACAAGCACCTAGTTCACTCTTTGATCCGCTGCTTCAAGATGCAGCTTTGGCGAACTATGTGCACCACATTCAAGTCGCTCGGCAGCGTAGTCCTTATCGATTAAGTGAAGCAGAGGAGATCATTCTTGAGGAAACCGCCAATACCGGAATTCGCGCCTGGACGAGGTTGTTTGAAGAAACTACGAGCAATCAATCTTACTCATTTACCGATCCGGCGACGGGCGAAGTTAAGGACTTGACTCAGGAAGAAGTAATCAATATTCTTCGACACCCTGATCGAAAGTTTCGACAAGCAGCAGCGGACGCTTTCTCCAATGGCCTAAAGGATTTGAGCAAGCTCGTTACTTTCATTTATAACAATGTCCTCCTGGACCAACGGATTGACGACAAGCTTCGCAAGCAACCGTATCCAGAGTTTGGTCGCCATTTGAGCAATGAGCTAGACAAAGAGACGGTTGATTTGGTCGTCAACATGTGCAAGCAAAACCACCATCTGGTTGAGCGATATTACAACGTTAAACGAGAGATTCTTGGGCTGCCCGAGCTGACGCACATCGACCGCTACGCACCACTTTTTGAAACCAAGGAAACCATCGGCTGGGACGAAGCGCGCGCTATGGTGCTTGATAGCTTCTCCTCGTTCCATCCCGATCTGAAGGATCGCGCGGCCGAGTTCTTTGATAAGAATTGGATTGATGCGGAACCTCGTCCGGGCAAATCTGGCGGTGCATTCTGTAGTTACAACACTACAGATACGCATCCCGTCATCATGATGAGCTACATGAACAAGATGAGCGATGTCGAGACGCTAGCTCATGAGCTTGGGCATGGCGTACACGCATCGCTCAGTCGTGGTCAAACTGAGTTCAATTTCCATGGAACTTTACCACTTGCGGAGCTCGCTTCGATCTTCGGAGAAATCCTGGTTTTCGAACGACTTATGGCACAAGCGAGCACGAAGGACCAGCTTGCCTTGGTAGCCGAAAAGTGTGAAGGAATCTTCGCAAGTGTGTTCCGACAAGCCTCAATGTTCCGATTCGAACAGCGAGCACATAACAAACGCCGTAACGATGGAGAACTTAACGCCGGGGACCTTGGCGAAATTTGGCAAGACGAGCTGCAGTCGATGTTTGGAAATTCAATCAAGCTTGGCGAACAGCACAAAGATTGGTGGACCTATGTCGGTCACTTCTTCTGGGCACCATTCTATGTTTATGCCTATGCCTTTGGCGAATTGCTAACGCTTTCACTTTATGCTAAGTCGCAGAAAGAGGGACCAGACTTTGCTCAGCGATACATCGACGTTCTCAAGCTAGGCGGGTCGAAATCACCGCAAGAACTCATGGAGTTGCTTGATGTGGATTTGAAATCTGAGGCATTCTGGAAGGGAGGCTTTACCGCTATCGACAGCATGGTAAGCCGGTTTGAATCCCTTTGGCAACAAGTTAAGTAAGCAAAAAAGGCGGTGCGATAAAATCGCACCGCCATTATTTCATTAGGATTTGCGTCGTCGACGCAACAGGCATACTAGCCCAAGTCCCAAGCCAATCATTACACTCGGTTCAGGGGTGACAATGTAGTTAGTCCCCGAGCCGGAAGTAACTGTTATGCCACCAGCCAAGTTTCCAGCTGGGTCATAAACATCGATTCTTTCCAAAGTCACAGTAGAAGAGAAATCGGAAATGCCCGCCAAGTTTGACCCATCGGCGTAGCCGTTAAAGTCAAACACGACTTGATTCGAAAACTGAACGTTTATCGCCATCGGCGTGATGCCATTAATCTCGTAAGATTGCGTCGTCCAGTATTCCGCGGTGTGCCCGGTGTTGAATGCAAAGAAGGATTCTGATGGCAGCCCTTCAGGATTAAATGCAAGATCCGCCAGTGCGCCTCCGCCGGTGTTGTCGCCTTCGGCAAAGAACACATATCGCGCTCGATAACCCGCCCCAAGCATCCCGCCGAACTGGAACGTCTCGTTGAACCCGGCAAACCCGAGACTCGCCATGCCATCGGGCACGCCATTCGGGTTAGGCATGTTCGTGTTCGTATCCCAGTAGTGCGGATTCGATGGGTTGTAAAACGAATTTTCGACGGCCAAGTTGGCATAACAATGGAGCCGCCCGAACTCTGCGCTGTCGCGGGTTAGTCCGCTATAGGTCATAGACTGGGAATTACCATTGCCGTTGAGACCGGTGAATCCTCCGGACGCTGTTGCGATGACCTGGGAGCCGCCAGATGAGTTCGAGTCTATAGCATAAATGCCGGGATCTCCAAAATTATAAGCACCCACCAGCGAGATCGCGTACGTGGAGATCGCGAGCGCAGGGGTAGCGACGGTCAGCAGGGCGGCTGCAACCGCAAGAATTTTGATTTGGTTCTTCGTTTTCATGAGCATTAATTGAATCCAATTTTCAGTTCTTGGTACTTTGCAATACTCACCGCAAAAAAAACGCAAAATTGCTCGAGACATTTGATGGAGTCTAGGTTCAGTTGAGCCCAAACTCGTCGTATACTAGATCCAGTGAACTCAACTCCAGACGGTGTTCTTCGGCTTCGCTTGCACGGGCAAGCGACCCTTGAGCGCGCTGGCGCGCGAGTCTCTTTCCCTACTCGCCATTCGTTCTTGCTGCTGGCTTATCTTGCGCTTCACGCAGGAAGTGAGATCTCCCGAGCTTCGTTGGCCGAGATTGTCTGGCCCAATGCGCCGGTCAAAGCGGGGCGCGATCGACTCCGAAGTGCCCTCGTCAGCGTACGTCGAGCCCTGCCTTTCGCTGCCTTACTGGAAGTTGGAGATTCGATTTGCCTTCGGCCCGGCTTTGTTCACATTGACACGGGCGATGTTGGCGATTTCATGCCTGGTTTTGACCAAGACTGGGTCATCGAGCAGCGTTTGGAATTCCGCTCTCGCACCGTGCAAAAGCTGTTAGCCGCCGCGGCGGAGGCATGGGAACAGAGCGGAACTGAAGTCGCCCTTGACCTTGCGCGGCAGGCATGCCAAGTCGATCCTTGGAGCGAGGAAGCTGCAGAGTGCCTCGTCCGATTCTTAGAAGATTCGGGGCATCGGGATAACGCATCGGTCACTGCGGATAGCTTCCGCAATCGAATGGTGCGCGACCTTGGCATCGTAACAGATGTTCGCCCGCAGGTCAAACAAAACGAAAGTCACCCTCTAATCACCGCCGCCGAATGGCTCTTGGATCGGGAGCCCGAACAACTCATCGACATGCTCGCGGCAACCCAAGAAGAGTGGCTGCTCCTGCCTGTAGACGCGGCATTGGAAGTTCATGAAAGAGCGTTGCGAAGCTCAAACATCGATACTCCAGAGCGGCGAATTGTATGGGCGCAACATGTGATTTTGTTATCGCTAGCTGGTCGACTACCCGCAATGCTTTTGCAGTCCGATGACTTTATTCGGCGAAGCGCTATCATTCAAGAACCGTTAGTTTCATCTAAAGTTGCCGGCGCATTTGCTTATGGATATCTCTCTCTTGGGGATTTCAAACAAGCCAAGCTTTTTGCGAGCCAAGCATTAGCCCATGCAACACAGACAAGGAAGTCTGCAGTGATAGCTGAAAACGAATTACTTGTCTCAATAATTCTAACCCATATCGGCGAGCCGGAGCAGGGATGGGATATGCAGTTAAGTAGTTTGGATAGGGCGAAAGAGTTACCACGTCGCACCAGAGCATCGCACAACCTTGTACGATTACAACCGCTTCTCAACCAAGGGAAAGTAGAGTCGGCATTAGAGATTTTGGAGGAAGCTCGCAAGGCCTTTTTTGAACATGGAACTTCGCGTGTTGCGCCTTGGATCCACTTTGGCGAGTCACAAGTGTACGATGCAATTGGAGATAACCGGCGAGCTTTTGAAGCTCTGGAGAAGATCAAAACAATCGGTCAACGCATCGGGGGGCATGCTGTCATGGCTGCTGCTGAAGATGAATTGGCAAAGGTGAGTTGCCGTCTAGGAGAATTCACAATTGCTGCCGAAGCCCACACACGTGCCGCGATTTCTAGAAGATCCCTGGGAACGGTTCCGTCGATAATGGAACGGAAAGTGATTAACAAAACCAAGCAGATTTTAAAGGCACGCCTGTCTCCAGCTGACTTGAGAAGTGCAATAGTTCGAGCGGCTAGTTCCGCAAACAAAGAGGTTGGGGCTACTTCATAGCCCCAACCATCATTTATTACTTCTTGTTGACCCAACTTTGATAAGCAAGGCTCATCGCGATCTGCACAGCGCGTTGCTCTTGTGGGGTCTTTGGCCCGCCACTTACGGCCGTTACCAAAGGAGTAAACAAGATCGCCGCTGCGACTTTGTATACATTCTCTTTCTCGTCGCTACGACCCTTGCGCGAGCCTCGGAAAACAACCTTGCCTGTTGCAACGTTTAGAGCATACACATTGACCGTTGCAGTTGAAATTGTCTTAGGACCAGCATTGACCCAAATACTTCGCGTGTGCCACGAGACCGAGCCGTAGAGAACAACAGTCGCCTTAAGGCTCTTGCCGAATGCTCTGAGAGTCGTGGTCGAAGGAAGTCGACCGTAGCTTGGCGTTGCATACTTGTGAGTTCGCCACGCTTCAGCCGCAACAGATGTTGGGATCGATGCGTAACCGGCTCGCCGCCCAATCTCCTCTGCGGTGATGACTGCGGTCTTACGGGACGTTTCTGTTCCTTTTTGGAATACCCACGGGTACGCGACCACGGTCCCCTTGGTCGTGTCTTGCATCGAAGGCGAGTGGACCGGCGTTTTTGCGCTGGGGGCAAGGGCAAGCGATAGGACGCCAAGGGCGATTAGCGTAGTACGCTTAAGTAAAGTTTTCATTGTTCTTAACCTCGAAATTAGGGACTCGTTTCAGAAAACGAGTCTCCCATGATTCCTAACCTAAGATTACGCCGGGGAATGGGATTTGTGGCGAAGCGTCAAATTAATGCCGATGCGGCATGGCCTGTTCCTCGTTAGAACTTTTCGCCGAGCTTTTTGTAGAGCAGTTCTTCGAGTCGGACCTTTACCGGCTCGCAGGTGATCTTTTCTAAAACTTCAGCGGCGAATGCGTACACTAGCATCGAAGTCGCCTGGTCCTTGCTGATGCCGCGCGACCTTAAGTAGAACAAAGCATCGTCGCGCATCTGCCCAATTGTCGCTCCGTGAGTACATTTCACATCGTCGGCAAAAATCTCAAGCTGCGGCTTTGAATTTATTGTTGCGGTTGGGGACAGGAGCAGCGTTTGGTTTGTCTGCTTCGCGTCTGTCTTCTGGGCATCTTGATGCACATAAATCTTGCCGTTGAAAACCGCGGTTGAGTGGTCGTCAAGCACATGCTTGTAGACTTCAAAGCTGTCGCAATGCGCAAAAGCGTGATCAAGCCTTGTATGATTATCGGCAAGCTGCTCACCCGCAATCGCGACAATCCCATCCATGCGAGAGTGGATGTTTGATCCATTCAAGAAAACATTAAGATCGTTGCGCGTTAGTTGCCCACCGTAGGTCACGCTGAAGTTGTTATAGCTGCTGTCGCGCTCTTGCAGAACTTCGCTTAGGGCAATATGCACAGCCTTCAAATTCTCGCGTTGAACTTTAATGTGCTCAAGCTGTGCATTTGGATGAACGAATGTTTCCGAAACAGGGCATACGACTCCGACTCCGGAACCAATCGTCGCGTAGGTCTCTACAATGTTCGCTTGCGATCCCGACTCGGCGATGATCACTATTCTCGGGAAGCAGATCGTTGGAGTTTCTTCGCTTACTAACAAGTGCAAAATCTCAATAGGTCGATCGATTTTGCTGTTCTCTAATAAGTGGAAGAATATAACATCCTCAAAGCCAGCAGTGTTCAGCGCGCCAAAAGGAAACTCATCCAGCTTAACCCGTGCGCCAAGATTCTCTAACAAGCTTGGTTCCTTGTCAAGAGCGCAACCTAGCATGCGAACACTCAAGCCTTCTACAGGCATGAGTTCAGTTGTATGCTCGGCATCCCACCGACCATTAATCAGCACGATGCGGATTGGATCGGTTACGCCGTAACTAAACTCATCAATATCCGAACTAGTAACGGTGGCAGTTTTTGCGCGCCGCAAGTTCATCGCGCTTAACGAACGCAAGCTGGTGTACTTAAACTCTTCGTGCTTAGTTGTTGGTATTCCTTGCGATGCAAACGCCGAGACTGCGCGAGTTCGCAACTCACTTAAGGCAGGGATTGAGGCCGGAGTTAACTCCACCTCGCCTAGCACCGTTTGACTCTTTTCCATCAGTTCCATACTCATAGTGGTCAAACAGTTGCATGGGCTTCTTCAAGCCATCCGTAACCCTTTTCCTCTAGCTCAAAGGCCAATTCTTTGGTACCGCTTTTTACGATCTTACCGTCTACCAATATATGAACAAAGTCCGGAACGATGTAGTTTAACAACCGCTGATAGTGGGTAACAACAATAAATCCGCGTCCCTCGGATCGCAACGCATTTACGCCATCCGACACGATTCTCAGGGCGTCGATATCTAGCCCCGAGTCGGTCTCGTCAAGAACCCCAAGCTTCGGCTCAAGAACCGCCATTTGGAAAATCTCGTTGCGCTTTTTCTCGCCACCAGAAAAACCTTCATTCACGCTGCGTTGAAGCATTGAAGGATCGAGCTCCAAGAGCTTGACTTTCTCTTTGATGTAGCTTAAGAACTGCAGCGAGTCCATCTCTTTTTCGCCGCGATGTTTGCGAATCGCGTTCAATGCAATTCGCAGAAAATAGGTGTTGCTCACGCCAGGAATTTCGACGGGGTACTGGAACGCCATGAAGATGCCTTCGCAAGCCCGCTCGTCGGGCGCCATTTCCAGCACGTCCTTGCCGTTGAAGGTGATGCTGCCTTCGGTTACTTCGTAATCTGCGCGACCAGCGATGACGTTGGCGAGGGTGCTTTTGCCCGAGCCATTAGGACCCATGATCGCGTGCACTTCGCCAGGGCGGACCGTCAGATCGAGGCCCTTCAAAATGGCATTGCCGTCAACCGATGCGTGGAGATTCTTGATTTCTAACATAAGTGGGGCCGTTTGGGATGAAGTCCCGGCGTTTCTACGAACGGACCCTGAAATCCATTGCGCAAACCATACTATTTTAGCCTGTTTGAGGCTAAGAATTCAAGGCTAGCGCTTGAAGAGCGACTCGATCAGGATCGCCGAAGAGAGGAATTGGGACAGATTTTGAAGGTTAATGCCCTTGGGTTGACCAAACAAAAGCACATCGCCTGGAAGGACAATCGGGTTCGCGGCAAGCTTGCCTGACTTTAAGAATTCATCAAGATTGAACTCGGTGATCGCAACCTTCCCGTCGGTGCCTGCGCGAGCAAGGAAGACTCGTCGAAGCGAACCAGTCTGGGTGACTCCTTCGGCAAGGGCTAAGGCATCGCTTACGCGAAGAACTTGCCCATCCAAGATAGGCTTGCGCCCAGGCTTGTTCACGTACCCAAGCACGAGCACTGCTTTCTCGTTGCGGCGAACATAGACGACGTCCTCATCCTGAATCGGGCCCGGTCCTCCCTGGGCTGTCGTCAGCGAGTGGGCATCGATGATAAAGGTCGCGTCGCGCCGAATGATCACGACCTGCTCCAGCGTCCCTTCAGGAGTGACACCTTCAGCGGCAGCAATCGCACCAAGAAGGCCCTTGGACTTCGTGATCAGGTAATCGCCCGGCTTGTTCACCATTCCGAGAACTGATATTCGCACCGATGGAGGAGCAACTACGGAAACTGTGTCTCCATGTTGCAGCTCAAACCTAGGCTGGCCCAAGCTTGGCTGCGAAGAGAAATCAAGAGTGGTCGGTCCGCGCCGAACCTGAATCGTAAACTCGCCCTCCGAAATCTTGGTCGATTCAGGACCGGTTGGGCGCGATAGTCCACCGGCAGCTGCAATCGATTGGTAAAGTTCTGCCCCCATTGGCAGTCGTAAACTCCCTGGTTTCGCCACGAACCCCATGACCCAAATGGTGATATAAGGCTTGCGAACAAGGGCAATGACGTCATCGGGTTGCAAGGCAACGTCTGGAATCCTGCCCCCGAGCATCGCATCGTAATCCAGATCAGTTATCGAAGTCCCTCGATGCAAGATGATGTGAAACTCATAGGAGTCTCCGGCAATGGGTTCTGCTGAGCTGATTACTTGGCGCAGGGTGAGCCCAGGTACAAAAGGAATTGGACCGCTCGCTTTGGCAAGGGAACCGATGAGGAAAACGTTCTCGCTACGGAATGTCTTCAGCGTGACGCGCACGACCGGCTTCCGAAGGATTTTGGAAAGCGCGCGACCAACCTCGACTTCCAGCTGTTTCAACGTTTTCCCGGCGGCTGGGATCTGCCCAAAGCCTTTACCGCTGATCGTTCCATCTTTCAGCACTGGAAAATCGCCACTATACTCGTCCGCACCGACAACGCTAACAGAAACGACATCGCCGATTCGCAAGGTCGAAACAGGCTGACCAAAGGCTCGTGAAGTCACGAGCAATCCAAGCAGCACGAGCCATAAAACAAACAATCTCTGAGGCACTATTCATCAGACGATTTGCAGGGACCGTTAGAACTCCCTAACGGCGAGCCTGCGCTATTCCGAGAATTTGAACCGGCATGGACGGAATTGAACTAGCGCGCATTGGACTGTATCTCGCCCCGAACGATCGGTTCGCACCCTGGTACCGCGAGGTCCTCGAACATTGCGGACTCCAATACGAGATCATCGATGCGAGTGGAATAGGTCAAATCGGCGGCGTCGACGTGCTCGTCCTTGCCGGATCAGGAACGCTCGACCAGGCTCAAATAGATTCTCTGAATCGCTGGGTTCGCCAAGGCGGTTCTATTGTCGCGGGCCCGACAACCTGGGGTCTCGACGTTCTTCTTGGCGTCACACCTAAAGCTGGACCTGAGATTCCTGCTCGAGACGTGATCTCTCCGACTGAACAAGGCAGTGATTTCTGGCCAACCGGAGCAGGGCACTGCTTGTTCTTTGGCGGCACCTATGTGGACCGCACTGACTCAACCGTGCTCGGTACGACCGAAAACAACTCGCCAGCAATTACCGAGCGGACCTGGCAGAACGGCGGCGGATACTTCCTGTGCGCCCACCTTGGCGAGACTATGTCCTTGATGCAAGGCGGTCGCTCGGTGGACTCAGGAACCATTGGACCAAGCGATGGCTCGTGCCGAATGAATGAATCGGTTCTTCACGCCGAAGGCGGCACCAATCTAGATTTCTGGCGCGATCGATCTCAGCCCGAGGGTTGCCCGAATGCTTTCTTCACCGAGCCCCATGCTGATGTCCTGAAAGAGCTATGGATCGGATTGATCCTCAAAGCCGTGCATCGAACGGGCAAGAACGCCTTGATGTTCTGGCCATGGCCCACTAACGCGACTGGCGCAGCTTGCGTCAGCATCGACTGCGAGGAATTTGATCCGAGCCATGTCGGCTCAATCTACAAGATGCTCGTCATGATGGGCGCGCCTGCCTCATGGCTAGTCGGCTTGCCTGGTTATCCGCAAGACGTGTACCGTCAACTCCTCAAATGGGGACACGACGTCGGGCTACTCTTCATCACCGACGACCACAACGGCTGGTCCGAAGAGAAAATGAAAATCCAGCACCTTGCACTCGCAAGGTCGGCCACGATGCCACACATGGTCACGGCAAGGCCGGTCCACGGACGCTGGAAATCTCACCAACTATTTTATGAGCTGAGCGAGATTGCCGGAGCACGAGTCAGTGTCGGAAAGGGCGGGCGCCAGCCGGGCACGAGCGGCTTCCTGTTTGGCACCAGCCATCCGTTTTTCCCGCATCGCCGAGATGGGCATGCGTTCAAGGTGATGGAGTTGCCTTATGTGGCTTATCTACCCGGAGTGCAAACGCCGGATTCAGTTGTT
>WBZS01002135.1_pt1 | contig 13012 bp, 8 predicted proteins | sample 5204201 | NCBI WGS metagenome assembly WBZS01 (sample SAMN12344357, study PRJNA552823) | activated sludge metagenome | biome: Activated sludge suspended growth; feature: Nitrification reactor; material: Wastewater; isolation source: activated sludge from nitrification reactor of wastewater treatment...
ATACCCACTATACCCCCGTTTCGTCGCCTTGTAAACTACCACAATTTGTAGGTCAGTTATCGGCGTGTAACCCTTACACGTCGTAACCGGCTAGCCTGGCGCGGGTGACGGCCTCGACCCGCGAGGCGGCGTCGAGCTTGCGGCGAAGGTTGCGCAGGTGAAAGGCGACGGTGTGCTTGCTGATGCCTAGCGCGTGGGCGATGCCCTTGTCGGTCAGCCCCTGGGCGACCAGCGACAATACCTGAAGCTCGCGGTCGGTGAGGGCACAATAGCACCGAGGCGAGGCTGAGCTAGGCGCGGGGTTTGCGCCACACGATGGAATAGCGCCAGAAGAGGTGTTGGCGCACGATGGCGCCGGGTAGGACGTGCGCGGCAATGCGGCGGGCGGCGGCGACGGTCAGGTAGCGGTCGTGGATGCCGTGGGCCGCCCAGGCGGCTTGCTCGGCCGCTAACTCACGCACGCGGCCGGTGCGCGCCACCCGGTGGAGGGCGCTGGTGGGGACGGCCAGGGCTGACAAGAGCGTATCCCGCGCGCCGTCGGCCTCGAAGAGGTCCAGCGCGATAAAGACGCCGCCCGGCGTGAGCCAGGCGGCGACGCGATTCAGGATGCTCGCCAGCGGCATGTGGTGCAGGGTGGCGATAGAGGCGATGGTGTCGAAGGTCGCGGGCGGAAAGTCGCAGGCCAGGATGTCGGCGACGGCGTACTGGACGCTGGGATAAGCGCGCGAGCGGGCGCGGGCGAGGCGGACCATCTCCGGCGACAGGTCGAGGCCAAGAACGCGGTCGACGCGGGTCGCCAGCAGGCGGGCGAAGGCCCCCGCGCCGCAACCGATGTCGAGGGCCAGCCCGCTGCGGGGCACGTGGCGCAGCAACTCGGCGTGGTAGTGGCTGTTGTGGCTCCAGCCGTCGTGGTCGTAGAGGGCGAGGCGGTCGAAGTCAGCGCGAAGGGTGGCGCGGTTCGTCATGGGGCGTGGTTCGAGGTTGGGAGCGTGAGTGTCTGGGGCACACGGTGCGTCGCGCGGGTCAACTGATGTTGGGAGGGTGCGCCGCCTCGGTCAGCCTTCCCGCGCGGCGCAGTGTCCGTGGCCGGTCGCCTTCTCCTCCGCGTGCGCGCGCTGTAGCGCGCCGAGGAAGGCACGCAGACCCGTCGCCAGGGCCTCTTGCTCGTCGGCGGTCATGGTGGCGATGATAGTCGTGAGTCGCGCCTGCATCCGGTCGCGGATGTCTTGGAACATGGCTTCCCCGTCGGGCGTCAGGCGCAGCATCACCACGCGGCGGTCGTTGGCGTCGGTCTCGCGCTCGAGCAGACCACGCTCCACCAACCCGGCTACCGTCTTGGTCATGGTCGGCAACGTGACGTTCTGGCACTCGGCCAGCCCGCCCATAGAATCGGGGCCGTGATGGTAGAGGTAGCTGAGGATACGATACTGGGGGACTGTGCCGGGCCGCCCCGACGTATCTCGCAGATCGTGGGCCATGAAGCGCATGGCCTGGGGGAACGTGTCGAGGATTCGTCCGGCGCACTCGTAATCGGAAGTCATGATTGAATCTACCTGGCGCAACGCGCCCCGACGCAGAATACTTAGCTAAGCTAATTATATGCGTCGGGGCGCGCCTGTCAAGTTAGGCGACCGTGCCGGGGGCGCGTCTATGCCATGTCGCGGACGGCGATGCGTGCGTCGGCGACGAACGCGCCCTGGCCCTCCGCCATTACCAGCAATGGGTTGATGTCCAGTTCGGCGATGAGCGGCTGCTCGACGGCGAGCTGTGACAGGCGCAGGATGGAATCGGCGATGGCCTCCACGTCGGCGGGCGGTTCGCCCCGCACGCCCTCCAGCAGCTTGTACGTTCGGATGCCCTGAATCATATGGCGGGCGCTGTACTCGCGGATAGGGGCGACGCGGAAGGTGACATCTTTGAGTAGCTCGACGTAGATGCCGCCCAGGCCAAAGACCAGCACTGGCCCGAACTGGGGGTCGTGCTTCATACCCAGCAGGACCTCGCGCCCGCGGCTGATCATCTTCTGGACGAACACACCCTCCAGGCGGGCGTCGGGTTGCTTGGCGGCAATGGACCGCATCATGGTCTCGTAGCCCTGGCGTACCTCGTCGGCGCTGCTCAGGTTGAGCTGAATGCCGCCCACGTCGAACTTGTGGATGATGTCGGGCGACATAATCTTCAGCACAACCGGATAGCCGATATTGCTGGCGGCCTGTACGGCCTCGTCGGCGCTGTGGGCCAGGCCCCAGGGCACGGTGGGCAGACCGTAGCCTTCCAGAACCTTGAAGGCGGTGGGGGTGGGGATGAAGCCATGCGCCTGGGGTGCGGTGGCGAGCAGCTGGGCCACGCCGCCCTTGTCGACCTCATAGGTGCGATAGCGGGTACGGGGGCGAGACACCCAGTCGGTGTACCGCGCCATGGCGGCGAAGGAGCGGACGGCATCTTCGGGGAAAGCGTAGGTGGGCACGTGGTGAGCGCGCAACATATGCACGCCCTCGGAGACATCGACGACGCCCATGAAGGTGGCGAGGATGGTCTTGTCGTTCTCCTCGTCGGCGTCAATGACGGCCCTGGCCGTCTCCGTGATCTTGGTCATGGCCTGCGGCGTCAAAACGACGATGATGCCATCGACGTTGGGGTCCTGGATGACGGCCTCGATGGCCTGGCGGTAGCGGTCCTCGTGGGCGTCTCCCAGCACGTCCACCGGGTTGCCGACGGCCGCGGCGGGCGGCAGGGTCGCTTTCAGCGCCTCCCTGGTGCTGTCGGACAGGGTCGCCATCTCTAGCCCGCGGCGGATAATGGCGTCGGTAGTCATGATGCCGGGGCCACCGGCGTTGGTGACGACGGCGACGCGGCGACCACGCGGTAGGGGCTGATTGGCAAAGGCCGTGGCGTACTGGAACAGGTTCTCGACCGTCTCTACGCGCAGGACGCCGCCCTGCATGAACACGGCCTCGTAGACTTCGTCGCTGCCCGCCAGGGCGCCGGTGTGGGACGAGACGGCCTTCGCGCCCTGGGGAGTGCGGCCAGACTTGAGGGCCAGAATTGGTTTGCGGTTACTACCCTCGCCGGTCATCTCTCGGCACAACTTGATGAACTCACCCCCGTCGGCCAGGTCCTCGAGGTAGAGGAGGATGACGCGGGTATCGGGGTCGTGCCACAGGTGATAGAGGAAATCATTCTCGTTGACGTCGGCCTTGTTACCCAGGCTCACCACCTTGCTGAAGCCGAAATCCTGACCCTTGGCGTAGTCCAGTACGGCCGTCGCCAGGGCGCCGCTCTGGCTGATGAAGGCGATATTGCCTGCGGCGGGCGTGCCTTTGGCAAAGGAGGCGTTGAGGCGCACCTCTGGGTCGGTGTTGATCACACCGAGGCAGTTGGGGCCGACCAAGGCGATGTTGTACTGGTGGGCGATGGCGACAGTGTCGGCTTCGAGCTTGGCGCCTGCCGCGCCCGTCTCCTTGAAGCCGGCCGAGATAATGACGGCCCCTTTCACCCCGCGCTCGCCTAACTGGCCTACCACGTTGGGTACGGCCGGGGCGGGCACGATGACGACGGCCAGGTCCACCTCGTCGGGTACGTCGAGCATGGAGGGGTAGGAACGCACGCCGCGAATGGCGCGGGTCTTGGGGTTGACCGGGTAGACAACGCCCGTGAAGCCCGCATTGATGAGGTTGTCCATGACCGCGTAGCCGACGCTGCCTGGGGTGCGCGATGCGCCAATGACGGCAATGGAGCGGGGATTGAAGATAGGTTGCAGATTCTTGTAGGGCATGGTCCCTCGTGGATAGGTAGACGTGTCCGCTATGAGCTACATTCTAGCCCGAACGGCCAGACGATGCGAACCGCGACGACCTGGGCAGGGGCACGATTCGCCGTAGCCTCCGGCGACGCCTGGCGAGCAGGCAGCCTCGACCTCCACAGCCCATCGCCAGCGTTTTGTGGCTATGGCAATTCTCGATACAATTGTCGCAACCAGCACCCCGGTCGCAATGTCGCGGCGGGGTGCTTGGCATGGATAGCCGCTGCACGAGGAACGCAACATGGGCGAGGCACGACCGAGGGCGATATTGGCGTTGGAAGACGGGACCACCTTCGAGGGCGTGGGTTTCGGCGCGCTGGGCGAGCGCGCGGGTGAGGTCGTGTTCAACACAGGCCTGACCGGCTACCCGGAGATTCTCACCGACCCCTCGTACAAGGGGCAGATCGTTGTGATGACGTACCCCCACATCGGCAACTACGGTATCACCGCGCAGGACTTCGAGTCGTGGCAGCCCCATGTGGAGGGCTTTGTCGTGCGGGAGTTCAGCCCGCTTGCCAGCAACTGGCGCGCTGAGACGACCCTGGATGCCTTCCTCGGTCAGCACGGTATCGTCGGTATCTCCGAAGTGGACACCCGCGCCCTGACGCGCCATCTTCGCCAGGCGGGGGCGATGCGCGGCGTCATCTCCACGGTTGACAACGACTCGCAGGTCGTCGTGGGCAAGGCCCTGGCCGCTGCCGAGATGAAGGGCCGCGACCTGGTCCAGGTAGTGACGACGGAGTCTAGCTTCGAGTGGCCGGCGACGCCCAGGCCCGACCTGTGGGGCGGAGACGCCGTCGGCGAAGCGCGGCCTGTGCTGCACGTCGTGGCTTACGACTATGGTATCAAGCATAACCTGCTGCGCGAGCTGGCGTGGCGCGATTGTCGGGTGACGGTCGTGCCCGCGACGCTGCCCGCCGCCGACGTGCTGGCCCTGCGCCCGGATGGCGTGTTCCTGAGCAACGGCCCTGGCGATCCGGCCGCCCTTGACTATGCGGTGAGCAACGTGCGCGATCTGCTGGGGCGCGTGCCCCTGTTCGGTGTGTGCCTGGGCCATCAGTTGATGGGGCTGGCCGTGGGTGGGCAGACCTACAAGCTCAAGTTTGGCCACCACGGGGTCAACCATCCGGTTAAGAGCCTCCTTACGGGACAGGTGGAGATCACGTCGCAGAATCATGGCTTCGCCGTCGACGCGGCGAGCCTGCCGGGCGAGGTGGAGGTGACGCACCTTAACCTCAACGACGGCACAGTGGAGGGGCTGCGCCACCGCGAGGCGGCCGCGTTCAGCGTCCAGTATCACCCAGAGGCCGCGCCCGGCCCCCGCGACGCCGAGTACCTGTTCGATGAGTTCCGTCAGTTGATGGAGGTGGGGGGGTAGTATGCCCAAGCGAACCGACCTACAGTCCATCCTGGTCCTCGGTAGCGGGCCGATCGTCATCGGTCAGGCCGCCGAGTTCGACTACTCGGGCGCCCAGGCGTGCAAGGCCCTGCGCGCCGAGGGCTACCGCATTATCCTGGTCAACTCCAACCCGGCCACGATCATGACCGACCCAGAATTCGCCGATGCGACCTACATCGAGCCGCTGACGGTGGATGTGGTGACGGCTATCATCGACCAGGAACGTCCCGACGCCCTGCTACCGACGGTCGGCGGGCAGACCGCGCTGAACCTGGCCGTCGCGCTGGCCGAGGCCGGTGTCCTGGCCCGCTATGGCGTGGAGCTGATTGGGGCGCAGATTGCGGCGGTGCAGTTGGCCGAGGATCGCCTGCTGTTCCGCGAAGCCATGCAGGAGATTCGCGTGGACGTGCCCGCCAGCGACCTGGCGCGCAGCGTCGCCGATGCGCTGGCCGCTGCCGACCGCCTGGGCTATCCGGTCATCGTGCGGCCGTCTTTCACCCTGGGCGGCAAGGGCGGCGGCATGGCCTTCGACCGCGACGCGCTGGTGGCCCTGGCCGATCGCGCCCTGCGCGCCAGTCCCGTCGGCTCGGCCCTCATCGAGGAGTCGGTGCTGGGCTGGAAGGAGTTCGAGCTAGAGGTGATGCGCGACCGCGCCGACAACTTCGTGGTCGTATGCTCCATCGAGAACGTGGACCCGATGGGGGTCCACACCGGCGACAGCATCACCGTCGCCCCCGCCCAGACCCTCACCGACCGCGAGTACCAACTCATGCGCGACACGGCGCGCAAGGTCATCCGCCGCGTGGGCGTCGAGACCGGCGGCTCCAACGTCCAGTTCGCCGTGGACCCCAGGACCGGGCGGCAGGTGGTCATCGAGATGAACCCGCGGGTATCCCGCTCATCGGCGCTGGCGTCCAAGGCGACGGGCTTCCCCATCGCCAAGATCGCCGCCCGCCTGGCGGTGGGCTACACACTGGACGAGATTCCCAACGACATCACCCGCGAGACGCCCGCCTCCTTCGAGCCGAGCATCGACTACGTGGTGACGAAAGTGCCGCGCTGGGACTTCGCCAAGTTCCCCGGTGCGGACGCGACGCTGGGACCGCAGATGAAATCGGTGGGCGAGGTCATGGCGATGGGCCGCACCTTCAAGGAGTCGCTCCAGAAGGCGCTGCGCGCGTTGGAGACCGGCGCCGACGGCCTGACGCCGGGGCCGGCGCGCAGTCGCGAGGACCTGGCTGCTCTCATCCAGCAGCCGACGCCGGAGCGGCTGTTCCACGTCGCCGACGCGCTGCGGGCGGGCCTGAGCCGCGATGAGGTCTACGCCCTGTCGGGCATCGACCCCTGGTTCCTGGCCCAGCTTCAAGAAATCCTGGCGCTGGAGACCGAACTCTCCCAATCTCCAATCTCTAACCTCGCTTCTCTCTCCCCCTCCCTCCTCCGCCGCGCCAAGCGCATGGGCTTTGGCGACCAGCAAATCGCCCGCATCCTGGGTGACGCGGGCCAGGCGATGGCGGTGCGCGCCGCACGCAAGGGGCATGGCCTGCGCCCCGTCTACCAGCGCGTCGACACCTGCGCTGCCGAGTTCGAGGCCTACACGCCCTACCTGTACTCGACCTACGAGAGTGTCGACGAGGCCGAGCCGACCGAGCGGCGGAAGGTGGTCATCCTCGGCAGTGGCCCCAACCGCATCGGCCAGGGCATCGAGTTTGACTACTGCTGCTGCCACGCCGTGTTCGCCCTACGCGACCTGGGCTACGAGACCATCATGGTCAACTGTAACCCGGAGACGGTCTCGACGGACTACGACACGGCCGACCGCCTGTACTTCGAGCCGATTACGGTCGAGGATGTGCTGAATATTGTCGAGCGCGAGAGGCCGCTGGGCGTCATCGTTCAGTTGGGCGGACAGACGCCCCTCAAGCTGGCGCTGCCCTTGCAGGCGGCGGGGGTTCCCATCCTGGGCACAGCGCCCGACGCCATCGACCTGGCCGAGGATCGCGAGCGTTTCGGCCAGCTGCTGCATGAGCTGGGCATCCCGCAGCCGCCCAACGGCACGGCGCGCACCCTGGCGGAGGCCCATCAGGTGGCGCGGGGGATTGGCTACCCGGTGCTGGTGCGGCCGTCCTACGTGCTGGGCGGGCGAGCGATGGCGATCTGCTACGACGAGGTCGAGCTGGACCAGTTCGGGGCTGAGGCGCTGGCCGCCGCGCCGGAGCATCCCCTGCTCATCGATCAGTTCCTCGACGACGCCTATGAGGTGGACGTGGACGCCGTGGCCGACGGGGAACGGGTGGTCATCGGCGGCGTGTTGCAGCACATCGAGGCGGCGGGCATCCACAGCGGCGACTCGGCGGCCGTTCTGCCGCCCTACAAAGTCAGCGCGTACCACATGGGCATCATGCGCGACTATACCCAGGCCCTGGGCCTGGCGCTGGGTGTACGCGGCCTGATGAATGTGCAGTTCGCCGTCAAGGACGACGTGGTGTACGTGCTGGAGGTTAACCCGCGCGCCTCACGCACCGTGCCCTTTATCAGCAAGGCGACGGGCGTACCCCTGGCGAAGGTGGCTGCGCGCATCATGCTGGGCGAGACGCTGGCGGAGATTGGGCTGGTGGAGGAGCCGCGGGTGGACGGCTTCTTCGTCAAGGAGGCGGTGCTGCCCTTCGAGCGTTTCCCCGGCGTCGACCCGGCCCTGGGGCCGGAGATGCGCAGCACGGGCGAGGTCATGGGCCACGCGGCGCGCTTCGGCCACGCCTTCGCCAAGGCCGAGATCGCGGCGGGCGACCACCTGCCCCTGAGCGGGGCCGCGCTGCTGAGCGTCAACGACTACGACAAGTCGAGCGCGCTGAAGCTGGGTCGCGACCTGCTAGGCATGGGCTTCACCCTGCTGGCGACGGAGGGGACGGCCGAGTACCTGCGGCGGGCGGGGATGCCGGTGGAGACCGTGGCGCGCATCGGGCGCGGCTCGCCCGATATCCTGGACCTCATCCGCGACGAGCGGGTGGCGCTCATCGTCAACACGCCGCTGGGCCGGGGCAGCTACACCGACGGCCGCGCCATGCGGGTCGCCGCCCGCCAGCACGGCATCCCGCTGTTCACGACGCTGTCGGCGGCGACGGCGGCCGTCAATGCCGTCCGCGCCCTCAAGGACCGCCAGTTGCGGGTGCGCAGCTTGCAGGACCACTACGCGCGGCAGGGGTAGGGGGCAGAGGCCAGGAACCGTACCTGGATTTGGCGACGAGTGGTGAGGTACGGATAATTGAGGCCATTCTTCACACGGAGCCACACCCATGAAAACAAAGCTGATTCTCCTCGCCGGCGTTGCGCTGGCCGTTGCCTTCGCCCTGATGACAGCCCCCGGCGCGCTGGCGCAGACGACGCGCCCCACGAGCGGCGCGCAGGGGTCGGTCCAGAATGGCGTCTACACCTGGCCGCAGGCTGGCTATAGCCTCAGCCTGCCGCCGCTGTGGGTCCAGTATGGCTACAAATGGTACGAGACGTGGGGAACCGACGCCAACGCCCTCATCCAGGGTGCGCGCTACATTAACGAGTGGGTCTACACGCCCGTCGCGCCAGGCGCACGGGAGGAGACGCTGCTGACCATCGTCGTCTACGACCAGGCGGCGTGGGACGCGATGGCTGCCCAGGGTGGCCCGCTGCCCAGCGTGGCCGGTCAGGGCAATGGCCTGGTGTACACGATGCGCACGCCCCAGGGCGATCCCTACCCCCAGGGGAGCGTGGACAGCCAGCGGTTCCGCGACCTGAGCGCGGCGTTGGCCCCCGCCCTGTCGCGCATCACCATCCTGAATGCGGCGGGCCAGCCCGGCGGTACGACGACGTCCAGCACGGCGTTCACGCCTGAGGCGCTCAAGAACGCGACCTATAGCCTACCGGGCGCGGCGGTTGGCACAGCCACCCTCACCAATGGTGAGTACCGAGCGCCGGCCGCGCCTGGCTCCGCCAGCCAGGTGGTTGTCCAGCTGACCGGTCCCATCGTCGTGGGCACGCTGAATGGGCAGCCAGCCGCGGCGGTCGTGCTGACGAGCAGCGGCGGTGGGAGCGGTACGTTCTACTATCTGGCGGTGATGGTCGACCAGGGCGGCAAGCCGGTCAACGTGGCGACGACGCTGCTGGGTGACCGGGTGAAGATAAACGGGCTGTCCATCGTGAACAATCAGGTCGTGGTGGACCTGACGACACAGGGACCGAACGACCCGATGACCGCGCCGACGCTGCGCCAGGTATGGAAGTATGAGTTGCAAGGGAACAGTCTGGTCAAGGTGAGCTAGGCTGACCGCTTCTCGGCAACATGCGCGCCCCCGTCGAGCTATCCTCGATGGGGGCGCGGCTTTCAGCTATTGAACTATCGGCGTTCTTGCAGCCAGGTACGAAATTCAGCGTCCAGTTCATCGCTGCCGACGCGCAGGGCGTCGCGGGTCAGGGCGTCCCAGGTTGTCGCGGTGCGGGCGGCGTGGATCATGCGGCTGGGCGCGTCGGGGCTGTAGCGCGCGACCAGGAACTCGCCGAAGGCGTCCCACTCGGCGGCCGTCAGTACCATGTCGCTGGTCGCCGCCTCTAGCCGCGATGGCGGCAGTAGACGCCCCTCAGCCAGGGCAGCGCGCAGGGCGGCGCTCGTCGCCTGACGGGTACCGGCGGGCGGTGTGGCGAAGAGTCGCGCCTCGGCTTGCAGCATGGCCCCACGCAGACCGCGCCAGCTTCCCGTGCGGGCGTCCGGTCCGTTGTCCTGCGCCGCCTGACTTACCAGGCCCCAGGCTAGATTCCAGCGCACGTGGCTTGCAGGGGTGTCCTGCGTGTCAACGCCGTTGAAGGAGGCCAGGGGCGAGCCGACGCGGAACCCCTCCTCAGTACGCACGATCTCCGTCCAAGAGTCGCTGACATCGATGACAATGCTGGTGCGCTGCTGGGGCAGGAAGGGGCCATAGTGCCAGGCCAGTCGCTCGGCGAACAGGTCCAGCCCGTCGGCGATGGCCTTCGCCAGGTCCGCGTCGCGGCGATGGTAGACCAGGCGGAAGCGAGCCGTCTCGAGGACGTCCCACGGCCCCCAGGCACGCTCGTCGATGCTGGTACGCTCCCACTCCGTGCCTACAATGCGATACGCCCGCGTGGACTGCAAGACCCGCTCACGACCGGGGCTGCCAACGCGCGTCTCGACCAGGACCAGGGCCAGGTCGGGCGCAATCAGTTCCACGTCCTGTACCCGCGCTATCGCCTGACCGCCGGCTGCTCGCGCCCAAGTCCGCGCGAAGGCCACGTAGCGGGTCTGCCATAGGCGGTCGGCCGCTTCGTCCCACGTCACCGCGCCCTGCGCCCCGCCTAACAGGGTCACCATCTCGCTATCCACCGCCGCCTGGGCGTCGGCGTGCAGCCGGTCGTGGCGTACGGTGTAGATACGCCACGTGTAGGCCAGCGCGATGACGGCGACGACGGCCAGGAGGCCCACCCCGCGCGCGAGCCAGCGCCGCCAGGGACGCGGCGCGCGGGGCGGCCGTTCCGCCTCTAGCGGCTTGCCAATGACGACGTGCTCATCGCCGATCTTCCAGTCGAGCATACAACACCTCAACGTCGAGGCGAAATCCCGTCCACCCATTTAGACGCGGCCGGGGCCGGCTTCGTACACCCTCTGATCGCGTCAGGCTCCTCTTCAGTCCGCTACGCCATCAGGCGGGGGGCGGCAAGGAAGATTGGGTTGTTCGCGATGTAAGGATTGACACGTTGCCATTGTCTTACTGACTACAGGCGCGTCGCGGGAGGCGCGCAGGAGGGTAACGCCATGTTCAACCGCTCGTCCTACGAGAACGCCCGCCTGGGCGGCATTCCGGCAATGGAGATTGTGAGTCCCGACAGCCAGCCCGACCAACCCGTTCTGTTCGTGCCGCTGCGGCGAAGCGATCTGACGGGAACCGTCGTCGGTCCGCTGGCCGATCTGCGCCTGAACCAGCTCTTCCGCTTCGAGCGCAGCGTCCTCGACAAGACCGTGGAGGTAATCTACCGCTTCCCATTGCCCGGCGATGCTGCCGTGACGGGCGTCTGGGTGCGTTTCGGCGCTACCGAGATTCGCACCGACTTACGCGAGCGGCAAGAGGCTGAACAGGCCTACGAGCAGGCCAGAGCGGAAGGTCACCAGGCTGCCCTGCTCACCCGCGAGTCGCCCGACGTATTCACCCTGCGCGTGGCGGGCATTCGCCCCGATGAGGATGTGACCGTCGAGACGCATCTGGTCCAGCTCCCGCGCCCCGAGGGCGACGTCTGGACGCTGCGCATCCCGCTGACCACCGCACCGCGCTACGTGCGTAGCGACGAGGTGGCCGGCCGACACGCCCACGGTCAACCCTTACTCATTATGCGCGACCCTGGCCACCGGTTCACTCTGGACCTGACAATGCGCGGCGTCGAGGCCATCGCCAGCCCTAGCCACGCATTGGCCGTGACACCAGCGGCTACGGGCCTGCGCGTGCGCCTCGCCGATGGTGAGGTGACGCCCGATCGCGACCTGGCGCTACGCTGGCGGGCGGCGCAGGACGCCACGCGCCCCACGCTCCAGGTATGGACCCAGCGCCCGGCGAACGAGGCGAATGTGTACTTCCTGGCCCTGGCCGCGCCGCCCCTGACGGCGCCGAGTGACCTCAAGCCTCGCGAGGCGCTGCTCCTGGTCGATCACTCAGGGTCGATGTACGGAGCCAAGTGGGCGGCGGCGGTCTGGGCGGCAAGCTCGTTTCTGCGCCAGTTGACCGCGCAGGACCGCTTCGCCGTGTGCCTGTTCGACAGCGTGCAGTACTGGTTTGCGGACACGCTTCAGGCGGCGACGCCGGATGCCATCGAGGCGGCTATCGCCTTTGTCCGCGCCGAGCGGCCGATGGGTGGGACGGAACTGGGCGTGGCCCTGGAGCAGGCGCTGAGCCTACCCCGGACAGAGGGCGAGGTGGCCCGGCACCTGCTCGTCATCACCGACGCTCAGGTGTCGGACAACGCGCGCATCTTGCGCCTGGTGGACGACGAGGCGCGCCGCCCTGACCACCGCCGTGTCAGCATCGTTTGCATCGACGCTGCGCCCAATAGCTACCTGGCGCATGAGATGGCCGATCGGGGCGGCGGCGTTGCCCGTTTCCTGACCAGCGCGCCCGACGAGGAGGACATCGCCACCGCCCTGGACGAGATTCTGGCGGAGTGGGCCGCGCCGCTGGCCGTGGATACACGCCTTGAGGTGAACCGCGAGGCTGCGCTGTCGGCGCGTGGTCCCGCCCTACCCGGTCGCGCGGCGGGCTGGGCGAGCCTCGACCTGGGCGACCTGCCCGCCGGACGGGCCGTGTGGCTGGCTGGCCGCGCGCCGTTGGCGGCGGGGGACGACCTGGTGGTGCGCCTGGTTGCCGACGGCCGAACGTTGACTGAAACCCAGGCCTCGCTCGCGCCATCCGGCGGCGTTGAGGCGTTGCCAGCCCTGTTCGCCGCGCCCCGCCTGAACCGCCTCGAGGGGTTGATGGCCTCGGCTTACCAGGTGGGCGACCTACGCGCCCGGCTCGAGCGGCTGGGCTACCGCGCGGATGATGTGCTGCCGCGGGCGGATGCAGCGCCCAGGATATACGCGGAGAACATGGTTAAGGACACGCACGCGGCGCTGCGCGGGCTGCTGGTGCGCGAGTCCCTGGCGGCCGGGTTGCCGACGAGTGAGACGGCCTTCGTCGTCGTGCGCCGCGACGGCGACAGCGCGCCCGTCGAGCTTACGACGGTGGTGGGCAACGCCCTGCCGATGGGCTGGTCGCCCGCCTTCGCCTCGTTGAGGGTCCTGAGCA
>WBZS01002136.1_pt1 | contig 13008 bp, 12 predicted proteins | sample 5204201 | NCBI WGS metagenome assembly WBZS01 (sample SAMN12344357, study PRJNA552823) | activated sludge metagenome | biome: Activated sludge suspended growth; feature: Nitrification reactor; material: Wastewater; isolation source: activated sludge from nitrification reactor of wastewater...
CGACGAGATCGCCGCCCGGCTGAGCGACACGGGCCGTTACCGACGGCTCATCACCTACTGTGGCGGTGGAATCGCCGCGGCGCTGAACGCCATGGCTCATGTTATGGTCGGACAGGAGAACGTCGCCGTGTACGACGGCTCGCTGTATGAGTGGATCGGCGAGGGCCTGCCGATGACGGGCGACGGCGAATGGCAGATCTGGAAACGCTGATGACCGGGCCCGGGATCGCGCCAGGATCGCCGCGTTCATGTCAACCTGAGGGCTAGCCGACTTTGTGAGCAGACACGCTGAATGAGCCGGGGCATTCATGCCGCACGCGCATTCAGCGCACCGTCGGGCAGCGTTGGTCGGCCCTACTGAGCAACAAAACTCGCTCGACTCTGCGGTCGAAGCAGTGTCGGCCCTGAGTGGGCCTTGCGAGTCCGGCCCTCGCCACGACCAGCAGGGCGGCGACAAGCGCCGCCCTTACGAGTGCGCCTCCGAGCCTCGGCGGGACACCGCCCCCGCCGTTTCTCGATGGCCGGCAGGGCTCAAGCTGTTCACATCCGCGAAATCCGCGCAATCCGCGGCAAGGAAAGGCATCGCCGACGACGTGAATTCTCCTCTATACTCCGCCTATGTCACTCATCCTGGTCGTTGACGACGAGCCCAAGGCGGCCCGTTTGGCCCGCGATTACCTCGACAAAAACGGGTATCGCGTCGTCCTCGCCGGTGACGGCCCCTCTGCTTTGCTGATCGCCCGGCGCGACAAACCCGATCTCGTCATCCTGGACCTTATGCTCCCTGGGATCGACGGCCGCGAAGTCTGCCGCCGCCTGCGCCAGGAAAGCGACGTGCCGATCATCATGCTCACCGCACTGTCCGAGGAGATCGATCAGGTCACGGGGCTTGAGATCGGCGCGGACGATTACATCACCAAGCCCTTCTCGCCGCGGGCCTTGGTGGCGCGCGTGCGGGCGCTTCTGCGGCGGACCCGCGGCGAAGTGAGGGCGTCGGCCATCATCCGGACGGGCGGACTGGAAATCGACGTTGAGAAATACGTGGTCACCTATAACGGCAGCCCACTCCACTTTACGCCGAACGAGTTCAAGCTGCTTCAGTTGCTCGCCGGCCGGCCGGGCCAGACTCTCACTCGCGAGCAGTTGCTCGACAGTTTGCACGGCGTCGCCTCCACTCAGGATCGCAGTGTCGATTCGCATGTCAAGAATCTGAGGAAGAAACTCGAAGCCGTTGCCAATCACCCCATGATCGAAACCATCTACGGCATCGGCTATCGCTATCGCGAGCTCTGATCGGCAGGCCTCGACGGTTACGAATTCCTTCCGAAAGCGCCGTATGACGACCCAATCGCCTGCCTCACCGCGAAAGCGCGACGACGGAAGTCGATACGCCCCCTGCGCGCTGGTGGTCCTCGGCGTGGCCCTTCTCGCGATCGGAGGGACGGCGGCGATTCTCTACCTGGTCTTCTCTGAGTATTCCGGGGTCAGGAATATCTGGATCCTGGCCTGTGGCGCCCCGGTCGCCGTGATCGTCCTCGGGATCTTCTTGGCGTACACCCTGTATGCCCGCTATGGCCGGCCGTTGAGGCGGATCCTTGGTGCGATCGACGCCGTCGCGGAGGGCAACCTTGGCGTGCGTGTGCCGGCCGACAATTCGCCGCAGTTCGGCGAGTTGATCAAGCGCTTCAACAAAATGGTCGGCGAACTCGAGCGCGCTCAGCAGCAGCGCCGAAACCTCACCGCGGACATCGCCCACGAGCTTCGCACGCCGCTACACCTCATCCAGGGGAATCTCGAGGGACTCCTGGATGGCGTCTATCAACCGACGCCCGAACATTTCAACGCGACTCTGGACGAGACCCGACTGCTCACGCGCCTCGTGAAGGACCTGCAGACGCTGTCACTGGCGGAAACCGGACAGCTTCCGCTGCATCCCACCCGGTTTACGCTGGCCGACCTGCTGCAGGATCTGACGACGAGTTTTTCCGCGCAGGCTGCTGCCGACGGTGTTGTCCTCAAGACGGACCTCGCCGAACCGGAGCAGTCCATCACCGCCGACTATGACAGGCTCAACCAGGTGATGTCCAACCTGATCGCCAATGCCCTGCGCTATACCCCTTCCGGTGGAATGATCCGCATCGAGACGGGACCAGGATCCGGTGAGGGCTACAGCGCCCGTCTTCGGGTCCAGGATACGGGCGCAGGGATCGCGGCCGAGGACCTGCCGTTCATCTTCGACAGGTTCTGGCGAGCTGATCGTGCACGCGGCGAACGGACGCATAGCGGACTTGGCCTGGCGATCGTCCAGCAGCTTGTTCATGCCCATCGTGGGAGGATCGACGTTCAGAGCACCGTGGGAACCGGAACGACCTTCAGCATTGACCTGCCTTGATGCGCTTGCCTGAAGCAGATTCGTAAGGGTCACCGCCGGGGATCTCGCCCTGGGAAACCGGTTGCGCCGGTGCCGGCCGCGCGCGATTGGCGGAGACCAGAGGCTCGGCGAAACCGATTGCATCGGACATCGTCCCCGTCCGTCCTTTGAATCCAACACGCCACCCTTGCGAGGCGATATCCTTGGGCAGGCGGATTGATCTTGCCGCCCAGACTCTGCTGTCCCATAACCGACTCCGCATTTCCAACTCCATTGCCCGGAATCTGTGCCCCAACCGACGGGCTTCGGCGAGCATCAATCGCCACGAGGCCGCTCCATAGTCTTACACAGCTACGACGGCCAGATCAGCCAGCAGGGTGCGTCCATCGTTCGTGACCTGCGCTGAACCGAACAATGCCAGGGAAAACTCCGGCATTTGAGGTTAATGATTACTTGTCGATCGAACTTGTCACGTTTTTGTCCCGCACCTCGGGCAGGATGATGCCATGAGCAGAACGGCCGAAGGGTCGGAGCCTGGCCGGCGCGCGTATGCGTCGTACTTGCTGCGCATCTGGCGGCTTGAACGCGACGGGAGCGAGATCTGGCGCTTGATGCTGGTCGACCCGGGCACTGGCCAGGAGCACCGGTTCTCCAGCCTGGAGGATTTGGGGCGTTACCTGGCTGATCCACGCAGCCCGCCGCCGCCACGGGCGCACGATCCAGATCCGTAGACCCGACGGCTTATCCCTGTCGTGCAGGCCTCCCGGATCTCGTCGGTGGCAGCGGCGGCCTCGCCCTCGCTGACCGGAGTGACGGCGGTTTGCAGTCGCGCCGACGGCACGCTGTGGCGCTATAGCGTCACCGAGGACGTCGATGACCCGCTCGGAAACGGCCGTTGGCCGCGGTTCTCGCCCGACGGCGCCCAGCTGATGTACCTCGTCGGCAATCCGGCGGTATTTGCCAATGCCGAACTGTACACGCGCCCGATCACGTCGACCCAGGCCGCGCACGTCTTCGAAAACACGAAAAGGAGTGAGTGAGGATGAATGCACCGCCTGCTTCGGCCGCGATCGATCTGATGCGGCGTGCGTGGCGTGGCGCCGCGCCGTTCACGCTCCTGGGCGTGCTGACGACCGTGCTTGGCTTCGGCCTGTATGTCGTCGTGGAAAACGGCGTTGTGATCCCGCAGTGCCGGGCCTACGGCGAGCCACGCGGGCTGAACTTTGTTCGAGTCGAAAGTTTCGGCTATCGGCAAGAGTCCAGCACCCACTGCATCTTCGAGAGCGTGAGCGGCGGGGAGCAGGATGTGCTGTTCAGCGACATCAGCTCGTTTCAGACCGATCTCCTGGCGAGCCTGGCCCTGGATTTCGAGATCACGTGTCCGGGCATCGCCGTCCTGCTCGCGCTCCTGTGGGCGGGGTTGAACGCGGCCCTGCGGCCGCATCGAGAGGGAACATCATGAAGCCATCCATCCTGATCGGAAGTTTCGTGGCCCTGCTGCTGGTGGCCTGCGCCAGCGGCCCGCTGATCGCGACACCGCCGGCGCCGAATGCCTCACCGACGAAAGCCGGCGCGACTGCGGCGCCACCCCTTGCGGCGACCGTTGCACCGACCGACGCCCCAGCGGCCACCGAACCCGCCGGCCAACCCGACGATGCCCGCGCCGCCATCGGGGCCGCTTTGGAGGCGCTCGATCGGAACGGGCCATATCGCATGGGCATCTTCGCCGCAAGCGATCCCGACGGACCTGTGTTTCTCGAGGTCGTGCCGCCGGATCGATCGCACTACATGGCCAGTGTCGAAGGCATTCGCGTCGAGGTCATCAACATCGGCGACACCGCCTATGTGCTTGACCCGGACGGCACGTGGCAGGTCAGCACCACGACGGACTCGGGTTCGGATGCGGCCCTGCTCGATCCTGCCTCGCTGGCTGCCTTGACTGATATCGAAGTGCTGCCACCCGAGATCATCAACGGCACGGCCACGACGGTCTATTCCTTCGTCGACCCTGCCACGCCAGGCGTCAAGGTGACCTTGTGGGTGAGCGTAGACGAGGGCCGGCCGGTTCAGATGACGACCGTTGCCCCGGATGACTCTGTCCTCTACGCGATCGCGTACGACTCCGGCATCACGGTCGAAGCGCCTGCTCCGTGAGTGTGTGGAGTTGACACAAGCCAGATCAAACACCGCACTCGATGCGGTGAGGAGGATGACCATGTCCTGGCGCCGTTGCTGTCGTCTATGGGTTTGTCTTGCGTTGATGGCTACCGCCTTTCCCACCCAAAAGGCGTTTGCCTCTCGTCGGCCATGGGGAGTCAGTGGCACCCTGGTGGTCAACGACTACTCGGACGCCGACGCGCGCGACGACTTCCTCAGTTTGCGTGAGGCCATGAGTGTCGCCGCCGGCACGCTCACCGGGCCTTTTACCCTGCCAGAGCGGGCGCAGCTGTCTGGCTGCACTTTCAACGCCGCCGGGGTGATCACCGGCGGCTGCGGCTCCGGCGGAGATACCATCGAATTCGCGCCCTCCTTGACCGAGATCGTGCTCACCTCGAACCTACCGCAGATTGTCAAGCCGGGACTGACGATCAATGGTGCCGTCAGTGCCGGAAAGATCGTCATCAACGCCAATGCCGTGGTGACATATGGCTTTCGAGTGAATGCCGATCAGGTCACGTTGACCAACCTGACCGTCGTCAACACCAGTGGCTTTGGAAATGCAATCCGCCTGGAAAACAACTTCTGGATGGGGCTGCAAATCTACAACAACTATCTCGGGGTGCTACCCGGGTCCACGTCGTGCAGCGCTGCCGCCGGCATCACGTCACGACCCTACTACACCGTCCTTCTCTTAGGAGGCTCAGGGATGGCGGACTTCGGCTACGGGACCGCGTATATCGACAACAATGTGATCGGTTGCGCGCAGAATGATGGGATCGGGATTCAAGACGCACCCTACGTTTACATCGGTCAGAACCTGTCCGGGGGGTCGGTCGGAAACTGGATCGGCGTGAGCCGCGCGGGAGCCGATATCGGCAACGGCGGCCGGGGGATTTCCGTCTGCTGCTCGACCTTCAGCAATGGCAACAAAATCCTCGGGAATCGCGTCGCTTACAACGGCCTTGACGGGATCTCCCTCAATCAAGCCGCAGACGCGACGGTGAGCGGCAACGACAGCTTCAGCAACAATGGCTCGGGCATCCGCATAATCGACACAGCCACTGCCACTCTCGCAAACAATACGGCGCATGGAAATGGCGGCTCCGGGATCTGGTTGGATCAGACCGTCCCCACGCCCGCCTTGACGCACGACAACCACATTATCGGCGGCGCGTATTATCAAAACGGGGCTGCCGGGATCAGCGAAAGCCCCTATGCGGCCGCGAACACGTGGGCACAGATCAGCACGTATGCCAACTTCGGGCTCGGCGTGGACAAGCGGGACAATGGAACACCGGACACGCCACCCGTGACCCTGGATAACATCGCGCCAGCGGCTCAAGGCGTCCTGATCAATGGCGCGCTGACCACGCCTGTGTTGATCGGCAACGTCTATCACATCGAGCTCTATCAGATCGATCCGGACCCGACTGGCCATGGCGAGGGCCGCCGCTATATCGGTTCAACGAATGTGACCTGGAACCTTGCCGGCAATTATCACTGGTCGATCCCCAACTCTACCGGCCTGGGATGCTACGCGGCCATCCTCACCGACTCAGACGTTGTGGGTGGCACCGCAGGCGAGTTCAGCGCCAATCTGGGGACCCAATGCAACCTGGTCTACCTGTCGAGTCTCACCCGTTAGCCGTGACAGATGACCGCTTGCTGCTGGCGGACAAAACCTCTGCACAAAGACCAGGGCAATCGCACCTGAGTTGGCTTCGACGCTTTTTTGCCGCGGATTGCGCGGATTTCGCAGATGGGGAGCGTGTTTCCACAATCCGCGTCATCCGCGGCAAAAACATGGCTTGTCTGGTTGAGATGCGATTGCCCTGGCACAAAGGCCACCTGGCGACGGCACCGTTCTCCGAAATGTTACGGGTTGGCGCGTGGCCAAACGATTCTCGGTTCCTGCTTCAACGCGAAGCACCAGGCAGGCCCCGGCCGTTGGCTTGCCAACAGCTGAACCCGTCAAGGCCATCTCCGCTCCACAGGCGTCACTGCCTGCGGCTTACTTGGCGCGCGAACTGGCGTTACGCTTTGTCACAAGCTGCTCCAGATGTTTGGCGGTATTCGGGTCACGATCATGGTCAGCCTCGCACAGCGGGCCCGTCCAACGCCGCACGTCCAGTGACACCTCGTCCAGCTCATAGCCGCAGACTTGCACAGCCTGCTGGACGGGTAGAACCGGTCCGCCAGCACCACCTGCTCATCACTTAACCGGGTTCAACCAGCTTTCGTTAGCTCAAGAACTTGGTAATCGCCTCAATGTCTTCGGGCATGAGTAGCGGGTGGACCTTGATCACCTTAGGGTTTCCGGAATACTGGTTCGACAACGGAACGGTCGTTAGAATCAAGTCGGCTGAAACTGCCATCGCCGGTGTCAGTTCGCGGACAGAGACGACCTCCAGGGAGTTGAGGTAAGGGAAGCGGGCATTCAAACGCGCGACCAGTAACTGGGAGGTGGCTATGCCACTCGGACAGACGATGATGACGTGTTCCAGGTAGGAACGATTCCGAATGTATGCGGCCTTCGTCAGCATGACCAGCGTATTCAGGTCATTCTCATTGAGCTCAATGCCCGTTGTCTCCCGGACAATATCCACAACGCCTCGAGCGATGCCGATCTCCAGTTCATTCTCTTCTGGAAACTCAACCCTGGTCTGCATCTCGGGCGACCAGAGGCTGTAGCGCTGACGATAGCAAGCCGGCAGGACGTGGTTCACCAAGCCGTTCTGCAAGATCTGGTCGTACTTGATCTTGGGGATATTGAACGCGTCGCTCATATAGGCCATGATGCGGCCAAGGTCCAATTCGAAGACCAGGTTCTGCGCCAGCTCACCGGGTAGGATCTCATTGCGTTGTGCGGCCAAGAGTTCCATGGCAATGCCGGCCGTCTCGACACTCTGCCATGAATAAACGGAGTCGCGCTTGAGGCGTTGAGCGATGGAGTCAGCCACCGCCCAGATAGGCATGCCCATCAATTCATTTAACGTTGGCTCAGGCACATCCAGATGGTGTCCGCCTCGCACTCGATTGGCGGCGATCGCGAGCATGAGAGCCATGTGCAAAACTGCATCATCCGTGAAGCGCCCGCCCAATTGCTCTTCGGCCTTCGTCACCAGTGCGACCGTGCGCCGCATGTTGATCTGTGAAACAAAGGTGTTGACGAACTCCAGCATGGGTATCAGACGGGCATAGCCTTTCAGGTCGAAAACAAGACCGTCGGCGTGGGTCACTTCGGTGATCGGGTCACGGCTAAAAGGCGTTTCGCCCCAAATCAACTTGGCCATGGTCTGGCGACGGGTCGTTTCGGTGCACGCGGCCTGAACGCCAAAGTGGGGCTTGCGGGTGAGGGTGATCGATTCCTGAGTGAACCAGGTTTCGATATCATCCAGATCTTTGAAGACCGTCATCCGCGAGACCTGAAGGATCTCCTCTACCTTCGAAAAGGTGTACGGCCCCGGCTTGATCAGAAGAAACAATGCCAGCAATTGTTGGCGTTGACTGATCGACAAAACGATCTGGGTATTGGCGTGAGAATCGATTTCTTCGAGCAACGACTGTACGAGTTGATCGGAGGTCGTGACGACGTAGCTATTGCCTGGGAGCATCGACAGTTCGATGTTGTGTTGGCGAAGCCAGTCACGGATCGCCGGCATGCTGTAAGCCACCTGGCGGGGTGTGACGTGGAGCAACCCCGCCAATTCGACCGAATTGATCGGTCGGCTGGACTTCACCAGGATCTTCAGGATGTTCCGTTGGCGGTGGGTGAGGGCAAGTAACATTGTAGGATGGTGTGCCGAACGAAACGTTCAGACCGCAACCGATAAAGAGGATAATACCCGTCGCTTTTCAGCGATTATAGTCGGCAAATCAGGCAGCGTCCTGTTCCTGGAGCTCGGGACAGTCTCCCCAACTACTTGAAGACCGCGAGATACAGCGTGCTTTGCCCCACGCTTCGAGTCGTGCCCGCCATCCTGGCCTCTGGAAAAGCCTACGCGGGTTGCGGCGCAATGCCGGCAGGGCTTCGATTGCGTTCGTCGACTCATTCAAATGGCGCCACTCCAGATGTCACGATTGCGTCGCACCGCTTGGGTTACCGACACAGAGGCATGGGTGTCCAAATGCACGCTCGACTTGCGGACATCCTGAGATGCTCGAAGACTGGCGACTGATGGGACAGATCCGTCCGACCAATCTAGATAAGGGCTTGTCTGGCCTTTCATGGCGATGGCTTTCAACAGCCCTTTAGCGATAGAGGGCTGATAGTCTGCCCATCAAGCCGCTGGTTTGCTCATACAACTCACGGAAGATGCCGTAGAGTGGCGCGTACCGGGAGGTGGACTCGGGGTTCGGTGTGATGTGGTGCACATAGCGGACCCAATTCCGAACCTCGCTCACTCCGCTGAAGAGCCCAACCCCGACGCCGGCCAGGAACGCATCCCCATACGCCGAACCGATCTGCTGTTCTGGGATCGACATCTCGATGTTGGCGATATCACTGATGGTCTGCATCCACGCCAGGTTTTTCACCCCGCCGCCGACAGCCAGAATGTGCTTGGGGCCGATGCCTGCAGCCAGCATGCCATCGATGTTGTGGCGAATGCCAAAGCCCACGCTCTCCAGCAAAGAACGGTACAGATCCGCCCGCGTATGTTTGAGAGTCAGCCCGAAGAACACTCCCTTGGCGTCGGGGTCATACATGGGCGTGCGTTCGCCTTCGAAGTAGGGAAGGGCGATCAGGCCATGGGCGCCAGGAGGCGAGGCCTCCAACAGGCGAGCGAGTCCGGCGTAGGCGTTGACGCCCTGCGTCTCCTGGGCGGCAACCTCCAAGGGCGAAAGCTGGTCTCGAAACCATCGGGTCAGGCTACCTACCGTCGACATGCCGCCGACGAAAGCAAACGAATTGGGCTCAAGCCAGTTGAGCGCCCAATACTGGTCGGTGGGCGCGAGCTGGTCCGTTTTGAGGATGAAGGAATTGCTGCTCCCGAACATCATCATCATGTCGCCGAATTCGGTCACGCCCGCGCTGACGGCTTCGGCCGCGGAATCCATGGTGCCGGCGATGACGGGGGTCCCTTCGGCCAGACCCGTTTCGAGTGAGGCTTGAGGCGTCACGGCTCCGGCGATCTCACAGCTCCAGGACGTCGCCGGAAGGCTGCGAGTCGGTGCAATCAAGTCCTCCATGCCCGGGCGCCATTGGCGAGTTGCGACGTCCAGGAGCGGCGCATACGTGCAGGCCGTGTACTGGTCCATCACGGCCCTGCCAGTTAGCTTGAGAACGATGAAGGATTGGCTGGTCAAAAACCAGCGCGCCCTGGCATAGACTTCCGGCTCGTGTTCCTTGATCCAGACGATCTTTGGTCCGTTGGCAGAGGACGAAAGATGCGTGGCGCTATGTTTGAAGATCTCGTCGCGACCCAGCGCCTTTTCGAGCTGGGCGATCTCACTCGATGCGCGCGTGTCGATCCCATAGAGGATGGCCTGACGCAAGGGCTGCCCCGCCTCATCCACGGGCAAGACACACGGCCCGATTCCGGATACGCCAACCCCCTGAATGTGCTTGGGATCGATCCCGGCGTTGGCGATCACGGTGCGGCAGATGGAAACGAACTCGCCCCACCAAGTGTGTTGCGGGTCGTGCTCGACCCAGCCCGGGCAGGGCATGGAGAGGGCGTGTTCGATGCTGTGTTCGGCCACGACGGCGCCGCTGTGAGCTGCGACCAGGACACCCTTCGAGGAGTAGGTGCCAATGTCCACGCCGAGCAGATAGGGTGTATTCATAGGCCTTGAGCGCAAACAAGAATCCCAGTCGAGGCCAAAAGTCTCGTCTGGGATTCGGGCCACTACTTCAAGTCTAGGATGGCTGCAACGATCGTCTCGGTGATCTGCCTGGGGCGCGTGACGGCGCCGCCGACGACAACTGAAAGGGCGCCGCTTTCAAGCGCTTGCCTGACCTGCTCCGGTGTGTGATAGCGCCCCTCGGCAATCACCGGGATGCGACTGTCCGCGGCGAGCTGCGCTACCAATTCAATGTCGGGACCTCTTTGTTGCGGGCTGTAGGGCGTGTATCCCGACAACGTGGTGGAAACCATATCTGCGCCCAAGTCCTCGGCGGCCAGCCCCTCTGCATGGGTCGAGATGTCTGCCATGACGAGACAGCTCGTTTGGTCGTGGACGGCGGAGATCATGGCTTTGAGATCAGGCTCGGGATGCGGGCGTTGCGTGCAGTCGATGGCGATGATGTCCGCGCCGGCCTCGGCGATCGCGAGCGCATGTTTCAAGGTCGGGGTGATGATCACATCGTAACCAGGCAGGACTTCCTTGTACAGGCCGATGAGCGGCAGATCCACGGTCTGACGGATGGCGCGCACATCCACCGGGGTATTGGCGCGAATGGCCTTTGCTCCACCCCGCGCCGCCGAGAGGGCCATCTTGGCCATGATGTCTGAGCCGAAGAGAGGCTCGTCAGGCAAGGCCTGACAGGAGACGATCAGTTGCTTCCTGACCTGGTCAACGAATTGCCGCAATCGACTTTCACGGTTGGTCATAGGATTCTTGCGATCTACAGGCTCACCGGCTGCCCGGTTTCAATAGATGTCATCGCCGCCAGCACCATGCGGACCGCCGCCAACCCATCGCTGCCAGAGACCGGGACCGGCTTGTGATCCAGGATGCAGTCGACAAACGCTCGGTCCTCATCCACCAGCCCTGCCGAGACGGACGGGAATTTGGCGCCCGTGGCGGTGTAGATCTCGAGGCCTTGTCGCATCTGGTCCAGATTGAGACTGCCCTTGTCGCCGACGATATCGAGCTTGAAGTCCCTGCCTGCCGGATGCTTATCCTGCAGGTACCAACCGATCTGGGCGCACCCCACGACCCCGTTCGCAAACTTGATCGTCGTGAAGGTCTCGTTTTCGATGGGATAGGCGCTGGGCACACTGGTCGCGGCCTGCGAATAGATGCTCACCGGCTCGCTGCCGACGATCCAACGCATGACGTCAAAATCGTGCGGGCCAAGGAACATCAGCACGCCACACCGGCCCTTCAAGCGATCCGCCTGGGAGATGACATTCTGCCGTCGAGCAAAGATGCTCACCAGGCTCCCGAGCACGCCATCCGCAACCGCTTTCTTGGCCTGCTGATAGTGCAGGGAGAAACGCAAGGTGAACCCGACCATGAGCTTGACGCCGGCCGTTTCGGCGGCGGCGACAATGGCCTGCGAGTCTTCGATCGTTGTCGCCAAAGGCTTTTCAACCAGGATGTGCTTGCCGTGCTGAGCCGCCAGGACACAGGCGTCGCGGTGTAGATCATCCGGGGTAGCGATCACCACCGCATCCAGCCCGGGATGCTTGAGGAGGTCGTCAGCGGTGGCATAGGGAGCGGCCCGATATTGGGCCGCTGTCGTGGAGAGAACGTTTGCGTTGACATCGGCAACTGCGCAGAGGGTCGCTCGCTCCAGAACGGCCAGAGCACTGCAGTGTTTTTGACCAATTGCCCCGAGCCCGATGACGCCGATATTCAGTCTGTCCATGACATCTCGCTTTTGGGTGGATGAATTGAGGCAGGCAGAGCGTGTTCAATTTACACCCGCGCGGTCCGCCAATGGTATACCTTTTTACCCTCACCCCCCCGAAACATATACCCATTTGGGCCACGAACCCACTATAGTGTCTACGTCTTGTAGTCCAACAAGAAGAAAACATACCCGGTAGGCCAGCGCGATGGGCTCAAACCTACCGACTCCTTTCACCAGGGAGGCGCTCCGGGCGCTCCGCGGCATCGCAGCGTCGGCCCGCCAATATCGAGGTGGCGACGTGTGAGCGAAGCTGCCGGTGAATCACGGCGAAGGAGCGAGGGGCTGTTGACCCGCTGATTAGCGACGGGCGCGATCCATCGAACACGGTTTCGAGCAACGGTCTGTGGCGGGCACGGGGTTGCGGGGACCGGTCGAGATCGGGGCGCCCGCCCAGCTGGCCAACCCGCCTAAGCAAAGGAGTCAGACCACGAGATTATTCGCCAACACATGATTACCATCAGGCATTCCCTTTCATGAAAGGATGGTGCAACACATCAAGTGGCATTGGTTTGAGCTCATACGATCACCCATTCACGAAGAGGAAATCGAGGGAGATGTAGCATGAAAGAGAACATCCAAAAATGGGGGGGCTTCATGGCCGGGATGGTGATCCCGAACATCGGCGCCATCATTGCCTGGGGCTTGATCACTGCGTTCTTCATCAAAACCGGTTGGCTTCCAAATGAGGGCTTTGCCAAATTGGTCGGGCCCATGATCACGTACTTGTTGCCCATTCTCATTGGGTACATGGGCGGCACTCTCGTCTACGGGCATCGCGGCGGCGTTATTGGCGCAGTCGCCACCATGGGGGCCATCGTCGGCTCCGACGTGCCACAGTTCTTGGGTGGCATGATCATGGGACCCGTCTCGGCCTGGTTGCTCAAGAAACTGGACG
>WBZS01002137.1_pt1 | contig 12994 bp, 11 predicted proteins | sample 5204201 | NCBI WGS metagenome assembly WBZS01 (sample SAMN12344357, study PRJNA552823) | activated sludge metagenome | biome: Activated sludge suspended growth; feature: Nitrification reactor; material: Wastewater; isolation source: activated sludge from nitrification reactor of wastewater...
AGTCTTGCCCAAGTCACAGCACGGAATCACGCTTCACCTGCGCGGGGACGTCATCAAGCAGATCATTGAAACGAGCCTCGCCCAGGATGTACGCACCGACCTTACCCTGAGCGTCGCCGGCCTGAATGTGGTGTACAATCCCGCAGCTCCCATCGGTAAGCGCATCGTGCATCTCACCCGCGCCGACACGCGTGAGCCGATCTGGGAGAACGCTAACTACTTCGTCGCCCTCACCGACGGTCTGTATCTGGCCGACCCCTACCATAGCCTCTTCGAGACGGGGCGAGGCTTCCTGACGTTTGAGCCAGCAGCGGATACCATCGGCAAGTGGATTGCACACAACGGCGCGCCTGCATCGCAACCCGGCCGCATCGCCCCCCTGAAGTAACGGCGGCGGCCAGCCAACTTGCATTCCGAGGTCAGCTGCGCCAAACTAGGGCCGCACGCCCACGCTCCCGCATGGAGAGCCTGGCGCGTGCGGCAACTCTTTCAGCGGAGGCGGAGTCACGGTATGGGTAGCGCGACGCGGGTACTGAGTCGCGGCCTGCGGATGATATGGGAGGAGTTGTTCACCCTCATTATCGTCGCGGCCCTGTGGACGCTGGTGGCGCTGGGGCCGCCGCTGGTCGCGGGTGGACTCGGCGGCTGGCTGGCCGCTCTCGCCGTCCTGCTGGTGAGTCTACCGCCCGCCACCGCCGGCGCCTACTATGTCACCAATCGCCTCGCCCACGATCGCGTCGGCAGCGCAGGTCACTTCATGGCGGGTATGCGCCGCTACGCCGTGCCGTCCTGGATTCTAGCTGCCCTCGACGTGCTAGTTCTGGTCATCGTTATTCTCAACCTGCGCTTCTACGGCGCAATGGACGCGATCTGGGTCCCCTTCGCCGTGGCCCTCTGGCTGGCCGTGCTGTTTGTGTGGTTCATCGTCCAGCTCTTCGTCTTCCCCATCCTGATGGAGCAGCAGGAAGCCAAGATTCCCCTTGCGCTACGCAATAGCCTCCTGATCTCCTTCGGCAGCCCCTTCCACACCCTGCCGGTCGTTGTCCTCATTGGCCTGGTCGTGGGCCTGATGCTCGTCCTGGTCCCCAACATGACGAGCATCATTCCCTTGTTCTTGCTCGTCCCGCCCCTGGTGGCTCTGCTGACCAACGTGGCGGTCGTCGAGCGACTGAAGCAGCTACGCGGCGAGCCGGACCTCGACGAGGAATAAGGTCGCCCTCCGCGAAAGGCTATGTGGCCATGCTTGAGTCCCTCCCGTTCGACGTCGCTACCCTGGCGTCGGGAGCACGCCTCGCCAACCTCGGCATTCTGGCCCACACTGACGCCCTCGCCCACCTCGCCAGCCTGGATACCCTGGGTGACAACCGCCTGCCGGTACGCCGCCTCAGCCCCCCCCCTCGAGCCTGTTGGGGCCTGGCAGCCTCGAAGGGTTGACGCCGCCGGTCAGCCAGCTGTATCCCACCGATCAGGCGGCGAGCTGGAGCACGGAACGCCTGATTCTCATCCCACCGAGCAGCCTTTGTCGAGGACCGCGCCATCCCCGTTCAGCTACAGACCGGCGAAGCCCGCTTGATTGTGGTCGAGTAGGAGAGTAGTATGAGCTTAATTCATGAGGCAGCGGATTCCGACCGCCGTTTCAACGATGCCCGGCGGCGGGCGATGTTCAACGACACGATGAGTATTCTCACCCACCATACGACGACGTTGGTACCCTTCGAGGCAGTGCGTACCCGCTTGCGTTCCACATCGGAGATTCAGCGCGGAACCCAGATGATTCCCCTGGATGCCATCGTCGGCAGCGTCGGCCGCTATCGCGACTTCACGCGCGAGTTCTTGCCCCGCTCTGCGAATGTCTCAGAGCGGTGGCGCCGCCTCGACGAGGCCTACAACCGCATGGACAACATCCCGGCCATCGATGTCTACAAGCTTGGCGACGTCTACTTCGTGCGCGACGGCAACCATCGCGTCTCGGTGGCCCGCACCAACGGCTCCACGTTCATCGAAGCCACCGTCACTGAGATTCCTCTCAAGACCCCCGTCACGCCGGACATGAATGTCGATGGCATCATCCTGGCCGTCGAGGAGGCCGACTTTCTGGAGCGGACCGACCTCAACCAGCTCCGCCCTGACGCCAGCATCAAGTTCACCGCGCCGGGTCGCTATGCCCAAGTCCTGCATCACATCGAGGTGCACCGCTGGTATCTGGGTCTGGAACGCGACGCCGAGATCTCCTACGCTGAGGCCGTAGCGAGCTGGTACGACAACGTGTATTTGCCCGCCGTGGAAGCGGTGCGCGTCTCAGGCTTGATGGCCGACTTCCCCGGTCGCACGGATGCCGATCTGTACCTGTGGACCATGCTTCACCTGGCGGACCTGCAAGACCAGTACAGCGACGCGGTCGACCCCAGCATGGCGGCGTCCGACCTGGCCCGCCAGCAGGCAAGCGGGCCGGTGGATCGCGTCGTGCGGGCTGTCAAGGGCTTCGTGGCGGGCGACGGCGACGTGCCGCCCATTGTCGAGGATCTGTTGGGGAAGTACGAGGCCCGCGAAAACGATGCGGGTAAGGGCTAACCTGTCCAAAAGGAGATTCTATGATTACGCGCACAGCTATCGAGCAGTTGGCAAGCTACGCCAACCCGTCGGCGCCGGTCGTCTCCTTCTACATGAATATCGACAAGGGCCGCCCCGACGAGGCGTCCTGGAATACCCGCCTGAAGAACCTCCTGGCCCGCCTGGACGAAAAACGCGCCGAGTGGACGGATGCCGACTGGGCATCTATCGCCGCCGATGGCGAGCGTATCCGCGCCTACGTCCGTGACCAGCGGGTCGCCGGGGCGCGGGGGGTGGCCGTGTTTGCCTCCGCAGCGGGGGACTTGTGGCAGAGTTACGCCTTTCCCAACCGCGTGGGCAATGACATCCGCCTGGGACACTCGGCCTACGTGCGGCCCCTGTTTCGCATGCTAGATCGCTACCAGCCCCAGTGCGTGGCCCTGGTGAGCAAGGATCAGGCCCGCATCTTCCTCCTGGTCGGCGACACGGGCCATACCATCGAGGAGCGCGGCGATATTCTGTCCGATGTACCCGGCCGCCACGACCAGGGCGGCCCGTCGCAGGCGCGGCTGCAACGCCACCATGACGACGCGGTGCGCCACCACCTAAAGAAGACGGCCGACATGGTGTTCACAATCTATCGCCAGACGCCCTTTGAGCGACTGCTCATCGGCGCGACCGATACCCTCGCCGCCGAGTTTCAAGATGCCCTGCACCCCTACCTCCGCGAGCGACTGCTGGGCACGATGAACATCCCCATGTCGGCGTCGCCCAAGACGGTACAGGACCGGGTGCGCCCTATCCTGCGCGCCATGGATGCGCAGAGTCAGCGGGACGTAGTTGAGCGCCTCGCCACGGAGGTGGCAGAGCGTGACCTGGGGACGGCCGGCCTCGCCCATACCCTGGACGCCTTGCGCCAGGGCCAGGTTCAGACGCTCATCGTGACCGAGGATTATAGCGCGCACGGCGGGCGGTGTAACACGTGCGGCGCAGTCTTCGCTATGAGCGCGGGGGTGTGCCCCGTGTGTGGCGGCATGGTACTGACGATTGAGGATGTGGTGTCCGTCGCCGTCGAGCAGGCGCGTGAGCAAGGCGCTCGCGTGCTGACCATCACCGCGCCCGGCGCGGCGGCGCGTCTGGAGCCGTTGGGGCGAATTGGGGCTTTGCTACGCTTCGCCGTCCCGCGCGAGGCGGCTGCAATGTGAGGCGTGAGCCACGACGAGATGACTCTCGCCCTGGTCTAGCACCACGGACTGCTAATATATCTTGCTTCGCGCCGTCGTGCCGCTGTGTCCTTCGTGTTGCCACAGCGGCACGACGAATAGCCCGGCGCCCGCGTTCTCGACTGAGAACGCGGGCCTTGACTTTTCGCACAGGCGTGCTATAATATAGCCAGAACACTTGTTCGGGACAGCAGAGACCTTGAGGAGGCGCCGACATGAACCGAGAAGACTTGCTGGAGCTGGCCCGGCGCACGCCCGACGTAGGCAGGGCCAGGCACGCGGATTTCGTTGATTATCTGGTCCCCGTCACGACGACCCGCCAGCAGCGCGGGGAATGGGCGACGGTCGAGAACGCCTACATGACCGTCATCGGTAAGCTGGCGATGGCCAACCAGGACCACCGCGCCCAGGAGAAGAAGCTGAACTTTGAGGACCCGGTCGTGCTGGTTGACAACGAAGAGCAGTTGACCCTGATGGTCGTCATCGACAGCGACCTGTACGGCCGCCGCCACGGGATCGCCACCTCGCGCCGCATTGACGGCAGCGCGGTCGAGCGCGAGTATCCCTGGGAGGTGGCCGAGACGTCGGCGCTGGGCCGCGCCCTGACGGCCATGGGCTACGGCGCGCTCCCTGGCGCGGGACTGGCCTCGGCCGAGGACATGCAGCGCGCCACCGACAGCCACCCGACCCCCACAAGCGACCACGACGGCGACGGGCGCGACATGGAGACACCGATGGCGCCGCCCACCCCCGCTCAGCCTCGCCTGTCCGTGGCCGAGGGCGGCGCGGCCTACAAGGCGACACCCGGCGCGACCTCGGCCCGCAAGGCCTCGCGCGTCTCGCGCTATCAGCGCGACAAGCTTATGGAACTGTATCGCGAGGTCTATGGAGCCGATGAGGACACTGCCGAGGCGGGGGTCGACGCCATGTTCCAGCAGCAGTTCGGCCACGGGCTGGGCAACGCCAGCTACAACGAGGGCGCACACATCACAGCCAAGTTGCTTAGCTTGCAGCGACAGGCGCGCGGAGCCGTCGCCGCCGCGAGCTAGGGCGCTCCAACACCCTGCTCAAAACAACAGGAGCAGGCGCGACACGAGGGCGTCCACGGTGGGGACGCCCTCGTGTCGCGCCGCATGGTTATGTTATCTTCATCGCTACAGGTCTGGGTGGAGCTTCTTCGATCGTGTCGGGGAAGGGGTCGTGGCCCTGGGTCTTCGCCATGACGTAGCGAAGAATAACGCGCAACGTGGCGATCGTCGGCGCGGCCAGGAAAATGCCGAGGATGCCCGCCAGACTCGCGCCGATGAACACGCCCACCAGCGCCGCCGCCGGGTGCAGGTTGACGCTGCCGCCGATGATACGCGGTACGAAGAAGTGGTTCTCCACCTGTTGAATCACCACGTACAGGCCGATGACCAACGCGGCAAACCACAGGTTGCTGATGTCAAATCGGATGGACCCCTGGAAAAACGCCAGCAGCACGGCAGGCACGGCGGCCAGAATAGGCCCGATGTTGGGCACGATTTCCAACATACCCGCCAGGATGCCCAGCCCCGCCGCATACGGGACGCCCACCAGCCACAGGCTCAGCGCCACGACCAGACCGATACTCACCGATAGCACCAACTGGCCGCGGAAGAAGCCCGCCCACACGGCGTTGATCTGCCCCGCCAGCAGGTCGGCGTCGCGCTCATAGGCCTGCGGCACCAGGCTGCGCAGATAGGCCATGATGCGCGGCGTGTCGGCCACGATATAGAGCGACAGCACCAGCACAAAGATGCCCTCAATCAGCAGCGACGCCACACTGGCCGTGGCGCGACCGAGATAGCCCAGGCTCAGGCTACCGAGGGAGCCAGCCACCTCGCCGAGGCGATCCAGGTTGTCGCGTAGGGCGGCGGCGATGGGTAGCGGCACGCCCATATCCTCCAGGTGCGTCAGTCGGTCCGACCACGCGGCAATGACCTCCTGGATCCGCGATGGTTCTGGGATCAGGTTGAGCGTGGCATTGACCAGGTTGGGCACGAGGAACAGGGGCAGGATGAACACGGCCAGCAGAGCCAGGTAGACCAGGCTGGCGGCGACGAAGCGCGGCAGGCGCAGGCGACGCTGCACGAAACTCGCCACGGGACTGAGGAGAAAGGCAAGGATAAGGGCCAAAACAATGGGGAACAGAGTATCGCGGATAAAATAGAGGAAGACAGCGCCAAGCACGGCGATAGCCGTGATGGCCCAGCGCTTGGCGGCTTCACTCCACGGAGGACTCACGCAGATCTCCTATACGGCACAGGTTCGGCGCGGCGACGCCGTGCCTAGATTATAAGCCGTGGCCTGAGTGCGAGCCAACAACGCGGCGGCGGCGGCCCCGACTGGAAGTCGCGGTCTGCTACGGAAAACCTGCCGAGGCAGGTTAGGGAGGTGAGGCTCCTCACAGGCTGGATGCCGCAGCCTGTTTCGAGCAGGCTTGTTGTGGCAGCCACCGAATTCCATTCAGTGGTCAACTAAGCGGCGCGCGCCGCCGCAGCTCATCCAGGTGGCCGTGGTCGTTGACGCACACCACCATGGGACCGTCGTCGCCCAGCTCTACGATCGAGATACCGGTGTTACTGACGTTGAAGCGGGTGATGTAGTCGTCGGGCAGGCCCAGCAGGTGGGCGACAACCGCGCGCACCACCACATCGTGGGTCACGACGGCCACGGTGTGGCGGGGGTGGGCGGCGGCAATCCGTTCGACAGCGGCGATGCTGCGGGCCTTTACGTCCTGGAAGTGCTCGCCGCCGGGCATTTGCACCGTGGCCGGGCGCGTTCGCCACTGCTGGAGCAGGTCGCCGAACTGCCGCTCCACGTCGGCCTCGGTCAGCCCCTCCCACGCCCCGTGGTGAATCTCCACCAGATCGTCGTCGATGTGGATGGGCAGGTGGTGCGACCCAGCCAGAGCCGCCGCTGTCTGCCGCGCCCGTAGCAGGGGACTGCTGTAAATGGCGTCCAGACGCACGTCGCGCAGGCGATTCGCCATCGCCTCGGCCTGCTGCAAGCCGAGGAGGCTCAGCTCGATGTCCCGCTGGCCCTGGATGATGCCCGCCCGGTTCCAGACGCTCTGGCCGTGGCGGATGATGAGCAGGCGGGTGACAGGCGGGGCGTCGGTAGCGAAGCCAAGCACGCTACACCTGCACGCGCCGCACGTCGTACACCAGCCCCGTCTCCGACAGGCGTTCGGCGACCTCAGGGGCCAGCGGATCGTCCAGGCCGAGGATCATGATGGCCCGGCCGCGCGGGTGGTCGCGGCCCACCTGCATGAAGGCGATGTTGACGTTCTCGCGGCCCAGCATCGTGCCCACCGCGCCGATGACGCCCGGCTGGTCGGTGTTGTGGCACACCAGCAGATAGCCCTCCAGCGCGATGTTGACCCAGTAGTCGTCGATGCGCACCAGTTGCGGCTCGCCGCGGGCGACCGTCCCACTGACCAGCATGCGGCCCTGGTCGGTGGTCGCTTCCAGCGTCACCAGGGACGTGAACTGGCGCACTGTACTGCTCTTCTCCTCAACAATCTCCAACCCACGCCGTCGGGCGATGACCCCCGCATTGATGAGGTTGATGCGCTCCTCCGACAGGCCCGACAGCAGGCCGCGGATGGCCGCCGCCTTCAAGGGTGTCGTGTCGTAGTCAGCCAGCTCGCCCGCGTACACCAGGCGCACCCGCTCCAGCCGCCCCGGCGCGACCTGGCGGTAGAAGCGGGCCAGCCGCTCCGTCAGGTCCAGGTACGGGACAAGGAACTCCAGCGTCTCCGGCGACACGAGGGGCGCGTTGACGGCGTGCTCGGCGGGCCGCCCCGACAGCGCCGCCACGATCTGCTCGGCTACATCGCGGGCCACACCCTGTTGCGCCTCGAGGGTTGACGCGCCCAGATGGGGCGTAACGATGACCTTCGGATGGCGGCGCAGCGGGTGATCGGCGGCCAACGGCTCCTTCTCGAACACGTCCAGCGCCGCCCCCGCCAATCGACCGGCGTCCAACGCCGCAATGAGGGCCGACTCGTTGACCAGCGGCCCGCGGGCGACGTTGATGAGTCGCGCCGTAGGCTTCATCAACTGGATGGACTCGGGGCCGATGAGGCCCCGAGTCTGGGCGTTGAGGACAGTGTGTAGCGTCACGAAGTCTGACTGGCGCAGCAGGTCGTCGAGGCTAACAAGCGCCACGCCCAGGCGCTCGGCCACGTCGGCGGCAACGAAGGGATCGTAGGCGACGACGCGCATGGCGAGGCCGTCGGCACGGCGCGCCACCTCCTGGCCGATACGGCCCAGGCCGACGATGCCCAGGATCTTGCCGCGCACCTCGGTGCCTATGAACTTGCTGCGGTCCCAGCCGCCTGCCCGCAGCGCCGCGTCAGCCTGGGGAATGTGGCGGGCCAGGGCGAGCATCATGGCAATGCTGTGCTCGGCGGCGGCAATGGTGTTGGAGGTCGGGGCATTGACCACGACGACGCCCCGACGGGTGGCCGCCTCGACATCGATGTTGTCGATGCCAACGCCCGCTCGGCCTACCACGCGCAGCCGCTCGGCGGCCTCGATGACCCTGGCAGTGACCTGGGTCTCGCTACGCACAACCAGCGCGTCATAGCCGGGGATGAGGACGATGAGTTCGGCCTCACTTAGCTTCAGGCGCACGTCGACGTCGGCATGCTCGCGCAGCAGCGCCACGCCCTCGGCGTCGATGGGGTCGGCCACCAACACGCGGCTGGTGGTGATCGGAAACGTATCGGAAAAGACAATAGGGTCAGTGAGCATAATCACACCTGTCGGAAGTAACGCGCCATGAAGAGACGAAGGACGAAAGACCAAGGACCGAAAGGCCGTGCATGCTGCGGTGCACGTTTCGTCCTTGATCCTTCGTCGTTGGTCGGCTGCGGCTACCGCCCGGCCGCGACTGGCAGCTCGGCGCGGATGGCGGCCAGCGCCAGCGAGATATCCTTGTCGCTAACGTAGCCCAGGTGGCCGATACGGAATACCTTACCCGCCAGGTCGCCCTGCGCGCCCGCCAGGACGACGTTGTGCTGCTTCTTGATCTGGCGGCGCAGGTCGTCGGCGTTCACGCCCTCCGGCGGCAAGACCGATGTCACCGTGTTCGACGCATAGCGCGGGTCGGCGAACAGCTTCAGGCCCATGTCCCGCACGCCCTTGCGGGTCTTGTCGGCGATGCGCTGGTGGCGGGCCAGCACCCGCTCCAGCCCCTCCTCCTGGAGAATGCGCAGCCCCTCCTGGAGGGCGTAGTAGACCGAGATGGCGGGCGTCCACGGCGTCGAGCCTTCGGTCTGCGCCTTCTTGGCCTTCCGCAGGTCGAAGTAGAAGCGCGGCATGCGCGCCGTCTCGCTGGCCTGCCAGGCGGCCGGGCTCATGGCGACGAAAGCCAGCCCCGGCGGGGCCATCCAGCCCTTCTGCGAGCCGCTGACCAGCACATCTACACCCCAGGCGTCCGTCTCTAGCGGGATGCAGCCCGCCGAGCTGATAGCGTCCACCACGAGCAGCTTGCCTTCAGCCTTGACGACCTCGGCCAACTCGCGCAGCGGGTTGGTCACGCCGGTCGACGTCTCATTATGGGTGACCAGCACCGCCTTGACTTCAGGGTGGGCGCGCAGCGCGTCCGCTACCTGATTCACGTTGGCGGCCTGGCCCTGGGGGAAGTCCACGGGCACGATGGTCGCGCCGTAGATGGCGGCGATGGTGCGGAAACGCTCGCCGAAGTAGCCGATGGATACCGACAGCACGGAGTCGCCAGGCGACAGAGCGTTGGCGACGGCGGCTTCCAGCCCGCCCGTGCCCGACGACGTCAGGAGCAGCACATCGTTCTGGGTCAGCAAGAACGACTTGAGGCTGTCCACAATCTCGGCCTGCATGGCGGCGAACTCAGGGCCGCGATGGTTGATCATATCGCGGGCCTGGGCGTTCTGGACGCTCTTGGGCAAGGGGGTGGGGCCAGGAATGCGCAGATTGGGTTCGCTCATGGAAGGGTTCTCCTGATTAGGAACTGCGGGCATCAAAGCGGGGCGACACCTGTGGCGTCGCCCCGTTGCGTCTACCGTAAGTCAGGGATACTGCTACTCGCGCGGCGCTCCACCGCGACTACCACCGGAGGAGCCGCCGCGATAGCCGCCGCCACCGCCGGGCCGCCCGCCACGGTCGCCGCCGGGCCGCCCACCGCCCTCGCCGCCGGGGCGCGGGCCGCTCCGCTGCTGGCGGTTGCGCTGGTCGCGCTCGCGGGCCTCTTCCGCCGTCAGCCCTTCGAGGACCGCCGTCCGCGACAGACGGACCTTGCCCTCAGGGTCTACATCGATGACCATGACCATAATCTCGTCGCCAAGCTTGACCACGTCCTCGACCTTGTTGACGCGGGTCGGGGCCAGCTGCGAGATATGGACCATGCCGTCCTTCTTGGGCAGGATCTCGACGAACGCGCCGAAGTCGGTGATGCGGACGACCTTGCCGGTGTAAATCTTGCCGATCTCCGGGTCTTCCACCTGGGCGCGGATGCGCTCGATGGCCTTGCGCGCCGACTCGCCGTCGGCCGAGGCGACGAAGACCGTGCCGTCATCTTCAACGTCGATCTGCGCGCCGGTATCCTCGATGATGCTGCGGATGTTCTTGCCCGACGGGCCGATGAGCGCGCCGATCTTCTCAGGGTTAATGTGCAGCGTCGTGATGCGCGGCGCGAAGGGCGACAGGTCCTCGCGCGGCTCGCTGATGGTCTCGCGCATCTTGCCCAGGATGTGCAGGCGGCCTTCCAGCGCCTGGGCCAGGCCCTGCTCCAAAATCTCGTAGGTCAGGCCCTTGATCTTGATGTCGAGCTGGAGAGCCGTGATGCCCTTGTCCGACCCGGCGACCTTGAAGTCCATGTCGCCGAGGTGGTCCTCCATGCCCATGATGTCGGTGAGAATCTGGTAGCGACCCGTCTCGGGGTCCATCACCAGGCCCATCGCCACCCCCGCCACCATCGCCTTGATGGGCACGCCCGCATCGAGCAGGCCCAGGGTGCTGCCGCACACGCTCGCCATCGAGGTCGAGCCGTTGGAGGACAATACCTCGGACACGACGCGGATGGTGTACGGGAAGTCGGCCTCCGGCGGGATGACCGCGCGCAGCGCACCCTCGGCCAGCGCGCCGTGGCCGATCTCGCGGCGCTTGGGGCCGCGCATGGGCCACGTCTCGCCCGTGCTGAAGGGCGGGAAGTTGTAGTGGTGCATGTAGCGCTTGGTCTCATCCGCGCCGAGGCCGTCGAGGGTCTGCTCCTCGCGCGGCGTGCCCAGCGTCACCAGCGACAGGACCTGGGTCTCGCCGCGCGTGAACAGGCCGGAGCCGTGGGCGCGGGGACTGAGACCCACCTCAGACCAGATGGGGCGCACGTCCTTGGGGCCACGCCCGTCGGGGCGGACACCGGCCAGGATACGCTCGCGAACCTGGCGCTTGAGAGCCTCGTCGAAGACGGCCAGGGTCTCCTTGCGCTCGCCCGAGTCGTCCAGGTCGACCACCAGCTCATCGCGGATGAGATCGATGGCCTCGTTGCGCTCTTCCTTCGTCTCCGTGTCGGCGAAGACCTGGGCCAGACGGGTATCGAGGCGCTCAGCGACACGCTGCCGCGTCGCGGCGCTAACCTCGAAAACCCTGTACTCCCGCTTCGGCTTACCGAGGTCGGCGACCATGCGCTTCTGAATCTGAATCACCGGCTGCATCGCCTGGTGGCCCGCCTTGATGGCCGCCAGCATCATGGCCTCGTCCATCTCGCCCGCGTTGGCCTCGATCATCAGGATGGCGTCTTCCGTGCCCGCCAGGCGCAGGTCCAGACTACTCTGCTCCTGCTGCTCGGTGGTGGGGTTAAAGACCCACTCGTCGCCGATGCGGCCGACGCGGATGCCGGCGACGGGGCCGAGGAAGGGGATGTCGGAGATCATCAGCGCTGTGCTGGCGCCGATGATGGCCGGGATGTCCAGGGGGTTCTCGCGGTCGGCCGACAGGGACGTGATGATGATCTGGACGTCGTTCCGGTAGCCCTTGGGGAACAGGGGGCGTAGCGGGCGGTCGACCAGGCGGCTGGTGAGAATCGCGCCCTCGGTGGGGCGACCCTCGCGGCGGAAGAAGCTGCCGGGGATCTTGCCCGCCGCGTACAGTCGCTCCTCGTAGTCGACAGTCAGGGGGAAGAAGTCAATGCCCTCGCGCGGCTCGCGCGAGCCGGTGGCCGTGACGAGGACCAGGGTGTCGCCGACATGAACGGTGACGGCCCCGCCTGCCTGCCCGGCCAGCTTGCCGCTGCTGATGTGAATGGTCTTGTCGCCAACTTGGGTCGAGTAGGTCGATTGACCATGCTCGCCTTCGGTCACGCTGATGTCATACAGTTGTGTTGTCTCGGTCATACCACTAGCTATCCTTTCCTCCGCTACGGCGGCTTCGCCGCCGACCAGGGGGTGAGGGCCTCACCCCGTCAGGCGTGGGAGGTCAGGAGCTGGAGACTGGGTCGAACCCGCGGTACGGCCCACTCTCCAATTCCTGGGCTTCCACACCCGGTTGTTAAAACGCAAAACGAGCAGGCCGGCGGCAACGCGCGGCTCTACTCGTCTATGCTACATCATGAGAGCGACATGCCTACTTGCGGAGGCCCAGGCGCTGCACCACCTCACGATAGCGCGCATTGTCCTTCTTGCTGAGATAGGCAAGGTGGCGGCGACGCTGGCCGACGAGCTTGAGCAGACCGCGACGCGAGGCGTGATCGTGCTTGTGGGTCTTGAGGTGCTCGACAAGCTGGTTGATGCGGGTGGTCAACAGCGCGACCTGGACTTCGGGCGAGCCGGTGTCGTTATCGTGAATATGGTATTCCTGGATGATCACATCCTTTTCGGTCTTACTAAGCGACACCCATGCCTCCTTCACAGAAACGAATAGGGGAGTCAGGCGCGTTGTCACCTGATTTCACTGGCTCGTTATTATAGCACGTCTGGACGGTTGGTGCAAACTTGGCCGTCTACTGACGCTCACCCTCGGCGATGATGATATAGATGGAGCCTGGCGGCAGGTCGAAGTCGATGTCCTGCGTCGCGCGCGCCCAGCGGCGCTCCCGAATGTCGATCGCCAGCCGCTCGATGTTGGTGGCGCGCGGGTCGCCCGCCAGGCTATACAACGTGACCCAGGCAGGGCGCATCGGCAAATGAAGCGTCACAGGCGTAACCCGGTACAGGTCTCGCG
>WBZS01002138.1_pt1 | contig 12974 bp, 10 predicted proteins | sample 5204201 | NCBI WGS metagenome assembly WBZS01 (sample SAMN12344357, study PRJNA552823) | activated sludge metagenome | biome: Activated sludge suspended growth; feature: Nitrification reactor; material: Wastewater; isolation source: activated sludge from nitrification reactor of wastewater...
AGCTCGCTCCACTTGCGGTCAGTGCCGCTGTCCCGCACCCGTTTGGCGACGTCGATCAGCGCGGCCAGCTCCACGAGCTCGGCGTCCAACTCGTCGACGGTCTGGGCTGCGGTCGCGGCGTCGAGCAATTCCTCCTCAAGTTGCTCCAGCTCGGCCGCATTGAAGTCGTCGGCATCCAAACCTTCGAGATCGACGAACGGCTCAGCCTCGACGTAGCTGCCGTTGAGCACCTCGTGCCGCTTCCGCTCCAGCCGCTTCGACCGCCGGACCAGGCTGGCGTAGATCGCTTCGGGGCTCGATGCCAGGCGGCGCTGCAGCACGGTCAGCGCGAAGCCGACGGTGTTCCGGCGCTTGCCACCGACGCGGTCGGCCCGGTTCATCCCGTCGCGGACGTAGTCGGTGACCTGCTCGTAGAGCGCGTTCTCGGACGCCGTCAGCTCGTACGGCACCGTCTCCGCGATCCGCTCGGGGAACAGCCGCCGCCCCTCGAAGGTGAGCAGATCCTCCTTCACCATGCGACGCATCACGTCGCTGGTGTCGACGGCCTTCCTGCTCTTCCCCTCGAACCGGTCCCGATCCAGCAGGGTGAGGAACAGCTGGAAGTCCTCCTCCTTGCCGGAATGCGGCGTCGCGGTCATCAGCAGCAGATGCCGGGTGATCGATCCCAGCAGTTCACCCAGCAGGAACCTCTTGGTCTTGTTCAGCTTCGCACCGAAGTAGTGCGCCCCCATCCGGTGCGCCTCGTCCACGACGACGAGGTCCCACTCGGAATCGGCGAGCAGCGCCCGCAACTCCTCGTTGCGGGAGAGCTGGTCCATCCGGGCGATCAGCAGCGGATGCGTCTCGAACACGTTGACGTTCACGCCTGCGTCGACCATCTGGTTGGTGAGCAGGTCGAAGTTCAGGGCGAACTTGAAGAACAACTCGTCCTGCCACTGCTCCACCAGGCCGCCCGGGGCGACGATCAGGCATCGTCTCACGTCGTCGCGCAGCATCAACTCCTTCAGGTACAGCCCGGCCATGATCGTCTTCCCGGCACCCGGGTCGTCGGCGAGCAGGAACCGCAGCGGCGTCCGGGGCAAGAGATCGCCGTAGACCGCCCGGATCTGGTGCGGCAGCGGCCGGACGTCGCTGGTCGCGACCGCGAGCATCGGGTCGAACAGCCCGGCCAGCGTGATCCGCTGCGCCTCAGCGGCAAGCTTGAAGTCGTTCGCCGCCGCGTCGAACGCACGCCCGCTGCGCACCGCGGCCCGGAGGCTGCCCTCGTCGGAACGAAAGACGACCTGCTGGCCCAGCCTGCCCGCGGCGTCCTTATAGGTGATCTCGACGGCATCGGCACCATGCGACTGGGTGGCGAGAATGGTCAGGCTCTGGCCCGGAACGAGGCCGTCGATCCGAACCCCCGGCTCCAACATCTCCAGCAACACGCCAGCTCTCCTCACCACGCTCCTGCCCATCATGTTGGGCCAGCCTCCCCCATGATGTCATTGCGCTCCGACACTCGTTTCGGGCAAAACCGCTAGCCTCAGGGGCGTGAACCCCCGGTCCGACAGCACGCCCGCGGCCGGGAAGGGCGGCCGGTCGCCGGCTTCGCCGCTTTCCGAGCCGACGGACGCCGAGCTGCTCGCGGCCCATGTCGCCGGCGACGACCGGGCCTTCAACACGCTCATGGAGCGCCACGCCGACCGGCTGTGGAGCATCGCGATCCGGGTGATGAACCGGCGCGAGGACGCCGCCGACGCCCTGCAGGACGCCATGATCTCGGCGTTCCGCCGCGCCGCCGACTTCCGCGGGGACGCCGCCGTCACCACCTGGCTGCACCGGATCGTGCTCAACGCCTGCTTCGACCGGCTCCGCCGCCTCGCCGCCCGGCCCGCCGACCCGCTGCCGGACGACCTCGACCGCTCCCTGCAGTTCGCCTCCACCCGCGACGATCCCGAGGCGGCCGCCGTCCGGTCCTGCGTCGCCGACGAGGTCACCGAGGCCCTCGGCCGGATCGGACCGGATCAACGCGCGGCCCTCGTCCTGGTCGATCTGGAGGGATACTCGATGGACCAGGCCGCACGCATCCTCGGCTGCGCGCCCGGCACCGTGAAGAGCCGCTGCTCGCGCGGACGGGCCAAACTCGCCGTCCTGCTGCAACACCTCAAGGAGGTGGACTGAGATGGGAACCGAAGACGCCTCCGCCGCGTCCAACCCAGGGTCACCGGCAGAGGGAGCGAGCATGATCGCCGAAGAGTCGGTCAGCCGTTACCTGCAGGCCGCGCCGACCGTGGCCTGCCCCGACGACGTGCTGACCCGGCTGCGCGCCACCGTCGCCGGTGAGGTCGAGTTCCGGCGCGCCAGCCGGGTCGAGCCCGATTCGGACGTCGCCGATCTGAAGACCCATTCGCCGCTGTGGTCGAACGACACCGTGGACGACCGCTGAGCCTTCGGACCGGGATCCTGGATCAGAAGATCCGGTTCACGATGGACGCCGGCGCCGCCAGCAGTCCCTCGATCTCGTCGTCCAGCCGCACCAGGGTCAGCGACGCACCCGCCATCTCGAGGCTGGTGCAGTACTCGCCCACATAGCTCCGTGCCACCGTGATGCCCTGGTCGGCGAGCCGCTGGGCGGCGATGCCGAACAGCAGATACAGCTCGCTGATCGGCGTCCCGCCCAGGCCGTTGATCATCAGCGCGACCCGGTCACCCGAGAAGTACGGCAGATCCGGCACCACCGCGCCCAGCAGCTCGTCGACGATCTCGTCGGCGCTGACCAGCTTGGCGCGGCGTCGTCCGGGCTCGCCGTGGATGCCGACCCCGACCTCCATCTCGTCCGCGGCCAGCTCGAACAGCGGCGACCCCTTCGCCGGCGGGGTGCAGGCGGTCAGCGCGATGCCCATGGTGCGGGTGACGCTGTTCACCTTCTCGCCGACCCGGATCACGTCGTCGAGGTCGGCGCCCTCCTCGGCCTTGGCCCCGACGGCCTTGATCACGAAGAAGTTGCCGGCCACGCCGCGGCGCCCGACCGTCCAGGTGGAGTCCTGCACGGCGACGTCGTCGTCGATGAACAGGGTGGCGCACTTGATGTCCTCGGCCTCGGCCAGCTCCTGCGCCATCTCGAAGGCCATCCTGTCGCCGGTGTAGTTGTTCACCAGCAGCAGCACGCCCTTGTCGGACGCCAGCCGCTTGGCGGTCTCGAAGACGTAGTCGGCGGGTGGTGCGGCGAACACGTCGCCCGGGCAGGCGGCGTCCAGCATGCCGGGGCCGACCGCCATCACGTGGGCCGGCTCGTGACCCGATCCCGACCCCTGGACGATGCTCACCTTGTCGTTGCTCGGGGCATCCGAACGCATGATCAGGTTGTATTCGGGCACGTAGGTGATGGTGTCCGGGTTGGCCAGGGCGATGCCCTTGAGCATCTCGGGGACGAATTGCTTGGGATCGTTGACGAATTTCTTCATGGTTCCTCCTCCATGGATTTCATTGGGTCGGCCACTCATTGCTCGGGCCACTGGGTGGCCAGGCGTTCGAGGATGACGGCGATCGCCATGGCGCCGGCGTCCACCGAGCCGATGCTGCGCTCGCCGGTGTAGCTGGCCCGGCCGCGGCGGGCCTGCAGCTGCGCGGTGTCATCGGCGGCCTTGCGTGCGGTGGCCGCCATCATCGCCACCACCTCGGCGGCGGGTACCCCCGCGGCCACCTGCTGTTCGAGCACGTCGATCGCCGGCACCAGGGCGTCCAGGAGCGTCTTGTCGCCCAGTTCGGCCTTGCCACGCGCCTGAATTCCGGTGACGGCGGCCCGCAGGCCGGCGATCACGTCGGCCGGTTCGAAGCTCGGCCTGCCCTTCAGCGCGGCGCCCATCCGCAGCACCGCGGTGCCCCAGATCGGTCCGGACGTGCCACCGATCCTGGACGACAGCGTCATCGCGACCTTGGTCAGGAAGACCCCCGGATCGGTGCGGTCGAAGTCGTCCCAATTGGCGTCGACGATCTCGAAGCCGCGGGCCAGCGAATAGCCGAAGTCCCCGTCGCCGACCACGGCGTCCAGTTCGCCGAAGTACTGCTCGTTGGCCAGCACGGTGTCGGTCAGGGAACGGACGACGAATTCGACGTCTGCCAGCGATCCCGGCATGCGTGTCTCCTCTCGATAGTGGGGGTGTCGATTCGGTGCGGGTGCGGAACCATCCGCCGTGAAAAGGGCGAGCCCGGCACCGGTGGTCGAACACCGGTGCCGGGCTCGCATCGCGTTACGCGTGGGCCGGGTCAGCGGCGGGCGTCACTCCTTGACGTCGTCGTCGACCCAGTCGAAGGTCCGCGTGACGGCCTTCTTCCACTGCCGGTACAGCCGATCACGCTCGGCCTCGTCCATCTTCGGCTCCCAGCGCTTGTCCTCGGCCCAGTTGTCGATGACGTCCTGCTCGCCATCCCAGTAGCCCACCGCGATGCCGGCCGCATAGGCGGCGCCGAGCGCGGTCGTCTCGGCCACCACCGGGCGAACCACCGGCACGCCCACCTGGTCGGCCTGGAACTGCATCAGGACCTCGTTGGCGGTCATGCCGCCATCAACCTTCAGTTCGGCCAGTTTGACGCCGGAATCGGCCTCCATCGCGTCCAGCACCTCGCGGGTCTGGTAGGCGGTCGCCTCCAACGCGGCCCGAGCGATATGGCTCCGGTCGACGTAGCGGGTCATGCCGACGATCGCGCCGCGGGCGTCCGAACGCCAGTACGGAGCGAACAGGCCCGAGAACGCCGGGACGAAGTACACGCCGCCGTTGTCGGCGGCCGCCAGGCTCTCCACCTCGGGGGCGGACTTGATCAGGCCGAGCTGGTCGCGCAGCCACTGGATCAGCGAGCCGGCCAACGCGATCGAACCCTCCAGGGCGTAGACCGCCTTGTTGTCGCCGATCTTGTAGCAGACGGTGGTGAGCAGGCCGTTCTTCGACGGAACGATCTCCTCGCCGGTGTTCATCAACATGAAGCAGCCGGTGCCGTAGGTGTTCTTGGCCATGCCGACCTCGAAGGCCGCCTGGCCGAAGGTCGCCGCCTGCTGGTCGCCCAGGTCGCCGGCGATCGGCACGTCGGAGAGCAGACCGGCCGGACGGCCGCGTCCGTACACCTCCGAGGAGGACTTGATCTCGGGCAGCATCGACATCGGAATGGTCATGTCGGCGGCGATCTCGGCGTCCCAGGACAGGGTCTTGAGATCCATCAGCATGGTCCGCGAGGCGTTCGTCACATCGGTGACATGGACGCCGCCGTCGACACCGCCGGTCAGGTTCCAGATCACCCAGGTGTCCATGGTGCCCATGATCAGATCGCCGGCCTCGGCGCGCGCGCGGGCACCCTCGACGTTGTCCAGGATCCACTTCACCTTGGGGCCACAGAAGTAGGTGGCCAGCGGCAGACCCACACGGGCCTTGTACTTGTCCTGGTCGCCGCCGCCGAGCTCCTCGATGATCTTGGCGGTGCGGGTGTCCTGCCAGACGATGGCGTTGTAGACCGGCTCGCCGGTGTTCTTGTCCCAGACCAGCGTCGTCTCGCGCTGGTTGGTCACGCCCACGGCGGCCAGGCTGTCCTTGTTCACCTGCGCATCAGCGAGGGCGACACCGACCACCTCGCGGATGTTCTCCCAGATCTCGATCGCGTTGTGCTCGACCCAGCCCGCCCGGGGCAGGATCTGCTCGTGCTCCTTCTGCCCGGAGGCGACGATCCGGCCCTCATGGTTGAAGACGATCGCGCGAGAACTCGTGGTCCCCTGATCGATCGCCATGACGTACTTCTCAGCCATTGTGTTCCTTTCCACATCTTTGTAGAGGCTTGGTTACATCGTGCCTGGTGCCGGACGGCTAGACCAGAGATTGGGTCCGCAACCGTCCGGCACCCGGAATGGGCGGGGCGCCACCGTCAGGACGGCAGCAGGACCCCGGACGCCAGACCGGCCACCACACCACCGATGATGGGGCCGACGACCGGGATCCAGGAGTACGCCCAGTCGGACGAACCCTTGTTGGGAATCGGCAGGATCGCGTGCGCGATCCGGGGGCCGAGGTCACGGGCCGGGTTGATCGCGTACCCGGTCGGGCCGCCGAGCGAGGCGCCGATGCCGACGATCAGCAGGGCAACGCCCAGAGCCCCCAGCCAGCCCAGTCCAGCCGGCGTGTGCGTCTCGGAGTCGCCCCAATGCCCGGCGGCGAGCACCACGAACACCAGCACGAAGGTGCCAATGGCCTCGGTGACCAGGTTCCACACGGGGTTCCGGATCTCGGGGCCGGTCGAGAAGACGCCCAGCTTGAACCCGGGCGGGGCGTCCTCGTCGAACTGCTTCTTGTAGGCCAGCCAGGCCAGCACCGCGCCCAGGAAGGCGCCGATCAGCTCGGCACTGAGGTAGGTGGCGATCGAGGCGGCGTTGACCGGGATGCCCGGCACGAACTCCTTGACGCCCGACGCCGCCAGGCCCAGCGTGACGGCCGGGTTCAGGTGCCCGCCCGACTTGTACGAAACCAGGACGCCCGCGAAGACCGCGAGACCCCAGCCCCAGTTGACCATCAGGAATCCGGTTCCGTTGCCCTTGTTCTTCGGCAGGATGTTGTTGGCAACCACACCGGCGCCGAGCAGCAGCAGCATCGCTGTGCCTACGACTTCGGATAGGAAGATGGTTGCAAGAGTCACTGTTTTCAGCTCCCTTCAGGCACCACACTCGGTGCCACGATCGGGGGCCGGGATCCCCGGCCACCGTGTCCAAACTGCGCCGGCCCTGATGGGGGTCGACGGGGAGGTCGAGGGGGTGTCGGGAAGAAGGGTCGCTGCCATGCGACCCGCCCCCGGGCGGCCGTCCGCTTCCGGCCGTCCTCTTCAGTCTTGCCAGGGCTGAACACATGCGCTAGGTCTTTGCACGAACGTGCAAACGGATGGGGGACGGATGAACGACCGCTACGACGACATGTACCAAGCAGCCTCCCGCTACTACGTCCAGGGCGAAACGATGGAATCCATCGCCCGCCAACTGGGTCTCTCGCGGTCGACGATCAGCCGGCTGCTCAAGGACGCCCGCGCAACGGGACTGGTGCGGATCAGCCTCGCCGATCACAATGGCTCGCGCTCTCCGCTGGCCACCACGCTGCATCGCATCTTCGGCGTCCGGGTGCATCTGGTGTCGATCCGCGAGAGCGTCTCCGACCAGCGCCGCTTCGACCAGGTCGCCCGGCTCGCGGGACGGCTGCTGTCCGAAGCGGTCGACGACAACCACGTGATCGGCGTGGCCTGGGGCGTGACGACCTCGAGCCTCGTCAGATACCTGCAACCAAAACCACTCGCCGGCGCCACGGTGGTGCAGATGAACGGCGGCACCAATCAGTGGTCGTCCGGCATCCCCTACGTGGGCGAGATCCTGACCAGCGTCGGGGACGCCTTCGGCTCGCGGGTCGTCTACTTTCCGGTGCCGGCATTCTTCGACTACGCCGAGACCAAGCGGGCGATGTGGCGCGAGCGATCGGTGCAGAACGTCGTCGCGCTGCAGCACCGGATGAACGTCGCCGTGTTCGGGGTGGGCTGCATCAACGCCCAGGTGCCCTCGCACGTCTACTCGTCCGGCTACCTGGACGACGACGAGATCCGCCGGCTGGTCGCCGACGGCGTGGTCGGCGACGTCTCCACCGTGCTGCTGCGCGAGGACGGCTCGTGGACCGACATCGACTTCAACGCCCGGGCCTCCGGGCTCACCCCGGCCGAGCTGGCCGGCGTACCCCGCCGGTTCTGCGTTGTGGCCGACCCCTCCCGGGCCTCCGCGGTGGTGGGTGCGCTGCGCGCCGGCACCACCACCGATCTGGTGATCGACGAGAGCACCGCCCGCGCCGTGCTGGCCAGGCTCAAGCGCCGATGGACTGGCCTGCCCTGATCGGTCCCGGCTCGCTGCTGGAGTCGGACGACCGGCCGTCGGCGTGGGCGCCGCCCCGCGCGCCGCATCGCCTCGAGGCGGTGATCGGCAGCCGCAACCCCGACGGCACGCTCACCATCCACCACTACTTCCGCGGCCAGCGGCGTCCGGACAACCCGTGGCTGCGGGGGGACGCGATCAGCACCGCCGCCCTCGGGGCGGCGAGCCTGGTCCAGCGCGGCCGGCCGGGCACCGACGCGCACGAACTGGTGGTCACGGTCCCCGAAGCGGACGGCCCGATCGGCTACGCCTGGCCGGTGAACGCCGCCCGGCCGTCGCGGTGGCGCCGGCTCGGCCGCGTCGACCCGCAACCCGTCGGTGATCGTCCCGCTTGGGACGGGCCGGACGATCACCGCGAATGGGGCGACGGCACGCTGGTCGCGGTCGCCACCGCGCGCACCCGTCTGGCCGGCGGCTGGGTGCAGGCGCTGGTGCAGGTGGACGGCTCGCTCTACCACCTGCACCGGCAGATCCGCGCCGGCGGCGTCCGCTGGCTGCGGCACGCCTGCCTGCGGCTCGCCGATCACGACCCGGTGGCCGACTCCCGGCAGCCCTCCACCAAGGTCGCCCAGGTCAGCGGCGAGCGGGACAGCCAGCCCGGCGGCCTGCTGCGCACCTTGTCGAGCTCGGAATCCCGCTCCGGCGTGCGCGGCACCGACCTCGGCGTCCGCGTCGACCACGCCGGGCGCACCCTCCTGCTGTTCGGCGACACCCACTGGTCCGGACGCCCCTGGCTCGGCACCCGGGACGCCGTCGCCGAGGTGGCCGACCCGGACGCCGAACTGCCCGAGGTGCGCTTCCACGGGGCTCCGTTGAGGCTGCGCGGCGGTCCCCTGCTGCCGCCCCGGGCCCGGACGACGATGCGCGAGTACGACGTCCCCCTGGACGGCTTCAGCCTGGGCGGCGAGCTGTACGTCTTCCACACCTCCAACCACTTCCGCGACTGCCAGGTGATGGGCCGCAGCGTGCTGGCCCGGGCCGACCCCCGCGGGCTCCGGATCGACCCCGCGGCCCGGCGGCGACCGGTCGGGCTGCGCTACCTTGCCGGCTTCTCCGACCACCGTTTCGTCAACGTGTCCGTGCAGCGCCACGGCGACGAGCTGCTGCTCTGGGGCAGCGGCGCCTACCGGGCCGACGAGATCCGGCTGGCCCGGGTCGACCTGGCCGCGCCCGGGGTGGCGGACGGCCTCCGCCGCGGCACCGCGGGGCCGTTCCTGGCGGCCGTCCGGTACTGGGCCGGGTCGACGCCGGCCGGGCCGGTCTGGTCGACAACCGAAGCGGACGCCCGGCCGCTCGCCTCGCCGGGCGCGCACGGCGAGCTCTCGGTGCGCTGGGTGCCCGCACTGGGCCGCTACCTGATGCTGACCATGTCCGGCCCGGACGACCCCGCCAGCGCCGCCGTGCTGCTGCGCACGGCACCCGACCCGTGGGGGCCGTGGTCACCGCGGCTCCGGCTGCTGGACTGGATCGCCGACGGGATGAGCCCCGGCGACGACGCCCGGCGGTTCATCCGCGCCTCCCATTCGGACGCCGTGGGCGACGCGATCTTCGCCGGGCAGGCCGAGGCCACCGGTGCCGCCTACGCGCCGTACCTGTTCGACGTGCGGCCGGACCGCGACGGCCTGACGCTGCGCTACACGCTGTCCACCTGGAACCCCTACCAGGTGGTCCTGATGCGGCATCGGCTGGCCCTGGACGAGCTCGCGGCGTCCTCACATCGGATGTGAAAAAGACAAGAAAAGAGTGTTGTTAATGGACCCTCAGATGGCCAGCCCGCTCGGGTAGCATGCACGTTTGATCGGGCTTGACAAGCGCACCAACACAACATGGCGGTAGTGACAGCCTGGAAGCCTGACCGGCAAGTTCTATCGGCTGGACGTCGTCGGCGACGCTCCGCCTGTTCGATCGGAGGACGCACGTGAGAACTCTCTCCGCAGACGTCGTCGTGGTGGGCGGAGGGTCCACCGGCGCCGGCGTCGTCCGGGACGTGGCCATGCGCGGCTACTCGGCGATCCTGGTCGACCGAGCGGATCTCGGCCAGGGCACCACCGGCCGCTACCACGGCCTGCTGCACTCCGGCGGCCGCTACGTGGTGAGCGATCCGCACTCGGCCACCGAATGCGCCGAAGAGAACGCCATCATCACCCGGATCCAGTCCCACGCGGTCGAGCGCACCGGTGGCTACTTCGTGGCCACCCACGTCGACGATCCCGTCTGGGGCGACGACTGGGCCAAGGGCGCCACCGACACCAAGGTGCCGTTCGAGGAGGTGCCGGTGGCCGAGGTGCTCCGCGCCGAACCGCGGGTCAACCCGAAGATCTCCCGCGCCTTCAAGGTCGAGGACGGCTCGGTCGACGGCTGGCAGCTGGTCTGGAGCGCCGCCAACTCGGCCAAGCAGTACGGCGCGCAGATCCTCACCTACCACCGGGTGACCAAGATCAACCGCGAGGGCGACCGGGTCTCGCAGGTGGTCTGCACCGACGAGAAGACCGGCGAAGAGGTGCGGATCGACACCAACTTCGTGCTCAACTGCGCCGCCGCCTGGGGCGGCCAGATCGCCCACATGGCCGGCTGCCCCGACGTCCAGGTGGTGCCGGGCGCCGGCATCATGATCGCGATGAACCACCGGTTGACGAACTCGGTGGTGAACCGGCTCACCTACCCGGCCGACGGCGACATCCTGGTGCCGGTGCACACCGTGTGCATCATCGGCACCACCGACCAGAAGGCCGACGACCCCGACAAGCTGCAGATCGCCTGGGACGAGGTGCAGCAGATGATGGACTGCGGCGAGCTGCTGGTGCCCGGGTTCCGCAAGGCCCGCGCCATCCACGCCTGGGCGGGCGCGCGTCCGCTGGTGAAGGATTCGCGGGTCGGCTCGGGCGACACCCGGCACATGAGCCGCGGCATGTCGATCATCGACCACTCCGACCGCGACGGCCTGAAGGGCCTGCTGACCATCGCCGGCGGCAAGCTGACCACCTATCGGCTGATGGCCGAGAACGTGGTGAACGCGATGTGCGCCCAGCTGGGCGAGAGCCGTCCGTGCACCACCGCGAACGAGCAGGTGCCGGGCTCGGAGGACAAGAAGAACTACGTGATCACCCACCGGCTCGAGGAGCGCGAGCACGACCGCACCTCCGACCAGATCCTGTGCGAGTGCGAGCTGATGAGCAAGGGCATGTTCACCCGCGCCCTGGCCGACCAGCCCAAGGGCAGCTTCGATGACCTGCGCCGGCAGCTGCGGCTCGGCATGGGGCCTTGTCAGGGCGGCTTCTGCTCGATGCGGGCAACCGGCGTCGCGTTGCAGACCGAGCACATCGACATCGAGCGTGCCACCGGGTTGATGCGGCTGTTCCTGAAGAACCGGTGGATCGGCATCTGGCCCATCCTGTACGGCGACCAGGTCCGGCAGACCGCCCTGGACAACTGGATCTTCCAGGGCACGTTGGACGTCGAGCACCTACCCGGCCCGACGCATGAGGAGGTCGTGTGATGACGCGCGTCGTGGTGATCGGGGCCGGTGTCGCGGGCCTGGTGGCGGCCATCCGGCTGGCCCGGGCCGGCGCTTCGGTCAGCCTGCTGGCGAAGGGCACCGGCGGCCTGCAGCTCTCTCAGGGCACCGCCGACATCCTGGGGTACGCCCCCGACCGGGTCGAGCGGCCGCTGGAGGCGCTCGCCGGGTTCGCCGAGGCCAACCCGGAGCATCCCTACGCCTTCCTGGACGCCGAACTGGTCGGCTCGGCGGCGTCCTACCTGGCCGAACTGGTCGGGCCCGGCCTGCTGGTCGGCGACCCGGCCGTGAACTACCAGCTGCCGACCGCCGCGGGCGCCGTCCGGCCGACCGCGCTGGCATCGCCCAGCATGGTGGCGGGGGCCTGCGTCGAGGGCGCGAAATTCGTCATCGTCGGGCTGGCGCAGCTCAAGGACTTCTACCCCGAGCTGGTCGCCTACAACCTGAATCGCACCGACCTACCCGGCGGCGGACGGCTCACCGCCCGCCCCGCGATGCTCGATTTCCCGGCCCGCGAGGGCGAGGTGGATTCGTCCGGCCTCAGCTACGCGCGGGCCCTGGACGATCCTGCCTACCGGCGCCGCTTCGCCCAGGCACTCCGGCCGCTGGTGGGTGAGGGCGAAAGCGTCGGCCTGCCGGCCGTCCTCGGCCTGGACGACCACGGCGCCTGGGCCGAGATCGCCGAACTGGTGGGCGCCGCCGTCTTCGAGATCCCGCTGCCGCCCCCGTCGGTGCCCGGCATGCGGCTGAACCGGACGCTGACCGCGGTCGCGAAGGCATCCGGCGTCCGGGTGGTGCCGGGCAGCAAGGTGACCGGCTTCCGGTCCTCCGGCGGCTCGGTCAGCTGCGTCCAGCTGGCCACCGCGGGCGGCATCCGCGAGTTCCCGGCCGACGCGTTCCTGCTCGCCACCGGCGGTTTCGAGTCCGGCGCCCTGCACGCCGACTCGTACCACAACCTGCACGAGTCGATCTTCGACCTGCCGCTGCGCCGGCCCGAGGGGACCCTGGTGCACGGCGACTACTGGGGCGATCCGCAGCCGCTGTTCCTGGCCGGCGTCGAAACCGATCCCGACCTGCGCGTCCGGCACCCCGGCGGCGCGGTCGTCTACGACAACCTGTACGCCGCCGGCGGCATCCTCGCCGGCGCCACCCGGTGGCAGGAGAAGTCCGGCGAGGGCATCGCCGTGGCCAGCGCCGTCCGGGCCGCCGATTCGATCCTCGCAGCCGCCGACAGCGCCACCACTCACGGGGCCACAACCGAAGGAGCAGCCTCATGAACGCCTCCGAAGGCTTGGAGTTCGCCCAGACGCAGGTCGCCCGGGCCTCACTCGATCACTGCGTGAAGTGCACGATCTGTGAGACCCACTGTCCGGTCTCCGCGGTGACGCCGAAATTCACCGGTCCCAAGTTCGTCGGCCCCCAGGCCGAGCGGTTCCGGCACGGCGAGTCGGTGGACCACTCGCTCGACTACTGCAGCTCGTGCGGTGCCTGCACGCTGGCCTGCCCGCAGGGCGTGAAGATCGCCGAGCTGAACGGCCAGGC
>WBZS01002139.1_pt1 | contig 12969 bp, 7 predicted proteins | sample 5204201 | NCBI WGS metagenome assembly WBZS01 (sample SAMN12344357, study PRJNA552823) | activated sludge metagenome | biome: Activated sludge suspended growth; feature: Nitrification reactor; material: Wastewater; isolation source: activated sludge from nitrification reactor of wastewater treatment...
CCCTCGCAAAACCAAGATGAATTTGTCCTTCGCCTACCCCTGGGCCCTTTTGCTTGCGATCGCATGGATCGCGCTTCTTTGGTGGGTCCGCACGCGCTCTCGGCCTGCCGTTCTGTTCGCTAGCCTTTCCTTGATTTCCCGAGATAGGGGGCGACGGGCGGCTTGGGCGAAGCACGGCGGATTTACGATTCGCTGCGCCGTGGCCGGGCTCCTCCTGCTTGGTTTGGCGGGACCACGCCTCCCTGATGAAAAGACGCGCCTGCCCAGTGAAGGAATCGCCTTGGCCATCGTCCTCGACATCAGCACCAGCATGGCCGAGGCGGATTTTCCTTGGGGTGAAGAGACGCTCTCTCGGTTGCAGGCGGCGCGAAAGGTCTTGAAGCTTTTCGTGGAGGGAAGCGATTCACCTCGCATCCCAGGCCGACCGGGCGAGCTTCTGATGCTCGTCACCTATGCGACCCGCCCCGAGTTGACCTGTCCGCTCACGCTCGACCACGTGGCCCTTTTGGAATTGCTCGAGCGCCAAAAGCCTCGCATTGCCGCTGGTGAAGGAACTACGAACCCAGGCGATGCCCTTGCGTTAGCCTTGACCTCGCTGAAGGACGCACCCTCGCTACGAAAAGCCATCCTGCTCGTGACGGATGGTGAAAGCAATGTACCCGAGGGAATGAAGCCGTTTCAGGCAGGGCAGTTGGCGGCGAATCTCAAGATCCCGGTGTATACCTTGGATGTCGCTCCCAAGGAAATCGACCCCGCCAAGGCAGGCGATGCAGAAAAGGCCCGCGAAACGCTGCGAAAACTCGCGAAAATGACGAACGGCGTATCGTTCCAGGCCAATGACGAGCACGGACTGATCGAAGCCGCTCGACGTATCGGAGATCTGGAGAAATCGCCGTTCGACAGTTTGGATTACCGCCAATACTTCGAACTGGCACCGTGGTTGGCAGGTATCGCACTTTTCCTATGGGGATTCCTCCTCGCCCTGGAAGCGACCTACTGGCGAGTCCTGCCTTGAGGCGACCAACGACGGTCCGATCCGATCATGCCGCCGTGTCCTAACTGGAGCGTTTGCATGGCGGGACTGAAGGCAGCCAATTTCAAAAGCCCTTGAAACCGCTTCCGTCCGGTCGGCGCGATGAAGCATCAAGTAGTCCTGCAACGTCGCCATACTGAATTTCCCGTCCTCGATCTGACCCGCGAAATCCTCCGCCAATTGGCTTTCGCCGGGAAAAAACCGTTCGAAGAGTTGACGCGCCTGGTCCGACGTCGCGTTACCCAGTTGGATCTTGACGTCGACTCGGCCAGGCCGAAGGAGCGCGTCGTCCAGTTTCTCGCGATGGTTCGTCGTCATCATCGTGATCCGCCCCTCGGTGGAAGCGACACCATCCATCGCGTTCAACAATCCCGAGAACGTCAGGCCATTGCCTCGCCCGTTTTGCTGCTTTCGGCCCGCGAAAGCGCAATCGATATCTTCCAGGAGCATCAAGCTTTTTTCCGGGACGAGCGACATCAATTCCTGCAAACGTTGGTCGTTCATGTTCGGATCGCTCAGCACCAAAACGTAGATATTCATCTTCAGTTCGCCGGCGATCGCTTTGACGATGCTGGTTTTGCCGTTACCAGGAGGCCCGTAAAGCAAATACCCTCGGCGGTAGGGGACGCCGATCTTTTGGTACCAATCTTGGCTGCTGAGGAAACGCACCACATCGTCGAGGATTTCCTGAGCGCCGCCACCATCCAGAATCACGCTGCTTAAAGGCCTTCCATTCAAGCGACATCCCAAGTGCCAGAAATGATGTTTCGCGACGAAGACATTGATTCGGCCATCGTCCGGTAGCGCGAAGTCTCGGCATTCTTCGATCAAGCTGTGTGCGATGCCTCGATCGCGAGAGAAGATGCGTAGCGTGAATCGCTCTTTATCGCGGAGAGAATTGGTGGCATCGCCATGCGTCGAATACGTGAGGGTGGAGCTGGGGCGTTCGAAACGTTCGCGAGACAAGCTCACCAGTCGGCCGCGATACCAAAAAAAGTACACGCCCACCGCGGGCACGAAGACCACCCTCGGTTTCGCGGGAGCGAAAACCAAGCTTCCTTCTTCGTAGCGAGGAGGTTGCCGCTTGGTGACCACGGAAACCGACAGGTTGTCGCGAAGCCGATCGGCCAACCAAACGCGCGTCCATTCAAACGCCTCATCCTCGTCCAGAATCTCCAGGCGAAGTACGAAAATTCGTTCGAAATAGTCGTAAAGGATCCGAGGTAACCGCTTGAGTTGAAAAAAAAGGCCCCCCAGAAGCATCAACACGATTCCGCTCTGGAAAAACGGATTACGGCTCAGATCCGAGAATTCAAACATCGAGTTCATCCCTCGAAGCCTGGTTGACCATCCATGCACATCGAATATTTTTAAGACGTTCTTTGTAAGTACGGAATGGAATACCTTGCTGGCTTCCTGTTGCCAAGACATGCGAACGGCGGCCAAGGTTCACGGCGAGGGGATTCGATTTGCATCCGACGGTGCGGCGCGGTAGCCTCCGTGCTCGTGATGAACGTTCGACATTCTCCCTGGAGGACCCCGCCATGAGACCTTGCTTTACCTTGGCATTCCTGGCATCGACGGCGTTGGCTTTCGCATGTGGGCTGACCACCGGCACCGCCGGCGAGGGCAAAAAATCCGAAACCATTCACCTCTTCAACGGCAAAGACCTCGACGGCTGGGAAGGATACTCCGACCTCTTCTCCGTCAAGGACGGGGTGATCGTGGCCAAGAACTCCGCACCCGTCAAATACAGCACCTACCTGCTCACGAAACGCAAATTCCGGGATTTCCGCCTCGTTTTCAGCGGCAAACTGGTGGAATCCGAAATGCACTCCGGTGTATCGCTATGGGGCAAAATCTATCCCCAAGCCGCCGGGAAGCTCGATCCTGTCAAGGAACGCACCGAATACACCTACCAAGGCCACCTCGTCATGTTTCCCAATTCCTGGGGAATTTGGGACCTGTACCGCCGAAACGGAAAAACGCAGATCAAAGAACACCTGGAAGCTTCGAGAAAGGTCGGCAAAGCCAAAGAATGGAATGATCACGAAATCTTGGCGCTGGGCAACCGCCTCCGTGTCGTCCTCAACGGCAAGCTCGTCGTGGATTACACCGAACCCGATCCTTCCACCATCTCGGAAGGCCCGATCGGCCTGCAGCTCCATTCGAACAAAGTGCCCCAGGAAGTACATTTCAAGGGTTTGGTGCTCACGACGAATCCTGAAGACAAACTCACCACCGTGAAATGATTTCCTCACACCGATTTGGAAGCGCGCGGTCGAATTTCGCATGTCGGCACCGCGCGACTTCCAACGGCCAACCTTCCCTTTTCCCACTGCCTTCGTTCAAGCCGAGGGATTCCGCCCACTCCTCTCGTGGAGGACTCGATGCCCACCGAATCGGAAATCTTGGATTTCGTCACCATCCGCGCTGGCGACGAATTTCGGCTAGAGGATCATGATCCCGCGTGGGCAGGCGACAAGAAAAGGCCCAAAAAGGAACGCAAGGCATTGGCGGAAAAGTTCCTTTCCGAGGATGTCGAAGCCTTGGGAAAGGCGCAGGAGCTTCTTTACGCTTCTGACACCTGGTCTGTCCTGCTCATCTTCCAGGCGATGGACGCAGCTGGCAAAGACAGCACGATCAAACACGTGATGTCTGGAATCAATCCCCAGGGATGCCAGGTCTTCTCCTTCAAACATCCGTCCAGCGAAGATCTCGATCACAACTTTTTGTGGCGCTACAGCAAATGCCTACCCGAGCGAGGACGTATCGGCATCTTCAATCGTTCGTATTACGAAGAAGTCTTGGTGGTGCGGGTGCACGCGGAGATCTTGGCAGCCCAGCGCATCCCCGACCTCGAACCCTCGCACTCCGTTTGGAGCGACCGTTTCGAAGATATCAACCACTACGAAAAACACCTCGCCCGCAATGGCACACGCATCCTGAAGTTCTTCTTGAACCTTTCGAAAGAGGAACAACGAACTCGCTTTTTGGAACGCCTCGAAAAGCCCGAAAAGTATTGGAAATTCTCGACGGGCGATCTGGTCGAACGTGGCTTTTGGAAAGATTACATGAAGGCCTACGAAGAGATGATCGCCGCGACGAGTACGGAATGGGCTCCCTGGCATGTCATTCCCGCCGACCATAAATGGGTCACGCGGGCCATGGTCGCGAAAATCGTCACGCAAAGCATTCGAGGCTTATCGTTGGAATATCCGAAAATCACCGCAGAACAAAAACTCGCCCTGGAAGAATGCCGGGCCAAGCTTCTTCACGCCGACAAGAAATAGAAACGTCTGACACCAACGGACCTGGATCCGCGGCACGAAGCACCCAAAGGGCCATCTTGACAACCCGTCCTGATTCCGTGGGTCAGGAACCTTGTGCAGGATTTATTGGGACTACAAACCACGGGAGTTTTTTGGGAGAAATTGCCATGGTGCGCGGCATATGGTTCCTGGCAATCGCGGGCTTGACCCTGACATGGTTGGGGGCGCCGGCGGAAGCAGGAAAGAAAAAAATGATCCCGTCGAAGTACGATGGGGCGATCACCGATGTCAAACTCGACACGGCAAACAAAAAAGTGATTTCTCTAACTTTGGATGCGGTCGAGATGGACAAGAAGAAAAAAGGTTCAACAATTTCGACGAAAACTTTTCAGATCAACGAAAAGACACATATCGCGTTTTACAAGCTTGATGAACCCGAAGACAAAAAAATAAAAGTAGGAAATTTCGCCACGGTTTTTATCGATACGACCACACCCAGCATCGCCACATGGATCACCGTCCGCCCCAAAGGCGTCCCAGCGCCCAACAAGTAACTACACGTAGCCGCCCAGCGAAGGTGACCTCCGCTGGGCGTTTTTTCCAAACGTACCTGGAAGTGCCTGATCCAACAAACCACCACTCTGTCTTCGATGCCATTCTTCGGGTGCGAAGGCACGCTGATTCCGCGTACCTCGCCCAAGCCTCGCTATCGCCCCTGGTAACTCGGACCGAGCAGGTCGATCTCGACCGTAAAGTTCTGGCTCGACGCCAATCCATCGTTGTAACGGATGACGAAATCGTCCGGTCCTTGATACGTCGTGGTCGGCCGAGTGTATACGAAAGACCCATCCGCGTTCAGCGTCAACGTGCCTCGTGTCGGCTTCGAAACCAGGATCACCTTGATTGGGTCTCCGTCCGCGTCCGTCTTGCCTCGTATCAAACCGAAACCAGGCGTCACGGTGAGGGACCGTTGCGATTGGATCATCGTTAAACGGAACGGCGTCGGAATCGACGAAAGTGGCCGAAGCGACACATCCGACAGTACGTTAATCCGAACCACTTCCGACACGATCGCGCCATTGTTGTTCGTCGTGATCGTCAACGAAGTGCGTCCCGTGAATCCCGGGTCCGGCGTGAAGACCAACGCTCGCAACGCGTTCGTCACGGCATTGCCCGCGCCACGGAATGTCACCACGCTGAATCCATTTCCTGAGACGTTCGTTAAACCCGTCACCGGAACCGAGATGTTCCCGTTGGTGGCTCGTACCGTCATCAGTAAGTTCGACGCCGAGGCGGCGTTTCCAGGCAGCGAGTAGCCAGGCAGGGGTGCTACGGGAGGACGGTTTTGAATACGAATGGTAAGCGCGGTCGTCGCGGTTTTTGCCCCACCCGTGCCAATGCTTCCCAAGTCATTCACCGTCACGGTAAAGGTCGCGGACCGTAGCGAGCCAAAGATCGGCGTGTAGACCAGACCATTTAGCGCCTTGTTGATCGAATCCTGATTCCCGCGGAACGTGATGGATCCCGTGCCATTCCCAATCACTTTCCCTAAGTTCGACGTGCTCGCCAAACGTAGTGTACCCGCAGGAATTGGCTGCTTCTTGGCGTCGACTCCTGAATTGACGGTCAGCTTGACTTCCATGAACTGGAAACCCGCGTCCGGATCCGCCACGGTGATCGCGTTGCCGTTGGCCGAGCTGAACACCAAGCGGGTACTACGGAAGGTCGTTTGCATTCCGGGTCGGCGAATGGTCGGTGCCCGGTTGGGCGTGTCTGCGACATTCGTCACCAACACCGGCACGTTCGCGATCGTGGACAGATTGGGATCGCCGTCGTCCGTTAATCGAACACGGAGAACGAATCGGTGGTCGGGGACCGTTTCGTAATCCAAGGGCGCGGTGGAAGCAACGGTCAGTTGCCCGGTCACGGCGTTGAGGGCGAACGCTCCCCGTTCATTTCCAGAAAGAATCTCGTAGCGGAGACGTTGATTCGCGTCCGGATCGAAACCAGAGAGAAACGCAACGGACGTATGAACCTTGGAATTCTCCGCGATACTGATCGGCTTGACGGAAAGCTGCGGGGGACGATTGGGGAATGCCACGTTGATGGGTCGTGTGCCCGTCACGGAAAGCGCTCCTCCCGTGCCCAGACTGCCCAAGTCATTGGTGGTGACCGTGAGCGTGTCCGGGCCAAAATAATCGGGCGTCGGCACGTAAGTGATGCCCGATGCCAACGTCGCATTGATGGCAGCCAGCGTACCTGTCAGCTTTACCGACGTCGTTCCGTTGCCAACGATTTGCCCCACCGTCAATCCACCGCCGACATCGGTCCGGACCGTGAACGTGCCATGGCTGACCGTGAGGATTACTTGAACATTGTTAGCGCCCGCATCGACGTCTGCGATCGAAATGCCCGTGACAACCACCGATTGGTTCATGTCCGTTTTGATTTCGGTCGCCGGAACGGTTTGTGTGGGTGCTTTGTTGACGTAATCGGTGATGTTTACCGTGACATTCGGCCCCACCAGGTTGTTGTAGAACGCATCGGCGCTCGTCGCCTTCGTGGTGATGACGGAGGTATGGAGATTCTCGAGCTGACCATCGTTGACGCCGCTAATGGTGACGACTTGAGGTTGATTCCAGTTCAAGGCGGTGAAGGTCAACACGGCAGGACTGACCGTGATTTGCGAGTTCGCAAAGGTCAGTGTAACCGTCACCGGAGCCGTCGGCACCGAGTTCAGGATGATCGAGAAGGTGTCCGTGCCGCCTTCTTCGGTCACGTCGTTGGTGCCCGTCGGCAAAATGATGATCCCCGGTTGATCGTTGTCGGTGATGTTCGCCGTCACGTTCGGGATCACGAAACCGTTGTATAAACCGTCGCCGCTGGTCACGCCATGAATGATCGTTCCCGTGTGATTGCCTTCCGTGGATAGGTCATCCACTGCCTGAATCGTCACGGTCTGGGGCACGTTCCAATTGGCGGTGGTAAACACCAACGTCGTCGGCGTCGTCGTGAGTTGCGTTCCGCCAGTTAAGGTGACCGTGACATCCGCCGTCGGCTGACTGGTCAGAACGATCGTGTAACTGTCGGTGGTGCCGCCTTCGGAAACTTGCCGATTCCCGGAACTTGGCGTGAGCGTGAAGCCTGGCACATCATTGTCAGCCACGTTAACGCTTACATTGGGAACGGCGAGGTTGTTGTAATTCGCGTCGGCGCTGGCAAGGGTGTGACCAATCGTGATCACTTGCGGACCTTGTTGGAGCATGTCATCCACCGCGGTGATCGTCACGGTTTGGGGCGCCGCCCAATTCAGGGCCGTGAACACCAACGTGGTCGAACTCAGCGTGAAACGTCCCGCGACCGAAGGGGTCAGCGTAACCGTCACATCGCTTTGCGGCGGACTGGTCAACACGAAGGTGTACGTGTCGGAAGTCGCGCCTTGTTCGTTGACCGCCGTGCTGCCGTTGGATTCGACGATGTTGACGCCGGCGATGCCGACTTCATTGTCCAAAATCAGCACCGGCAAGTCGAGTTCGATGCCGTTGTAGCGCGTATCCGTCGTGGTCAGCGTGTGCTTGAAGGTAACCGCTTCCGAGCCTTCCAGGAACGCGTCGTCCACGGCTGTGATCGTGATCGTTTGCGGAATGTTCCAGTTCAGTGGCGTGAATACGATCGGCGAAACGGGGCTGAAGGTCACATCGCCACTCGCGGGAATGATGTCGATCGTCACATCCGCCGTCGGTTGGAAGGCGAGCGTGATGGTGTAGGTGTCCGTGTCGGCCCCCTCCTTCACCTGCGTGTTCACGCCCGAGATGGTAAGCTTGGCCCGTTCTTCGGGAACGTGGAGAATGGTTTTCACCACGGGAATACTGTAATTGCCCAGGTCATCGCGCACTTGAACTCGTAAGTAACGAGGATTCGTGAGGGGGTTGGCGCTGGTGTCCTTGTACTGAAGATTGTTGAGCAAGGCTTCGACGGCACTAAGGGTGGCACCGGAAGTCAGACTGATGACCAGAGGCGTCGTTCCCACGCCGCCGGCGAATGTTCCGATGGCGGATCCGCCAAACGTCACGGTGTTGCCTGTTACACCAATCTCGCCCGTGGCAGTTCCCTGATTGCGGATCGTGAAGAGAACGTTGGGATCAACGCCGAGGTTTTCGAGAGTCACAACTCCGGTGTTGAACGTCGTCGAATTGCTGTCCGCCAAGGTGGTGCCTGGCACGACGAAAATGGTGGGGTTGTTCAGGTAGATGAAAGCCGGGGTGTCAGCCACGGTGAGGGCTGGGTGGTTCGGGTCCGCCGTTCCAATCACGTTTCCGGAGACGGGAATGGAGAAAACCGTCGGCGTGACCTGAGAATCTTTCTTGTAGGTAAACGTCACGTGGTCACGCTTCGCACCAACGACGCTCGTATCCATTTCGAGGGTGAAGGTCGCCGAAGTGCCTGGCAACACCACGACGGGGGACAACGAACCGACGAGGTTGTAACCTTGGGGAATGTCAAGGTCGGCCAACGTGACGTTGACATTTCCTGTGTTGAAGACGGAAAACGTTTTTTGCGGCAGCCCCGCGTTTTGAGAAACGGTGCCGAAATTGATGGGGGTGGTGCGCGCCGGGACGATGTAGGTCGTCCCTTGACTGACGCGAATAGTTGGATCGCCCTGAGGCACGCCACTGACGGGCGAGGCAGCGACGGTGAAGGTGGTCGCCGCGATCAGGGTGTTGTCCAACTCGACCTCGACGCGCCAGAGGCCCGGGAATGTGTTGTAATCGGTAAAAGGCCGAACAAACACATAATCGCCGAACCGTTTGAAGGCGTTGACAGGAAGCGTGTCAAACGTCTTCAACGTGTTATCAGGCTTGAACCAGGAAACTTTGAACGTTTGGCCGGCTTGTGCGTAGGATGCGCGGAACCAAAGGTAAACGTCCCAGTTGGCGTCCGTTGGGAAAGTCGTCACCGAGACTGGACCTTCTTTGAAATCCAACGCGACGGACGCGTTCGATGTTCCGATGGCGGTAATGCTCGGAGTTTGATCGCCCTGGTACGGGAGCGGATTTTGCCAATAGGCGGTCGGAGCATAACTCGTTTCCACGAGTGCACCGTTATGTGACAGTGTGAAGGTCAGGTGGGGGTCGGTGCTATCGCCGGGACTTCCAATCAACGCGATCGGCTGGTGAGACGTGACGATGTCACCAACCTGCACGGCCGCGGTGTCGGCTGCCAATCCCGAATACGTCGCGACCCATCCATCTCCATGGTCGATGGTGATGGAATTCGTCGGTCTCGGATTGGATACGGTTTCACGGTCAAAATTCGTGTCCACCACCGCGGTCACCGTCCCCGATGTCACCGCGAACACGGGAACTCTGCCGGAGTCCATCCGCTTGAAGTTCGGCAGATAATAGTCGATCCCCGTCTGTCCTGCCTTGGTGAAAGGCTGATTTCGGAAATCGGTGAAGCTGGTCCGAGGATCGACATCGACGTAGTTGAAAATCGACCAATCTTGAAACGGCGTGCCGCCTAGCGGGGCCGTGAACTTGTTCCCAAAGACGGGATCGCTGGAGGTGAAATTCAGATTGAAGGTGTTGTTTTCATCGGTTTCAACGATCTGCGAGTTGGCATCGACCGTCACGGAGACGGGGTGACTGCCAGGACCCGCGAACCAACCGCCCGTGGTGAACGTGAGGGTTTGATTGCCAGCCGCGCCCGTCTGCGTGGGGCTTACCAACGGGATGCCGTCGACATTGAAACGCAGGATGTAGGAATCCGATGTGGAAAGTCCGGTCGTGTCGTAGGTTGCCTTTAGAAAGACCTGCTCGCCCGTGACCGGATCGCCCACGAGGTCCGCTCCCGAGGAATCCACGAGCACGACGCTCGTGATGTTCAAATCGGCGGGAACGGAGCGATCTTCCAACCTGTCCAAGCCAAGTCGGGCTCGGAAATCGAGTTTATTTTTGGGAGTACGAATGGGGGCAGGCGTTTTCGATTGAAACCATTTGCGGAAGGATCGGAACATGAATGAGACCTCAGCGCAATGAAAAGCTGACACCCCAGGAAGATAAAAATAGCCGTCTCGGCAAATGGGAGAAAGGAAGCCGATACGGCGAACCTTCCCAATTATAAAAGCAAAGCGACGAAGTCAAAATGAAACGAGGGTGAATTGTACCCTTTTCGATAGTGAAATCGCTAGGGTCCCACGGAAAAAGGCTTACAGACGTTACGATTGTGCGAGATGGAGCTTTCGGTTAGGAGTTGACCTAAGTGCTTGAAAGGGAAAGCGCACGGGCGTGACGCCTTCCCTTCGCTTCGCGTTGTGTCGATCACGCGGATTATTCCTCGGGCCGCTGTTCCGTCGAAACGGACACGTCCAGTTGCGCACGCGCGGTGGTCGTAGCCGATTCGCTGGACAGTGAGGCGAGTAGGTTCTTCGCGGGCTCGAATTCGGGATTCTCTTCCAGAGACCTGCGTAGGTAAACTTTAGCTAAATCGCCCTGCTTGGTATGAACCAGCATCCGGCCCACGTTGTAGTAGGCGGCTGGTGCTCCCATCGACCTCGTCAGAAAACCAATGGCTTTCTCGGGTTGCCCGGCGCGTGCCAGGGTAAAACCCATGTGTTGCGTCAATTGGCGGTTCTCGACGTCAATTTCCAATCCCTTTTCGAAGGCCTGCAGCGCGCCGGCGAAATCCTTTTGGCGATTCAGGCATTGCCCATATTCGAGCCAAAGCGTTGCGTCGTTCGGGTGTTTCGCCAAAGCTTTGCGGAAGTTGACGAGTGCCTTATCGTAGTGTTCCAGGTTGGTGTAGTTGTTGGCCAAACCACGTAACGATTCCAGGTGGTTCGGATCGACTTGAAGAGCTTGTTGATAGATTTGTCGGACTTCGTCCCGAATTTTCATTTGCGCTTCGGGCGAAACTTTGCCTGGCTGGATTTCGCCTTCCTTGGCCTTCGCCATGGCTGCCAACAATCGCGCGGAAGGCATGCGTTTGCCGTCGCTCGTCGCCAGGGCAGAAAAGGACGATTCCTCCGCGGATCCCGCTTTCGCTGCCGAGGCGGGGGGCGAGAAGAGCGAAGCAGGCCCCTTGACAATCGATTGGCATCCTGTGGTCATCAGCATCATGCCGACCACCAAAAGTGCCTGGGTTCGCGGTTTCATCTCGTTCCCCTCCATGGGAGCTACTTTCTGGGATCCACAACTCCGCCTGACTGGCGAAATCCACTCACTCAACCGAACCCACCAGCGACACGATCCACGCCAGGCTTTCGTGACTTTACTAAAATTCCGAAATAAACGTGTTACCAGCTTCAACCATTAACGATCGTGTCAGTTGTACCGGTTGTCTACGAAATCGGCAGATTGACTGCACAATCTCCAGTAGATCTCGACAGTCCGATGCACGTGGATTGCGTTTCTTCGTGTAATAGCGTTCGTACAGATAATCCACCGCCTCGGGACACGGACTCATCCCCAGACGCCGTGCCACCGCGTTGAAGATCTTTTCGTAAATATCACGCGTCGGTGCTTCGATCCCCACCTTGTGGCGGATACGGCGAAGGAAGGCGTCGTCCACCAAATCCTTGGGATCCAGGTTCGTCGAGAAAATAATGAGCTGTTCGAACGGTACCTCGAACTTTTTGCCGTTCGAGAGCGTGAGAAAGTCATGACGGTCTTCGAGTGGTAAAATCCAGCGATTGAGCAATTCCTTCGGACTGCACAATTGACGGCCAAAGTCGTCGATCAGGAAGATGCCGCCGTTCGCCTTGACGTGAAGTGGCGCCTGGTAGAAATTCGCATCCGAGTTGTAACGCAAATCCAGCATCGACAGGTTTAGTTCACCACCTGTCACGATCACGGGGCGCTTGATTTTCATCCATCGCATGTCCACGGTACCGGTGTTCAAAAGCCGGCGGACCGTCGCTTCGTTGTCTTCCATGTGGTCGTGGACATCGGAATCCGCCGTCTGATGCACGGATTGGTCATACAAGGTGATGATTGAGTTTTCCGCGAGGAAGGCGAAGGGAACGTAGATTTCGCCCCCTGCGTTATTCATGAAATCTCCGACCGCGCGTGCGATCGAGGTTTTCCCGTTGCCCGGTGGCCCGTAGATGAACACGGACCGACCGCTGACGATGGCGGGACCCACGGCGTTGAAAAGGTCTTCATTGATGACCAGGTGCGAAAAGGAGGCACGCAACGCTTCGGGGTTACACCCGATCCCGGTCACGGATTGCCGATACGTTTGTTCGATGTAATCTTCGAGCGGAACAGGTGCGGGGCCCACGTACGCGCAGAGTTTCATCGCATCCTGGGCACGTCGGCGACCTAGTTCCGTGAGCGTGAACCGGTAACTGACTCGCCCGATCAAATCGCCACCCGCGACTTCCAGGCATTTTTCGTCCTTGAGGAATTTGAGCGATTCCTCGATGACCTTGAACGGAAGGCAAAGGAAACGCGCCAAATCCAATCCCAACATGGCTCCCCGCGTGTAGAGCGTCCGAAGCAGCATGTCGTTGAGAAGGGATAACGATAGGCCGGTTTGCCGCAGATTGTCGGGCGCCGTCGGCGCCTCGGGTGCGTTTCCCGTCCAGTCCGAGTTCATAGGGGGTTTCTTGACGGCTTGCATAATGGGTCAGGGGGAAAATGTTTTGAGGTTCAAGGATTTCGC
>WBZS01002140.1_pt1 | contig 12967 bp, 15 predicted proteins | sample 5204201 | NCBI WGS metagenome assembly WBZS01 (sample SAMN12344357, study PRJNA552823) | activated sludge metagenome | biome: Activated sludge suspended growth; feature: Nitrification reactor; material: Wastewater; isolation source: activated sludge from nitrification reactor of wastewater...
CGAAATGCATGTCATCGGCAAGCTGAAGAAAGGCCGGACAATCCCGCTGGCGATCAGGTGATTACCCGGCTTTGATCAGTAATGTGGCGGGATTTCATCGCGCAGGCTGCGGGGTTCGGCCGGTTCGTCATGGGCCTGCACTTGCCGGAAGAGGAACCGCAACTGTTCCTGCAGCAATTCGATCTGTTGCTGCTGCCGATACACCGTGCGATTGAGTTCTTCGAGCAGATCTTCGTTCAGACTCGTTTTGATCTCCAGCTCGGTCAGTCGGTCCTTCATGGCATGCCCTTTCGGCTCGGGACGGATGCGCAGCAAGTGCAATGGTCAATCGCCCGTTGCTTGAACGGAGCAAGCGCCAATGTGGCAAACCAGCGATCTCCCGGACTATAATCCCTCAGTCATTATGAAGGGAAGAACGGAATGTCGCTCGAGCCATGCCGTGCCTGTGGTCATCAGGTCGATACGTCTGCGCTGGCCTGCCCTGGTTGCGGCGCTACCGACCCGGCTCAAAGAATCAGCCGGCAGCAGCGCAATGCGCGGAATTTTGCGATTCAACTGATCGTTATTCTGGTTCTTCTCGGCTATGGCGGCTGGTACGTCTGGAGCAACGTGGTTCCCGTCATCAAGCAATTCATTGCCAAACCACAATCCGAGCAGTCTCAGTCCGGGCATCCGTCAGAGGCCAGATGACAGCCCGCAGTCTCGATACCTGCGTCATACCGTGTCAAGACGGCGTGTCTTCTGCGCCGTGTATCGGTGCCCCGGTGCGCTCAAGGAGCATCCTGTGGCGTGTTTCGGGCGTTTCCAAACTGATCCGGCCGAGCTTGCCATCGCGGTAATCCTGCACCAAAACAGCCGAAGCTTTCTCGAAATCGGGCTTGCCGCCACGCAGGAGCAAGGAGCGTCGCCCGGCGATGCCTTCGATGACGCCCACCGCGTCGACGCCGTCGACGGCGAAACCGTAGCGCGCCGAGAGCAGCGCCGGATAGCGCACCAACAATAGCTCGGCCAGAAAAACCGCGACTTCCTCGTCGATCACGGCATTGCGGCCTATGGCGTGACTCGCCGCAAGCATCAGGCCGTCGCTCGGATGTTCGATCTTTGGCCACATCAGACCCGGCGTATCGGTGATCGTGTGGCGAACGCTGATCTGGTGCGTCTGCTGCGATTTGGTTACCGCCGGCTCGTCGCCGACCTTGGCGATCTTGCGTTTGACCAGCACATTCATCAGGGTCGATTTGCCGACATTGGGAATGCCCATGATCAGCATACGCAATGGCTTGATGTTGTCGCTGCGATGCGGCGCAAGACGCTGACAGAGCAGGGGAATGCGTGCTACCTCGCCCGAGTTCTTGCTCGACAGCGCCACGGCTTTCACCCCCTCCTGCCGGTTGTAATGATCGATCCAGGCTCGGGTGACCTCCGGATCGGCGAGATCGGCCTTGTTCATCACTTTCAGACAAGGACGCTGGCGGTGCAGGCGGAGCTCGCGAACGAGCGGGTTGGTGCTGGCTTCGGGCAGACGTGCGTCGAGCACTTCGATCACCACATCGATCATCGCCATGGTTTCGGCCGCCTTCTTGCGCGCCGAGGTCATGTGCCCTGGATACCACTGAACAGCCATGAAGAATATATACCGGTAAAAAGGACGCCATTATCCCATTGCTTCGTCCATTCACGTGAATACGCCTAAAATAGGCGTTTATCGCGAACTCGCACGATGAAACACCAGCCATCTCTGCCCGAGATCAAGACCGGGCAATCCATCGAACTGCTCAAGGAACTGCACATCCTGACGCGCGACGGCAAGCTGAACCAGGACAGCCGCCGCAAGCTCAAGCAGGTGTATCACCTTTACCACTTCATCGAACCCTTGCTCGCCGAGGTGCTGAGCGGCAATGAAACCATGACGCTGGCCGATCACGGCGCCGGCAAGTCCTACCTTGGTTTCATCCTCTACGACCTGTTCTTCAAATCCCGTAGCGGCGGGCATATTTTCGGCATCGAGACGCGCCCGGAATTGGTCGCAAAATCGCGCGAACTGGCTCTACGGCTGCATTTCGAGCGAATGAGCTTTCTCAATCTGAGTATCGAGGACGCCGTCCATAGCTCCGCCCTTCCCGAGCGAATCGATGTGGTTACCGCACTGCACGCCTGCGACACGGCCACTGACGATGCCATCCGCTTTGCCCTGCGCAAGCAGGCCCGCTTTATCGTCCTAGTACCCTGTTGCCAGGCCGAAGTCGCCGCTGCTCTGCGTCGAAACAAGAATGCCTCGTTTTCCAAAACACCGCTTTCGGAACTGTGGCGCCACCCGCTCCATACCCGGGAATTCGGCAGCCAGCTCACCAACGTGCTGCGTTGCCTGCAGCTCGAAGCTCAGGGCTATCAGGTGCAGGTCACCGAGTTGGTCGGTTGGGAGCACTCGCTGAAAAATGAACTGATCATCGCCAGGCAGTCGGGTCATGTGCGCAACAACGCCGTGGAGCGACTGGAAGCGATCTTGCACGAATTGAATCTCGATGCATTGCGTGATCGATTTGTTTACTCTGGCGCTTAGTTGCCCGCCACGCGCTTTAACCGTTTTGTCGAAATCAAGGAAACATCGTGGAAAACTGGATCACCCGGATCGTCGCTTCACTCTGCGCCGCCGGTAGCGCCGCCTTGTTCTGGACGTTTGGCGTATTCGTCGCCGTACCCTGGCGCGAAGCACGCCTGCTGGCGCTCAACGGAACCGAATTACAAGTTATCGGCATCCCGCTGCTGATTGGACTTGCCGTCGCCTGGGGCGCCCTGCACATTTTCGCGATTTCAGACCGTCACGCAAACCCCAGGGTTTACCTGGCGATCCGCCTTGCATTGCTGATCGTTTCCCTCGCGGCCGTGATGGGTGGAATGGCGTGGACCGAGGCACGAATCGCCGGATAGCGGCTGAAAAACGCCGGGCACAACGCCTCAGGCTGTTGTGTTGACCCGCGTTCCGACCGTTTGCCCATTGGCATTGACCGTTGGACGCGCGTTTTCCACTTCGCTTCGCGCACGGTCCGCCGCTTCCCGCTCGTCAACGGACCGGGTATTCTGAGTCTGCTCGGTCTGCGCTGACTGTTGATTCTGCTGTGCCTGCTGGGTCTGTTGCGTCTGCTCCGATTGACGCACGCCCGCCTGCGCTTGCAGACCCGAGGTCAACGCGGCGTTGATGCCAGATGATACTGAACCGACTTCCATAACTGGACCCTCCTGCTCCGGGCCTGAACAAGCCCCTGACTGCCATCATAGACCATAGCCGCGATGTTTGCCCAAGCGGCGGGTTTCTCCCCCACGAATCAACCGCCCCCAACGAGCAAACGCGTCATCCGGTGCGCGGAAAGTCGTAGTATTCTTTCACCCTGGGTTCTGCAGTCCGACTACTCTCACGCATTCTTCAGGGTCGATCATGAGCACACGAGCCAGACGCTGGGTACTAATCCTCGGTAGCACCACGCTTGTTTTGCTGATAGCCGGCTTTGCCGCCTTCCAGTTTGCCGTTCAATCGCTCAAGGGGCAGGTCGAAAAAGCCTTGGGGCCGTATGGTGAAATCAAGGAAATACGCGTCGGATTGACCGGACTCGAAATCATCGGCATCCGCATTCGTGCGCCGCAAGTCAAAAGCAACCCGGACGTGAAGAATGCCTGGCCGGCCGAGGATCAGTTGCGCGCAGAACGCATCCTGGTCGTTCCGGCGATTCGTGACTTGCTGAGTGCCCGGGTGGTATTACACACCCTGAGGATTGAAGGCGCTTACGTCTCGATGTTGCGCGCCAAGGATGGCCGAATTCACGTTTTGCCCAGCCTGCTGGGCACTGCCACCCCCCCCAATGAACCGGGCAACACCAAGAAATCGGGAGGCAAGAAGGAAGAGGCAGAGGCCAGCAACACAACCCCAATCAGCATCGGCAAGGTTGAACTGGTCAATGGCGCAATCGAATTCTTTGATGCCACCATCCGGCAACCTCCCCTCAAACTCACTCTTGAGCAGATCAATGCCAGCATCGGAAAAATCCACCTGCCCGACCTCAAAGGCCAGAGCCCGATCAAGCTTGACGCTGTCCTGAAGGGTGTTCGACATGACGGAAAAATATCAATCAACGGCTGGATCGAACTGGCGAGCAAAGAAATGGAAATCACCACACGACTGAGCGGCGTCGATCTGGTGTCACTGCAACCGTATCTGATCAAGGCCACCGAGAGCGGCGTCAAGAAGGGAACGCTTGACCTCGACCTCGCATCGTCCGTACACAAAGGCCTGCTGCACGCTCCCGGCACCCTGACGCTGAGCGATATGGAGCTGGCGTCGTCGTCGACCACCGGCACCATCATGGGCATGCCGCGCAGTGCGGCGATTGCCATGATGAAGAACCGCGCGGGGAAAATCTCGGTTAAATTTGTTCTCGACGGCAACATCAACGATCCGCATTTTTCCCTCAACGAAAACCTGATGACCCGTATCGGCTCTTCGGTGGCCAACACGCTCGGCGTCAGCATCGAAGGGCTGGCCAAAGGCGTCGAGAGCATCGGCAGTGGTTCGGCCAAAGGGATAGGCGACACCCTCGGCAAACTCTTCGGGAAATGAACAATCGGTTTATTATCCGCAACGAGACTTCCAGAAAATTTCTTACTGTGCCATCGACTCCAGGAGCCCCTATGAACTCACCACGCAAGATCCGCCACACCCTCGCCATGCTTGTCATCGGCCTTGTCACCGCCAGCCAGGCCGGGATGGCGCTATCCGCCGACATGCCCAAACGCAAAGCCGGCCTGTGGGAAATCAACATGCACATGGAAGGCGTTCCCAACATGGGCGCCATGCAACAATGCATCGATCAGAACACCGACAATCTCATGCAGCAACAGGCAAAAAAGGGCAAGACCGATTGCAGCGTCATGGACGTCAAACCTTCTGGCAACAGGGTGGCCGTCCATTCGGTATGCCAGATAGAAGGCTCGACCGCGACGACGGATGGCGTTTTCGAAGGCGCTTTCGATTCGAGTTACAAAGGAACGATGAAAACGCGATACAGCCCGCCCATGCATGGCATGAGCGAATCCAGCATGACCCAGGAAGCGCGCTGGCTTGGCCCTTGCAAACCCGGCCAGAAGCCCGGTGACGTGATCATGCCGAACATGGGCACCGTCAACGTCAACGAAATGATGAAAGACCCGAAGATGCAGGAGATGATGAAGCGGCAGCAACAACGCTAAATGACGGCCCTCCGGGCAGGCTCGTTATCCGTGGCTTCCCGAATCCATCAGGACAACGGGCTCGACGTGAACGAGTTGGCCCAATCCTGAAATCATCAGTTCGCCGTCCTGGATCGTGCATTGCAATGTCATCATGCGATGCGCCTGTGTGGCCAGTGCCTGAGTGCTTTCCGGCGACAAGCGGAATACGGTCAGCTTGGGGAGTTTTTCCAGCGATGATCGATTCTGCTCCCACCACATTTCCGCCACGCGTCCACCGTAGGTAAACACCACCACCCGCCCGGCCCGCCCCGACGCCTTGCGCAGCCAGCGTTCATCGGGCTGGCCGACGGCTATCCAAAGATCGATCGCGCCGGTCAGATCCTTGAGCCAGAGATCGGGTTCTTCGTCGGAAGACAAGCCCTTGCCGAAGGCCAACGCCTCATCGGCATAGCGCATGAAGGCCAACAGCCGGACCATCATGCGCGTGTCGTTTTCTGAGGGATGGCGTGCCAGCGTCAGCGTATAGTTCTGGTAATGGTTGCGATCGATATCCGAAATCGTCAGATCGGCTTTGAATATCGTCGCTTTGAGCGCCATCGGCGTTGACCTTGAATGAGAGAGACACTCGCGCGCCACTGGAAACATTTGCTAACTGTTGGCGGGGGTGAGGTCGCGTGGGATCGATTGAAGGCCGCTATACTAGCCGAAATACTGTTCCCTGCCGCGAAACAATGCGTTCAAATGCCCGACTGCTGACCCTTGCCACCCTGACCGGCGTATGCACAAATGCCGCGTTGGCCTTTGGAACGATCGACCCGTTCGACACCTCGGCGATCACGCCACCACGCCCAAACCTGAGCGCCACGGCAGAGGGCAGTTATGCTCCCTGCAAGGCAATTCCCTCTGGATCGATCTATGGCCTGCTTGAAGTCGTCGACCAGGCACTGTGCCAGAACCCGAATACGCATGAGGTCTGGGCCAATGCACGCGTCCAGGCAGCGCAGGTCGGTGTCGCCCAATCGGCTTTCCTGCCCAAGCTGGATGGCAATCTGGCGACCAGCCGGGTGCGCAAGCAGGGTGAGAACACCACTTTACGCAGCGCCTCATTGACGCTCTCCTGGTTGATCTACGACTTCGGCGCACGTTCGGCCAACCTTGAAGCCGCCCGGCAACTTCTTAGCGCCGCCACCTCGACGCTCGATGCTACCGTGCAAAGTGTTTTTCTTGCCGCACTCCAGTCCTACTACAACACCCAGGCGGCACGTGCTGCCGTCATTGCCGCACAGGAATCGGAAAAATCCAGCCGTGAAAGCTTCACTGCCGCCGAAGCACGTTACAGGATCGGCACCGGCACCCCGGCCGACCGCTTGCAGGCGCAAACCGCCTGGTCTCAGGCGACGCTCAACCGGATCAAGGCCGAGGGTGTCGCCCGAATTGCCTATGGCACGCTGGCTAATGTCATGGGCATGAACGCCGGCCAATCGCTGCAACTGGCCGATATTCCCGAAATCACTCCCAGTGCGGACATCGAGCGCGATATCGACGCGCTGATCGTCGAAGCACAACAGCGGCGGCCCGATCTCAAAGCCGCCGAAGCACAGCTCAAGGCCGCCCAGGCCAACGTCGACTACACCCGTTCCGCCGGCCTGCCGACGCTGGCCCTCAGCACCGGGCCGGTGTGGACAGATTCAGGGAGCATAACCAGCCATAGCAGCGCCATCGGCGTAACGCTCACCCTGCCGCTCTTTTCCGGCTTCAGCACAAGCTACCGGGTGCGTTCGGCACAGGCTTCCGCCGAAGTGGCCGGAGCCCAACGCGATAACGTCAGGCTGCAGGTCGCGCTTGATGTGTGGAGCGCCTACCAGAGCCTGATCACGGCAACCCAGTCGGTCAAGACCAGCGCCGATCTGCTGGCCAGTGCCGAACAGTCGGAACGCGTCGCGCTCGGGCGCTACAAGGCCGGCGTCGGTACGATCCTCGATTTACTCAATGCCCAGAGCGCGCTGGCGGCCGCCCGGCTGCAGCGCATTCAGGCGACGCTCGACTGGAACGTCTTTCGCGCCGCGCTGGCCAAAGCCATCGGCACGCTCGACGGTAGTCTGCTGAACTCCGCCGCGGGAACCCATACCCAATGAAACCAATCTTCAGGACGTCTCTCTTCGTCGTCGTCGCCCTTGCCCTCGTCGGGGGCGGCATCTACGGATATCGCAGCAAGACAGCTCAGGAACCCGAAAAACGCTACAAGTTGCAAGCGCTGGAAAGAGGCAACCTGACGCAGACGGTCTCGGCGAACGGCACGCTCAATCCGGTCGTTTTGGTCAACGTCGGCACGCAGGTGTCGGGTACGGTCAACAAGCTTTACGTCGATTTCAACGACAAGGTTGAGGCAGGCCAGGCACTGCTCGAACTGGATGCGTCACTGCTTGCCGCGCAGGCACGGCAGACTTCAGCCAACGTCATCAACATCAATGCCACTGTCGATCTGGCGCGCGCCAATGAATCGCGCATGAAGTCACTCTTCGAACAGGAATACGTCTCCCGCCAGGAACTGGATCAGGCCGTTCAGGCGCGAAAATCCGCCGAGGCCCAACTGGCGCAGGCCCGCGCAGCAGCCGACAAGGATCGCGTCAATCTCGCCTACACGACCGTGCGTTCGCCGGTTTCCGGCGTCGTGGTCAACCGCGTCGTCGATCTTGGACAAACCGTCGCCGCCAGTCTGCAGACGCCAACGCTCTTCCAGATCGCCCAGGATCTCTCGGAAATGCGCATCGACACCAGCTTTGCCGAAGCCGACATCGGCAGGATCAAGGCAGGTCAGAAAGTTCGCTTTACCGTCGATGCTTTCCCCAACCGCAGCTTCCAGGGTGAAGTTCAACAGATACGCCTCAACGCCACGACCCAGCAAAACGTCGTCACCTATAACGTTCGCATATCGCTTTCGAACCCGGAGCAGATTCTCCTTCCGGGCATGACGGCTTACGTGAATATCGCGGTGGATCATCGTCAGGACGCGTTGCTGATACCGAATGCCGCATTGCGCTTCAAGCCTGCCGACGCTCCCGCAGCTACAGACAAGGACAAGCCGTCTAACACACCCGAAGAGCGCCCCGGCGCAGGCAGCGGAAAGTCTGCCGGGAAAAGGCGCGACACGGCCAACGGCACGGCCTACATCGTCAGCGATGGCGTTTTGAAAGCGATCAGCGTTCAGCTGGGCATTACCGACAATCGCAACACCGAAGTCGTTGGCGGCGATCTCAATCCTGGCGACCGCGTTATCACCGGCGAGATCAGCAGCAACGCGAACAGCAAGCCCAGCAGCGTAGGCATGAGGCTGTTCTGATGGCCGACGCCGTCGTCCGTGTTTGCGCACTTGGCAAGTCCTATGTCACGGCGGCCGGGTTATTTCCGGCGCTCAAGGAAGTCGATCTGGTCATCGACAGCGGCGAATTCGTAGCCATCATGGGGCCATCGGGCTCCGGAAAATCGACGTTCATGAACCTGCTTGGCTGCCTCGACACACCGAGCAGCGGTGCCTATTTCCTGGTCGACCGGGATGTCGCGCAGCTCGCTCCGGATGAGCTGTCTTCGTTACGCAACCGGACCATCGGTTTCGTTTTTCAGGGCTTCAACCTGCTGCCGCGCATGAATCTTGAAGACAATGTTGCCTTACCGCTGGTGTATTCCGGCATCGAGCGTGAAATCCGCCACGACAAGGGTAGGCAGATGCTCGCCCGGGTCGGTCTCGAGGGGTATGCAAAATCACTGCCGTCGCGTATCTCTGGCGGGCAACAACAACGTGTGGCCATCGCCCGTGCATTAGTCAATTCGCCGCAACTGATTCTCGCCGACGAGCCAACCGGCAACCTGGACAGTCATACCAGCGAAGAAATCATGTCGCTCTTCGAAACGCTGAACCAGGAAGGCATCACCATCGTGCTGGTGACCCACGAGCCCGATATTGCGGCGCATGCCAAGCGGCAGGTGCGGTTTCTCGATGGCCATATCGTCAGCGATCTCGCCACGCCGCAGCGGGAACCGGCCCAATGTTAGGCGCCATGCTCGGCGAAGCCTGGCATGCGATGGGCGCCAACCGCATGCGCACGATTCTCACCATGCTCGGCATGGTGATTGGCGTCGGCTCGGTGGTCATCATGATGGCGATCGGGCAAGGGGCACAATACGCCGTGGCGCAAACCATCAGCACCATGGGCAGCAATCTGTACATCGTCATCTCCGGCTCGACCAGCGCGGCCGGCGTACGCAGCGGCAGCGGCGGTGGACCGACGCTCAATGTCTCCGATGCCGATGCGATCGCCGAACTGGATGGGGTCACTCATGTCGCGCCTATCCATCAAGGCACGCAACAACTCGTTTTCGGGCCGAACAACTGGAGTTCCCTGGTCGTTGGCACGACGCCCGCTTATCTGGACGCCCGTTCGTGGACCATCGTTAATGGCTACAGCTTCAGCGAATCCGACGTGCGCTCGGCTTCGCGTGTTGCCCTGATCGGAAAAACCGCTGCCGAAAATCTGTTCGGCGACGACGATCCGGTTGGGAAAACGATTCGCATCCGGCAAAGCCCGTTCACCATCGTTGGCGTGCTGGGCAGCAAGGGGCAAAGTCTCGATGGCCGCGATCAGGACGATACCTTGATCATTCCGCTGACCACCGCGCAGCGCAAGGTTTTCGGCACCCCGTTCCAAGGATCGGTGCGCGTGGTGATGGTGCAGGCCGCCTCGTCCGAGGCGATGCCGATGGTCGAAAAAACGGTAACGGCCCTGCTCCGTCAGCGGCACCGTATCCGCGATGACATGGATAACGATTTCTTCATTCGCAACCTGGCCGCCGTTGCCGATTCGGCGGCGGCAACGACACGCGTGATGTCGCTACTGCTGGGCGCTATTGCGTCGGTATCGCTCCTCGTCGGCGGCATCGGCATCATGAACATCATGCTTGTTTCGGTCACCGAGCGCACTCGTGAGATCGGCATCCGCCTTGCCGTTGGCGCGCGCCAGCGCGACATCCTGACCCAGTTCCTTCTGGAAGCGCTCTTGATATCCGTCGCCGGTTGCCTGATCGGCCTCATGCTCGGCATTGGCGGCGCCCTGCTGACCAACGCCATCACCGACATGGTGATCGTCATTTCGGGCAGCTCGGTGCTGGTCGCCTTTGCCGTTGCCGCCGGAGTTGGCGTATTCTTCGGCTTTTATCCCGCACGCAAGGCCGCCGCGCTCGATCCGATCGAAGCGCTGCGGTATCAATAAACCAACCTATTCATCCTACAAACACCATGCCCATCTACCGACTCGGAAACCATACCCCGCACATCGACCCGCAGTGCTGGATCGCCCCCAATGCAACAGTCATCGGCCAGGTTCACCTGGCCAGAAACGTCTCGATCTGGTGGAACGCCACGCTGCGCGGCGACAAGGATCTGATCAGCATCGGCGAAAACAGCAACATCCAGGATGGCTCGGTGCTGCACACCGATCCGGGCATCCATCTCAACCTTGGCCGCGATATCACGGTCGGCCATATGGTGATGCTGCACGGCTGCACGATCGGCGACGGATCGCTGATCGGAATCGGTTCAATCCTGCTCAATCGATCCGTCATTGGGAAGAACTCGCTGGTCGGCGCGAACACGCTGATTCCCGAAGGCAAGATTTTTCCTGAACGCGTTCTGATCGTCGGTTCGCCGGGCAAAGTCGTCCGCGAACTGACCGACGAGGAAGTCGCCAGCCTGCCCGGCAGTGCCGAGCGCTACGTTCAGAACTGGCAGCGTTATCAACTTGAGCTGAGCCCGGCCTGATCGCCGCGAAAACGGAGACCGCTTGATTCATCTTTGATTTCCTGAGCTTTTTTCCGGATCGACGTGGATCGTCATGTCATCGTCGTTATGTCGCCTGCTACTGTCGCCTGCTTCTTGACTTAACATTCCCGATGGCATAGATTCTTCCCGTCTATTCCCACAGGAGCAGGTTCGACGATGATTAACACGCTCAAGCATGCGGCGCTCGTTTTTGCCTTACTTGTTTTTGCCGGGCAATCAACCGCCGAAATTGTCATCGGCCAGGTCACCCCGCTCTCCGGCCCACTCGCTCCCACGGGAAGCCATATCCGCGCCGGAGCGCAACTCTACTTCGACGCCGTCAATGCGAGTGGCGGAGTTCATGGCCAGAAAATCCGCCTGATCAGCAAGGACGACGCCTACAAAGCCGCCGAAACCGTGCGGCTGGCCAAGGAGTTGCTCGATGAAGCACAACCGCTTGCGCTGTTCGGCTTCGTCGGAACAGGCAATGCGGAGGCCATGTTGAAGGAAAAGGTTCTGACCAACGCCGGCATTCCACTGGTCATGGTCCGTACTGGCGCCTCGGCTGTCATGAAGAGCGGCAACCCCTGGCTGTTCATCACTCGCGCCAGCTATGAGGCGGAAATAAACAAGATCATCCAGCAATACAGTCTCACCGGTTACCGTACCTATGCCGTTCTCTATCAGGACGACCCGTTTGGTCTCGACGTGCTGGGCAGCACTGAAGCATTGATCAGCAAGTTTGACAGCAAGATCGTTGCCAAAGCCGGCTACAAGAAGAACACAACCGAAGTTTCCGATGCCGTCAAGTCTATCGCAGCCGCCGCGCCGCATGCGATTATCATGATTTCAAACACGGCGGCGAGCGCAGAATTCCTCAAGCAAGCCCGAGCGGCGGGAATCACTGCCCAGTTCATTACAATCTCCGTGACCGACGCAGCGCAAGTTGTACAACGTATCGGCAAAGAGGTGGCGAGCGGCCTCGCGCTCACCCAGGTGTTTCCAGACCCCGAAGCACGCTCGATACCATTGACGCGGGAGATCATGGAAAACATTTCCAAGTACAAGCCTGCGGGTGATATCAAACCCAATCAGACCCTTGTGGAAGGCTATGTGGGCGCCAAAGTGCTTGTCGAAGGCTTGCGTCGTGCCGGCCCCAACCCGACCCGGAAGAAACTTCGCGATGCCCTCGAACAAATCAAGGATTTCGACGCCGGCGATCTGTACGTAAGTTTTACGCCGAGCAATCATGCTGGGGTGAACTATGTCGATATCACCATCATCAATCGGGATGGCAAACTACTGAAATAGATTTCCTGGTGCGCCCGCTTCCTGCCGCCATGGTCCCCAACGGACTGCAAGCTTCGTGTCAAGGTGTGTGAGTTGGTTCCGTTCGACGCGTTCTAATGTGTGTTTGTAGCGAATGAAGGATCATGTCAATGTATGAGAGCCTGCTGTATATCGCCATTGCGTTGTTTGTGGCCATACTCCTGCTGCGTGCCTTCATGTTTCGCCGTTCCACGAAGACCGAAGCTGCGCGCCAGGAAGCTGAACGCCTGGCTGCCGAGGAAGCTGCCCGCCGCGAGGCCGAACGCCTGGCCGCCGAGGAAGCTGCGCGCCAAGAAGCGGAACGCCTAGCTGCCGAAGAAGCTGCACGCTGCGAGGCCGAACGCCTTGCTGTCGAAGAAGCCGCTCGCCAAGAAGCCGCTCGCCTGGCCACCGAGGAAGCTGCGCGCCAAGAAGCGGAACGCCTTGCTGCCGAAGAAGCTGCACGCTGCGAGGCCGAACGCCTTGCTGTCGAAGAAGCCGCTCGCCAAGAAGCCGCTCGCATGGCCACCGAGGAAGCTGCGCGCCAAGAAGCGGAACGCCTAGCTGCCGAAGAAGCTGCACGCTGCGAGGCCGACGAAAAGCGACGCCTGACTCTCGCGGCAGCTT
>WBZS01002141.1_pt1 | contig 12967 bp, 20 predicted proteins | sample 5204201 | NCBI WGS metagenome assembly WBZS01 (sample SAMN12344357, study PRJNA552823) | activated sludge metagenome | biome: Activated sludge suspended growth; feature: Nitrification reactor; material: Wastewater; isolation source: activated sludge from nitrification reactor of wastewater...
GTCGATCTCCATCTGCAATTGTTCGACCGTCAACGTGGATTCCCCGTACGATTCATCATCGTCATGGTATTCGCCCAAGAACTTGAACTTGCCATCGCTCAGTTCGATCAGATACATGTGATCGGTCGGGAAAGGCTGCGGCATAGCAGTATCATCCGTGCGCAAAGTGATCGTATATCTCGGCGTTCGCACATCACCGAAGATGGCATGACGGCGTCTCTGTAATTGACGATGTGCTGAGACGATGTTCGAGAACTTCTCACGCAGGCTTTGGAGAACCATCGTATCGCTAGGCTCCACCCATACGCTCATGAAGATGCGTTTGAGCAGATTGATGGCATTGATGCGACCCACAGGGTATTGGAACAGCAAGCCGTGAGTTTCGCTCTTACCTGTCAGTGTACCACGATTGGCTTCAACCGAGAACGAGCACTCAAAGCCACGAGGACCTTTGATGCGAACGACTCCATTGGAGTTGCTGGCCGTGAACGCTGTCGGCAGCGCACGTCGCAATACGCTCATGAATGAGTTGATGTCGAGCGAGGACAACTCCAGAGGCCTTACAACATAAGAATTGCCTTCCTCCACGGTCAGGTGACCGCCATTGTCGAATTTCAATGCGATTTCCTTGGTATCCATGATGACTTATACGTCCACGGCAATAACAAGGTTGCGCTATTACATTTTACGCGCCATGATCCCCTCGTAAAGACCTTTTCGGATCAGGTTCTGTATCACGGTGCGTTCGCGCTCTTCCATTGTCCCCTTGGTCTGCAATAGAGCCATCAACTCAGGAATCGACAATGGAGTGCCATCCGCAGCTTTGTATCCAGCCTCTTGTGCGTCCAAACGCGGAGACTTGATTACGGTCATTTGGGGTTTATACTTCATGAGGTGCCCTTGTTACGTAGCGTATCCTTCAAATGTTGTTCCCGCTGACGAGTTTTTATGGCATCGCGCAGTTCCTTGAACATTTCAGGCGTAAAGGTGTACATCTTGACCACAGGTTTTCCGTCGCGGAACACTTGTCGGAATCCATCTTCATCACGCGGTCCGAACTCGAAGGATGCCTGTGTCGGCTTTGACTTATGCAGTCCGAAAGCCTTGTTCAAAAAATTGTTGATCCATTGTCTCATCACATGCAGGGGTCATTTGCTTCGTCTGCCAGTTCTGCCAGCACATCGCCATGGCATTCCAACGGTTTGCACCAGCATCCGAGCGTTCTATCCTTCAGTTCATGAAGGTCTTCAAGCAAGTGCATGCCACCACCTTCTTTGATCCATGCACGGAATGCGGCCACTGCTTCTTTTCGTGAGCCGACGATGAACTCAGCCTGTGTGCCTTTTTTGTGAGAGAATGGATTGCCCCATTTGGATGGACGTCCAATATAGACATCGTACGGCTGCTTCTTGCAATGAACGACCTGCGTAGCCATTTAGTCCAACTTCTTCACATATTCAAAAGCGAAAATGTCTATAACTCCTTTGCCGAACGGCAAAGGATCAAAGGCAAGTTCACCATTGCGATAAATGACCATGTGGTTCGTTCCAGTGACAGGATTCACTCCGCATGCAAAGTAGTAGTCATCACCCACTTCTTGCAATACCTCTTGTTCACTGGTTATTCTGGTGAATTGATAGCCGTTCACTTTCCACCATAGCTCAACCACGTCCAACCAGAAATTCACAGGCGAAGCCGTGAACAAAAGTTCAATGCGCGGACATTCCTCAACATCCAGACCCAGATAATTGGCATAGCACGTCATCATGCAATTGCCCTTGACCTCTGAATTATGAAGTCTGGTCTGCTTCTGCTCTGTCAAAGTTCTCATTGTGCTTTTGATAATGAAGCCTCAAAACGATCGCATAGATCAAGGATGTCATCATAACGAGCCAAGGACGTAAGCCAGTGATCAGGAACGAATTTGAGCCCATATCGAATGCCTGCGAGACCGCCTGTTACGGCTGCTGTGCTGTCGCTGTCCCCACCAAGATTGACCGCTTTTAGCACAGCCTCTTCGTAGGAGTCCGTTGTCATGAAACACCATATGCTGGCTTCCAGCGTATCCAGCACATAGCTGGAGCTTTTGATGTCGCTCTCTGGAAGAAGATAGATCTCGTTGTCCAACAAGCGGTTCAACATTTCCACATCCTCTGGCTGCATCCCGCCATCTGTACAAACGCTTTGTAGAAGGAAATTTGATACCTTTTCTTGCAAATATGAGTAGATGTCATGACGTGGGACCCCCTCCAGCAGACCTATGGCGAATTGAACGTAGTAAAAGCAGCACATATGAGATAGAGTGCTGCCGTGCGTGATGGATGACGCCTGTTCAACATAGGAGTATTGTTTGAACAGGGGCATGTCCTTAACATAGAAAGCCAGCGGCAGGATGCGCATGAGCGAACCATTGCCGCTATGCTCATGCTCTTTGGACCCAGCCGTGACCGCTCTATGTCCCCTACGGATCCTGTCCAATGCAGCACGCGTATTGCCTCCGCTTCCGAAGGCCTTGCCGTCAGCAGACCAATATCCATGGTCGAACCAATCAAGGAAGTTCTTTCCCAATCGCTCAGTATCGAATCCCCCTATCAATCCTTCGGCGGTGCAGAAGGTCAATGATCCATCATCAGACCATGTTCCTGCTGGCTTGTCATGTGCCTTATGACCGATCATATCCCTGACTGGAAACTCGATCAGTTGGGAACGCGGAACCAGTTCGAACGGTACGCCTAGGGCGTCACCGATGGCAAGCCCTAAAAAGGCATCCTTGCATTTGCTCATTTAGACAGGAAGCGATCATCTGTTACGATCACGGCGTTGATATTGTTCCAGATGGCAGAGCAGTACTTGATCTGGTGCTTACAGTCATCCAGAGCCACGTGCTGATCGCCAGTGGTGAATGGCATGTTCTGCTTGATCTCTGGACGGAATGAGACCAACGTTCTCACATCACGCTCCTGCCTGCCAGTGATGGGCATTTTCATCCCAACTGCTTTGTACAGGCCCTCAAGTATGCCGACGTCGAATCGAACGCCATTGCCCCAAACAGACACATTCCCAAGCGGTGTTATGAATTCATTGAACGCAATGAGGACATCCTTCAGGTCATTTTCCGAATTGAAGGCGACCTCCTTTGCCTTATCGTTCTGACCCATCCACCACTTCATGGTCGCAGGGTCAATAACAAGCCCTGAATTCACACAGCTATCAACACTGATACCCATGTCGAATTCTGTTCCTGTCTTCCCTGTAGAGATATCGAATTCCACGGCGGAAAGACGAAGCACAACACATCCTGGCGAAACACCTAAGGTTTCGATATCGAGCATCAAGTGCCCGAGAGAAGCTTGAGTTTGATCCATAGTCCAAAGATACAATGTTATGCTTACTTTTGACTGGTCATGAATTTGGAAAGAGAGTTATGGAATGAGGATCCAACGAAAAGTTGGATGAAACAGCATCAATGTCCTGACTTACGAGCGTATTTGAAGGACCATGCCTTCCCGTTGCTCGAACAAAGGCGTAAATTCATCAGCGCGATAGGGTCCTATCGCTCAGCACATAACAACGTTCTGCCCATACCGCTGTTCCTGATCACATCCGACAACGTGTTGGTGGATAGGCAAATGGAGTTATGCTTGATCACGGAGAACAATTTTTCATTGCCCGAAACCAAGTTTAACTTGAGTTCTACCGCTGTTTCCAATATTGTGGACGAGGCTATGAGCGAATTGGGAAAGGGAGACTTCTTTTTTCGCTTCATGGCTTATTCGAAGAATGCCACAAGAGTGTGCGTGCATTTCACCACCTATCATCTTGAAGAATTATGTTGCCTGTTCAAGACCACCTATATTCCGATGTACTTGGGCGGGCTTGAAGGCGAGAAACTCATCTTCAAGCCTACGGTGTTCACGAATGAACCGATGTGGGAGAGGTTGCGTGGACAGAACCCGTTCTTTGAACAATAATTCATATCTTTGTGACATGATTTGTATCTATCACAGTAAGGATCTTGACGGACAATCTTCAGCGGCGATTATAAGAAGCAAGTTTCCAGGGGTTGAGTTGATAGGATACGATTACGGGGATTCGATCCCTGCTCCCAAGCCAGACGTTCCTCTCATTGTGGTCGATGTAAGTTTTCCGATGGACACCATGCTCAAGATGAGCATGGAGCGGAACATGAACCTCACTTGGATTGACCACCACATCAAGTCGATCAAGGAATACGAGCGTTTCATGCAGGAACGTAAAGACACGTTCTGTGTGACCAAAGTCGTTGATGGAATAGCTGCTTGTGAATTGACTTGGCAGTTCCTTCATCCAAATGAAGACATGCCATTGGCCATCACTTTGCTGGGCAAGTATGATGTGGGTCGAAAGGAGGATGACTGGGACAGCGTAGTGCTGCCGTTCCAATTCGGCATGCGCAGCATCTGCTCTTCACCGCACGACTTCCCAGTTGAACTGCTGAACAACACTGGGACTGCTCATGACTTGGTGATATCCCTGATAGAAAAGGGGCACGGCATTCTTGCCTACCTGAAAAAGACAGAAGCATTCTCCATGCAAAGAGTGGCCTTCGAGGCGGACTTCCTTGGTCACAAGGCGCTATGCTTCAATTCCGCATCCTACAACTTCCTCAGCTTCGCTTCCCAGTGGGACAACACGAAATATGATATCGCTGTTGGGTTCTGCTTCAATGGAAAGCAGTGGAATGGGTCGATATACAGCGATAAGGCTGGTATCGACTGCAATGAAATAGCTCGCCGATTAGGTGGCGGGGGTCACGTCAAGGCAGCAGGCTTCAGCATCGAGGATATCAAGAGTGCGCTGAAGGCAGCGTGATCACTTGTTGTCCTTGCCAAGGAAGCCTCTCAACTTTTCATCGAGGGTATCCTTGCCTTCTCTGACTATCTGTGCTGCTTTTTTCCCGAGTTCTTGCGCTTGGCTGGCCATGTCGCCAAGTCCTTCCTTGACCTCCTTGCCGAACGCGGAACGTTCTTCAGCCGCAGTCCCATACAGATCGGCATCAGCGATCTTCTGCCCCCAATGCAGGAAAATGAGCCTGTCATTGGGCGACAGGTTGTTGAAGGCGTCCTTTGCGACCTGCATGTAGTTCGTTTCCGTCTTATCCATGTTCATGGTTGTTGATGACCCTTATACGTTCCAAGCTATGAAAAGTTCCATCACTTGGGGCATACGACCAAATGTTGGTGCAGCGTGAATCGAACGGCGTATTCTTTGCTGGCTCGTTCCATGTTCGTTTCGCTCAAGAGCATGGCGCCATCGAATGCCTTCATCACTGTTTTGATCATGGATGCTCTGTTCAGGGCTCCAGAACGCATCGCGCTCCTTACGAATTCATAGAACTCTATCTCTCTGACGCGCGCTTCAAAGTTCGCAGGGATGTGTACCAACACGAGCGGATCACCGAACAACATGGGCATGTTGTACATGTCCCTCATATCCAATTCTCTGACCTCTTGATCGGTCAATCTTGGTAGCACGTCAGATGCGTGCATGAATTTGTTGAAGTCCGATGAAAATGCGGTGTTCTTCATTGGCGTAAAGGTAAACTTCTTTTGTTATCTTAGCTGCAACTATCATATTTATGAATATGAACAGAGTGGATATCAGGACATTGATCATAGCTGTGCTGGTGATCGTGATACTGGGCATGGCCATTTTCGGCAAAGGAGGTGGTACAGGCGCCTTAGAGGTATTGCTCAAGGAAAAAGAGCAAGAAAACAAGGTGCTTCAGGAGAGAATAGATGCTAGACAAGATTCGATCGACATGTACAAGGATTCTGCTGAGTTCTATATGAATGAGGATAAATTGAAGGCCGAGATAATAGTAGCACTGGAAGAGCTTCGGGAGAAACAGAAGCGGGACATAGATTTTCTGAAGAAGAAGTTAAAGGAAGTGCCAAATCAAATAGACACAGCTTCGGATGAAGCTCGCATAAGGTTCTGGAAAGAATACTTCCGTAGAAAAGGTATTAGGCCATGAGGAACATTCTGCTTATCATATTCATCATGTTGTCCAGTTTTGCCGTGGCGCAGAAGGACACTACCCTGACCATACGCGTTTCGTCCATTAGGGAATTTCCACAGATCGGTCTTGACCTCAAGGGACGCAAATACTTCGTGATGTCCACTAGACAGGACAAGGCTGCCCTGATCGCGTTGCAGCAAGGGCTTTATGCCGATTCCATCCTGACACGTTATGAAGAACTGGAGCACAACTGCGACAGTACGATATCTCTATTGAGAGGCAGGGTGAAGGATAGACAAGGCACCATTGATGCCCAGCAGAAAACCATCGCACAATTGGAGAAGGATTATGAAGACATGAAAAAGCAACGAGACAATAACGCTGTGAGCATTGAAGCTCTGAACACGCAGGTCAGGAACCAGCGAATACCCATGTGGGTAGGTGCTGCTGCGATCATCGTAGGTGGTCTTGTACTGCTTGATAACTTGACAGACTAATGACTGAAGAAACTGCCGAAGTAAAAGATGCGCTTGCCGCATCATTGTTGACCAACGCCAAGCTGGCTAAAGCCATCGAGGTCATGATGGGGTACCATCTTACCGTCAATGAAAAAGAATCCATTGCCAAGCGTCTGGATATCTGCAAGAACTTGGATGAACTGGACATCACAGTAAAGCTCATCAATAGCGAACTACAGAGAGGGTTCATTGATGAGAACACGGGCGAGAAATGGTCTCCACGGTTCGTGGAGGACATCAAGCGCTATTATGAAGAAGGATTCCCGTTCAATCCATTCAAGAAATTGAGCGACTTGTTCGAGAAGATCAAGAACTTCGTGATATTGCAGGAGGTCGTCTTGAAAATGAAAGATGACGACAAACAAAAAGAGGTCCTGAAGCAGGATCTTGATGATAGGCGAAAAGATTGTGTATCAGCCATTAAGGAGACCGAAGAGGTGCTGAAAGACTTGGGAGCTTAAGGTTCGTCATTTCTCTTATCTAGTTATAGATGAGAGTTCAATAAGCCTATGACGATGACCATGGCTGAGATCATACGAGCCCTTATCAGGGAAAGCGTAGTCGAGCTTCGACTAGAGGACGCATACGCCGATGAATTGTTGAGTGGTATTTCGCCAGAAACTACGTTCGGCAATGCACGTGAGGCTACACAGTTTGCGAACGATCACATCAAAAGGGACATTCCAGAATTGCAGGACTATGCAATGACGGAGTATTTTCCTATCAACGAATTCAAAGAAAAGTGGATGTTCGAAGCGATACCTAATAGCAATCGTTCTCGCATACCTCAGGATAAGCGCGCCTCCATGGCTTCTGGAGTGGTTAACATTGTCACCATCCGACACGTCATCAAGGACGGAGTATCATACTGGAATTTCATCTTTGCTCAGGCCGAGCAAAGCATGGAACGCATGACACAACACTTGATTTATCAGACGGGACTTCTTGACTATGATGCCATGGTCAAGAAGGTGAACGAAGAGTGGGAGCAGTGGGGTTGATCAGACCTTAGCCTTGACGGTACGCTCGTACTCTTCAATGAGATTGGGCGCGTGGGTCGCGACGAACTTCATGAAGTCGTCGTCTTCTCCGATCTTGACATGATCGATGTCGCCGCTCTGTGTGTCCACGCTGCCAGCGATAACCCCGCATTCCACATCGCCTGACATCGTTTCCACGTCCCCGCCCACGCGTTCGCATTTCACGCCGCCTGACATTGTTTTGACTGGACCATTCACAGGGCCGCAGTTCACATTGCCTGACATGGTTTCCACGCTTCCGCACGCACCATTCACAGAGACCTTCACACACTGGTCCACCTTGAGCTTTTCGATGTTACCGTCCACCGAAATGTTGATCTCTTTGGTATCAGGGGTAACATCCTTTCCATCCACGATGACCTTTCCGTTGGTGATCGTGATGCTGTTGCCTTGGTACTTTACACCGTTGAATGAGATCATTGCCATGGTTGGTTGCTTGTGGTCTTATTACGTTATGCGATGAAAAGTGTTGCTAGGCGTTCCTGTACTGTTGAAAGTATTCCAACAGCCCTAGTTCATTCAATGCCATTCGTCCTTCCATTGTTCTGGATGTGGGCGAGTATTCACCGCGCACTGCATCAATGTACATGCTGAAGGAAAAGTCATCCCCCATATAGAAATGCTTCCATCCATCGGGAGTAAAGAAGCGTTCCATGTCGAGTTGTTCAATGGCCAGATTATCGAACGACAGATGCAGCTTATCGAAGTAGCGAGGCAGATGCATGTACCATCCTCTTATCCTAGCTTCCACTGAGGCGTCATAGAAGGAGACACCGAATCCGTATCGCTTGTAGCCCAGCACAAGCGCTTTCATGTTGTCGCCCAGTTGCGATATCTGCTCAAGAATGGAAACCTCATGAACCCCAGCTATCACGTGGAATACAACATGTGGACTCAAGTTCAATACAGGTTGTAGGATCTTGAAGTTGTTCGATGTGAGAGAAACGCCTATGCCCTTCACCAAATCGTTCTTGACCAGTTCTACCAGGATTTCGTGATAACGCTTAAGGTGCCCTTGATTGATGGTCAGATTGCAGATCCACCCTTTCTCCTTGCACGCTTGCACGAAACGCATAAAGTCTGGATGCGATAACGCATCACCGCCTCCCAAGGCAAGTTCAACACCAGCGGGCAAAATGCTGAGCTTGGAGAGCAGCAGGTCAAGGTTGCCATGCTTTCCAGCCGTTGTCGATGACTCATGACAGAATTTGCAGCCCATATCACAATGATCTGTCAACTTCAGGTCTATCGTCTCTGGAAACAGAGGCAATGGTTCGCCATCATATTCCCTGACTTTCGTACCATCCGCGAACAGCCTGACGCGCGTGTTGCCGTTGTCGAACGAACATATTGGCTGCGCTAAAGTTTCCATCACACCACTGGCTTCACCTTGAAATCCACGTATCTCACGTAACGGTTGTCTCCGCTTTTGATGAGCCTGCTTTCTATGGCCTGTAGCTTATTGTAGTCTCTTTCTTCGCCTTTGTTCTCTGCGTTGTATATCTGCTGAGCGATAGTAGACAAGTGCCTGCGACCAAGAGCCACTTTTCCGTTCTTATGATCGAAGAACTCCCCCTTAAAGGAATAGCCCAATTCATACACGTTATCGTCTCCGCGCATCATGCGTGAAACAATGTCCGAATCGTTGTTGAAAAAGCCTCGATCTGAGTTCGGATGGCCGATGTACTCAGCATGGCCAAGAATGAATCTGACCGCCTCTTCTACATCGCGTTTCGTCGGCTTTTTCTTGAATTTAACGGAATGTGGTGCAAGCCCATCTACGACCACTTCAAATGTGTACACGGGATTGATGACCTTGTTGGTATCAAAAACGGGTACATCGTGGAAGTCGCTGGCTGGCGTTGAATTGTCGTTACCAGTGAACAACCATGAATTCCTGTTGAAAATGAAATTCCGCAGCTTGGCGTCCGTCTTGAATGCGCCTTGTGGGGTTCCATCTTCGATAGCCTGATGATCGATATAGGACCAATTCGCATCGGAGTGATCCTTTCCGAACTTGAACACGACCTCTTTGCACCCCGTCTGTTTTTGTATGACGGATGTGAGACGTTTCTTCAGGTCGGGCGAATCCAAGCAGAAGACAGCGAGGTAGTTCGCCTTGGTTTCAGCATCATTGAACTTGTTCCAGTTCCATCCGAACTCACCACCAGTCAAAAACACGATGCCGTTCTGATCTGGCAGGAGTGATGTATCCATGATGAACGGCTTCTTGGCGTTCGCGATGGATAATGAGTGGGAGGAGGAAGAGTTGGTCTCCCATACTCCCTGACGGATCTTAACGTGCTTCATGCTTCTGCCTTTGTCAGGTCTTTTACGTAATGATTGAGATGATGGTTATACACCACGCGATCTGTTCCAATTGCGACCTCAAGGACCTTGAATCCGTCGAGGTCCTTGCGCGAAGAAATGGAGCATACCTCCATGTTGTTCTGATCGCAAATGATGTCCTTGGTCCACTCTGAATAGGAAGGAAGCCTGTCGGAATCCTCCACATGACATGGACCAACGAACTCCTGCAACATCGCCATGATGTTTTGTATGGTCGATGGCGCGTAATCGTTCGTCGTAGTGGGCGCGAAAATGATCTGGAACTCCAGTTGATAGAATTCCTTCAAGCGCATGTTCTTTAGCACTTGGTCTTGTTCTCTCCTGAACGAACGACCATGTTGCCATACCACCAAGGGGGCACGCAGCTTGATGTCGTTGTGCGTGTTGAGAATGTCTTTGGCGTATAGGTATGAACCCAACGTGGTCTCAGGCCTGAGCGTAAGTCCATCGTGTGTAATGAAGATGTCCGACTCTTCGTAATTCGGATTCACCAATTCGCGTGGCATCAAACATGGCGCCTCACAACGATGGAAGGTGAACGCGGAATTCTGCTTCCATAAGGATTGACGCAGTGCCATGACCGCACGGGAAACGAACGAATCTCGCAAAGAGATCTCCTCTTCGGTAAAGAACGGCAGACCGTTCCTTTCATACAGGCTTTTCATCTTGGCTCCTTTACTGGAACAAGCGGTAAAGATAGAAACTTCTGTTACAACTGCCTGCCGCGCAGGGTCAACGCCTTTGGTAGACTTCGAAGGTGCAACCGAACAAATTCTTTTCGTCAGGAGCATGCGTTTCGGTGCTTGTCAATTTATAGTTCGTTCGGTCGAACACAAAGGAGGCGTCAGCATTGAAATTCGCATGCACGGTTGTAAGATACATCCGCTCAATGATGTCTTGTTCCATGGCAAGCCTGTATATCTGCGCACCGCCTATGATGAATGCATTCGCATCCTTAGACAGTTGTGTGCCTTCTGCCGCCATCTGAGAATACAGTTCGATGGCTTCGTCAAGAGAAGAGACCACTTCAGAATGATGTGCATACCGCTCCTTGCCTTCATTCACCTTGCGTGTCACGATGATGGACTTGCGCGTAGCAAATGGAAGCTTCAACGTATCGGCAGTCACGCGGCCCATAATGATCGCAGAACCACGCGTGGTTTGCATGAAGTGTTTCATGTCCCTTGGCAATTTTCCTTGCCATGGAATGACATCGCGCAGACCTATTTCCCCATTCAGACCAGTGGCCGCTATCGCGTAGATGCTCATACCACGACCTGATTGATGGCAGCCACCACGTTCTCGCACATGATGTCGATACCATTCGTGGATGAAACGCGTTTCAGCAACCCTTTCTTCTCGAAGAAGTCTACTACTGGAGCAGTGTTCTGATAGTATTCTGCCAGACGCTTGCGGATGACCTCTGGCGTATCATCGGGCCTGCCCTTCTTCTTACCGCGTTCGATAATACGCTCTATGGCCTCATTCTCGTCCACTTCAAGGAAGAGCACTGTGCTCACAGGCATCTTTCGCTGGATCAAGAAGGCATGGATCTGTTTGACTTGCTCCTTGGTCCTTGGGAATCCATCGAACAAGAAGCCGACCTTGTTCGTGGAATTGATGATATGCTCCTTCACCATGGCAATGACCAACTCATCAGGAACATAATTGCCAGCGTTGATGCCGCTGGCTTTCTTGCCGATGACGCTGCCCTTTTCCTGTTCCTTTCGCAGCAGGTCGCCTGTGCTGATGTGCTCGTACCCGTATTTCTCAACCAAATGAGCGCATGCGGTTCCTTTGCCTGCTCCTGGCAGGCCCATGATGATGATGTTGTTCATTTTCGTATCTCATTTCAGCCCTATGAAAGCGACCAGACTTGAGGTCGTCCACACAAGAAGCGTGAAAGAGAATGCGAAAATAACCAATTTCGTTAGAAATGGCAATTTGATCCATACAGCATCCAGCTTGTCCATGTCTTACTCGATGATGTGATAAGTAACGGTATGGGCTTCGGTCAATTCGGGCACCTGTAGCTTATTGATGTAGTCCTCTATGGCATCTAGCCGCACAGGATACTCTCGATCCAGATTGTCCTTCAGCAAACGTGGGTATGGTTTCTCCACGTAGATGATGTGGATTTTCGGCTTGTAAGGCAAAAAGAGGGACACAAGATTGTCCCGCGTGGACTTGGTGATATTCGTTGCATTCCAAACGAAATCCTTATGCGCTGCGAGGAGTTCTAACGCCTGCTTCTTGGCCATTTGGATCACTCGTCCCTTGTCGTGCTTGTTGTTCCTATTGAGCTTGTGCTCCCTACGAATATCATCCATGCTTACCGTAGGAAGACCGTGCAGGTTCTTGTTGATGTAATAGTCCTTACCACTGCCAGGGATGCCACACATGATGTAGACATTGCAGGTAGTGTTATCGAAGAACTCATCTTGAGGCCATACGCCTTCTCGATTGAAATATTGGAACCGTGTGATCTCGGATCCGAATGTTCCCTTCGTACCATAGCAAGAATTCTCCTTGCAGCATTCGGTGAACATGTCGATCTCATAGAGCAGGTTGGCAATGTCATCGTTCAAACTGGTCCTGCCTTTCATATCGGCCCTTGCCAAGGAAGCAAGCGACTTGGTATCGCAGTGCAAACTTGCGCGTAAGACCTCCTGCGTGGGATTCTCGCGCACGAACAACTTGACAGGAAGAGCATGATAACGGACCAGTTTGCAGATCTCTTCTCGGATCACGAAAGGCGTCGGTACATCCCTGTAAAGGATGGCTCTTGAGGTAAGTTCACCTTTCTTCGCGTGACCCTTGGATGTCACTTTCATACGACCATCCTCGAAGATGCGTTCGGTCGTACTGCGCTTCTCTACGTCATGCAAAAGCGCACTGGCGAAAAGAATGGATCTCTCCTGAGGATGGGCGTTCTTGAATTCTTCGGATGACAGAAGCTCCTGTATCACCATTTGCGTGTGGATGTCCACATCGCCTTCGGCATGGAAAACAGGGTCCTGTTCGACGCCCTTCATGTCTCTGACCCATGAGAAGGTTCG
>WBZS01002142.1_pt1 | contig 12966 bp, 12 predicted proteins | sample 5204201 | NCBI WGS metagenome assembly WBZS01 (sample SAMN12344357, study PRJNA552823) | activated sludge metagenome | biome: Activated sludge suspended growth; feature: Nitrification reactor; material: Wastewater; isolation source: activated sludge from nitrification reactor of wastewater...
CGGCCGATTCCCGTCCGGAGCGAGCGGTCGGCCGGCGACCACCGGCCAGAGGCCGCGCATTTTCCGTCAACCCGCTCCGTCCGTGGCAGATATTTTCCAGCGTTACGCGACCGTCACGATCCCGACATTCAGGGCGCAAAGGCCGCGCTTAGCGTGAATCCGACAAGTGGTCCGACCACCTGATTCGGAGAACGCATGACCATCGAGGAATTCAACCGGCTGGGCGAATCCGCGGCCGCCTCGGCGCTGGCGGCCTGCGTCGAGATCGACACCTGGGTGAACCAGGTGCTGGCCGGCCGCCCCTACCATTCCCGCGACGGCCTGCTGGCGCACGCCGCCAAGGCCGCCCAAGGATGGTCACCCGCCCAGGTGGACGGCGCCCTGGCGCACCATCCGCGGATCGGCGAGCGGCCCCGGGCCGAGGCCATCGGCGCCGCCAACGCCGCCCACTCGGCCGGTGAACAGTCCGGCGTCAACGGTGCCGCGACGGCCACCAAAGAGGCGCTGGCCAGCGGAAACGCCGCCTACGAGAAGCGTTTCGGCCGGGTCTTCCTGATCCGCGCCGCCGGCCGTCGGCCGACGACATGCTGGCCGCGCTCACCGAGCGCATGGCCAACGACGACGCCACCGAGATCGCGGTGGTCGCCCGCGAGCTGCGCGAGATCGCCCTGCTGCGGCTCGGTCAGGCGGTGACCGGATGAGCTACCTCACCACCCACGTCCTGGACGCCTCGCGCGGGCTGCCCGCCGCCGGGGTCGCCGTCCGCCTCACCGACGACGCGCAGGTCACGATCGCGCAGGGCCGCACCGACCCGGACGGCCGGATCGCCGCGCTCGGCCCCGATCGGCTGCCCACCGGCGTCTATCACCTGACCTTCGCCGTCGGCGACTACTACGCCGGCCACGGCATCGCCACCTTCTATCCGAGCGTCACGATCACCGTCGCCCTCGACGAAACGGCAGCCCATTATCACGTGCCGCTCCTGCTCTCACCCTTTGCCTATTCCACCTATCGAGGGAGTTGAACGTCCATGTCCACCACCGTCAGCCTCGGCGCCAACAAGTACGGCAAGGCCGAGAACCGGGTCGTCAGGATAACCCGGGACACCGCCCGTCACGAGATCGAAGACCTCAACGTCACCAGCCAGCTGCGGGGCGGGGCGTTGACCGACTCGTACCTGACCGGCGACAACTCGCTGGTGGTCGCCACCGACACCCAGAAGAACACCGTCTACGCCTTCGCCAAGGAGTACGGCATCGGCTCGCCGGAACAGTTCCTGATCAGGCTCGGCGAGCACTTCGTGTCGTCGTTCGACTGGATCGAGGGCGGCCTGTGGCAGGCGGAGCAGTACCAGTGGAAGCGGATCGAGGTGGACGGCGCCGGGCACGACCACTCCTTCGTCCGCAAGGGCCAAGCCACCCGGCTGGCGACCGTCCAGAAGATCGATGGCGCCACCCACGTCACCGCCGGCCTCAAGGACCTGGTCGTGCTGAAGTCGACCGGCAGCGAATTCCACGGCTTCCCACGGGACAAGTACACGACCCTCGTCGAGACCACCGACCGGATCATGGCCACCTCGGTCACCGGCCGCTGGCGCTACCTTCCCGACGCGGTCGAGGCCGGCGTCGACTACAACGCGGTCTACGCGGGCGTGGCGCAGGTCTTCCTGTCGACCTTCGCGACCGTGCACTCACTGGCCCTGCAGCAGACGCTGTGGGAAATGGGCAAGGCCGCGATCGAGGCATTCCCCGAGATCGCCGAGGTGAGGTTCGCGATGCCGAACAAGCACCACTTCGTGGTCGACCTCAGCCCGTTCGGGCTGGAGAACCCCAATGAGGTCTTCTACGCCGCCGACCGGCCCTACGGCCTGATCGAGGGAACCATCGTCCGCGACGGCGTCGCCCCGGCCCCCGAGGCCTGGACCGACGTCCCCACCTTCGTCTGAGGGAGCTCAGACAGCACCACCAGCAGAGAGGCCCCGACCATGATCGAGACCGAATCCACCATCACCACCGTCGAGCCACCCGACCTGCCGGTCGGCAGCCGTCCCGAGGACGAGCACCTCGGCATCGGCCCCACCATCGGCTACGGCGTCCAGCACATCCTGGCCATGTTCGGCGGCGTGATCGCCGTGCCGCTGATCGTGGGCGGCGCCGCGGGCCTGGACACCGCCGAAAAGGCATTGCTGGTCGCCTGCGGCCTGTTCGTCAGCGGGGCGTCCACGCTGCTTCAGACGGTCGGCGTCCGCTACTTCGGCTCGCAGCTGCCGCTGGTCCAGGGCACCTCGTTCGCGGCCGTGTCGACGATGTTGGCGATCATCGGCGATCGGGCCGGCGCCGGACTGCAATCCGCCTACGGCGCCATCATCGTGGCCGCCGCCATCGGCCTGGTGATCACGCCCTTCTTCGCCCGGATCGTGAAGTTCTTCCCGGCCGTGGTGACCGGCTCGATCATCACCGTGATCGGGCTGTCGCTGATGCCCGTGGCCGCCGGCTGGATCACCGGCAACGCCACCATCACCGTCAACGGTGCGAGCGTGCCGAACCCGAACTTCGCCTCGCTGCCGAGCGTCGGCCTGGCCCTGTTCACCTTCGTCGTGGTGATCGTGCTCAGCAAGATCGAGGTGCTGTCCCGGATGGCCGTGCTGCTCGGGCTGGCGATCGGTACCGTCGTCGCCCTGTTCACCGGCCAGACCAGCCTGGCCGCGGTCGCGACGGCGGCACCGTTCGCGCTCCCCCAGCCGTTCGCCTTCGGCCCGCCCACCTTCGAGGCCGGCGCCATCATCTCGATGTTGATCGTGATCCTGGTGATCATGGTCGAGACCACCGCCGACCTGCTGGCCGTCGGTGAGGTCGTCGGCACCAAGGTGGACGCCCGCCGCGTCGGTGACGGCCTGCGCGCCGACATGGCGTCATCGATGCTCGCGCCAGTCTTCAACTCGTTCCCGGCGACAGCGTTCGCCCAGAACGTCGGCCTGGTGGCGCTGTCCGGCATCAAGAGCCGGCTCGCGGTTGCCGCGGGCGGTGGCCTCCTCGTGATCCTCGGACTGTCCCCGATGGCCGCAGCGCTGTTCAGCATCATTCCGGGCCCGGTCCTCGGCGGCACCGGCATCGTGCTGTTCGGCACGGTGGCCGCATCGGGCGTCCGCACGCTGTCGAAGGTGAACTACCAGGGCAACAACAACCTGGTGATCGTGGCCGCGTCGGTCGCCTTCGGCCTGATCCCGGTCGTGTCCTCGAACTTCTGGCACAGCTTCCCGGACTGGTTCGTCACCATCTTCCACTCCGGGATCAGCGCCGCAGCGATCGTGGCGGTCGCCCTGAACCTGTTCTTCAACGTGTTCCTGCCGGGAGTTCCCGACGAGCCGTCCGGCCTGGCGGCGGCGCCGCCTCGGCGGGTGCAAGAAGCCGAGGCGCAGGTCCTGGAGGGCGGCGGCACCCTCGGCCCCGACTCGTACGAGCCCGACATCACGGTCGGCGGCACCCGCGCCAGGGGGCCTGGCGAGCACTGATTCCGTCTCGGTTCGCAGCGTGGGGCCGCCCGGTGTGTCGGGCGGCCCCACCGTGCTGCGTGCGGAACAGGCCACCGGGCGCACGGCGACCCGACTCAGCGGGTGAACCTCGCGAGATCGCCGGTGTAGGTCTTGGCCGGTGGCGGGGCGAACTCCAGGGCGCGCGAGGTGGTCATCCCGAGGTCGATCAGGCCGCGGACGGCGGCGACGCCTGCGGTGACGCCGTCGACGACGGGGACGCCCAGGTCGTCGCCCAAGTTCGGGGCGAGCGGAGCGAAGCCGGCGCAGCCGAGCACGACCACATCAGACCCGTCGGTCTCCAATGCCGTCCGGCAGCCGTCCAGCAACCTCCGGTAGGTGGTGGGATCCGACTCGAGGCGGAGCACCGCGACATCGATGGCGTGGTAGCCGGCGCAGGCGTCCGCGACCCCGAACTGCAGGGCCAGGTCCTTGGCCCGGCCGATCGTCTGGGCCAGTGTGGTGACCACGCTGAACGACCGGCCCAGATAGGTCGCCGTGCGCATCGCCGCCTCGGCGATGCCGACCACCGGGCCGCGGGCCAGCTCGCGGGCCGCCAGCAGGCCCGGGTCGCCGAAGCAGGCGATCACGTAGCCGTCGGCGCCCGCCGCGTCGCCGGCGATGATCTCGTCCAGGACGCCGGGGACGGCCAGCGCCTCGTCGTAGTGCGATTCGATCGAGGCCGGACCCGATCCGGGGGTGACCGCCTCGACGGTCACCCCCGGCCCACTCAGCAGCGACGCCGCGCGGCCTATCGCCGCGGTCATCGACGCCGTCGTGTTGGGATTGATCACTCGGATCAGCATCAGCTCGCGCTCAGCCGTTCCGGCTCGGCCGAGCCGGCGATGTTCGCCCGGCGGGCAAGGACGTAGTAGAGCGCGAAGCCGGCGCCGCAGCCGATGAACCAGCTGTAGTCGCTGAGCCAGGTCGCGACACCGACCAGCTTCGGCAGCACGACGGTGCCGATGGACAGCACGCCCGAGGCGATCAGCGCCACGATCGCGACCACGTTGTAGCCGCCGGCGTAGTGGTATTCGCCCTTTGCGTCCATGGTGAACAGGTCGTCCACCACGACCTTCTGTTTGCGGATCAGGTAGAAGTCCGCGATCAGGATGCCGAACAGCGGCCCGATCAGCGCCCCGAGGACGCCCAGCGTGTAGTGAATCGCCTCGTCATTGCTGTACCAGTTCCACGGCGTCAGGAGGATCGAGCCGACCGCGGCGATCATGCCGCCCATCCGCCAACTGATCTTCTTGGGGTTGACATTGCTGAAGTCGAAGGCCGGCGAGATGAAGTTCGCGACGATGTTGATGCCGATGGTGGCGATGGTGAAGGTCAGCGCGCCGAGCACGATCGCGAACGTGTTGTCGATCTTGGCGACGGTGTGCACCGGGTCGGTGATCAGCTCGCCGAACACCGGGACGGTCGCGGCCGCGGTCAACACGGTGAGCAGCGAGAACACCAGGAAGTTGACCGGAAGGCCCCAGAAATTGCCGCGCTTCACCTGCTTGAAGGTGGCGCAATATCGGGAGAAGTCGCCGAAGTTCAGCATCGGGCCGGAGAAGTACGACACCACCAGCGCGATCGCCGACACCATGGTGCCGACGGTGGCCCAGCCGGTGAGTTCCTTGCCGGACAGGTTGAGGTTCACATTCCAGCCGGCGCGGTAGAGCAGGTAGCCGCACAGAATGAACATCACCACATAGACGGCCGGACCGCAGAAGTCGATGAATTTGCGGATCGAGTCCATGCCCCGCCAGAACACGATGGCCTGCAGCACCCAGAGGATGGCGTACGACACGTAACCCAACGCCGACAAGCCCAGGAACCCGTGGACGGCGGTGTCGGCCAGCGGCGCCAGTTCGGGCCACAGCTTCAGCAGCACGACATTGAGGGACGCCGCCGCGAGATAGGTCTGGACGCCGTACCAGGCGACCGCGATCGCTCCGCGGATGATTGCCGGGATGTTCGCGCCCTTGACGCCGAACGAGATCCGGGAGACCACCGGATAGGGCACGGCCGCGACCTGGGACGGCTTGGCGACCAGATTGCAGAAGTACTGGACCAGGACGATTCCGACGATCAGGCAGATGAACACCTGCCAGCTGGTCAGGCCGAGTGCGAACAGGCTGCCGGCGGTGACATAGCCGCCGACGCTGTGCACGTCCGACATCCAGAACGCGAAGATGTTGTAGGTGCCCCAGGTCTGCTTACGCAGCGGGGCCAGGTCCTCGTTGGTGAGGTTCTCGTGATATTCCGGCTTGATCAGCGTTGCTTCGGCGGGTGCCGGCGAATGAACCGCTGTGGGTTCGGATTCGATGATGGCCATGGTGACACTCCTCGGTCAGGGGCTCCGTGAGCCCGTGGAGTGACGCTAGGAACGGCGTGTTTCAGGAACGCCGTGCAGACATTGCGCGAATGTGTCGTTCGGATATATCTGTCCGCCCGGAATCCTGGCCCCGGCGCGGATCAGGCCGGTCGGATCAGGCGGGTGCGTCGTAGCTGTCCAGCACCCAGGTCTGGACGCGGCGCAGGTGTTCGCCGGCCAGCGTCACCACCCGCTCGGCGACACCCTCGGCGTAGGCCTGCCACAGCGCCTCGTGATCGGCGTGCAACCGGTGCACCCGGGAGAGCTGCAGCCGCCGCATCGGGCGGGTGGTCGCCGAGGAGTTGACCGCGTCCCGGATCAGCATGCACAGCCTCGGCATGCCGCAGGCCACCACCAGCGCCTCATGGAAGGCACGGCCCTCGGCGTCCCAGCCGGCCACATCGCCGGTGGCGAGGGCGGCGCGTTGCCGCTCCAGGCTGGCCCGCAGCGCCTGCCGCTCCGCCTCGCCGGCCCGCGGGACGGCGATCTCCAGCGCCGCCCGCTCCAGCGCGGAGCGGATCGTGTACAGCTCCACGAACTCCTCCCGGCCGGGAGCGTGGACGATGTAGCCACCGCGGTGGTTGTGCCGGATAAGGCCCTCGCCGAGCAGGGTCTTCAGCGCCTCCCGGACCGGCGTCCGGCTGACCCCGAACGCCGCGGCGATCTGATCGAGCGGCAGCAGGGTGCCGGGCCGGACCCGTCCCGAGACCAGCACCCGCCGCAGCTCGGCGAGCACCTCGTCCTGGCTGCCGCCGGTGGGTCGCAGCTGCGCGACCAGCTCCACGGCGGGACGGCCCCGGCCGGTCATCTCAGCCGTCCCGGCGGAGCAGCCGGCCGGACGGTTCGGCCAGGTCGTACCCGTCGAAGACGGTCCTCCCCGCCAGCACGGTCCGCCGGACGCTGCCCGACAGCACCCGGCCGGTGTAGGCCGTCAGCTTGTTGCGGTGCGCCAGCCGGCTACCGTCGATGGCGATCTCGCGGCCGGGCTCGTACCAGATCAGGTCGGCGGCCGCACCCGCCTCGACGACACCCTTCCCTCGGACGCCGGCCACCCGGGCCGGGCCGGCCGACATCCAGGCGCTCACCTGCGGCAGCCCGATGCCGCGCTCGGCCGCGGCGTCCACCATCGACGGGAACGTCACCTGCAGGCTGGACACGCCGCCCCAGGCCTGCGCCAGGTCGCCGCCGCCGCGGGTCTTCTCCTCCACGGTGGACGGCGAGTGGTCGGAGACCACGCAGTCCAGGACGCCGGCGAGCAGCCCCTGCCACAGCTCGCGCTGGTTGCCCGGGTCGCGGATCGGCGGGCAGCACTTGAACTCGGCGGCTCCGTCCGGGACGTTGTGGGAATCGAAGATCAGGTAGTGGGGACAGGTTTCGGCGGTCAGCGGCAGGCCCTCGGCCCGGGCCGCGGCGATCGGTTCCAGGGCCCGGGCGCTCGACACGTGCAGGATGTGCGCCCGGGTGCCGTGCCGGCGGACCTGCTCGATCACCGTCTCGACGGCCCGCACCTCGGCCTCCGGCGGGCGGGACTCCACGAAGTCGGTGTAGCGACGGCTGGACCAGGCCGGGATCGCGCCCAGGACGTCCGGGTCCTCGGCGTGCACGATCATCAGCCCGCCGAAGCCGGCCACCTCGGCCATCGCCGTGGCGAACGCTTCGCCGTTCAGCGGCGGAAACTCCGGGACGCCGGAGTCGACCAGGAAGCACTTGAAGCCGTAGACGCCCCGCTCCCACAACGTCTCCAGCCGGCCCAGGTTGGTGGGCACCGCGCCGCCCCACAGGCCGACGTCGACGAAGGTCTTGCCGGTCGCCACCGCCCGCTTCACCGCCAGCGCGTCGGTGTCGACGGTCGGCGGGATGGAGTTCAGCGGCATGTCGACGATGGTGCCGATGCCTCCGTAGGCGGCGGCCTCGGTGGCGCTGGCGAAACCTTCCCACTCGGTGCGGCCGGGTTCGTTGACGTGCACGTGGCAGTCCACGTTGGCCGGCAGCTGGATCACCTCGTCGGGCACGTTGATCACCAGGCTGCCGGCGGCCGAATGCCCGGCGTCGCACGACGCGTCGCGGGCTAGCACGGCCCGCAGCTCCTCGCCGGTGCGGACGGCGGTGATCAGTCCGGTGTCGGTGTCCACCTCGACATCGGCGGGCACCAGCGCCGAACCGATCAGGGTGCGCCGGGAGCGGAAGATCTTACGCATCCGGCCCGCGATCTACGGTCAGCACCGTTCGGGTGGCGGCCACGAACGCCTCGACGGCCAGCGAGACGTCCCAGGGCGTCACCGCCTCGGCCGGCGCGTGCGAGATGCCGTCCTCGCAGCGGATGAAGAGCATGCCGATGTCGGTGACGTCGGCCATCACCATGGCGTCGTGGCCGGCCCGGCTGTAGAGCCTCGGCACCGCGCCGCCCTCGGGATCGGCGGCGGCGACCGCACCGGCGATGGCGCCTTGCAGCCAGTCCGCACAGACCACGGCATGGGCCCGGTGTTCCTCGACCCAGTGGAACTCGAGGTTGCGCTGGTGGCACATGGTGGTGATCGTGTCGAGGATCTCGTCCCAGCCGGCGTCGCGGGCCGCGTCGGTCTCGGCGCGCAGGTCGAGGCTGAACTCGACCCGGCCCGGGACGACGTTGACCGCGCCCGGGTACGCGCGGATCTCGCCGACGGTGCCGATGATGTCGCGCCGGCGGGCGATCGTCTCGATCGCCAGGACGGCGAAACTCGCGCCGACCAGGGCGTCCCGGCGGCGGTCGTAGGGCGTGCCGCCGGCGTGCCTCGCCTCGCCGGTGACGGTGAGCGCGAAGCGCCGGGCACCCGCGATCGAGGTCACCACGCCCAGTGGACGAGCCTGCGCCTCGAGCAGCGGGCCCTGCTCGATGTGCGCCTCCAGGTAGGCGACCAGCTCGTCCGGACGCCGGGTCGCGGTGCGCACCTTGGCCGGGTCGAGCCCGAAGTCCTTGAACGCCCGGCGCAGGCTGGTGCCGGCCTCGTCCGTCTGGTCGAGCCAGGCGTCCTGCCAGTTGCCGGCGACCGGATTGCTGCCCAGCAGCGCCGTGCCGAACCGGGCGCCCTCCTCGTCGCTGAACGCCATCACCTCGAGCGCGCAAGGCATGGTCGGCATCGCCTCGCGCAGCAGGTCGGCCACCTCGATCGCGATCATCACCCCCAACGGGCCGTCGTAGCGCCCGGCGTCCGGGACGGTGTCGATGTGCGAGCCGAGCATCACTGCCGGCAAGCCCGGACGGCTGCCCTCGATCCGGCCGACCAGATTGCCGGCCGCGTCGATCCGGGTCTGCAGCCCGGCGGCGGTCATCCAGCGTCCGACCAGGGCATTCGCCCAGGCATGCTGCGAGGTCAGGTGGAACCGGTGGATGCTGCCCTTGACCGCGCTCAGCGCGGCCAGCTCGTCGCAGCGGTCGTAGGCGCGGCGTCCGGCGGCCAGCAGGTTCGCGCCGGACGCCGCCGTCCCGGGCCCCTGGGTCATCGGTCGTACACCTCCTTGGCGGCGGCCACGCCGGCGCCGGGGGTCGGGCTGGTGCCGGCGGCCCGGAGCATCTGCTCGAGGGCGGCCAGCGTGATCAGGACGGCGTCCGCGCGGGCGTTGTAGCCCATGGTTCCGATCCGCCAGACCAGGCCGTGCAGCGGGCCGAACGAGGTGCCGATCTCGATTCCGAAGTCGGCCAGCATCCCGGTCCGCACCGCCTCGCCGTTCACCCCGTCCGGGATGTACACGGCGACCACGTTGTTCATCCGGTGCCGCTGGTCGCCGAACAGCCGCAGCCCGAGGGCGACCAGGCCGGCGGTCATCGCCCGGCCGTGCAGCGCGTGCCGGGCCACCGCGGCGTCCATGCCATCCTCGACCAGCAGCCGCGCGCATTCGCGGGCGCCGTAGAGCATCGAGGTGGCCTCGGTGTGGTGGTTGAGCCGGCGCGGCCCCCAATAGTCCAGGATCATGCCGAGGTCGAAGTAGTTGGACGCGATCCGGGCGCCGAGCGCCTCGTCACCGTCCTCGCGGATGCCTGCCTCGATGTGCCGGCGGCCCCGGATCACCTCGACGGCGGCGTCCGACAGGCTGATCGGCGAACTGCCGGACGGCCCGCCCAGGCACTTCTGCAGGCCGGCGGACGCGGCGTCCAGGCCCCAGGCGTCCATCTCGAACCGGTTGCCGCCCAACGAGGCGGTGATGTCGGAGTAGAACAGGACGCCGCGCGCCGCACACAGCCGGCCCAGCTCGGCCAGCGGCTGGCACACCGTGGTGGACGTGTCGCCCTGGACGATCGCCAGCACTTTGGGTCGCACCCGGTCGAGGGCGGCCTCGATCTCGTCCGGGGTGAAGACGGTGCCCCATTCGCGTTCGATGGTGTGCACCTCGGCGCCACAGCGCTCGCCGATCTCGGCCAGCAGCTGGCCGAACCGGCCGAAGACCGGCACCAGCACCCGCTCCCCCGGCTCGAGCAGCGACACCAGGATCGCCTCGATGCCGGCCCGGGACGTGCCGTCGACCAGCAGCGTGGCCTCGTTGCGGGTGCGGAACACCTGGCGGTAGAGCTGCTGGGTCTCGGCCATGTAGCCGGTCATCACCGGGTCGTACTGGCCGACCAGGCCGGACGACATCGCACGCAGCACGCGCGGATCGGCGTTGATCGGGCCCGGCCCCATCAACAGGCGCTGGGGCGGGTGAACGGGTGGGACGCTCATGCGGTCCTCTCTTCGGCCGGCTGACTAGTGGTCGGTGTGACGTGGGCGCGGTGGCCCAGCCAGGCCACGGCGAGGGTGAGCACCGCGGACAGGCCCAGGCCGAGCCCCAGGTGGACGCGCAGCAGCAGGGCGCCGGTCGCGGCACCGGCCATGATCAAACCGACCGCCGTCCCGCGCCGGCGCCACTGCGAACCCCGCCCGTTGCCCAACCAGGAATCGGCGGCCAGGCCGGTGATCGTCGAGGTGACCACCACGGTGCTCACGTCCGGGACGGCGACGTGCCGGGCGGCGGCCGCCTGGCTGCCCATCGCCGCGCCCAGCAGTGCCGTGACGACCAGCCGGCGCGGCTCGTCGACTCCGGGCAGGACGAGCAGCACGGTGAGCAGCAGCAGGCAGCCGGCCACCCCGGCGACGATGCCGGTGGTCGCCGCGTGCCAGCCGGCCGGACGCCCACGCAGCAGTCGCCCGCCCAGCGCCGCCCCGGCCGCGAAGCCCAGCAGGGCCAGCAGCGGGCCGACCACGGGCAGCCCGTCGGCACCGGTCAACGCCATCGCCAAGATCACCACGTTGCCGGTCATGTTGCCGGTGAACACCCGATCCAGCCCGAGGTAGCCGACCGCGTCGATGACGCCGGTGGAGAAGGTCAGGGCGAGCATCAGCACGGCCGGGGTGGCGGCACGCGTCCGGTGCTGCGTCGGTGTCGGCACGACGACCTCCTTCGTTGCGGACCTGTCGTCCGGCTGGCGGTGGCTGCGTCGTTGCGACCGTGGAAAAGAGCCTCCGGCTGGTGCTCCGGGGGGCCGGATGCGGTACAGTCGGAGAACTTGGTCGGACCAACATACCAATTATCGCCGGACGCCGCCACGCCGTCCACGACGGGCGTCCGATCCGCACCAGGCACCCGAGAACCACCTCACGGCGACACGATGACAAGGGGAAACGGCATGGATCTCACCGTGCACCGGGCACGCACCATCAGTGGTGACGTGGCCGCACGGCTCGAGCGGCACATCGAGGAACAGCTCAAGCCGGGCGACAAACTGCCGCCCGAACGCGAGCTGTGCGCCGCCCTCCGGGTCTCCCGCGCCACCCTGCGCGAGGCGCTACGGTCGCTCGAGGAGCGCCGGCTGATCGAACGGCGTCCCGGGCGGGGAACGGTGGTGATGGATCCGCCGGATCCTGGTCTGCGGCTGACCTTCACCCCCTTCGCCGGCGACGGTCCGGACGAGGTGGCCCAGGTCGCGGAACTGCGCCGGATCGTGGAACCGCAGATCGCCGAACTGGCCGCCCAGCGGGCCACCGACCTCGACCTGTCCCAACTCGACGAGATCCTGCGCGAGAGCCACGCCGGATTGACCGCGGACGAGTCGCTGCGTCTCGACGTGGAGTTCCACCGGCGGCTGGCGGTGGCCACCGGCAATCCGCTGCTGGTCGGCGTCTGCGAGGCCATGAACGGTCTGGTGCACGACGTCCGGCTGCGCTCGCACTGGGCTCGCGAGGGACGCCGCAACTCGATCGAGGGCCATCGACGGCTCTACGCCGCGGTCGCCGCCCGCGATTCCGCCGCGGCGCGGCGCGAGATGAACGACCACCTCCGGCAGGTGGGTGACCTGATCGACGGTCTCGACGCGTTGCTGGCCCGCGAGGCGGAAGCCCGATGACGGCCGGCATCACGCTCGCCGGACCGGTCCTGCAGCGCGGGACCGGCGCGATCCCGGGCGACCACTACCTGCCGGCCGACCCGCGGGAACTGCTCTGGGGCCGGTTGCCCTGCGCAACGGACGCGCCGGTGCTGAGCGTCCTTCCCGGCGAGACCGTGACCATCGACACGCTCTCGCACGAGGGTCTGCTGGCTGATCAGGGCCGTGACCCGCTGGCCTTCTTCGGCGCCCACGGGGTCGCCCCCGATCAGGTGCTGACCGAGGCCGTCGACCTGGCCCGCTCGGATCGTCCGCACGACCCCACCGTCGACGGGCCGCACCTGGTCAACCGCCCGATCGAGGTCCGCGGCGCCCTGGTCGGCGACCTGCTGGCGATCACCGTGCTGCGGCTCGACCGACGGGTGCCCTATGGGATGATCTCCAACCGGCACGGACGCGGCGCGCTGGCCGGCGAGCTGCCCGAGAGCCCCGGCACGGTGAGTGTGTTCAGCTCCGTGCGGGAGGCCCCGGAGGGGGCCGTCGGCGAGCTTCCGCTGCACGCCGGCGGGCCGCGGACGGTCCGGTTCCCGCTGCGTCCGTTCCTCGGCGTGATGGGGGTCGCCGCGGCGGGCGGCCGCCGGCCGCATTCGGTGCCGCCGGGGCCGCACGGCGGCAATCTGGACATCAGCCTGCTGGTCGAGGGCGCCACGCTCTACCTGCCGGTGCAGGTGCCGG
>WBZS01002145.1_pt1 | contig 12964 bp, 12 predicted proteins | sample 5204201 | NCBI WGS metagenome assembly WBZS01 (sample SAMN12344357, study PRJNA552823) | activated sludge metagenome | biome: Activated sludge suspended growth; feature: Nitrification reactor; material: Wastewater; isolation source: activated sludge from nitrification reactor of wastewater...
CCGGCACCTGCACCGGCAGGTAGAGCGTGGCGCCCTCGACCAGCAGGCTGATGTCCAGATTGCCGCCGTGCGGCCCCGGCGGCACCGAATGCGGCCGGCGGCCGCCCGCCGCGGCGACCCCCATCACACCGAGGAACGGACGCAGCGGGAACCGGACCGTCCGCGGCCCGCCGGCGTGCAGCGGAAGCTCGCCGACGGCCCCCTCCGGGGTCTCCCGCACGGAGCTGAACACGCTCACCGTGCCGGGGCTCTCGGGCAGTTCGCCGGCCAGCGCGCCGCGTCCGTGCCGGTTGGAGATCACCCCGTACGGCACCCGCCGGTCGAGCCGCAGCACGGTGATCGCCAGCAGGTCGCCGACCCGGGCGCCGCGGACCTCGATCGGCCGGTTGACCAGGTGCGGCCCGTCGACGGTGAGGTCGTGCGGACGGTCCGAGCGGGCCAGGTCGACGGCCTCGGTCAGCACCTGATCGGCGGCGACCCCGTGGGCGCCGAAGAAGGCCAGCGGATCCCGGCCCTGATCGGCCAGCAGGCCCTCGTGCGAGAGCGTGTCGATGGTCACGGTCTCGCCGGAACCGACACTCAGCGCCGGCGCGTCCGCGGCGCAGGGCAACCGGCCCCAGAGCAGTTCCCGCGGGTCGGCCGGCAGGTAGTGGTCGCCCGGGATCGCGCCGGTCCCGCGCTGCAGGACCGGTCCGGCGAGCGCGATGCCGGTCGTCATCGGGCCTCCGCCTCGCGGGCCAGCAACGCGTCGAGACCGTTGATCAGGTCACCCACCTGCCGGAGGTGGTCGTTCATCTCGCGCCGTGCCGCGGCGGAATCGCGGGCGGCGACCGCGGCGTAGAGCCGGCGATGGCCCTCGATCGAGTTGCGGCGTCCCTCGCGGGCCCAGTGCGAGCGCAGCCGGACGTCGTGCACCAGCCCGTTCATGGCCTCGCAGACGCCGACCAGCAGGGGATTGCCGGTGGCCACCGCCAGCCGCCGGTGGAACTCGACGTCGAGACGCAGCGACTCGTCCGCGGTCAACCCGGCGTGGCTCTCGCGCAGGATCTCGTCGAGTTGGGCCAGGTCGAGGTCGGTGGCCCGCTGGGCGGCCAGTTCGGCGATCTGCGGTTCCACGATCCGGCGCAGTTCCGCGACCTGGGCCAGCTCGTCCGGGCCGTCGCCGGCGAAGGGGGCGAAGGTCAGCCGTAGACCGGGATCCGGCGGATCCATCACCACCGTTCCCCGCCCGGGACGCCGTTCGATCAGCCGGCGCTCCTCGAGCGACCGCAGCGCCTCGCGCAGGGTGGCGCGGGAGACCCGGAGCGCGGCGCACAGCTCGCGCTCGGGCGGCAGTTTGTCGCCCGGGTTGAGTTGTTCCTCGATGTGCCGCTCGAGCCGTGCGGCGACGTCACCGCTGATGGTGCGTGCCCGGTGCACGGTGAGATCCATGCCGTTTCCCCTTGTCATCTGTCGCCGTGAGGTGGTTCTCGGGTGCCTGGTGCGGATCGGACGCCCGTCCTGGACGGCGTGGCGACGTCCGGCGATAGTTGGTATGTTGGTCCGACCAAGTTCTCCGACTGTACCGCATCCGGCCTCCCGGAGCACCAGCCGGAGGCACTTTCCAGGGTCGCAACGACGCAGCCACCGCCAGCCGGACGACAGGTCCGCAACGAAGGAGGTCGTCGTGCCGACACCGACGCAGCACCGGACGCGTGCCGCCACCCCGGCCGCGCTGATGCTCGCCCTGACCTTCTCCACCGGCGTCATCGACGCGGTCGGCTACCTCGGGCTGGATCGGGTGTTCACCGGCAACATGACCGGCAACGTGGTGATCCTGGCGATGGCGTTGACCGGTGCCGACGGGCTGCCCGTGGTCGGCCCGCTGCTGGCCCTGCTGGGCTTCGCGGCCGGGGCGGCGCTGGGCGGGCGACTGCTGCGAGGGCGTCCGGCCGGCTGGCACGCGGCGACCACCGGCATCGTCGCCGGGGTGGGCGGCTGCCTGCTGCTGCTCACCGTGCTGCTCGTCCTGCCTGGCGTCGACGAGCCGCGCCGGCTGGTCGTCACGGCCCTGCTGGGCGCGGCGATGGGCTGCCAGGCGGCCGCCGCCCGGCACGTCGCCGTCCCGGACGTGAGCACCGTGGTGGTCACCTCGACGATCACCGGCCTGGCCGCCGATTCCGGGTTGGGCAACGGGCGGGGTTCGCAGTGGCGCCGGCGCGGAACGGCGGTCGGACTGATCATGGCCGGTGCCGCGACCGGCGCGCTGCTGCTGCGCGTCCACCTCGGGCTCGGCCTGGCCCTGTCCGCAGTGCTCACCCTCGCCGTGGCCTGGCTGGGCCACCGCGCCCACGTCACACCGACCACTAGTCAGCCGGCCGAAGAGAGGACCGCATGAGCGTCCCACCCGTTCACCCGCCCCAGCGCCTGTTGATGGGGCCGGGCCCGATCAACGCCGATCCGCGCGTGCTGCGTGCGATGTCGTCCGGCCTGGTCGGCCAGTACGACCCGGTGATGACCGGCTACATGGCCGAGACCCAGCAGCTCTACCGCCAGGTGTTCCGCACCCGCAACGAGGCCACGCTGCTGGTCGACGGCACGTCCCGGGCCGGCATCGAGGCGATCCTGGTGTCGCTGCTCGAGCCGGGGGAGCGGGTGCTGGTGCCGGTCTTCGGCCGCTTCGGCCAGCTGCTGGCCGAGATCGGCGAGCGCTGCGGCGCCGAGGTGCACACCATCGAACGCGAATGGGGCACCGTCTTCACCGCCGACGAGATCGAGGCCGCCCTCGACCGGGTGCGGCCCAAGGTGCTGGCGATCGTCCAGGGCGACACCTCGACCACGGTGTGTCAGCCGCTGGCCGAGCTGGGCCGGTTGTGTGCGGCGCGCGGCGTCCTGTTCTACTCCGACATCACCGCCTCGCTGGGCGGCAACCGGTTCGAGATGGACGCCTGGGGCCTGGACGCCGCGTCCGCCGGCTTGCAGAAATGCCTGGGCGGGCCGTCCGGCAGTTCGCCGATCAGCCTCTCGGACGCCGCCGTCGAGGTGATCCGGGGCCGCCGGCACATCGAGGCAGGCATCCGCGAGGACGGCGACGAGGCGCTCGGCGCCCGGATCGCGTCCAACTACTTCGACCTCGGCATGATCCTGGACTACTGGGGGCCGCGCCGGCTCAACCACCACACCGAGGCCACCTCGATGCTCTACGGCGCCCGCGAATGCGCGCGGCTGCTCGTCGACGAGGGCATGGACGCCGCGGTGGCCCGGCACGCGTTGCACGGCCGGGCGATGACCGCAGGCCTGGTCGCCCTCGGGCTGCGGCTGTTCGGCGACCAGCGGCACCGGATGAACAACGTGGTCGCCGTGTACATCCCGGACGGGGTGAACGGCGAGGCGGTGCGGACCGGGATGCTGGCCGACTTCGGAATCGAGATCGGCACCTCGTTCGGCCCGCTGCACGGCCTGGTCTGGCGGATCGGAACCATGGGCTACAACGCCCGCGCGGACGCCGTCCTGATCACCCTGGCCGCCCTGGAGCAGATGCTCCGGGCCGCCGGCACCAACCCCACCCCCGGCGCCGGCGTCGCCGCCGCCAAGGAGGTGTACGACCGATGACCCAGGGGCCCGGGGCGGCGGCGTCCGGCACGAACCTGCTGGCCGCCGGACGCCGCGCCTACGACCGCTGTGACGAGCTGGCCGCGCTGAGCGCGGTCAAGGGCAGCATCCACCGGTTCCACCTGACCTCGCAGCACGCCTGGGCGAACGCCCTGGTCGGACGCTGGATGACCGCTGCCGGGCTGCAGACCCGGATCGACGCGGCCGGCAATCTGGTCGGCCGGATCGAGGGCAGCCGCCCGGGCCTGCCGGCGGTGATGCTCGGTTCGCACATCGACACCGTCCCGGACGCCGGACGCTACGACGGCCCGCTCGGCGTGATGATCGCGATCGAGGTGGCCGACCTGCTGCGCGAGGCGATGCCGACCATGCCCTGCGCGCTCGAGGTGGTGGCGTTCAGCGACGAGGAGGGCGCCCGGTTCGGCACGGCGCTGCTGGGCAGCAACCCGGTCGCCGGCAACTGGCAGGACTCCTGGCTCGACCAGATGGACGAGGCCGGCACCAGCCTGCGCCGCGCCTTCAAGGACTTCGGGCTCGACCCGGCCAAGGTGCGCACCGCGGCCCGGCGTCCGGACGAACTGGTCGCCTATCTGGAGGCGCACATCGAACAGGGCCCGCTCCTGGAGGCGCAGGCCCGCCCGCTGGGCGTGGTCACCTCGATCGCGGGCGCCCGCCGCTTCGCGCTCACCGTCACCGGCGAGGCGCGGCACGCCGGCGGCACGCCCTACGACCGCCGCCGGGACGCCCTGGTCGGCGCGAGTTTCGCCGTGCTGGCGATCGAGTCGATCGCCCGCCGGCGCGACATCATCGGCACCGTCGGCGAGATCAGCGCGTACCCGGGTGCGGTGAATGTCGTCCCGGGCCGGGTCGAGTTCAGCCTCGACCTGCGCGCCGAGACCGACGCGGCCCGCGACGCCGGCTGGGGCGAGATCCTCGACACGATCACCACCATGTGCCACCAGCGCAACCTCGAGTTCCACTGGGTCGAGGAGCACCGGGCCCACGCCGTCGTCTGTGCCGACTGGCTGCAGGACGCCATCGCCGGCGCGGTCGCCGCCGCCGACCCCGAGGGCGGCGCGGTGCCGAGGCTCTACAGCCGGGCCGGCCACGACGCCATGGTGATGGCCGACGTCACCGACATCGGCATGCTCTTCATCCGCTGCGAGGACGGCATCTCGCACTCGCCGGCCGAGGCCGTCACCCCCTGGGACGTCTCGCTCGCCGTGCAGGCGTTCGCCGCCGCCACCCGCGGCGTCCTGACCGTAGATCGGGGGCCGGATGCGTAAGGTTTTCCGCTCCCGGCGCACCCTGATCGGTTCGGCGCTGGTGCCCGCCGATGTCGAGGTGGACACCGACACCGGACTGATCGCCGCCGTCCGCACCGGCGAGGAGCTGCGGGCCGTGCTTGCCCGCGACGCGTCGTGCGACGCCGGGCATTCGGCCGCCGGCAGCCTGGTGATCAACGTGCCCGACGAGGTGATCCAGCTGCCGGCCAACGTGGACTGCCACGTGCACGTCAACGAACCCGGCCGCACCGAGTGGGAAGGTTTCGCCAGCGCCACCGAGGCCGCCGCCTACGGAGGCATCGGCACCATCGTCGACATGCCGCTGAACTCCATCCCGCCGACCGTCGACACCGACGCGCTGGCGGTGAAGCGGGCGGTGGCGACCGGCAAGACCTTCGTCGACGTCGGCCTGTGGGGCGGCGCGGTGCCCACCAACCTGGGCCGGCTGGAGACGCTGTGGGAGCAGGGCGTCTACGGCTTCAAGTGCTTCCTGGTCGACTCCGGCGTCCGGGAGTTTCCGCCGCTGGACGGCGAGGCGTTCGCCGCGGCGATGGCCGAGGTGGCCGGCTTCGGCGGGCTGATGATCGTGCACGCCGAGGACCCGGACGTCCTGGGCGCGATCCCGGCCTGGTCCAGCCGCCGCTACACCGACTTCGTGGAGTCCCGCCCGCCGGAGGCCGAGGTGCGCGCCGTCGAGACGGTGATCGAGCAGGTCCGCCGGCACGGCACCCGGGCGCACATCCTGCACGTCTCGAGCGCCCGGGCCCTGGAACCGATCGCCGCGGCCCGGGCCGAGGGCCTGCCGCTGACCGCCGAAACCTGCCCCCACTACCTGATCTTCGATTCCCACAACGTCCCGGACGGAGCCGCCGAGTTCAAGTGCTGCCCGCCGATCCGCGACCCGGGCAACCAGCGCGAGCTGTGGCAGGGCCTGCTCGCCGGCGTCCTGGACTGCGTGGTCTCCGACCACTCGCCGTCCACGGTGGAGGAGAAGACCCGCGGCGGCGGCGACCTGGCGCAGGCCTGGGGCGGCGTGTCCAGCCTGCAGGTGACGTTCCCGTCGATGGTGGACGCCGCCGCCGAGCGCGGGATCGGGCTGCCGCAGGTGAGCGCCTGGATGTCGGCCGGCCCGGCCCGGGTGGCCGGCGTCCGAGGGAAGGGTGTCGTCGAGGCGGGTGCGGCCGCCGACCTGATCTGGTACGAGCCCGGCCGCGAGATCGCCATCGACGGCAGCCGGCTGGCGCACCGCAACAAGCTGACGGCCTACACCGGCCGCGTGCTGTCGGGCAGCGTCCGGCGGACCGTGCTGGCGGGGAGGACCGTCTTCGACGGGTACGACCTGGCCGAACCGTCCGGACGGCTGCTCCGCCGGGGCGGGTGAGATGACCGGCCGGGGCCGTCCCGCCGTGGAGCTGGTCGCGCAGCTGCGACCCACCGGCGGCAGCCAGGACGAAGTGCTCGCCGAGCTGCGGCGGGTGCTGGTCTCGGGACGGGTCCGGCCCGGCACCCTGCTGCCGCTCGATCAGATCGCCGCGGCGTTCGGGGTCAGCCGGACGCCGGTCCGGGAGGCGTTGAAGACCCTCCTCGGCGAGGGCCTCATCCGGCACAACCACCGTGGTGGCTACATCGTCCACGCTCCCGGCCGGGAGGAGTTCGTGGAGCTTTACACGATCCGCTCCGCGCTGGAGCGGGCGGCGCTGGAGATCGCCGTCCCGCAGGCCGGCGAGGCGGAGCGGCAGGCGCTGCGGGCCAGCCTGGAGCGGCAACGCGCCGCCCTCGCCGCCGGCGACGTGGCCGGCTGGGACGCCGAGGGCCGCGCCTTCCATGAGGCGCTGGTGGTGGCCTGCGGCATGCCGCGGCTGTGCATGCTGATCCGGGACGCGGTCAACTCCTCGGCGACCACCCGCCCGATGCGGCGGCTGCAGCTCTCCCGGGTGCACCGGTTGCACGCCGATCACGAGGCGCTGTGGCTGGCCTACGCCGAGGGTGTAGCCGAGGGGGTGGTGACGCTGGCCGGCGAACACCTGCGTCGCGTCCAGACCTGGGTGCTGGACAGCTACGACGCACCCGCCTGATCTGACCGGCCCGATCCGCGCCTGGGCAGGATTCCGGGCGGACAGATATATCCGAACGACACATTCGCGCAATGTCTGCACGGCGCTCCTGAAACACGCCGTTCCTAGCGTCACTCCACGGGCTCACGGAGCCCCTGACCGAGAAGTGTCACCATGGCCATCATCGAATCCGAACCCACAGCGGTTCATTCACCGGCACCCGCCGAAGCAACGCTGATCAAGCCGGAATATCACGAGAATCTCACCAACGAGGACCTGGCCCCGCTGCGCAAGCAGACCTGGGGCACCTACAACATCTTCGCGTTCTGGATGTCGGACGTGCACAGCGTCGGCGGCTATGTCACCGCCGGCAGCCTGTTCGCACTCGGCCTGACCAGCTGGCAGGTGTTCATCTGCCTGATCGTCGGAATCGTCCTGGTCCAGTACTTCTGCAATCTGGTCGCCAAGCCGTCCCAGGTCGCAGCCGTGCCCTATCCGGTGGTCTCCCGGATCTCGTTCGGCGTCAAGGGCGCGAACATCCCGGCGATCATCCGCGGCGCCATCGCGGTTGCCTGGTACGGCGTCCAGACCTATCTCGCGGCGGCGTCCCTCAATGTCGTGCTGCTGAAGCTGTGGCCCGAACTGGCGCCGCTGGCCGACACCGCCGTGCACGGGTTCCTGGGCTTGTCGGCGTTGGGTTACGTGTCGTACGCCATCCTCTGGGTGCTGCAGGCCATCGTGTTCTGGCGGGGCATGGACTCGATCCGGAAGTTCATCGACTTCTGCGGTCCGGCCGTCTATGTGGTGATGTTCATTCTGTGCGGCTACCTGCTGTACCGCGCCGGCTGGAATGTGAACCTGAACCTGTCCGGCAAGGAACTCACCGGCTGGGCCACCGTCGGCACCATGGTGTCGGCGATCGCGCTGGTGGTGTCGTACTTCTCCGGCCCGATGCTGAACTTCGGCGACTTCTCCCGCTATTGCGCCACCTTCAAGCAGGTGAAGCGCGGCAATTTCTGGGGCCTCCCGGTCAACTTCCTGGTGTTCTCGCTGCTCACCGTGTTGACCGCTGCCGCGACCGTCCCGGTGTTTGGCGAGCTGATCACCGACCCGGTGCACACCGTCGCCAAGATCGACAACACGTTCGCGATCGTGCTCGGCGCGCTGACCTTCACCATCGCCACGATCGGCATCAATATCGTCGCGAACTTCATCTCGCCGGCCTTCGACTTCAGCAATGTCAACCCCAAGAAGATCAGTTGGCGAATGGGCGGCATGATCGCCGCGGTCGGCTCGATCCTCCTGACGCCGTGGAACTGGTACAGCAATGACGAGGCGATTCACTACACGCTGGGCGTCCTCGGGGCGCTGATCGGGCCGCTGTTCGGCATCCTGATCGCGGACTTCTACCTGATCCGCAAACAGAAGGTCGTGGTGGACGACCTGTTCACCATGGACGCAAAGGGCGAATACCACTACGCCGGCGGCTACAACGTGGTCGCGATCGTGGCGCTGATCGCCTCGGGCGTGCTGTCCATCGGCACCGTCGTGCTGCCGAAGCTGGTCGGTGTCGCGACCTGGCTCAGCGACTACAGCTGGTTCATCGGCTGCGGCGCCGGCTTCGCGCTCTACTACGTCCTTGCCCGCCGGGCGAACATCGCCGGCTCGGCCGAGCCGGAACGGCTGAGCGCGAGCTGATGCTGATCCGAGTGATCAATCCCAACACGACGGCGTCGATGACCGCGGCGATAGGCCGCGCGGCGTCGCTGCTGAGTGGGCCGGGGGTGACCGTCGAGGCGGTCACCCCCGGATCGGGTCCGGCCTCGATCGAATCGCACTACGACGAGGCGCTGGCCGTCCCCGGCGTCCTGGACGAGATCATCGCCGGCGACGCGGCGGGCGCCGACGGCTACGTGATCGCCTGCTTCGGCGACCCGGGCCTGCTGGCGGCCCGCGAGCTGGCCCGCGGCCCGGTGGTCGGCATCGCCGAGGCGGCGATGCGCACGGCGACCTATCTGGGCCGGTCGTTCAGCGTGGTCACCACACTGGCCCAGACGATCGGCCGGGCCAAGGACCTGGCCCTGCAGTTCGGGGTCGCGGACGCCTGCGCCGGCTACCACGCCATCGATGTCGCGGTGCTCCGCCTCGAGTCGGATCCCACCACCTACCGGAGGTTGCTGGACGGCTGCCGGACGGCATTGGAGACCGACGGGTCTGATGTGGTCGTGCTCGGCTGCGCCGGCTTCGCTCCGCTCGCCCCGAACTTGGGCGACGACCTGGGCGTCCCCGTCGTCGACGGCGTCACCGCAGGCGTCGCCGCCGTCCGCGGCCTGATCGACCTCGGGATGACCACCTCGCGCGCCCTGGAGTTCGCCCCGCCACCGGCCAAGACCTACACCGGCGATCTCGCGAGGTTCACCCGCTGAGTCGGGTCGCCGTGCGCCCGGTGGCCTGTTCCGCACGCAGCACGGTGGGGCCGCCCGACACACCGGGCGGCCCCACGCTGCGAACCGAGACGGAATCAGTGCTCGCCAGGCCCCCTGGCGCGGGTGCCGCCGACCGTGATGTCGGGCTCGTACGAGTCGGGGCCGAGGGTGCCGCCGCCCTCCAGGACCTGCGCCTCGGCTTCTTGCACCCGCCGAGGCGGCGCCGCCGCCAGGCCGGACGGCTCGTCGGGAACTCCCGGCAGGAACACGTTGAAGAACAGGTTCAGGGCGACCGCCACGATCGCTGCGGCGCTGATCCCGGAGTGGAAGATGGTGACGAACCAGTCCGGGAAGCTGTGCCAGAAGTTCGACGAGACGACGGGGATCAGGCCGAAGGCGACCGACGCGGCCACGATCACCAGGTTGTTGTTGCCCTGGTAGTTCACCTTCGACAGCGTGCGGACGCCCGACGCGGCCACCGTGCCGAACAGCACGATGCCGGCGCCGCCGAGCACCGGGCCCGGAATGATGCTGAACAGCGCCGCGGCCATCGGGGACAGTCCGAGGATCACGAGGAGGCCACCGCCCGCGGCAACCGCGAACCGGCTCTTGATGCCGGACAGCGCCACCAGGCCGACGTTCTGGGCGAACGCTGTCGCCGGGAACGAGTTGAAGACTGGCGCGAGCATCGACGACGCCATGTCGGCGCGCAGGCCGTCGCCGACGCGGCGGGCGTCCACCTTGGTGCCGACGACCTCACCGACGGCCAGCAGGTCGGCGGTGGTCTCGACCATGATCACCAGGATCACGATCAACATCGAGATGATGGCGCCGGCTTCGAAGGTGGGCGGGCCGAAGGCGAACGGCTGGGGGAGCGCGAACGGTGCGGCCGTCACGACCGCGGCCAGGCTGGTCTGGCCGGTGATCAGGGCGACGACGGTACCGATCGCCAGCCCGAGCAGCACGGACATCCGGGACAGCACCTCGATCTTGCTGAGCACGATCACCACGACGAAGGTGAACAGGGCCAAGCCGACGCTCGGCAGCGAGGCGAAGTCCGGGTTCGGCGCGCTCGCGCCGTTGACGGTGATGGTGGCGTTGCCGGTGATCCAGCCGGCGGCCACGGGCATCAGCGAGAGCCCGATCACGGTGATGATCGAGCCGGTCACCACGGCCGGGAAGAACTTCACGATCCGGGCGAAGAAGGGCGTGATCACCAGGCCGATGGCGGCGGCCACGATGATGGCGCCGTAGGCGGATTGCAGTCCGGCGCCGGCCCGATCGCCGATGATCGCCAACATCGTCGACACGGCCGCGAACGAGGTGCCCTGGACCAGCGGCAGCTGCGAGCCGAAGTAGCGGACGCCGACCGTCTGAAGCAGCGTGGACGCCCCGCTGACGAACAGGCCGCAGGCGACCAGCAATGCCTTTTCGGCGGTGTCCAGGCCCGCGGCGCCGCCCACGATCAGCGGCACGGCGATCACGCCGCCGAACATGGCCAGGATGTGCTGGACGCCGTAGCCGATGGTGGGGCCGATGCCGAGGTGCTCGTCCTCGGGACGGCTGCCGACCGGCAGGTCGGGTGGCTCGACGGTGGTGATGGTGGATTCGGTCTCGATCATGGTCGGGGCCTCTCTGCTGGTGGTGCTGTCTGAGCTCCCTCAGACGAAGGTGGGGACGTCGGTCCAGGCCTCGGGGGCCGGGGCGACGCCGTCGCGGACGATGGTTCCCTCGATCAGGCCGTAGGGCCGGTCGGCGGCGTAGAAGACCTCATTGGGGTTCTCCAGCCCGAACGGGCTGAGGTCGACCACGAAGTGGTGCTTGTTCGGCATCGCGAACCTCACCTCGGCGATCTCAGGGAATGCCTCGATCGCGGCCTTGCCCATTTCCCACAGCGTCTGCTGCAGGGCCAGTGAGTGCACGGTCGCGAAGGTCGACAGGAAGACCTGCGCCACGCCCGCGTAGACCGCGTTGTAGTCGATGCCGGCCTCGACCGCGTCGGGAAGGTAGCGCCAGCGGCCGGTGACCGAGGTGGCCATGATCCGGTCGGTGGTCTCGACGAGGGTCGTGTACTTGTCCCGTGGGAAACCGTGGAATTCGCTGCCGGTCGACTTGAGCACGACCAGGTCCTTGAGGCCGGCGGTGACGTGGGTGGCGCCGTCGATCTTCTGGACGGTCGCCAGCCGGGTGGCTTGGCCCTTGCGGACGAAGGAGTGGTCGTGCCCGGCGCCGTCCACCTCGATCCGCTCCCACAGGTACTGCTCCGCCTGCCACAGGCCGCCCTCGATCCAGTCGAACGACGAGACGAAGTGCTCGCCGAGCCTGATCAGGAACTCTTCCGGCGAGCCGATGCCGTACTCCCTGGCGAAGGCGTAGACGGTGTTCTTCTGGGTGTCGGTGGCGACCACCAGCGAGTTGTCGCCGGTCAGGTACGAGTCGGTCAACGCCGCGCCGCGCAGCTGGCTGGTGACGTTGAGGTCCTCGATCTCGTGACGGGCCGTGTCCCGGGTGATCTTGACGACCCGGTTCTCGGCCTTGCCGTACTTGTTGGCGCCGAGGCTGACGGTGGTGGACATGGACGTTCAACTCCCTCGATAGGTGGAATAGGCAAAGGGTGAGAGCAGGAGCGGCACGTGATAGTGGGCTGCCGTTTCGTCGAGGGCGACGGTGATCGTGACGCTCGGATAGAAGGTGGCGATACCGTGGTCGGCGTAATAGTCGCCGACGGCGAAGGTCAGGTGATAGACGCCGGTGGGCAGCCGATCGGGGCCGAGCGCGGCGATCCGGCCGTCCGTGTCGGTGCGGCCCTGCGCGATCGTGACCTGCGCGTCGTCGATGAGGCGGACGGCGACCCCGGCGGCGGGCAGCCCGCGCGAGGCGTCCAGGACGTGGGTGGTGAGGTAGCTCATCCGGTCACCGTCTGACCGAGCCGCAGCAGGGCGATCTCGCGCAGTTCGCGGGCGACCACCGCGATCTCGGTGGCGTCGTCGTTGGCCATCCGCTCGGTGAGCGCGGCCAGCATGTCGTCGGCCGACCGGCCGGCGGCGCGGATCAGGAAGACCCGGCCGAAGCGCTTCTCGTAGGCGGCGTTTCCGCTGGCCAGCGCCTCTCTTGTGGCCGTCGCCGCACCGTTGACGCCGGCCTGTTCACCGGCCGAGTGGGCGGCGTTGGCGGCGCCGATGGTCTCCGCCCGGGGCCGCTCGCCGATCCGCGGGTGGTGCGCCAGTGCGCCGTCCACCTGGGCGGGTGACCATCCTTCGGCGGCCTTGGCGGCGTGCGTCAGCAGGCCGTCGCGGGATTGGTAGGGGCGGCCGGCCAGCACCTCGTTCACCCAGCCGTCGATCTCGACGCAGGCGGCCAGCGCGGACGCGGCCGCGGATTCGTCCAGCCGGTTGAATTCCTCGATGGTCATGCGTTCTCCGAATCAGGTGGTCGGACCACTTGTCGGATTCACGCTAAGCGCGGGCTTTGCGCCCTGAGTGTCGGGATCGTGACGGTCGCGTAACGCTGGAAAATATCTGCCACGGACGGAGCGGGTTGACGGAAAATGCGCGGCCTCTGGCCGGTGGTCGCCGGCCGACCGCTCGCTCCGGACGGGAATCGGCCG
>WBZS01002146.1_pt1 | contig 12955 bp, 10 predicted proteins | sample 5204201 | NCBI WGS metagenome assembly WBZS01 (sample SAMN12344357, study PRJNA552823) | activated sludge metagenome | biome: Activated sludge suspended growth; feature: Nitrification reactor; material: Wastewater; isolation source: activated sludge from nitrification reactor of wastewater...
GCTGCTCCTCAACCTTGAACAGCAGGCGCGCGAACACCTCGCCTTCCCGGGTGTTCGTGGCCACCAGGTTCCACAGCCGGCACACCTCCTCCTGGCCGATGCGATGAATGCGGCCGAAGCGTTGCTCGATCCGGTTCGGGTTCCACGGCAGGTCGTAATTCACCATCAGATGGGCTGCCTGCAGGTTCAGGCCTTCGCCGGCGGCGTCCGTGGCGATCAGGATCTGGCACCCGCTGTTCTTGCTGAACTCCTCAGTGATTGCCCGGCGTTCGCCACGCCGGACGCCGCCATGGATCGCCTGCACCGCGTCCGGACGACCGATCAGCGAGCGAATCCGGAAGGTCAGGTAGTCGAGGGTGTCTCGATGCTCGGTGAAGACGATCAGCTTGCGCGGCGCCCCGTCCGGATGCGGGGTGAGCACGTTGTCATGCAGGATCGTGGACAACTCGCTCCACTTGCGGTCCGCGCCGCTGTCCCGCACCCGTTTGGCCGCAGCGGTCAACGAGGCGAGTTCGCGTAGCTCGGCGTCCAGCTCACCGAGGGTCTGAGCGGCGGTCGCGGCGTCCAGCAACTCGTCTTCCAGGTCCTCGATCTCGGCCGCGTTGAAGTCGTCGGCGTCCAACTCGCTCAGGTCGACCGACGGCTCGCTCTCGACGAAGGTTCCGCTGATGATCTCCTGACGACGGCGTTCGAGCCGTTTCGAGCGCCGCGCCAGGCTGGCGTGGATCGCTTGGGGACTTGAGGCCAACCGCCGTTGCAGCACGGTGAGCGCGAAACCGACGGTGTTGCGGCGTTGCCCGCCGACCCGCTCGGCGCGGTTCATCCCGTCTCGGACGTAATCGGTGACCTGTTCGTAGAGTGCCTCCTCGGACGCCGTCAGCCGGTAGGGGACGGTCTCCGCGATCCGCTCCGGGAACAGCTTGCGGCCCTCGAAGGTGAGCAGATCCTCTTTCACCATCCGGCGCATCACGTCGCTGGTGTCGACGCTCGCCGTCCGCTTGCCCTCGAACCGGTCCCGGTCGAGCAGGGTCAGGAACAGCTGAAAGTCCTCCTCCTTGCCCGAGTGCGGGGTGGCGGTCATCAGCAGCAGATGCCGGGTGACCGATCCCAACAGCTCGCCCAACTGGAACCGTTTGGTCTTGGCCAACTTCCCGCCGAAGTAGTGCGCACCCATCCGGTGCGCCTCGTCCACGACGACCAGGTCCCACTCGGAGTCGGTCAACTGGTCACGAAGCTCGTCGTTTCGGGACAACTGGTCCATCCGGGCGATCAGCAGCGGACGGCTCTCGAAGACGTTCAGATTCACCCCGGCGTCGATCAACTGGTTGGTGAGCAGATCGAACGACAGCCCGAACTTGAAGAACAGCTCGTCCTGCCACTGCTCGACCAAACCTCCGGGCGCCACGATGAGGCATCGCTTCACGTCTTCACGCAGGACCAGTTCCTTGACGTACAAGCCGGCCATGATCGTCTTGCCGGCACCCGGATCGTCGGCGAGCAGGAAGCGCAGCGGCGTCCGGCGCAGCAGTTCGCCGTAGACCGCCCGGATCTGGTGCGGCAGCGGCCGGACGTCGCTGGTCGCCACCGCCAGCATCGGATCGAACAACCCAGCGAGCGAGATCCGCTGCGCCTCGGCCGCCAGCTTGAAGTCGTTGGCCGGCGCGTCGAAGGTCCGGACGGCACCGGTCGCCACTCGTAGACCGTCCTCGTCCGCGCGGAAGACCACCTGCTGGCCCAATCGGCCACCGGCATCCTTATAGGTGATCTCCACCGCGGACGTGCCGTGCCACTGTGCCGCGAGCACGATCACGCTCTGGCCGGGGATCAGGCCATTCAGATGGATCCCCGGTTTCAGCTCTTCGAGCAGCACGGCACCTCTCCTCACCCACACCCATCCTGTTGGGCGCACACTCCCATCGTGGCAGGCGCGAACCGGGGACCGGCGCGTCTCCGCTAGCCTCAGGAACGTGTTCGTCCGATCTGCTCGCCTGCGCGAAGTGCCAGCATGACCGCCGAACCCACCGACGCCCAACTGCTCGCCGCCCACGTCGCCGGCGACGATCATGCGTTCAACACGTTGATGGAACGCCACGCGGACCGGTTGTGGAGCATCGCGATCCGGGTGATGAGCCGCCCCGAGGACGCTGCCGACGCACTGCAGGACGCGATGATCTCGGCCTTCCGGCGCGCCTCGGACTTCCGCGGGGACGCCGCGGTCACCACCTGGCTGCACCGGATCGTGCTCAACGCCTGCTTCGACCGGCTGCGCCGGATCAAGGTCCGCGCCGCCGACCCGCTGCCTGAGGACACCGACCGATCGCTGCTCTTCGCTTCGTCGACGCGGGACGACCCGGAGGCAGCGGCGATCCGGTCCGACCTCGCCGAGGAGGTCAGCGCAGCACTGCAGCTGATCGGTGCCGACCAGCGCGCGGCACTCGTCCTGATCGATCTGGAGGGCTACTCGATGGACCAGGCCGCACGTATCCTCGGCTGTGCGCCGGGCACCGTGAAGAGCCGCTGCTCACGCGGACGGGCCCGGCTCGCCGCCCTGCTGCAGCACCTCAACCAGGAGGACTGAAATGGGAACCGATGACGCGGCCGCCGCGTCCAACCCAGGGTCACCGGCCGAGGGAGCACGCATGATCTCCGAGGAGACGGTCAGCCGCTTCCTGCACATCGCACCACCACCGTCCTGTCCCGACGAGGTGCGCGCCCGGCTGCGCGCCACGATCGCCAACGAAGTGGAGCTTCGTCGCGCCAGCCGCGTCGAGCCCGACGCCGGCGTGCCTGACGTCAACAAACCACACTCCGCGCTCTGGACCGAGCACCCCGTCCACGACGACTGAGCCGGTCCACCGACGAACCGCCGACAGCAACAGAACGACCCGGCACCGGAAGCTCCGGTGCCGGGTCGTTCTGGTCCGACTACTGCGCGGTGTCGTCGTCCACCCAGTCGAAGGTACGGGTCACAGCCTTCTTCCACTGCCGGTAGAGCCGGTCACGCTCGCCGGAGTCCATCTTCGGCTCCCAGCGCTTGGCCTCGGCCCAGTTGTCGATGACGTCCTGCTCGCCGTTCCAGTAGCCCACGGCGATGCCCGCGGCGTAGGCCGCACCGAGCGCGGTGGTCTCGGCGACCACGGGCCGGATCACCGGCACGCCGACCTGATCGGCCTGGAACTGCATCAGGGTCTCGTTCATCGTCATGCCGCCGTCGACCTTGAGTTCGGCCAGCTTGACGCCCGAGTCGGCCTCCATCGCGTCCAGCACCTCACGGGTCTGGTAGGCGGTCGCCTCCAGGGCCGCGCGGGCGAAGTGACGCTTGTCGACGAACCGGGTCATGCCGACGATCGCACCGCGGGCGTCGGAGCGCCAGTACGGGGCGAACAGACCCGAGAAGGCCGGCACGAAGTAGATGCCGCCGTTGTCGTCGGCCGCTAGATCCTCGACGTCGGGGGCCGAGGAGATGATGCCCAGCTGATCGCGCAGCCATTGCACCAGGGAGCCGGCCAGCGCGATCGAACCCTCGAGCGCGTAAATCGGCTTGTTGTCGCCGATCTGGTAGCACACGGTGGTCAGCAGGCCGTTCTTCGACGGAACGATCTCCTCACCGGTGTTCATGATCATGAAGCAGCCGGTGCCGTAGGTGTTCTTGGCCATGCCGACCTCGAACGCCGCCTGGCCGAAGGTGGCCGCCTGCTGGTCGCCCAGGTCACCGGCGATCGGCACACCCTCGAGCAGACCGGCCTTGCGGCCGTGCCCGTAGACCTCGGAAGAGGACTTGATCGCCGGCAGCATCGACGTCGGGATGCCCATGTCGGCGGCGATGTCGGCGTCCCAGGACAGGCTCTTCAGGTCCATCAGCATGGTGCGGGACGCATTGGTCACGTCGGTGACGTGCACACCGCCCTCGACCCCGCCGGTCAGGTTCCAGATCACCCAGGTGTCCATCGTGCCCATGATCAGATCGCCGGCCTCGGCGCGCTCGCGGGTGCCCTCGACGTTGTCGAGAATCCACTTCACCTTGGGGCCACAGAAGTAGGTGGCCAGCGGCAGACCGACGCGGTCCTTGTACTTGTTCTGGTCGCCGCCACCGAGTTCTTCGACGATCTTGGCGGTCCGGGTGTCCTGCCAGACGATCGCGTTGTACACCGGCTCGCCGGTGTTCTTGTCCCACACCAGGGTGGTCTCGCGCTGATTGGTCACGCCGACCGCCGCGAGGCTCTCCTTGTTCACCTCGGCATCGGCAAGAGCGATGCCGACGACCTCGCGGATGTTCTCCCAGATCTCGATCGCGTTGTGTTCGACCCAGCCCGCCTTGGGGAGGATCTGCTCGTGCTCCTTCTGACCCGAACCGACGATCCGGCCCTCATGGTTGAAGACGATCGCGCGTGAACTCGTGGTCCCCTGATCGATCGAGAGAACGTATTTCTCAGCCATTGTGTTCCTTTCCACATCTTTGTAGCGGCTTGCGTACATGGTGCCCGGTCCCGGACGGCAAGGCCAGCGATTGCCCGCCCTGCCGTCGGGAGCCGGGGCTTGGTTGGACCGACCTCAGGCCGGCAGGAGGAAGCCGGAGGAGACCCCGGCGACGACGCCGCCGATGATCGGGCCGACGACCGGTACCCAGGCGTAGCCCCAATCCGACGAACCCTTGTTCGGGATCGGCAGCACGGCGTGGGCGATGCGCGGACCGAGGTCACGGGCCGGGTTGATGGCGTACCCGGTGGGCCCGCCGAGACCGGTACCGATGACGACCACCAGCAGCGCGACGCCCAGCGCTCCGAGCCAACCGAGGCCGGCCGGGGTATGGGTGTTCGAATCGCCCCAATGGCCGGCAGCGAGCACCACGAACACCAGCACGAAGGTGCCGATGGCCTCAGTGACCAGGTTCCACAGCGGGCTGCGGATCTCCGGGCCGGTGGAGAACACGCCCAGCTTGAAGCCTGCCGGGGCGTCCTCGTCGAATTGCTTCTTGTAGGCCAGCCAGGCCAGTACGGCACCCAGGAAAGCGCCGACCATCTCGGCGCCGAGGTAGGTGAAGATGGAGGCCGCGTTGACGGGAATGCCGGGGACGAACTCCTTGACTCCGGACGCCGCCAGCCCCAGGGTGACGGCCGGGTTCAGGTGCCCGCCCGACTTGTACGAGACCAGAACGCCCGCGAAGACCGCGAGACCCCAGCCCCAGTTGACCATCAGGAACCCGCCGCCGTTGCCCTTGTTGTTCGGCAGGATGTTGTTGGCAACCACGCCAGCGCCGAGCAGCAACAGCATGGCCGTGCCGACGACTTCGGAGAGGAAGATGGTTGCGAGATTCACTGTGACTCCCTTCAGGCACCGCTTGCGATGCCGCAATGCTGGGACCGGGATCACCGGCCCCCGTTTCCTACTGCGTCAATCGGATGGATCGACGGCAGGCGGGGAGGGTGCCGGAGCACTGGCCGCAACCGTGCGACCCGCCTCCGGACGGCCGTCCGCTGCCGACCGTCACCAACAGTCTTGCCAGGGCCGAACACATGCGCTAGGCCTGTGCACGAACGTGCAGGCAGATGGAGAGCGAATGAACGACCGCTACGACGACATGTATGAAGCGGCCTCCCGCTACTACCTCCAGGGCGAAACGATGGAATCGATCGCCCGTCAGTTGGGCCTTTCCCGCTCGACCATCAGCCGGCTGCTGAAGCAGGCCCGGGGTTCGGGGGTGGTGCGAATCAGCCTGGCCCACCACAACGGCTCGCGCTCCCCGCTGGCCGCCGCGCTGACCCGCTCCTTCGGCGTCCGGGTGCACCTGGTCGCCGTCCGGGACGGCGCCTCCGACGGACGCCGGCTCGACCAGGTGGCGCGGGTCGCCGGACGCCTGGTGTCGGAGTCCGTCGAGGACAATCACGTGATCGGGGTCGCGTGGGGGGTGACCACCTCGCAGGTGGTCCGTCACCTGCTGCCCCGCCCGGTGGTCGGCGCCACTGTCGTCCAGATGAACGGCGGCAGCAACCAATGGTCGTCGGGCATTCCCTATGTCGGCGAGATCCTGACCACCGTCGGCGACGCCTTCAGCTCCCGCGTGGTCTACTTCCCGGTCCCGGCCTTCTTCGACTATGCGAGCACGAAGCGAGCCATGTGGCGGGAGCGCTCGGTGCAGAACGTCGTCGCCTTGCAGCACCGGATGGACGTCGCCGTGTTCGGGGTGGGCTGCATCAACGCCCAGGTGCCCTCCCACGTCTACTCCTCCGGCTATCTGGACGACGACGAGGTGCGACGGCTCGCCGCCGACGGGGTGGTCGGCGACGTCTCCACGGTGCTGCTGCGCGAGGACGGCTCGTGGACCGACATCGACTTCAATGCTCGGGCGACCGGCCTCACCCCGTCCGAGCTGGGCCAGGTGGCCCGCCGGTTCTGTGTGGTCGCCGACCCGTCCCGGGCCGCGGCGGTGATCGGCGCGCTGCGTGCGGGCACGACCACCGACCTGGTGATCGACGAGGGCACCGCTCGCACCGTACTGGCCCGGTTGTGATGGCGATGGAGGGGCCGGCGCTGATCGGTCCCTGCTCCTTGCTGGAGTCCGATGATCGGCCGTCGGCGTGGGCGCTTCCGGGCACCCCGCACCGGTTGGAGGCGGTGATCGGCAGCCGCAACGGCGACGGCACGCTGACCGTTCATCACTACTTCTGCGGCCAGCGGCGTCCGGACAACCCGTGGCTGCGCGGCGACGCGATCAGCAGCGCCGCCCTCGGACCGGCGGTCCTCGATCAGCGTGGACGGCCCGGCACCGCCGCGCACGAACTGCTCGCCCTCGTCCCCGAAGCGGACGGCCTGATCGGCTACGCCTGGGCGGTGAACGATCCCCGGCCTTCGCGGTGGCGACGACTCGGCCCCCTCGACCAGCCACCGACCGGCGGGGGGCGGCCGCCGTGGGACGGGCCGAGCGATTCCCGCGAGTGGGGCTCCGGCCTGGTGGCTGCGGTGGCCACCGCAGCCACTCGGCTGCGTGGGCGCGTGGGGCGCAGGGGCTGGGTGCAGGCGCTGGTCCAGGTGGACGATTCGATCTACCACCTCCACCGACAGGAGCGTTCGGACGGCGTCCGCTGGTTCCGGCACGCCTGCCTGCGGCTGGCCGATCGCGAGCCGGTTCTGGACGCTCGGGAGCGCTCAGCAAAGGTGGCCCAGATCAGCGGGGAGCGCGACAGCCAGCCGTCCGGGCTTGGCCGGACGCTCTCGTCGTCGGAGTCGCGCTCAGGCGTGCGGGGCACTGACCTCGGCGTCCGGTTCGACCACGCCGGCCGCACCTTCCTGCTGTTCGGCGACACCCACTGGTCCAAGCGGCCCTGGCTCGGCACCCGGGACTCCATCGCCGAGGTTCTCGATCCGGACGCCGACCTGCCGCGGGTGCGATTCCACGGCGCTCCCCTGAGGGTGCGCGGCGGGCTGGGTCGGCACGGAGGGCGAGCCACGATGCGCGAGTATGACGTGCCCCTGGACGCCTTCAGCCTCGACGGCGAGCTGTACGCCTTCTTCACCTCTGACCACTTCCGCGGCGCGCAGCCGATGGGCCGCAGCGTGCTGGGCCGGGCCACACCGTCCGATCTCGGGATCGAACCCGCCCACCGGCGGCGTCCGATCGACTTCCGCCTCCTCGCCACCTTCTCCGACTACCGCTTCATCAACGTGTCCGTGCAGCGTCGGGGGGATTGGCTGCTGCTCTGGGGCACCGGGACGTACCGCGCCGACGACGTCCGGCTGGCCCGGGTCGGCCTACGCTCCCCCGGCCTCTCGGCAGCACTGCGACGGGGCGACGCCCGGCCGTTCCTGACCGCCGTCGAATACTGGGCGGGTGATGGACGCTGGTCGTCGCTGGAGTCGGACGCCCGGCCGCTGCTGACGCCGGGCGCTCTCGGCGAACTCTCCGTGCGCTGGGTGCCGGCGGTCGACCGCTACCTGATGCTCACCATGGCGGGCCCGGACGACCCGGCCGGCGCCGCGGTGCTGCTGCGCACCGCCGCCGAGCCGTGGGGGCCGTGGTCACCCCGACTGCGCCTGCTGGACTGGATGGCCGACGCCATGCACCCGCCCGAACTCGCCCGCCGCTTCATCCGCGCCTCGGCCGACGGCAGCGATCCGGTGGGCGATGCAGTCTTCCGGCAACAGGCGAGCTCGACCGGCGCCGCCTACGCGCCGTACATCTTCGATACCCGGACGGACGGCAACGAACTGCTGCTGCGCTACACCCTGTCGACCTGGAATCCCTATCAGGTGGTGCTGATGCGCCACCGACTGAGCCTGGCCGAAGTCGGCGGACGCGGCTCAGCGCCCGCGGCGTCCCATCCTTCGTAGGATCAGCCAGACCAACACCCCGGTGACCAGCACCGGGATCAGCGGGCCCCACCACGAACCGCCCCGGCTGATGCTGACCGAGACCGCGAGGCCGATGAACACCAATCCGACCGCAGCCATCACGACCATCGTCGCGACCGCTCGACGACGCTGACGGACGCCGGCACTGACGGCCGGCGCGATCTCGGGCGCGTCCATGCGCAGACCCTACGCCGACACAGCGCGCCTCGCCATCGACGACGGAACATCTTCCCCGCATCGGTGTCGAAACTCACCACAACCGCCGTTACCGTCCCGAAAAATGCAAGAAAATCCTGCTCATAATGCGACGGGAAAGACGTATCAGAGGCCGACAAGGCTCGGGTAGCGTGCGGTCATTCGGGCGCCTGAGGCGGTCACCGCGAGGGATCGGGGGGTCCGATCAAGAGGCCCATTGACGCGTCGTCGCGGAGGACGTGCGCCGCGTCGGTCGATCGGAGGATCACGTGAAAACTCTCTCCGCAGACGTCGTGGTCGTAGGTGGCGGCTCCACCGGAGCAGGGGTCGTGCGCGATGTCGCGATGCGCGGCTACTCGGCGATCCTCGTCGACCGGGCCGACCTCGGCCAGGGCACCACAGGTCGCTACCACGGCCTGCTGCACTCCGGCGGACGCTACGTGGTCAGCGATCCACACTCGGCCACCGAGTGTGCCGAAGAGAACGCCATCGTCACCCGCATCCAGTCCCACGCGGTCGAGCGCACCGGCGGCTACTTCGTGGCCACCCACGTCGATGACCCGGCCTGGGGCGACGACTGGGCGCAGGGTGCCACCGACACCAAGGTGCCGTTCGAAGAGGTGTCGACCGCCGAGGTGCTGAAGGCCGAGCCGCGGGTCAACCCGAAGATCTCGCGCGCGTTCAAGGTCGAGGACGGCTCGGTCGACGGCTGGCAGCTGGTCTGGAGCGCCGCCAACTCGGCCAAGCTGTACGGCGCGCAGATCCTCACCTATCACCGGGTGACCAAGATCAATCGCGACGGCGACCGGGTCTCGCAGGTGGTGTGCACCGACGAGAAGACGGGCGAAGAGGTGCGGATCAACACCAACTTCGTGCTCAACTGCGCCGCCGCCTGGGGTGGCCAGATCGCCCACATGGCCGGCTGCCCCGACGTTCAGGTGGTGCCCGGCGCCGGCATCATGATCGCGATGAACCATCGGCTCACCAATTCGGTGATCAACCGGCTCACCTACCCCGCCGACGGCGACATCCTGGTGCCGGTGCACACCGTGTGCATCATCGGCACCACCGACCAGAAGGCCGACGACCCGGACAAGCTGCAGATCGCCTGGGACGAGGTGCAGCAGATGATGGACTGCGGCGAACTCCTGGTGCCCGGCTTCCGCAACGCCCGCGCCATCCACGCCTGGGCCGGTGCCCGTCCATTGGTCAAGGACTCGCGGGTCGGCTCGGGCGACACCCGGCACATGAGCCGCGGCATGTCGATCATCGACCACTCCGAACGCGACGGCCTGAAGGGCCTGCTCACCATCGCCGGCGGCAAGCTGACCACCTACCGGCTGATGGCCGAGAACGTGGTGAACGCGATGTGCGCCCAGCTGGGCGAGAGCCGTCCGTGCACCACGGCCAACGAACAGGTGCCCGGCTCGGAGGACAAGAAGAACTACGTCATCACCCACCGGCTCGAAGAGCGCGAGCACGACCGCACCTCCGACCAGATCCTGTGCGAGTGCGAGCTGATGAGCAAGGGCATGTTCACCCGCGCCCTGGCCGACCAGCCCAAGGGCAGCTTCGACGACCTGCGCCGCCAGCTGCGACTCGGCATGGGACCTTGTCAGGGCGGCTTCTGCTCGATGCGGGCGACCGGCGTGGCGCTGCAGTCCGAGCACATCGACATCGAGCGGGCCACCGGGCTGGTGCGGCTGTTCCTGAAGAACCGCTGGATCGGCATCTGGCCGATCCTGTACGGCGACCAGGTCCGGCAGACCGCGCTGGACAATTGGATCTTCCAGGGCACGTTGGACGTCGAACATCTCCCCGGCCCGACTCATGAGGAGGTCGTGTGATGACCCGCGTCATAGTGATCGGAGCCGGCGTCGCCGGACTGGTGGCCGCCATCCGGATGGCCCGTGCCGGGGCGTCGGTGGCCCTGCTGGCCAAGGGCACCGGCGGCCTGCAGCTCTCCCAGGGCACGATCGACATCCTCGGTTACGGGCCCGACCGGGTCGAGCGGCCGCTGGACGCCCTGGGCGGGTTCGCGCAGGCCAATCCCGGCCATCCCTACGGGTTCCTGGACGCCGAACTGGTCGGTTCGTCCGCGAGCTACGTCGCTGAGTTGGTCGGCTCCGAGCTGCTGGTCGGCGATCCGGCGGTCAACCTGCAACTGCCGACCGCGGTCGGCGCCATCCGGCCCACCGCGTTGGCCTCGCCCAGCATGACCGCGGGCGCCTGCGTCGACGGCGCCAAGTTCGTCATCGTCGGTCTTGCGCAGCTGAAGGACTTCTATCCCGAACTGGTCGCCTACAACCTGAACCGCACCGACCTGGGCAGTCTCGGTTTGGCAGGCGGTGGACGGCTCGAGGCGCGTCCGGCGATGCTGAGTTTCCCGGCCCGCGAGAACGAGGTCGACTCCTCGGGCCTGACCTACGCCCGCGCACTGGACGACCCGGCCACCCGCAAGCGATTCGCCGCGGCGGTCAAACCGCTGGTGAACGAGGGCGAGAGCGTCGGCCTGCCCGCCGTCCTCGGCCTGGACGACCACAAAGCCTGGTCCGAGATCTCCGAGCTGATCGGTGCTCCGGTCTTCGAGATCCCGCTGCCGCCGCCGTCCGTGCCGGGGATGCGGCTGAACCGCACCCTGACCGCGGTGGCGAAGGCGTCCGGCGTCCGGGTGGTGCCGGGCAGCAAGGTGACCGGCTTCCGGACCTCGGGCGGCTCGGTCGCCTGCGTCCAGCTGGCCACCGCCGGCGGCATCCGCGAGTTCGCCGCCGACGCGTTCCTCCTTGCCACCGGTGGATTCGAATCGGGTGCACTGTCGGCCGACTCCTACCACAACGTGCGCGAGTCGATCTTCGACCTGCCGCTGCGGCGTCCGGAGGGAGCTCTGGTGCACGGCGACTACTGGGGCGACCCGCAGCCGCTGTTCACCGTCGGCGTCGAGACCGGCCCCGACCTGCTGGTCCACCACCCGGGTGGGGACGCGGTCTACGACAACCTCTACGCGGCCGGCGGCATCCTGGCCGGCGCCACCCGCTGGCAGGAGAAGTCCGGCGAGGGCATCGCCGCCGCCAGCGCCGTCCAGGCCGCCGACTCGATCCTCGCCGCAGCATCGTCCGCCACGACACAAGGAGCAGCCTCATGAACGCCTCCTCCGAAGGCCTCGAGTTCGCCCAGACCCAGGTCGCCCGGGCGTCCCTCGACCATTGCGTGAAGTGCACGATCTGCGAGACGCACTGCCCTGTCGCCGCGGTGACGCCGAAGTTCACCGGACCGAAGTTCGTCGGCCCGCAGGCAGAGCGGTTCCGGCACGGCGAGTCGGTCGACCACTCGCTCGACTACTGCTCATCGTGCGGCGCATGCACGCTGGCCTGCCCGCAGGGCGTCAAGATCGCCGAACTCAACGGCCAGGCCCGTGCGGTGATGAAGGCCGACGAGATGCCGTTGCGCGACCGGCTGATCACCCAGACCACGCTGATGGGCCGGGCGATGACCCCGATGGCGCCGGTGGCCAACGCGGCGCTGTCGATCAAGCCGCTGCGCACCGTGGTCGAGAAGGTGCTCGGCATCCACCGGGACGCCCCGATGCCGCACGCCAACACCCAGACCATCACCGGCTGGCTGAAGAAGCGGACGCGCAAGGCGCCGCCGGCCACCCGCGGCCCGGTCATCTTCTTCCACGGCTGCGCCGGCGGCTACTTCGAGGTCGAGACGTCCAAGAAGTCGATCGAGGTGCTCGAGCATCTCGGCTATGAGGTGCTGGTGCCCAAGCAGGGCTGCTGCGGTCTGGCCGAACAGTCCAACGGCCTGTTCGACGGCGCCACCGCCAAGGTGCTCAAGCTGTGCGACGAGCTGCGGGCGTCCGGGCGCGACCTGACCATCATCAGCTCGTCGGGTTCCTGCACCGGCATGCTCAAGCACGAGGCCCACGAGATCATGGGCGTCGACGACTCCCGGCTGGCCGATGTGGGCACCCGGATCCGCGACATCATGGAGTTCCTGCTCGAACTGCACGACGCCGGCGAACTGCCCACGGAGTTCAAGGAGATCCCGCTCACGGCGGTCTACCACGCTCCCTGTCAGCTCAAATCCCAGGGCATGGGCCAGCCGGCCATGGAGGTGCTCAAGCTGATCCCCGGGGTCGAGGCAATCGAATCCGGCGCCACCTGCTGCGGCATCGCCGGCACCTACGGGCTGAAGAAGGAAAAGTACGAGATCGCCCAGGCCGTCGGAAAACCGCTGTTCGACAAGGTGCGCGACGTCAACCCCGAGTTCGCCATGTGCGACACCGAGACCTGCCGCTGGCAGATCCGGAAGGGTTCGGGCGCCGCGGTCGAGCACCCGATCTTCCTGGTGCACCAGGCCTACGGCCTCAGCTGAAGGTGACCGAAAGATCCCCGGTAACCGAGGGGACGGT
>WBZS01002147.1_pt1 | contig 12953 bp, 11 predicted proteins | sample 5204201 | NCBI WGS metagenome assembly WBZS01 (sample SAMN12344357, study PRJNA552823) | activated sludge metagenome | biome: Activated sludge suspended growth; feature: Nitrification reactor; material: Wastewater; isolation source: activated sludge from nitrification reactor of wastewater...
CGCCGACCGCAACTTCGTAGATGAGGCCCATGTCGACGATATTGGCGCCAACCTCGGGGTCGATCACTTGGCGCAACAGGGCGCGCACGCTTTCGGCATCGGGTCGGGCTGCGTCCGCGCTGGCGGTGGTGGAAAGGTGGGGCATGGTGGCCGGCATTTTTCGTGGGGTGACGGGCGCCATGATAGAACGCTGGGTGTGGCCGGACTATGCCTTGCATCAAGTCCGCACGGCGCGCATTGCGCTCAGAAATGTTGGCGGATCATCGCCAGCGAAATCGAATAGGCATGCCGCATCTGCTCGTCGTCGTAGCGATGTTCGTTGCCGACCGGGCAGGCGGTGCGGGCGAGGCAGGTGTGTTGGCAGCTTGAGTCGCCGCGCTTGCGGTAGGCGATGCACTTTTCCAGCGCGAAACCGCCATCGTTCATGGCCCCGGCGGGGCAGGCGCTTACGCAGGGCCGGGTTTGGCAACTGTCGCATGGCCTGTTGCGGTCGACGGCCAAAAAAGGGCAAAAATGAGTGTCGGCCAGCACCACGGCGCGGTAGGCATACCAGCTTCCCCATTCCGGGTCGATGCCGACCATGAAGGGCGTCGCATGGTGCCAGCCGGCCAGTTTGCCCAATTGCTGCAGGGCGATCGGCTGTTCGCCGGGAAAGACGATGCGGTAGCGGTTGCCGGGCAGGTGCTCGGCAAAGCAACGTTCGATAGCCCCAACACTGTACTCGTCGATCGGGTCGGCGCCGACGTTCCCTGCAGTCTTGACGCATTCCCAGAGTGCCTTGCCGCCGTGCCCGATCAGGATCAACTGGCGGAAGGGCGCGGTGTCGCCCAGCGTCGCGATGACTGCCGGCGGCAGGTCGGCGAGGTTGAAGACGTGCTGGCGGTTAAGCCCGCAGCGGTTGAGCGCCGCGCCCGGAAAGGGTTGAAAACGGTCGGTTGGCGCCGGCTGGCTCACTCGGTTTCGAGAACGACGTTTTTCTCGCCGGTTCGCCGCTGCGCGACCCAGGCAATCAGCGCATCGATGGCCGGCCCGCCGGCGGCTGAGCGTGGGTGGTTGATGAAGACGGTGACCGCGATGCGCCGGCCGTTCGCATCCAGCGCGTAGCCGGCGGCGGCGCGCACGCCTTCGAGATAGCCGGTCTTGATGTGGGCGCGGCCGCTCGCTTCCGATTCCTTGAGGCGTCGCTTCATCGTTCCGTCGATGCCGACGATCGGCATGCTGGAAATGAATTCGGCCATGACCGGGCTCTTCCAGGCGTCGAGCAGCAGGCGATTCATGCTGTCAGCGGCGATGCGCTCGTTGCGCGACAGGCCGGAGCCATTGTCGATGACCAGTTCGGGAAAGCGCAGGCCGCGTCCGTCCAGCCAGGCGCCGATGCGCTTGCGGGCACGTTCGGCGGTGGCGGGGGCGCCGTCGTTGCCCAGCGTCAGGAATACCTGGCGCGCCATCACGTTGTTGCTCCATTTGTTGATGTCGCGCACCGCGTCGGCGAGCGGTGCCGATTCGTGCTCGGCGAGCAGCCGGGCGCCGCCCGGCGTGGTTCCCGGCCGCACCGTGCCGTTGAGGCTGCCGCCCAGTTCCTGCCACAGCGCGCGTATCAGGCCGGTGGCCTGCGCGTCGGCCGTCAATGGCGAAAGGCTGAGCGATTTTTCGCCACAAGCCGTGGCGTAGGTGCCATTGAATTCGAGGCGCTGGCCGGCGTTGTCGGGCACCAGCCGGATCGCGATGCGGTCTTTCCAGTCGTTGCCGCAGGGGCCGTCAGCCGCTTGCAGGCGGTTGTCCACGCGCAAGCCGGCGCTCGGCGTTTCCATCAGCACCCGTGGGTCGCGCGGGTCGCCTTGCAGCGTGAAGCGCAGCGCCTGGAAATTGATCAGCAGACCATTGGGGCCGACGTTATAGGGGCGCATCGGCTTGTCGTCGAAGGCGCCGGGGTCGATGGCCGGCACGTCGAAGGCGCTGCGGTCGAGGATGATGTCGCCGGCGACGGCCTGTACGCCGCGCACGCGCAACTGGCGCAGCAGCGCCCACAGGTCCTGGATGGCGAAGCGCGGGTCGCCGCTGCCCTTGAGGTAGAGATTCCCGCGCAGAACACCGTCGACCGCCGGTGCGTCGGCCAGCGCCGCGGTTTTCCATGTCCAGGCCGGGCCGAGCAGGTCGAGCGCCGCATAGGTCGTCAGCAGCTTCATCACCGAGGCCGGGTTCATCGGCTGGCTGACGTTGTGGGCGACCAGCGGGGTCTTGGCATCGACCGGCTGGACGACGACGGCGACACTGGCCGCCGGAATCTGTGCCGCCTTGAGCGCGCCCAGCATGCCGGGCGGCAGGCCGTCGGCGAGCGCCGTGCCGTTCAGGACGGCAACGGCCAGCAGCGCGACGAGACGCTTCATGCGGCGAGCGTCGGGTAGTCGAGATAGCCTTTTTCGCCGCCCTGGTAGAAGGTCGCCATGTCGGGCTCGTTGAGTGGTGACTGGCTGGCGAAACGCTCGACGAGATCGGGGTTGGCGATCCACGCCTTGCCGTAGGCCACGGCATCGCACAGGCCGGCTTCGAGCCGCGCTTCGCCCTTGGCCTGGTCGAGGCCGCCGTTGGCGATGATCGGCATCGTCGCCAACGGGCGGAAGTGGGCGCCGACATCGGCCAGGCCACCCTCCGTGTCGTCGAGCTGCTTGGGCAGGAAGGGCTCGGTCAGGTGCAGGAAGGCGAGGCCATAGTCGTTGGCTCGGCGCACGATGTGTTCCCACATCGGCACGGTGTCGGCATCGACACTGACGCCATGGAAACGGTTCATCATCGGGTTGAGGCGGAAACCGACGCGGTTGAACGGCATCACTTCGCCGATGGCATCGAGCACTTCGAAGAAAAAGCGGGCACGGTTTTCGTGGCTGCCGCCGTATTCGTCGTCGCGCCGGTTGGCCAGCGGCGAGAAAAACTGGTGAAAGAGGTAGCCGTTCGACGAATGGATCTCGATCCCGTCGAAGCCGGCAGCCATGGCGTTGGCGGCGGCAGTGCGGAAATCGCCAACGACGGCCTTGATCTCGTCGCGCGTTAATGCATGCGGTGTCACGGTCTCCGGCTTGCCGGTGATGGAAAACATCTTCCATTCGGGGTTGACTGCAGAAGGCGCCACCGGCGGCTGTCCGTCATGGAATTCCGGTAGCGACAGGCGCCCGCAATGCCAGAGCTGGCAGGCGATCAGGCCGCCCTTTGCGTGCACCGCATCGGTCACCAGCCGCCAGCCGGCCACCTGCTCGGCCGACCAGATGCCGGGCGTGAAAGGATAGCCGCGCGCCTGCGGCGAAACGACGGTGCCCTCGGAAATGATCAGCCCGGCGCTGGCGCGTTGCGCGTAATAGCGCGCCATCATCGCGGTCGGCACATAACCGGGGTTGTCACAACGGCAACGCGTCAACGGCGCCATCACGACGCGGTTCCTCAGTTCAAGCGCGCCTAGGCGGAAGGGAGTGAGCAGTGGCTGGGTCATGGCAAATAAAAGGGGAGCCTGAAAGCTCCCCATTCTACTTGCCTGACGTGGCGATGGCTAAATCACACGTTGAACAGGAAGTTCAGCACGTCGCCATCCTTGACCACGTATTCCTTGCCTTCGGCGCGCATCTTGCCGGCTTCCTTGGCACCGGCTTCGCCCTTGAAGGTGATGAAGTCGTCGAAGGCGATGGTCTGGGCGCGGATGAAGCCGCGCTCGAAATCGGTGTGGATTACGCCGGCGGCCTGCGGGGCGGTGTCGCCCTTGTGGATGGTCCAGGCGCGCACTTCCTTGACCCCGGCGGTGAAGTAGGTCTGCAGGCCGAGCAGCTTGTAGCCGGCGCGGATCAGGCGATCGAGGCCGGGCTCGTGGAGGCCCATGGATTCGAGAAACTCGACCTTGTCGGCGTCTTCCAGGTCGGCGATTTCGGCCTCGATGGCGGCGCACAGGGCGACCACCTCGGCGCCTTCGGCGGCGGCGTGGGCGCGTACGACATTGAGATGCGGGTTGTTCTCGAATCCATCTTCGGCGACGTTGGCGGCATAGAGCACCGGCTTGGCGGTGATCAGGCAGAAGGGCTTGAGGCTTGCCCATTCCTCTTTCGCCAGGTCGAGGGCGCGCACCGGCTTGCCCTGGTCGAGCTGGGCAAAGCACTTTTCCAGCACGGCGACCAGGATCTTGGCTTCCTTGTCGCCCGAGCTGGCCGGGCGCCGATAGCGGTTGAGGGCCTTCTCGACGGTCGCCATGTCGGCGAGCGCCAGTTCGGTGTCGATCACCTCGATGTCGCGGAGCGGATCGACGCTGCCGGAAACGTGGACCACGTTGTCGTCGGCGAAGCAGCGGACGACGTGCACGATGGCGTCGGTTTCGCGGATGTTGGCCAGGAACTGGTTGCCCAGGCCTTCGCCCTTCGAGGCACCGGCGACGAGGCCGGCGATGTCGACGAACTCGACGATGGCCGGCTGGATCTTCTGCGGCTTGACGATGGCCGACAGTTGGGCGAGGCGCGGATCGGGCACCTCGACGATGCCGACGTTCGGTTCGATAGTGCAGAAGGGGTAGTTGGCGGCTTCGATGCCGGCCTTGGTCAGGGCGTTGAAGAGCGTGGATTTGCCGACGTTAGGCAGGCCGACGATGCCGCATTTCAAAGACATTTTTTGTTCCTTAGACGGCTTTGCCGTGCAACTGTTGTTGGGCACCGGCGAAGTCGCCGGCGGCAAGTTTTGGCCAGGCCAGCAGGCAGCGGGCGAGGGCGTGTTCGATGTCCGGCATTTCTTCCTTGCGCGGCGGGTGCAGCACGAAGTCGACGACCTGTTGCGCCAGGCCAAGCGTACGCGGATGGCCGATGCCGAGACGCAGGCGCCAGAAATCGGGGGTGCCGAGCCGGGCCTAGATGTCCTTGAGGCCGTTGTGGCCGCCGTTGCCGCCGCCTTGCTTCAGGCGAATGCCTCCCGGTGGCAGGTCGAGTTCGTCGTGAATGACAAGGATCTCGGCCGGATCGATCTTGTAGAAATTGGCCAGCGCCGCGACCGACTGGCCCGAGCGGTTCATGAAGGTGGTCGGTTCGAGCAGCCAGGTATCGCCGGCGCGCGCCGCCTTGCCAAAGAACTTGGCCTGCGGGGCGAGTGTCGCCTTGAGCTTGTCGGCGAGATGGTCGACAAACCAGAAGCCGACGTTGTGCCGGGTGGTCGCGTATTCCGGACCCGGGTTGCCGAGGCCGACGATCAGGCGGGGTGGGTTCATGGTGGGCTGAATGAAAAAGCCGCCGGCGGCAGATTGCCAGCGGCGGCTGTTTCAGCTTGGTGCCGGAAATTACTCGGCAGCAGCTTCGCCTTCGGCGGCTTCTTCGGAAGAACCGCCCTTGCCGACGATGCCGACGACGATCGGGTCATCGCCGCCATGCAGAACGGCCTTGACGCCCTTCGGCAGCTTGAGCTGGGAGACGTGCAGGTTCTCGCCGACCTTGAGGGCGCCGACATCGACTTCGATGAACTCGGGCAGATCCTTGGCCAGGCACTGAACGTCGAGATCGGTCAGGATGTGGTTGACCAGGCCGCCACCCAGCTTGACGCCCGGTGCGGTTTCTTCGTTGACGAAGTGCAGCGGCACCTTGATGTGCAGCTCGTGCGTCGCGTCGACGCGCTGGAAATCGATGTGCAGGACGAGCGGCTTGTAGGCGTGGCGCTGGGTGTCGCGCAGCAGGACTTGCTGCTTCTTGCCGTCGAGGACGATGTTGAGGATGGAGGCGTGGAAGGCTTCCTTCTTCAGGTTGAGCAGCAGATCGTTGTGATCGATTTCGATGGCCTGCGGGGCAGCGTCGCCACCGTAGATGATGCCAGGAACTTTGCCAGCGCGACGCAGGCGGCGGCTCGCACCCGATCCCTGCAGCGTGCGCGCTTGGGCGATGATGTCAAATTGCATGGTGATACTCCATAAATTTCCCGAACCGCGACCAGAACGGGAAGGTTGAAAAAACTTAATCGATGAACAGCGACGACACGGAATCGTCGTTGCTGATGCGGCGGATGGTTTCGGCCATGATCTCGGCAACCGATAGCTGGCGGATACGCGGACAGGCGGCGGCGTCATCGCGCAGCGGAATGGTGTCGGTGACGACCAGTGCGTCGAGGTCGGAATCGTTCAGGCGTTCGATTGCCGGGCCGGACAGCACCGGGTGGGTACAGTAGGCGACGACCTGCTTGGCGCCGTTGGCCTTGAGCGCGGTGGCGGCCTTGCACAGCGTGCCGGCGGTATCGACCATGTCATCCATGATGATGCAGGTACGGCCATCGACTTCGCCGATGATGTTCATCACTTCGGAAACATTGGCTTTCGGGCGCCGCTTGTCGATGATCGCCAGATCGCACTCGAGGCGCTTGGCCAGCGAGCGGGCGCGGACGACGCCGCCGTGATCGGGCGAGACGACCATCGGGTTTTCATACTTTTGGGCGCGGATGTCGTCGAGCAGGATGGGCAGGGCGTAGATGTTGTCGACCGGGATGTCGAAAAAGCCCTGGATCTGTTCGGCGTGGAGATCCATGGTCAGCACGCGGTCGACGCCGGAGGCGACGAGCATGTTGGCGACCAGCTTGGCGGCGATAGGCACGCGCGATGAACGCGAACGGCGATCCTGGCGGGCGTAGCCGAAGTACGGGATGGCGGCGGTGATGCGGCCGGCCGAGGCGCGTTTGAGCGAATCGACGATGACGAGCAGTTCCATCAGGTTGTCGTTGCACGGCGCGCAAGTGGATTGCAGCACGAAGATGTCGCGGCCGCGCACGTGTTCCTGCAGTTCGACGCTGACTTCGCCGTCGGAGAAGCGGCCGACGTTGGCGCGACCGAGGTCGACATTGAGCTGGGTCGCGACATCTGCCGCCAATCTGGGGTTGGCATTGCCGGTGAAGACCATCAGGCTGTTGTAGGCCATTTTCACTTCCCTCCGGGCATTTCCGATACGCATGATGCCCGCCACAATGAAATTCGGGCAGGCTTGTGACCTGCCCGAAGGAATTTGGCTGGGGAAGAAGGATTCGAACCTTCGAATGCCGGAATCAAAATCCGGTGCCTTGACCAACTTGGCGACTCCCCAGCGGGACGTTTGCACGGGTTCGCGTGCGAACGAGGCGCGGATATTACAGGAGTCGCCGGCGGAAATCCAGTCTTTTGTGCAGAAAGCGAGCTGTTGCAGGCTGCTTTTGCCGGTGATCGGCTAGAGGCTGGCGAGCGGATGCTCGGGCAGGCCTGCGGCGACCCAGCCTGACATGCCGGCAGGCAGACGGGCAAAGACGATGTCGGCCTCGGCACGCGATGGAAAGCCGGCGAAAACGCAGGCTCCGGAGCCGGTCATCAGCGCGTGCGGGGCGAACTGCCGCAGCCAGGCGAGATGTTCGGCCACGGCCGGGAACCTGGCGCAGGCCACGGGCTCGAGGTCGTTGCCGCCTTGTCCGTGGCGCCAGTCGATGGCAGGAATCTGCGGCGTGTCGCGTTTCAGCTCGGGTGCCCCGAAAATGGCCGCTGTCGGGACGTTGACCGCAGGATGCAGCACCAGATAGCACTCGGGCGGCAGATCGACGTCGGTAAAGGCTTCGCCGACGCCCTCGGCGAAGGTGTTGCGGCCATGCACAAAGACCGGCACGTCGGCGCCGAGCGCCAGGCCGAGTTTTTCGAGTTCGCGGCGCGGCAGGCCGGTTTGCCACAAATGATTGAGCGCCAATAGCACGGTGGCGGCATCCGAACTGCCGCCACCCAGCCCGCCGCCCATTGGCAGCGTCTTGGCGAGATGAATCGTGACTCCCTGACGACAACCGGTGGCGTCCTGAAGCAGGCGGGCAGCGCGCACGGTGAGGTCGCTCTCCGGTGGCACACCCGGCGTCGGGGTGGCAAGCGTGACGGCGCCGTCTTCGCGCGGCGCGAATTGCAGGCTGTCGGCGCGATCGATGAAGCGAAAAACGGTTTGCAGCAAGTGGTAGCCATCGGTGCGGCGGCCGACGACATGCAGAAACAGGTTGAGCTTGGCCGGCGCCGGCCAGGTGCTGTGCCAGTTCCAGTCGCTCATGGTGCCAGTCGCCATTCTTCGATGCGCAGGCGAAGTTCGATTTCGCCGTTGCGGCTCAGGGTGACGAGTTCGGGCAGTGCGTCCGGCGCCGCATCGGCGTAGGCATAGTCGATCAGCCAGCCGGCCTCGGCGAGACGTAGCGGGCGGCCGAGCTCATCTTTCTTGAGGCGCGCCGTGGGGCTGGCGCGCCCGAGGAGCCAGTCGGGAAGCTGTCGTATGGGCAGCCGCTGGCCGGTGACTTCTTCCATCAGCGCGTCGGGATCGGTCGATTCGCGCATCTGGCCGTCGCTGGTGCGCAGGCTCGAGCGGGTCGGGCTGGTGTCGATTTCGGCGAGGCCGATGCCGAGCGGGTTCGAAATCAAGATGCGGTTGTCGCCATGCTTGTGCTGCCAGTCGAGGCGTCCGCCGCTGCTTTCCGGCGCCTTGTCGGGCCGGCTGATGCGCAACGCGAAGCGGGCTTCCAGCGCGAAGTCGCGCATTTCGCCGCGCGCCGGGAGTTTTTCCGGTGGCGTGGTGGCGCAGGCCGCCAGCAGTGCGCAGGCGAACAGCGAGAAAAGACGCCGGTTCAAGGCTGGAATTTTTTTAGAGCCGCGGCCAGAACGTCGTTGTCCGGATTCTTTATCGCGGCATCGCTGAGGAGACGGGCCGCCTCCTCCTTGCGCCCCAGCGTCCACAGCACTTCGCCGAGGTGGGCGGCAATTTCGGGGTCGGCCTTGATCGCATAGGCTTTTTCGAGCGTTTTCAGCGCTTCGGCCAGCTTGCCCTGGCGGAACTGGACCCAGCCCAGGCTATCCATGATGAACGGATCCCCGGGGGCCAGCGCCACGGCGCGGGTGATCAGGTCGTTGGCTTCATCGAGCCGGATATTGCGATCGGCCAGCGAATAACCCAGCGCATTGAGGGCGTGGGCGTGGTCCGGTTTCAGTTTCAGCAGATGACGCAAATGTTTTTCCATGACCTCGGGCTGGTTCTGGCGTTCGGCGGTCAGTGCCGTTTCGTACAGGAGCTCCGGGTCGTCGGGATGCTTGACGAGCGCAGCGGTGAGTACGGCGTAGCCATCATCCTTGCGGCCAGCCTCACGCAGTAGTTGCGCTTCGGCGATCGCCAGTCGGGCCTGCTCGGTGGCGCTGCCGCCCTTGGTCGCATGCAGCAGTTCCCGCGCTTCCTCGGGCTTGCCTTGCTGGAGCAGGATCTGCGCGGCGCGGGCGCGCGCAGCGACATACTGGTCGCCCGCGGTGACCTGGCGGAAATGTGCGAGCGCGGCATCGGGTTTCTTTTCTTCCTCGTCGAGTTGGCCCAGGAAATAGTGAATGGTGCTCTTGTCCGGAAAGCTGGAATTGAGCAGTTTTTCCAACAGGACCCGGCCGGTCGCGGCGTCGCCCTGTTGCAGCGCCAGCATGGCGGCCGGGTAGACGATTTCGGGATCGTCCGGGCTGGCCTTGAGCAGGCGGTCGAATTCGACCCGCGCTTCGTCGAAGCGGCGTTCGCTGATCAACAGGCGCGCCAGCGTCAGGCGTACTTCGCGGGCGTCGGGATACGCAGCCAGAAATTCGCGAAGGCTATCGACCGCGCTGGCGGGAGACTGCCGGGCCATGATCTGGGCGCGGGCCAGGGCAGCGGTTTCCCAGCCCGGGCGCAACTGCAGTGCACGCGTCAATTCGCTTTGCGCACGCATCGGATCGTCGGCGTTGGCGGCCGCCTGGCCCATTGCAAAGTGAGCCTCCGGGATTTCCGGGTAAGGCGCGGCCAGCTGGTCGACCAGTTTCTGAACCGCTTTCTTGTCGCTCTTGCCGCCCAGCACCCGGTTGAGGTGCATCAGGTTGGTCGGCAGGTTGGCCTTGTCCTGCTCGAGCAGCTTGGCGAGTTGCGGAACCAGATCATCGATGCGATTGGCCAGCACGAGCAGGGCCGACTCGGTCTGCCGGGCGCGCGTCGAGTCGGGTTCGATCTGTAGCCACATTCGCGTCAGTTCCAAAGCCAGATCGTACTGTTTGGCGGTGGCGGCAACTTCGATGGCGCGCGAGATCACCGCTGGGTCGCGGGTGCGGCGGGCGAGGTCGGCCCAGGCGCTGATGCCGAGTTCGGTGTCGCCGCGCTGCAGCGCCAGGTCGGCGAGCAGCGACTGAAAGACGGTACGGGCAAGCATGTCCTCGGGGCCGTAGGCTGCTGCGGTCGACGACTTGCGGGCGGGCTTTTTCGCCGCGCCTTCATCGGCAGCATGGAGCGGCCCGAACAGGGAGAGGGCAAGGACGGCGAGAATCAGCTTCTTTGACATGCGCTGCTTTCAGTCAGGGGGCGCGCGTTTGAGCGCGTAAAATCGGATTAGTTTGTGATGTTATTGGGGATTGGTCGGAGGAACAAGCAATGCCGGAATTACCCGAGGTCGAGGTATGCCGCCGTGGCCTGCAACCGGAGGTTGAGGGGCAGACGATTCTGGGCGCGACCGTGCGCGTGCCGCGTTTGCGTCTGCCCTTGTCCGCGACGCTCGGCGAGACGCTTGCCGGGCAGCGGGTGGCTGCGGTGCGGCGGCGTGGCAAGTATCTCCTGCTCGATTGCCGGGGTGGTGTCGAGGATGGTTGCCTGATCATTCATCTCGGCATGTCGGGCAACCTGCGTTTCGTGGCGCCGGAGACGCCGGTCGGCAAGCACGATCACGTCGATCTGCTGTTTGCCCGGCAAGTGCTGCGTTTTTCCGATCCCCGCCGCTTCGGCCTGGTGCTCTGGCAAGCGGCCGACGCGCCAGCGCATCCGCTGCTGGCGGTGCTCGGGCTGGAGCCGTTGGGCGACGAATTTACCGCGGAATGGCTGTGGGCGGCGACCCGGCGGCGGGCAGCACCCATTAAGCCGCTGCTGATGGACAGCCACCTCGTGGTCGGCATCGGCAATATCTACGCTTCCGAAAGCCTGTTCCGCGCAGGCATCTCGCCATTGCGCGCGGCCAACCGGATCAGCGGCGAGCGCTATGAGCGCCTGGTGCCGGCCATTCGCCAGACCTTGTCGGATGCCATCGCTGCCGGTGGCAGCAGCATTCGCGATTATGTTCATAGCGATGGTGGTGCCGGCTGCTTTCAAGTGGATTGCGCCGTCTATGACCGGGCCGGTGCGCCATGTCGACGTTGCGGCGGGTCGGTGCGCCAGATTCGCCAGGCCGGTCGGTCAACCTACTACTGTGCTTCGTGCCAACATTAAATTACTCATGCAAGTCCATGTTTTTGTGCTAAATTGACTTGTCGTCAGTAATTGGTAGCTACCATGACCCTAGCCCATCAGTTTGCCGCGTATACCGAATGGCGTTCGCGCCTGTCCGCCAATATCGGCGAATTCAAGGGCTGGCTGTCTGCCAACGAGCTATCGGATGCGCAGACCGACCTGCGGCTCAGCCAGCTTCTCGAGCGTCTGCGCGAAGACCGGCTCAACGTCGCCTTCGTCGCCGAGTTTTCGCGCGGCAAGTCGGAACTGATCAACGCCATCTTCTTCGCCGATTACGGGAATCGCATCCTGCCTTCTTCCGCCGGCCGTACCACGATGTGTCCGACGGAATTGCTCTACGATGCCGCCAAGTCGCCGCGCATCGAACTGCTGCCCATCCAGACGCGGGCGGCCAATACCAGCGTCAGCGAATACAAGCGTTTTCCCGAGGAGTGGTTCCAGGTACCACTGGATGTCGAATCGGCGGATGTCATGCAGGAAGGCCTGCGCCATGTCAGCGAAACGCTTCGGGTGACGCCCGACGAAGCCGCGCGTCTCGGTTTTTCGGTCGGCGAACGCGCCAGCGACCTGTATCGGGCGGGAGACGACGGGCTGGTCGAGGTGCCGCGCTGGCGGCATGCACTGATCAATTTTCCGCATCCGCTGCTCAAGCAGGGACTGGTCATCCTCGACACGCCGGGCCTCAACGCCATCGGCGCTGAGCCGGAACTGACCCTGTCGCTGTTGCCCAACGCCCATGCCGTCCTTTTCATCCTGGCTGCCGATACCGGTGTCACGCAATCGGATCTGCTCATCTGGAAGGAGAATATCGGTGATGGCAGCGCTTCCAGGCGCGGTCGCCTGGTGGTGCTGAACAAGATCGACGGGCAATGGGACGAACTGAAGTCGCTGGCTGAAATCGATGCCGAGATCGAGCGCCAGGTCGAATCCTGCGCGTCCATCCTTGGTTTGTCGAATCGCCAGATATTCCCGGTTTCCGCGCAGAAGGGCCTGGTTGCCAAGATCAACGGCGATTCGGATCTCCTTGCCCGCAGCCGCCTGCCGATTCTTGAGGCGGCCCTTTCGCAAGAACTGATTCCTTCGAAGCAGGACATCGTTCGCGACAGCACCGACAGCGAATTCGGCGAAGTCAGCCTGCGCGTGCGCGGCCTGCTCGAATCGCGGCTCGATGGCCTGCGCGAGCAATTGACCGAACTGACCGAGCTGCGCGGCAAGAACAAGGGCGTCGTCGAATACATGATGGGCAAGGTGCGCGCCGACAAGGACGAATTCGAATCCGGCCTACAGCGCTATTACGCGGTGCGCAGCGTGTTTTCGACATTGACCAACAACCTTTTTGCCCACCTCGGGCTGGACGCGCTGCGCCAGGTCACCCAGGAAACCCGCGCGACGATGCTGGATGCCAATTTCTCCAGCACGCTGTCCGACGCGATGGGCGGTTTCTTTAGCCGCTCGCGCAACGCGCTGGCCAAATCTTCGGGTGAGATCGGTGAAATCCGGACGATGATGGAAGCTGTTTACAAGAAGTTTTCCGTCGAACATGGCCTCAAGCTCGGTACGCCGGCGGCCTTTTCGCTGCTCCGCTACGACAAGGAGCTGAATCGCCTGGAAGCATGGTGCAACACCCATCTCAACACGATGCGCAGCCTGCTGACCATCGACAAGAAACACCTGACGCAGAAATTCTTCGAGGAGGTCGCAGTGCAG
>WBZS01002148.1_pt1 | contig 12950 bp, 14 predicted proteins | sample 5204201 | NCBI WGS metagenome assembly WBZS01 (sample SAMN12344357, study PRJNA552823) | activated sludge metagenome | biome: Activated sludge suspended growth; feature: Nitrification reactor; material: Wastewater; isolation source: activated sludge from nitrification reactor of wastewater...
GACGGCGATGAACGGGCCGTCGGGCGTCTCGCTGTGGCGATGGATCATCCGCGCCACCAGCTCCTTGCCGGTGCCGCTCTCGCCGGTGACGAGCACGGTGGTCGGCAGCCCGGCCACCTTGTGGACCTTCGCGAGTGCTGCCTCGCTGCCAGAAAATAGCCAGCCCGTCGGTCGAAACACCCCGCTATCGGCCTCGATCGCCAGCACATGCTTGTCGTTCCCATGCGCCGCCGCATAGGCCTTCGCTCCAGCGCCGCCGTTTTCTTCGTTGACCCACATCACCAGCCGCACCGTTCGACGCGGCTTGTGTTCTCGCAGCGCCAAGAGCGCATGCCAGGCCGCCACGCAGTTCCCTCCGTCATCATGCGCGCCCTGCCCTACGTCCCACGAGTCGATGTGACAGCCGAACACCACCACCTCGTCGGGACGTTCCCGTCCTAGAACCTCGACCACGATGTTGCGCGAGGGAGACGGTGGTAGCTCTTGGTTGCGCAACACAAGTTTCGCTTCTATCCGTTGTCGCGCACGCTGCTGCCGCAGCATCTGGTCGGCATCCTCCGGGCTTACGGCCGCAAACGGAATGCGCGCTACACCCTCCTTGTAGGTCATCACTCCGGTATGCGGCGTGCCGAGGGACTGTGGGGTCAGTGAGCGCAAAAGTGCGGCTTTGGCTCCTGCCTCGGCAGCTTTCACCGCGCCAAACAACCGAAACGGAACCGCCGATTCGTACGACACAAACGGCGGCGCAAACAGGACGATCTTGTTGCGCGCCGTGCCCGGCTTGAGCTCTTCGAAGCTCTGCACCACGAGCACCTCCGCGCCAATTCCCTCCGGCGGCGTCGAGACACTCCCGCCGAGCCCCAGCACAGACAGCCGCTGCACGGAAGGAACGCTGAGCGTAAGTTCCTCCTGACCTCGCACCCAGCGCGGCACCATCACCGGCTCGCCTCGCGCCGTGGTCAGCCCATCGCGCTGTAACTCGGCCAAGATCCAGTCAATCGCTCGTTCGAGGTTGTCACTGCCGGACAGCCGTGGACCAAACGAATCACAGAGCTTTTCCAAACGCGCATAGATCCGCTTATCGCTCGTCAGGCTGGCCTGTAGCTTGTCGACAGTAGAACGCAGCCGCAGCGACGAGTCCGCTTCGGCTCGTACCGGAACCACCGGCATCCGCGGAACGGACGACGCTTCATCGGCAAACGCGGCACGAGAAATTCCCAGCGCCAGCAGCGCAGCCGAACCGACGCAACGAACACCACGATGTGCCAGCATTCGCTAGCCTCGGTGGCTATCCGCCAGCTTGGCCGTCTTGGTTTCCACCGGCAGCATCGCCGGAGTCACCACGGACGCCTTCGTCGTCTCGGCGGGGTGTTTTTCAATGAGCCACTGCGCCGCACGGCCGAAGTCCGCAAAGCGGCTCATCTTGCCTTCCTCCCCAAGAAAGGCCATCGCCACCTCCCGACCTTTCCCAGACCCTTCCGCGAGCCGGGCCGCCACCACCAAGCAATAGCCCGCCCGATCGTTGTAGCCGGTCTTGCCGCCTAGCACCTCGTGACGTGACGCCAGCAGTACATCGGTGTTGCTGTAGTCGATGGTACGTTTTTTCGGCCCAAGTACCTGCGCGACATACGATCGGGTCTTGCACGCTTTGGCGATCAACGGATGCTTCAGCGCCGCCAGCAGCATCGTCACAGTCTCTCTCGGTGAGGACACGTTGCCGTAATCAAGGCCCGTCGGATCATGAAACTCGGTCTTGCGCAGTCCCAGGCTCCGCGCCTTGGCAGTCATCTGCGCCGCATGTTCTGCGGGTGATAACCCCGCCGCCCGACCAAGCGCCAACACAGCGCGATTGTCAGACGCCATCAGCGCCGCATGGAGCAGGTCGCGATTCTTCAGCTTCATTCCGACCATCAGCCGTGACTTGGCACCGCGAGTCGTCCGCCTAGCGTCCTCTTGCGTGATCACGGTCTCGCCGTCGAGGTCCAGCTTATGTTCGAGCGCCACCAGCATCGCCATCAGCTTCGAGATCGAAGCGATCGGTCGCACTTCGTCGGGATTCTTCTGAAACAAGGGCGTCCCGGTGTTGAGATCCAGCACCACGGCGGCCCGCGCTTGAATGTTGGGCAGACCGCCACGCGTATAGACCGGCACCGCCCGTTCGCGAACCCGCCTGCGCGTCGGTTTTTTCCGGACCAGGTGCTTTCCGGACTTCACCTGTGCCGTCGCAGAGGACTTTCGATGGGATCTGCTCGACGCGAAAGAAGGACTACTGCTGGCGAGCGTGACGAAAGCCGTGCCAAGTACTACCAGAATTCGTCGCCACGATGCGAGGGAGCGCATGCGCGGCAGTATCCACGACTCCCGGCCTGACAGGCAAAATTTTTCGTCGAGGAAGAGTTGCGATCAGACCAAGTGGCGAGCGAGGTAGTCGGGATAGCTGGCCGCATCGGGCAGACGGAGATCAATCACGAGCTGAGGCTGCTTACCGTCCTCTTGAGACATGTAGACCGCCGAACCGTGTCGCTGCCACGCCGGGAGCGCCATGTACTCGACGCCATGCTGACGAAGAATCGCGATCCGCTGCTCCGGACCCGTTCCACCAAGGATGGCCGAAATGGTCGCTGGCGCGGTCTTGGCCTGTTCCAGCACATGCGTCAGGTAGCGCTCGATCGCTGCGGATTCAGCCCGTTGCCGTCGCCACTGAAAGTACGTCCGCGCCAATTCGACGTTGGGAACCTCGAACAGCCGGACATCGAACGTGAAGACCTCATTGACCATCAGTGACAGCTTGGCCGACGCCTCACCAGCAATCCGGGCCAGCAGTCGCCGTGCGTCACTGCCTTGCGAGATCGCAAACAGCAGCAGATCGGTGCGATCGGCATATCCAAAGCTACAACCCAGCACTGCGCACAAATGCGACAGCGTCTTTAGCAGTGCCTTCTGGACCTCACTGTCGAAGACTTGATCGGTTCGTTCATTGAGCCGCTGTTCGAATCTCCGCCCCAAGAGATGCGCCACCAGCGGCGTGCCGCTAATCAGTGGACAGTCGGCAAAGACCTCATACGGGGCCACCTGCTCTGGGACCACAGAGGTTGTCATTGTTCGTGAGTATACCAATTTTTGCTTTGTGCCGAGATAGTTTGCGCAATTTGATAGGGCGCAAAAGTTCCCGTCGCCTCAGTCAGGGCTTGGCATGAACCGGTCACAGTCTTCTTTCGTCGACAAGAACTGTGCTCTTATAATGGGAGAATGTCATCCGCAGATCTCCCGGTTGCCAATGGTTCCGAGCTGGTCATCCTTCTGTGCACGTTTCCGAGCGGGAACGAGTGGGGCGAAGTCGCCAACACCCTGCTCCACGAACGGCTGTGCGCCTGTGTCAATCAAGTCCGCGAGGTGTCGTCGATCTATCACTGGCAGGGCGAGATCGTGTCAAACCGCGAGGTCGTCTGCATGATCAAGACCTCGGCCGTCCGATATCCGGAACTGGTGCAGCGGCTCACCGATCTACATCCCTACGACGTCCCCGAGATCGTTCGACTGTCGGTCGAATCTGTAAACCAAGCCTATCTCGACTGGGTGGTTTCTGAGTGCGATCCAAGCTCGCCCGAGTCGAGTCGCACCGACGGTGAGGGTCAGCTCGACGAGGTGTAGCGAACGCCCGGCTGGATCACCCGATTCAAACCGGTGGTCTACGGAGATGGCGGAAGCTGGATTCGGGGGATTCTCCCGAGTCGATACATGCCGTCGGCGTTGGGGATATACATTCCACCCGGATCGCTGTCATTGGTAAGTGCAGTCATCCGCAGCACCAGTTTGTCTCCTGCCTGGGAATCACTCGCCACGCCTTGTGCCTGCGTTTGAAATGGGACCGCATACAACGGGTTTGTAGCATCACGGACAAAGACGTTTTCGACACCAACCAGCACTTGGTCCGCGCTGTCATCGACCGCCCCCGCCGCACGGGTCCGCACTTCAAAACGAACCCGCATTTTGGTTACGCCATTGCCGAGCAGCAAGCCATCGCCAATGATGTCCCACGTTCCCGCCGGTACTTTGTCCCGAAGCACATACGCCGCTTCCAGCGATGAAGGAGAGCCACCGGCCCTCACACCGGGTGCTCAAAACGGCGGCGGTTCATGGTCCACGAGAACAAGGTTTAGCTCGCTCTGCAAGTAGTCGATCCACAGCGCCGCCGGGTTCCGTGCCGCCGGTTGACAGCCGATAGACAGCGTCACGAGCAGTGAGCCGATCACTGCCCACGCAGACCGCATGACTACTGCTGCTCCGACAGCTCGAGCGGTATCTGTACATCCCCGAGAACTTGTTGACCGCTGCTGTCACGCATCTGCCACGCCAGGATCAGTGAGGTTCCCTCGGACCCCGCTAGCTTCGGGAAGTACAGAAAGCCACCCGTCCGCCCACCTGGCGGCAGCCGTCCCGCCGGAAGCGCCATCTGCGCAGCATCTGACCGGGTCCATCCCGTGTCACCCTGGTTTTGCCACCACCACGGGCTGCCATACCAGTTCATGCCCCAGCCAGCACCCCACAGCCACGGATAGTTCCATCCCCACCACTGACGCGAGTAGTAGCCGGGTCGACTGTAGTAACCCGAGCGACCGTAGTAGCTGCGTCCACCGTAGTAGCCCGGTCGACCATAACTGCCAGGGCTGCCGTGAAAGCCCGTTGAAGGTCTCATCACGGGAGCACCAACATGGACGCCGCCACCGCTCGGTCCGCGATAGACAGGCGCGCTGCGAACGCCGGAAAAGCTCGGTGCGCCACCGACTCGGACACCGCCCCCACCACGCCAGGCCAGCAGCACTTGACCCTCAGCAGTCGAACTGCTCGTAGGCACTGTGTCCTTTAACGCAAGCTGCTCGGCCCGCAGCGGCGCGTACTGCATGCCGCCGGCTCCCACGAGCACAAACCCTTCAGGATTTATCAAAATCTCGGTATTGGAGCGATTTTCGATCACCACCAATACCGGCGTCATGACCTCGAGCACATCGCCCGGATAGTCGCCTGGATCGAGCCGGGGGACATGAACCGAAACCCCCGCCACCTGTACCGAAGCCAGCGGCTGCGACGCCATCGGAACTGGCCGAGGCATCGTCGCACAACCGGACGATAACAACAGGCCAGCCACTGCGATGCTCATCCGGAGCGATGAAAGGGTCGTCATGGTTTCCCTCTTCTTTGCTGTCACAAACGTAAGATGCCAACTTGCAGCGATGATGCACCGCTTATCGCTTACACTAACTCCGCCAACGATACCGTGCCAGTATCGACGCTAGGCCGCCGCAGGCTCAAGGGAAGCGACTAGGGATGCCCCGGTGGCTTCTGGCCAGAGGCCGGTGGCATCGTTCTCGCGGCCGGTGGAACCGGGCTGTGTCCAGGTGGTAGCGCACCGGAGGCACCGGGAACGGGCATGTGTCCAGGTGGCAGTTCTCCGTGACCGGGTGGCATCGCGCCATGGCCAAAGGTTGTATCAACGGGCGGTCCCGAACCCTCTTTGCGCACAGTATCGAGAACCACCGCGAGCGAACGAGCCGGCAGTGTCACCGGACCTAGCTGTCCTTCGACATCGCCTGCCTGCTTGGTGCTGGCATCTTCATCTTGGTCCACTCGAACCGCCAACATCACCGGACCTGTCGGAGGACCGCCCATGCCCATCAGGTCATCGGTGGTCAGCTCAAACGCGATCTCGCTGTGATTGACCATCAGCTTCTTCGCGAGCAGCACCATGCCCGGCTGACCTCCCTGCGGAACACCGCGCCCCGATAGGAACACGGTCGCGCCCATCTTGACCTTGTCTTTGACCGCATCCGAGACCTTGATCACGCCACTCGCCAGCACGGTCGCGGTCGACGCGGTCGGTACCGGCTGGGCACCTTGTACGCCGTGCAGCATCGACTCATGACCCGCTGGCATGGCTGGCATCGGCTGGGTCGGTGCTGGTGCTGGCCCTTTCACCGCAGCTAGTGGTGGCAGGCTCGGAGGTGCTGGAGGAACTGCCCGATCACGTTTTTCACAGCCGCCCTGACAGGCAATCATCAGGACGCATGCAGCCAAGGCTCGACGAGATTGCAACATGCGGCTACGTTACCACCCGTGCAAAACAGAATCCATCACGCCCGATTGCGATCCTCGCGTCCGCTGGCGAACCAGACTGTTGAGTACATCTTTTCCCATGATGAACCGGAGCTGACCTTCCGTCCCGGCCAGTTCCTGTCATTGCGTGTCGGAGAAGATGCGGAAGGCAATGCGGCGCTACGCAGCTACTCGATCGCGTCCTCTCCTGAACAGCGAGGAGAAATTCGGCTGGTGCTGCGAATCCTCGAAGACGGGGTCGGCTCGCAGTTCTTTGCGGGACTTACCCCAGGCGACCCAATCAGCTTCACCGGGCCGATGGGATTTTTCGTCAACGAGCTGTCGCACGCCGGAGACGTCGTCTACATCGCGACAGGGACGGGCATCGCGCCGATTTGGCCGATGCTGCTCGAAACCCTGGCTCGACCCGAGACGGGCCGCGTCGAGCTGTTCTGGGGACTGCGCCACGAGGACGATCTGTTTTGGCAGGACGAACTCCATTCGCTGACGGCCAGAAATCCCCGCTTGTCAGCGCACATCTATCTGTCGCAGCCTCGCGGATTCTGGCGTGAACGAGGACGAGTGGTGCCGCCAGTGCTGGAGCTGTTACCGTCGCTAACGCGTCCGACCTTCTATCTGTGCGGCAACGGCCAAATGATTGAAGAATGCAAAGCAGCGCTCATCGCACGCGGTGTCGAGCGCAAGCGGCAGATCCGTACCGAAGCCTTCTTCGACTGAAGCGACCATGCGACACATCGCCATCACCGCCTTTTCCGGAGAAATCTGTCAGGGGCAGATCGTCAGAGAGCCGATTCCTCGTGAGCAACCCGCCCAGCGACTGCGTCTACCGGTCTATCCGTCGGTGGGCATGGCCGCAAAGCCCCACGTTCGCTGGCGATGCCTGTCCTGTAACCAAACCTGGGAGCACGAACCGCTGCCGCAAGAGGCGCTATAGCAACAGCGCGATCAGCGACCATCGCGTGGGCCGCACGAACTACAGATCGACCAATTCGACCTGCGGCAGCGAGCGACCAAGAAACCGAGCCGCGACATCGGCCACCCGTGCCTCGTCCGTAACGAAGCAGCGCAGGCGATCGGTCGGATGCAAGTTGGTTCCTTCTGTCTCGCGAGCGAGAAGATCCTGCCGGGCCAGCAGCTTTTCCGTCGCGACGGCCATCGCCTCGGCCGAGTCGACCAGCATCACCCGATGACCCCATAGCTCCGAAGCCACCTGTGCCAGCGTCGGTCGCAGCAGCGGATAATGGGTACAACCCAGCACCAGCGTATCGAGTAGCGGGGCCCGATCGCGCAGCTCGGTTAAGTAGCGACGAACGATGAGCTGACTCACCGGGTCGGCGGGATCGGTCCAGCCCTCCTCGACAAGCGGCACCAGTAACGGGCAGGGCTGGACGTGGATTCGGAGCGACGGAGACAACGCCAACAGCGCTCGCTCGTAAGCGCCCGATCGAATCGTCGCCAGCGTGCCGAGCACGCCTACCTCACCGCTGCGCGTCACGGCCGCTGCCGCCTGGGCTCCAGGCTCGACGGCCCCGAGCACTCCAACGGACAGCTCCGCACCAAGTCCGGGCAGCGCCGCCGCCGAAGCGGTATTGCAGGCAATCAGCAGCAGCTTGACGTCGTGGCGAAGCAAAAACCGTGCGGCATTGCGCGAATACTTGAGCACAGTCTGCGCACTCCGGGTTCCATACGGAACACGCGCCGTGTCACCAAGGTAGACGATTCTCTCACTTGGCAAGCGCGATAGCACCGCCGCGACCACGGTAAGCCCACCGACGCCCGAATCAAAGACCCCGATCGGACGACTGCGATCTGCCGGCGTCATCAGTTCACCGCATGCGGCAGAGCAAGAAGGAACGGAGCAATCTCCGCATCGAACTTGGTACCGTCGGGGCGAACCATCTGGTACGACCCCTCCATCGTGCCAAACTCGGTGCGCAGCATGCAGCCGGACGAATAGGTGTAACTCTCGCCGGGACGAAGAAACGGATGCTGACCCACGACACCAGGACCGCGCACCTCTTCGACATGCTGAGTAGCGTCGGTGATGATCCAGTGTCGGCTGACAAGTTGCGCAGGCTCAGTACCGGTGTTGCTAATCGTGATGGTGTAGACGAAAAAGTGCATCCGCGCCTCGGGTTGCGAGCGCTCCGGTGCATAGCGCGTCTTTACCTCAACGCGAATACCTTGCGTCGTCGTATCGGACATCGTGACCTCGGGAAACTCAACGAAAGCGGCGCAGATACTAGCGGGGTTTTTGATCGAGCGGGGACTTGTTACAGCGCGGATTTGCTCTAACGAGGACTGCCAGGAGCGGTGGTGGAAGGAACCGGCGACCGATCAACCTGTGAGCTGGGAGCGACCGTCGCGGGCACGGTCGGCGGGGTTGCCACTGCGGTCGAGTCGCTCGGTCCGGTGGTGGCGGTGCTAGCGGATGGCGTAGCGCTCACTCGTTCCAGGCGAACTCGTTTGCCGTCTTGGAAATGCTCGATGAGATCGATTTTTCCGTCGGAATCGCTGTCGTACTCATCTCGCACAAGCTGACCCGCTTCGTAGAAGGTCTTCTGATCGGCGACCCCATCTTTGTCATGGTCAAACTCCTCACGGAGCTTGCGCCCATACTTGTCGAGGTAGAGCAGCATGTCCTTGCGTCCGTCGCCGTTTAGGTCGACCTCTTTGCAGGACATGTACAGCGGCGGATTGCCCTCGGGGTTCTTGTGAAACACCTTCAAGACATCGGCCTGCGTACCACCACGATAGTTGGCCGTCTCGATGCGTTCGGCACCTTGACGCTGGCAGCCCAGCTCGGGCCGAGGCGGGACTGCGGGAGTCGCGCTAGGCGTCGGACTGGTGCTGGCCAGACAGCCCGCAACAGTGAGAGGCATGAGCCCGCTCAAGCTTGCAAGGGACCAACGACTTCTGCGGCCGCGATTCATCTTCGCCAAGATAGCCGTGCGCCCTTTCGACGTAAACACCCAAGGCACGCTGGGTCGATTCGGACTAACGCGGCGCGGGCTTTTCAGGGCGGGGCCGACCGGCTTGAACGGGTGGGGCAGCAGCGGCCTCGGCTTCCTTGCGACGCTTGTACTTTTCGATGGCAGACACGAAATCATCAAATGGGATCATGTAATCCATCTTACAAAACAGAGCCGCGCACAGTAAAGCTCCGGCAAGTCTCCGAAGGACAGCGGGCTAGCGCCGATTCAGACAGTAGCGAACGCCTGCTTTGAGATCGGGCAGCGTCTCCAGCTTGTCGAATCCACCCTCGACGCGATCGTTGAGCCGGGTCAGCATCATCGCGATCTGCGGACTGATCCCAGTCACGATCGGACGTGAGCCGAGCATCTCGATCGCACTCAGCATCCGGCGCAGCGCCGTCGCACTCGCGTTGTCCATCGTTTCAACCGCCGTCAGATCAATCAGCACCAAGCGCGCCCGATGAGACACCACCGCATCGAGCAGCCGCTCGGTGATGGTTTTGGCCCGGGCATCATCGAGTGTTCCGATCACGGGCAGAAGCAGCACACCGTCGAAGACATCCAGCACCGGGGCCGACAGATCGAGAATTTGCTGATGCTGCCGTTCGATAAGCGCCAGCTTGTCCGACAGAGCCGCATTCAGCTCATTTTTGCTCTCGGCCTCACGCTGAGCTTCGACTGCCCGTTCGATCAGCTCGAGCTGCTTTTCTTTGCGCTCCGAGATGTCCATCACCGATCCGACGATAAACCGCCGCCCTTCGTCGCGAATCAGTACGCTCACCGCGATCGCAACATCGACCAGCGAGCCATCACGCCGTCGACAGCGCAGCTCAATCCCGCTCTGGCTCTGCGCCTTGCCATTACTGCCCAACAGCTCGGTAAACAGGCCCTGCGCACGATCCACCTCTTCCGTCGACAAAACCTTCGCTAACGGACGACCGACCAGCTCTTCGGGACGGAAACCGACCAGCTCGCAAAACGCCCGATTACAGCTTACGAAGCGATGGCGATGGTCCCACAGACACAGTCCCACACCGCAGGTCTCCAGGATCGCCCCGAGCAGTGACTCGTTTTCGCGCTGGGTTCGTTCTCGCTGTAGCCGTTCGCTGACATCGCGGGCGGTCACCAGCAACACCGATTCATCGGAAAGCGGCAAGGTCCGAATCTGCAGCTCGCACGATCGCGACGCCATCCCCGGGATCGCTTGTTCGATGAGCACGGTCGACTGGGGTACGCCGCCAAAAACCCGCTGCAGCGCAACCAGCACGTCGGACGGCAAGTTGCGTTCGCCAGCGGCCTTGAGCAGGTCAGGCATCAGCTTGGCAAACCGGGGACTGTGGTGCAAAAGCTCACGGTTCGCATCGAAGATCGCGACCCCATCGGCCATAGAATTGAAGATCGCCACGGCGGTTTGATCCAGCCAAGCAGCAGCATGGCGGCGCGGCGGACTGTCTTGAGAAGGTACTTCGTCGGACAAGGGCAACGCGCTCAAGGGGATTTCAGGTAATTTTAGGAAATCACCACTTAGTGAGAGCTGTCAATTGCCCTTTTCGTCGTCGCGGGGTAGATATGGTGGTGCCTGATGCTCGTCCACCTTCAGAACCAGCCGTCGTTCTCGTCTGACAATTCGGCTCGTGGGCTGGACGAAGACTTTCTCCCTACGACGATGGACGATGCCACTCGGCGCGGCTGGTCCGAGCTAGATGTCGTGATGGTGACGGGCGATGCCTACGTTGACCACCCCGCCTTTGGTCCCATCCTCATTGCGCGGCTGCTCGCCAAAAGCGGCCTACGGGTAGCGGTGCTGGCGCAGCCTGACTGGCGCAGCGTGGCTGACTTTCGACGATTTGGCCGACCCAGGCTGTTTTTCGGTGTCTCGGCAGGCAACGTCGATTCGATGCTCAATCGACTGACGGCACAAAAGCAGAACCGCAGCAGTGATCCCTACAGCCCGGGTGGTCGAACTGGGCTGCGACCCGATCGGGCCACGCTGGTCTACGCCAACCGCTGCCGCGAAGCGTTCCCGGATGCGCCGATCATCCTGGGAGGCATCGAGGCGTCTCTGCGTCGAATCGCGCACTACGACTACTGGTCGGACTCGGTGCGACGACCGATCCTCGTGGACGCCAAGGCTGACATGCTGGTGTTCGGGATGGGAGAAAGTCCCATCTTGGAGATCAGCGAACGACTCCAGCATGGAGAGCCCATCGACCGCATCCGCGACGTCCGAGGCACCGCGCTACTTTTGTCCCAGGAAGAGGCGCTGGCGCTATCAGCCCCGTGCGAACGGCCCGCAGAAAGCGACTCTATCGTCGAGCTACCCACCTACGAAGAGGTCGTTGGCAGCGATCTCGACTCGCGCCAGCGCTTTGCCCTGATGTCGCGGCTGTCTCACGCGGAGGCGAACCCTCTCACCGGACGGCCGCTCCTTCAGCGCGTCGGGCATCGTGCGGTGTACTTCAACCCGCCCGCACTACCGCTGAGCGAAGAAAAGCTCGATGCGCTCTACGACCTGCCGTTTGCGCGGCGTGCCCACCCCAGCTATCGCGAACCCGTGCCTGCGTACGAGCTGGTCAAGCACTCGCTGCGGCCGATGCGGGGCTGCGTGAGCGACTGCTCGTTCTGTAGCGTCTCCGAACACGAGGGTCGCATCGTCCAACGCCGTAGCACCGAAAGCATCGAGCGGGAGCTAATAGCCCTCCAGCAGCTCGACGATTGCCACGGGGGCACCCTCGATCGCTGCGACACCGATCCTGCAGTGACCGCCGAGCAGGCGAAAGACGGCTTGCCGCCTCTGTCTGCGTACATCTCGGGGCATCCCGGCTCGACACTCGATTACATGATCGAGCTGGCGCTGTACCTGAAAGCCCATCACCTGCGTCCACCCTCGGTGCAGGACTTCATCCCGACGCCGATGTCACTGGCGACAGCGATGTACCACACCGGCCTCGATCCCCTGTCAGAGGACCCAAGCCGCCAGGTGTTCACCGAACGGGGCCTGCGTGACAAAAAGCTGCAGCGGGCGCTGCTCATGTACTGGGATCGCAGCCAGCATGACCTGGCCAGGGAAGCACTGCACAAGGCCAATCGGCGCGACCTGATTGGTCACGGCCCAGGCTGCTTGGTTCCACCCGCGCATTCACCTCGCCATGAGCGCTCCCTGAACGTATCGACAGCCCGTGGCCCCCGCACGCCCATCCGTCACGGCAGCGTGGACCATGCACCCAAGCGGCCCGCCTCGCGACCGCTGCCCGCTCCGCCTGAAGACGCCCCCCAGCCGCTTACTTGAGCGATCCCGTCACGTCGATCCAGGTCACTCGCACCATCACCGAATCGCCGTCTCGCGTGATCGCCGACGGGGTGACTTTCAGCTCGCTCAGCGTCGCCGGGAACGCTGCCATCAGATCGAGCGGGACCATCCCCAGGTCCGGCGAGCCGGTGGGCTTGGATGTGTCGGTGGGGACAATAAACGTTGCGGCTTGCACCGGTTTCGGAGAACCGATGCCATTGCCGGTGAGCGTAAACTTGCCACCCGAAAAGCTCGACCTCGCCTCGTTGCCCGCAGCGTCGCGAATCAGGTCGGGATAGGCGTACCAAACCCCACCCGGCGCATCGGACGGCAGTGTGAAGCTGCCATACAGCATCTCTCCACCGACCAAGTCCACGCTGGTGAGCATGGTTCCATCGGGCCCGAGCCACACCTTGACGGTCTGCGTCGACGGCAGCGAGCGCTCGTCGCTTAGCTTCAGCGACAGGTTCACGGGCTGACAGCGCTCCACCCGCGATGGCGTTGCATCCATCTGCACGGCCTGCGGCGCGGTCCGATCGGCATCAGGATTGGACACCACCTCGACCTTGGAGACC
>WBZS01002150.1_pt1 | contig 12942 bp, 8 predicted proteins | sample 5204201 | NCBI WGS metagenome assembly WBZS01 (sample SAMN12344357, study PRJNA552823) | activated sludge metagenome | biome: Activated sludge suspended growth; feature: Nitrification reactor; material: Wastewater; isolation source: activated sludge from nitrification reactor of wastewater treatment...
GGCCTGCATTACAACGCCGCGCAGCGCGAAGCCGTCCAGGCCTGGTGCCAGGGGCACTGGAAGGGCGGGCTGCCGGCCCAGGGTGGCCCATGGAGCTAGTCCTGCAGGAGATCGAACAGCGGGTGGGTGCGGCCACGCATCTGTATCGCTGTGATCTGACGCTGGTGCCGCGCGCCGTCACCGTGCTGCTGGGCGCCACGCAGGCCGGCAAGACATCGCTGATGCGTGTGATGGCCGGGCTGGACGCGCCCAGCGCTGGCCGTGTGCGGGCCGACGGGCAGGATGTGACAGGCATGCCGGTGCGCCAGCGCAACGTGGCGATGGTCTACCAGCAGTTCATCAACTACCCATCGATGACGGTGGCGGACAACATCGCCTATGGCAAGCCCGATGCCACGCGCGCCGAGATCGTCGCCGCCGCGCGCGCCGCCCATGCCCACGAATTCATCCTGCGCCTGCCGCACGGCTACGACTCCCTGGTCGGCGAACGCGGCCAGGGACTTTCCGGGGGTGAGCGCCAGCGCATCTCGATCGCCCGCGCCCTGCTGATCGATCCGAAGATCCTGATCCTCGACGAGGCAACCTCGTCGGTCGATACCGAAACCGAGAAGGAAATCCAGAAGGCGCTCGATAACCTGGTGCGCGGCCGTACCACCATCGCCATCGCCCACCGTCTGAGCACGCTGCGCAAGGCCGACCGGCTGGTCGTCATGGACCGTGGCCGCCTGGTCGAACTCGGCAACCACGACGAGCTGATGGCGGCCGAAGGCCATTACTACAAGCTCTACCAGGCGCAGGCGCGCAATGTGGATACCGAGCAGGAAACCACCAGAAGCATCGAGACGCCCAGCAAGGAGCTGAACAAATGACAGCACCGGATTTCAGCCTGATTCGCGACAGTTACGGTCGACTGGTTTTAACGGCCAAAAATGGCGAAACGCACGAAGGCGTCGTGCCCGTGCGCGCCTTCCCGATCGCCGCACCGGACGAGGGCATCGCGCTGATCAATGCCGAAGGCCACGAAGTCGGCTGGGCCGACCGCCTCGTCGACCTGCCGCCGGCGCTCGGCCAGTTGATCGAGGAAGAACTGGCCAGCCGCGAGTTCGTACCGGAAATCGAACATATCTTCGAGGTTTCCAGCTTCGCCTGCCCGAGCACTTGGCAGGTACGCACCAATCGCGGCCATGCGACACTGCTGCTGAAGGGTGAGGAAGACATTCGCCGGCTGTCGCATACGCAGATGATGATTTCCGACACCCACGGCATCCAGTTCCTCATCCGCGACATCGGCAGCCTCGACCGCCACAGCCGCAAGCTGCTTGACCGCTTCCTGTAACCGGACGTACCGAAGCGTGACATTTTTTTGACACGAGTCAGCCACGCGCACCGGAAAGCGTTAATAATCATCAACTGCCCCATAATCAATTCTTACAGCGAGACGGAGCTGGGCGATCAAGCATGAAGAAGAAAGACATCATTATTCGGGACATCATCGCGCTGCGCGGCCCGAACATCTGGACCTACCGGCCGGTCTTCGAGGCCTGGATCGACATTGGCGAATTCGAGGACTATCCCTCCAACAAGCTGCCCGGCTTCACCGAGCGGCTGACCGCCTTTCTCCCCTCGCTTATCGAGCACCGCTGCAACTACGGCGAACGCGGCGGCTTTATCCGCCGGCTTGAAGAAGGCACCTGGATCGGCCATACGCTCGAACACGTTGCGCTGGAACTGATGACGCTGGCCGGTTTGCCTGGCGGCTTCGGCCGCACCCGCGAGACCACCGAGCGCGGCGTCTATAAGCTGGCCATTCGCAACTGGCAGGACGACATCACACGCATCGCCCTCGACCAAGGCATTGCGCTGATCCTTGCCGCCGTTGAAAACAAAGCGTTTGATGTCGCCGATGTCGTCGATACCCTGCGCCGCAAGATCGACCGCAAATATCTCGGCCCGTCGACCGCCGCCATCGTCGGCGCCGCCGACGACCGCGACATCCCGGCCATTCGGCTACTCAAGGACGGCAACCTCGTCCAGCTCGGCTACTGCGCCGCGATGCGCCGCATCTGGACGGCCGAAACCGACCAGACCAGCGCCATCGCCGAAACCATCTCCCGCGACAAGGATCTGACCAAGGAACTGATCTCCTCGGTCGGCGTGCCGGTGCCCGAAGGCCGCGAGGTCGACAGCGCCGAAGACGCCTGGGTTGCCGCCGAGGATATCGGCTTGCCGGTCTGCGTCAAGCCGACCGACGGCAACCACGGACGTGGCGTATTCATTGATCTGACGACCAAAGAGGAAGTCGCCAAGGCCTATGCCATTGCCGTCGATGAAGGTTCCGGCGTACTGGTCGAGCGCTCGATTCCTGGGATCGAACACCGCCTGCTGGTCGTTGGCGGCAAACTGGTCGCCGCCAACCGCAGCGACCTGATCACCATCACCGGCGACGGCAAGTCGACGGTGCAGCAACTGATCGAAACCCAGGTCAATAGCGACCCGCGCCGCGGCACCACCGAACTGCATCCACTGTCGCTGATCCGTATCGACACCGCTGCCCGCATCGAACTCGAACGCCAGGGCCTGAATGCCGACAGCGTGCCGGCCGAGGGCCGCGAAGTGCTAATTCAGCGCAACGCCAACCACGCCTTCGACTGCACCGACGAAGTCCATCCCGCCACCGCCCAGGTCGCCGCGCTGGCTGCCCGCGTGGTTGGCCTCGATATTGCCGGGGTCGACCTCGTTTGTCAGGACATTTCCCAACCGCTGGCCGCACAAGGCGGCGCCATCGTCGAGGTCAACGCCGGCCCCAGCCTGCTGATGCATATCAAGCCGGGCATTGGCCAGCCGCGCCCGGTCGGCCAGGCCATCGTCAATAACCTGTTCGCCGAGAACCAATCCGGCCGCGTGCCGCTCGTCGGCGTCACCGGGACGCACGGCAGGAACGCCGTCGCCAAGCTCGTCGCCCGCCTGCTGTACCTGTCCGCCCAATATGTCGGCCTCGCCTGCAGCGATGGCATCTTCCTCAGCCGCCACCACGTGCAGAAAGCCAACGCCGCCAACTGGGAAGGCGGGCGCCGTCTTCTGGTCAACCGCTCCGTCGAGGCCGCAGTCATCGAAAACGGCGCCGATGTCATTCTTGGCCAGGGCTTGCCCTACGATCGCTGCGCCGTCGGCGTGATCACCAACATCGTGCCGGATGACGAGAATCTCGAACGCTGGGATGTGCAACCGACCGGCGGCGAGTACTACACGACCCACCGCTCGACCTATCGCACCCAGGTTGATGTCGTACTGCCGAACGGCCACGCCGTGCTCAATGCCGAGGACGAACTGGTCGCCGATTTCGCCGAGCTGTGCGACGGCGAAGTGATCTTCTTCGCCTGCGATGCTGCCAATCCCGTGCTGACGGCCCATCTGGCCGCCGGCAAGCGGGGCGTCACAGTCGTCGACAACCGCATCGTCCTGCGTAGCGGTAATGAAGAGATTCGCCTGTGCCGGCTGATCGATGCACCGTATATCGGCAAAGCCAAGTCGCCCAAGAAGATCGCCAACATGCTGGCAGGTGTTGCCGCCGGCTGGGCACTCGACTTGAGCCGGGATGTACTGATCACCGGCATCAAGACTTTCGGTCTCGCCCTGCCCGATCCAGCCACCCTGCTTTCCCAGCGCGTCAAGCAGGCGCAAGCGGTCAGCAAACCGGCCGCAGTCCGGAAATAACAAGGAATTCAGCGTCATGGACGTTTCCCGCATTCGTGCCCTGCGTGGCCCCAACCTGTGGAGCCGCCACACCGCCATCCAGGCTATCGTCTCCTGCGATGGCGCCGAAGCCGCCATCGCCAACCTGCCGGGCTTCGAGGCCCGGTTACGCGAACGCTTCCCGGAACTCGGCGACCTGATCCCCACCGACCACCTGGACACCGTGTCGCTGGCCCATGCGCTGGAATTCTCGGCGCTCGGCTTGCAGGCCCAGGCCGGCTGTCCGGTGACTTTCAGCCGCACCGCGCAGACCGTCGATACCGGCGTCTATCAGGTCGTCGTCGAATACACTGAGGAAGATGTCGGTCGCCTCGCTTTCGAGCGCGCCGAGCAGCTTTGTCTGGCGGCGCTCAATGACACTCCTTTCGACCTCGACGGCACTTTGAAGGAACTGCGCGACCTCGACGAGGATATCCGGCTCGGCCCATCGACCGGCGCCATCGTTGCTGCCGCAGTCGCGCGCGGCATTCCTTATCGCCGCCTGACGCAGGGCAGCCTCGTCCAGTTCGGCTGGGGCAGCAAGCAAAAGCGCATTCAGGCCGCCGAAACCAGCTACACCAGCGCCATAGCCGAATCGATCGCCCAAGACAAGGAACTGACCAAGAAGCTGCTGCATGCCGCCGGTGTCGCGGTGCCTTACGGTCGTCCGGTCGACGACGAGGACGATGCCTGGGCCGCCGCGCAGGAAGTCGGCCTGCCGGTGGTCGTCAAGCCGCAGGACGGCAACCAGGGCAAAGGTATTTCGGTCAATCTGACGACCGAGGAGCAGGTGCGCCACGCTTATCGGGTCGCCATCGAGTTCCGCGACGACATCATGGTCGAAAAATTCCTGCCGGGGCACGACTGGCGCCTGCTGGTCATCGGCGACAAGCTGATCGCCGCCGCCCGCCGCGACCCGCCGCTGGTCATCGGCGACGGCAAGCATACGGTTCGCCAGCTGGTCGATATCGTCAACAGCGACCCGCGTCGCTCGGACGGCCATGCCACCTCGTTGACCAAGATTCGTTTTGACGAGATCGCACTGGCCCGCCTCGCCCAACAGGGCTATGACGCCGACTCCATCCCGCCGCGCGGCGTTCGTGTCGTGCTGCGCAACAACGCCAACCTGTCCACCGGTGGCACCGCCACCGACGTGACCGACGATGTGCACCCCGAACTGGCCGCCGCCGCCATCGCCGCGGCACAGACGGTCGGCCTGGACATCGCCGGCATTGACGTCGTCTGCGATACCATGCACAAGCCGCTGGAAGACCAGGGAGGTGGCATCGTCGAAGTCAATGCCGCTCCCGGCCTGCGCATGCACCTCGACCCCTCCTTCGGCAAGGGGCGGGATGTCGGCAAAGCCATTGTCGACATGATGTTTCCGGATGGCGAGAACGCCCGTATTCCGATCATTGCGATCACCGGCACCAACGGCAAGACGACGACCAGCCGGCTGATCGGCCGCATTTTCGAAGCCAACGACCTGCGCGTCGGGATGACCAGCACCGATGGTATCTATGTCCAGGGCAAGCAGATCGACAACGGCGACTGCTCCGGACCGCGGAGCGCCCGCAATGTGCTCATGCACCCGGACGTCGATGCCGCGGTCTTTGAAACCGCCCGCGGCGGCCTGCTGCGCGAAGGCCTTGGCTTCGACATGTGCGACGTTGCCGTAGTCACCAACATCGGCATTGGCGACCATCTCGGCCTCAACTTCATCACGACGGTCGACGAACTGGCCGTCATCAAGCGCGTCATCGTCGAAAACGTGGCCCTCACCGGCACCGCCGTGCTCAATGCCGGCGACCCGATCGTCGCACGCATGGCAAACCATTGCCCGGGCAACGTAATCTTCTTCGCACGCGACAAATCGAACCCGGTGCTCGCCACCCACCGCGCCCAGGGCGAGCGTGTGCTTTATGCCGAACGCGACGCGCTGATCTGCCAGGAAGGCCGCAAGAAACGCCGCATCCCCTTTGCGCAGATTCCGCTGACGCGTGGTGGCAGTATTGGTTTCCAGGTCGAGAACGCGATGGCGGCGATCGGCGCCGGCTGGGCGCTGGGCCTGCCGTGGGACACCATCGAGTCAGCGCTTGCCGGTTTTGCCAGCGACGCGACGACCGCACCGGGCCGCTTCAACGTTTTCGACTACAAGGGTGCGACGCTGATCGCCGATTACGGTCACAACCCGGACGCGATCCAGGCACTGGTCTCCGGTATCGAAAACATGCCGGCCAAGCGCCGCTCCGTCGTCATCAGCGGGGCAGGCGACCGGCGCGACGACGATATTCGGCAGCAGACGGCAATACTCGGCGGCGCTTTCGACGATGTGATTCTCTACCAGGATGCCTGCCAGCGCGGCCGCGAGGATGGTGAAGTCATCGCACTGCTTCGCGAAGGCCTGGCCAATGCCAAACGTACCCGCCACATCGACGCCATCAACGGCGAATTCATCGCCATCGATACGGCGATTGCCCGTTTGCAGCCGGGCGATCTTTGCCTGATCCTGATCGATCAGGTCGACGCGGCTCTGGCGCATATCGCCATGCGAATCGGCGAATCCGAAATCACCGCTGTTTGACCGTAGCCTCTCGATGAACTGCGGCGACGGATTCAGTCGCCCAGTTCGTATTGCTTGATCAGGCGGTAGATATTGCGCTCGCTGATACCCAGTATGCCTGCCACCTTGGCGCGGTTGCCTGAATAACGGGCCAGCGTTCGCCGCAAGTAGTCCTTCTCGATCTCTTCAAGGCTGGGCTCGTGATCGAAAGTGAACACAACCGCACCGGCGCGGCGTGCTGTCAGCATTCCGAAATGCTCGGGCCGGATGCGCTGATCGCGCCCGGCCAGGATGACCGCGCGCTCGATCAGGTTGCGCAATTCGCGGACATTGCCGGGCCAGTCGTAGGCCGTCAGCAATTTGAGTGCATCCGACGTCAGCTCACGCTCGACGCCACCGCCGAAGGTATCGAGAAAATGCTTGGCCAAGAGCGCGATGTCTTCGCGGCGTTCGCGTAGTGGCGGCACCTTGATCACGAAGCTGGCCATCCGGAAATAGAGGTCGGCGCGAAACGTCCCGTCCTGTGCCATCTGTGCCAGATCGCGATTGCTGGCCACGACGAAGCGGACATCCGCCTTCAGCGTCCGGGTGCCTCCGAGGCGACGGAAGGTTCCGGATTCCATGACCCGTAGCAGCTTGGCCTGGTTGGCCGGGCCGGTTTCGCCAATTTCATCGAGAAACAGCGTGCTGCCTTCGGCTTCCTCGATCAATCCCTTTTTCTGCCGGTCGGCACCGGTATAGGCACCGCGCTCATGACCAAAAATCTCGGACTCGAACAGCGTTTCCTGCAATGTGGCGCCGTCGACCGTAACCATCTCGCGGGCGCGCCTTCCGCTGCTTTCGTGAATGGCCTGCGCCACCATTTCCTTGCCGCTTCCAGATTCTCCCTGGATCATTACCGTCGCTTCGGCAGGGCCGACGGCATCGATCAGTTCGATCATTTCGAGAATGGCCTGCGAATTGCCGATCAGCGGCCCCGGACGTCGCGACTCCAGTTGGCGACGATAAAAAGCATTTCGGCGCCGCAACTCGGAGTTTTCCAGCTCCCGACGAATGGTGATTTCCAATTCGTCGAGGCCGATCGGCTTGGTCAGATACTCGACGGCGCCGGCCTGGATCAGGCTGACGGCGTTGCGTATCGAGCCGTAGCCGGTCAGGATGACGATGGGGAACTGTGGCGACAAGGTCTCGACAAGTTTCGGCGTATCTGCATCCGGCAAGCGCAAATCGAGGAAGATCAGGTCGGGTTCGGATTCCTGGAGCAATCGGGAAGCTTCTGCCCAACTGTTTGCACCCACCGCGTCCAGGCCCATGTCGGCGATCTGCTCTACCAGCAACTGATTGAAGACGCGGTCGTCGTCGATGACGAGCACCTGTTTATTCATGGCTTCAGTTCCTCACCAAGGGGAAGAAGACCCGGAAAACAGCCCCCTGCCCGACTTGGCTGGAGACTTCGATCGAACCGGCATAACGTTCGATGATGCTCTTGCAGATCGTCAGACCAAGCCCGGTACCGCCCTCACCATCCGCCCGGCGGCTGAAAAAGGGGTCGAATATGCGCCCGATTTCTTCGGCCGGGATACCCTTGCCTGTATCGCTCACTTCCAGCACCACCCGCTCGCCGTCTATCCTGGTTAGGACATGAAGCTGGCCGCCGCCCGGCATCGCATGGTGGGCATTCTGGACGAGATTGAGGACAAGCATGCGCAAGTCGCTGTCGTCCGCCAGAACGCGCGGTGCACCGGGGTCCAAATCGACTGTCTGCACGATGCGATGGCTTTGGGCATCGAATTCCAGCAGTTGTATTGTGTCGCTGACCGCCGGGTTGATTGCGACGATCTGGGCCTGCTGCTGTGGCAGGCGGGAAAGCAGCAACAGGCGCTGAGTGACACCGGTGCAGCGATCGATCTCGGCATTCATCATTTCCAGGTAGGCAGCGATACGCGCCTGATCCGCCGCCCCACTTCGCAGATTGCGCAGCAAACTATCGACGGCAAGGCGCATGGAACCCAGCGGATTGTGAATTTCATGGGCAATCCCCGCCGCCAGCAGGCCAAGCTCGGACAAACGCTGCTCCTGCGAATGGCGGGCGACGGCCGATAGATCGCTGGTTGATTCGACGATCAGGCGCTCCAGGCCATTCCGTCCGGGCAATTCGACTACCACGGCATGGACCTCGACGGGCAAATCTCTTCCTGTCGCGGTTTTGTGATGGTGCCTGCATTTGAGCGACTGGCCCGGCTCCTTCAGTTCGAGTGCTGGGCAGACCACCATCGTTGCCGGACAAGGCAACTCGCGACCATGGCTCGAAACGTGGCAAAGTTGGCCGATGGCGGCGGATTTATCGATACCCAGCTGCTCGCAATAGGCGCGGTTGACCGTCTGGATTCGCAGATCGGACTGACGTATCACGCGCACGCCATCGGGCAGGCAATCAAGCAATTCCTGCAAATAGCGCTTTTGTTTTTCGGCCTGGCCAATCTGTTCGACCAGCCGATCCGCCATGTGATTGAAGCTTTTCGCCAGCCGTCCTGGCTCGTCGTCGCCATGCACGCTGGCCCGAACTTCAAGATTGCCGGCGGTCAATGCACGCGCGGTGTCGTCAAGTTCGCGCAAGGGCTCGATTACCCTCTTGCGCAGCAGCTGCCACAGGGTGAACAAGGTCAATGCCAGCACGACCGCCCCGGCCAACGCGAACAGGGCGGCACTACGCCAGGCCTGCTGGCGGATCGTGTCCGCATGGTAGTCCACCACCAAAACCCCATTTAAGGGGTGTTTTTCGAGTTGACCGTGACAGCCGACACAAGGTGCCTGATTGGCCACCGGATTAACCGAGCGAAGCACCTCCGCACCATCTTCGCGGGTGACGAAACGGCTCTCGGGTTTGCCCGCCCGTTTGGCATGAACCAAGTCCGGCATGCGCTGGCCAAGACGCTCGGAATTGGAAGCAAAGCGAACCTCACCCCCGGGTTCCAGAATCATCACATCCCGGATGCCGGGCAATTCGCCCATTCGTTGGACGATCTCGCGCAAACCTGGCACGTCCCGCTTGAGCATGGCATTTTCCAGAGCCACCTGGAGCAGATGATTAATCTGTTCCGACATCGCGGCACGTTCGTGGGACAACTGATCCCGATACAGCGCCAGGAACAGCAGGCCGAACAGCAGAGAAGCCCCCCCCGCGACGAGAAGCACCTGGCGCAGCATGCGTCGGCCCAGTGAAAGATCGCGAGCTTTATTGGCTATTGTCATTGTCACCAAGGATACCGAAAAAAGAACGCCGGCTGGTTCCCCGGGCCGGCGCAATCTGCAAAGCCGCTTGCAGCACTGAGGTCATCAAGAACACCTAATTACCGTCCACCTTCCCCTTGCTATGCGGTACGAAGCCGATCGAAGGTTTCGTCAGTTCGGGATTCGCCATGTTCTTGACCTGGCGAACCGTCTTGTCATTGGGACCGATGGCCTTCGACTTGAGGGTGTTGTTCCAGATTTCCTCGATCGGCCCGATGTCCAGCACGCGCATCATGCACGCCGAAACGCAATACGGTTTGCGGCCGGCCTCCAGTTCGTCGATGCACATATTGCATTTCTTGATCACGTTCTCCTGCGGGTCCCATTGCGGCGCACCGAACGGGCAGGAGGCTTCGCACTTGCGGCAACCGATACACAGCGTCGAATCGATGTCGACGACACCGTTATCCGCCCGCTTCCAGATCGCCCCGGTCGGGCAGGTCGGCAAACACGCAGGCTCGGCGCAGTGATTGCAACTCATGTTCACCTTATAGGCGAACACTTCGGGAAAAGCGCCGCCTTCGATGTACATCACACGCCGGAATCGCGGCCCGGGCGGCAAGCCGTTCTTGTCCTTGCAGGCGATTTCGCAGGCGCGGCAGCCGATGCAATCGACGTTGTGGTGCACAAAACCCAGCTGCTTTGCCGGCCGCACAGGCTCATAGGTCTGCGCCACTTTGCGGCGGATGGCCTGCTCGAGTTCTTCTTTGTCTATTTTCTTGGCCATGACCGACTCACTTGTCCCTTCTGAAGATTACCGACCGCGAAGTTGCCTGCACGTCCCAACCGGGACGGTGATCAAGCGCCGTCTTCTTCATGTCAACGAGTATCGTGTTGTAGGCAAAAGCCCCCGCCGGGCTCGGCTGATCCAGCGTCAGGAAATCCGGATTGCCGGCGCGATCTGTACCGTCCTTGGCCAGATCCATCCAGGCTCCTTCAAAAAGCACCACCACGTTGGGCGTGCACCGCTCGGTCACATAGGCCGGAACGACGACCTTGCCACGCTCGTTCCAGATCTCCACGATGTCGCCCGTCCTGATCCCCAGCCGGGCGGCATCCTTGGCATTGATCGTTACTTCCTGCTGATAGGTTTCGCGCAACCAGGGAATGTTGTGGAAAATCGAGTGGGTACGCCAGCGCGGATGCGGCGTGATCATGTGGAATGGGAACTGCTTGACCTTTTCGTGGTTCAGCGACTCGAACGGTTCGATCCATTTCGGGATGTACGGAATTTCATAGCCGTACTGTGTCTTGGTCCAGTCCTTGATATTGGCCAACATGCCCGAAAGGATTTCGATCTTGCCCGATTGCGTCTCGAACGGAACACCATCCCTGATCTGCTCTTCGAACGCGATGTGCGGCCGATCCAGCGTGAATTTGTACACACCGTGCTTCTTGAAATCATCCCAGGACATCTTCACACCCTGGTGGGCCTGAACCTTGTTGACCCACCAGTCGGTCAGATAAGCCTCGTCGGTGACATCGTTCTTCTCGAAATAATCACGTTCGGACTTGGGGTTATAGCGCTTCCCGAAATCCTTGAGCGTCGGATCGAGCTTTTCGAGACGATAAGCCAGTTCGGTAAAGACCTGGAAATCGGTGCGCGATTCGCCAAGCGGCTCAATGACCTTTGGACGATGGATGTAGTAATGCCCCTTGTACCAAGGCAAGGCCACATCGTGACGCTCGAAATGGGTGGCGATCGGGAACAGGACATCGGCCCAGATCGCCGAAGGAGTAATGGTCGAGTCCATGCAAACGACCAGCTCCAGTTTCTTGATCGCCTGGATTTCCTTGTTGACGTTGGTCAGCTGGTTGAACCAGTCCGAACCATGCCAGAAGATGGCCTTGATATTGGGAATCTTGCCGTCGAGTTCGTCATCGCGCGGCCAGCAGCCGATTTCCTCGCGCTTGAGGTTCGGGTAGTTGAGCACGCAATGCGCCCAGCGATCGGACTTGATCGAAGCCCACCAGACATTGGCGTATTCATCATACGGGTAGGCCACCGCCTCTGCGTGCCAGCCTTTTCCAACACCCTCGGCGCAACCGCCCATGATGCCGATATTGCCGGTCATCGCCTGTACGGCGGCGGCCATCCGGTTGTATTGCTCGCCATAACTGGCACGACCGGGGGCCCAACTGGCCTTGAGGGCGGCCGGCTTGGTCGTAGCGTACATTTCGGCCAGCTTCTTGATATCCGCTGCCGGTACGCCACAGATCTTCTCGGCCCACTCCGGCGTTTTCGGCGTGTTGTCATACTTGCCGAGGATATAGTCCTTGAAGCTCTCCTTCCCCGAAAATTCGGGCGGCATGGTGCCGGCATCCATTCCCTGGCAGAACTTGTCGATGAATTTCTGATCCTGCCAGTTGTTGATGAAGATGTGATGCGCCATGGCGGCCAGCATCGCAGCGTCGGTATTGGGCTTGATCGGGATCCACCAGGCATCGTAACTGGCGGCGCTGTCCGTATATTGCGGATCGATCACCACGAACTTGCAGCCGCGCTGCTTGGCCAGCCGCATGTAGTAGAAGGTATTGCCACCGTGGAACGTATAGGCCGGGTTCCAGCCCCACATGATGATCAGCTTGCTGTGGGCGAAGGTATCGTCCTCGTTGCCATCGGTGATGGTGCCGAAGGTGACTCGCGAACTGAAGGTCGTGCCCTGGTAGCTCGGCACCGACCAGGAATTGGTGCGGCAACCGAACATCCCCAGGAAACGGGCGAGCAGCCCCTCGATCTGGTCCGACTTGTGCAGTACGCCATACGAAGTACCAGCATAAGCCTGGTCCAGAATCGCCGTCGGGCCGTATTTCTGCTTGAGTTCGACCATTTTTTTGGCGACATGGTCGAGCGCTTCGTCCCAGCTAACGCGCTTGAACTTGCCTTCACCGCGCTCGCCTACCCGCATCATCGGATAGAGCAGGCGCTCCGGCGAGTAAAGACGACTCCGGTAAGAGCGGCCGCGCAGGCAAGCCCGCAGCTGCGGCATCTCCTCGGTATCCAGCCCAAGCTTGCCGTTTTCCTGGTAGCTGCCGTTATCGGTCGACAGACGGACGATGACATCGCCTTTTTTGTGGGCGACAAGCATGTGGCGCGAACCGCAGTTGTGGGCGCAGGAAGTGACGACCGTCTCCAGTTCGTCGTCGGTCGGATAGGGCTCGTAGGCGAAGGCTCGCGCCGGGCGCGGCTTGCCGGTGGCGACCAGCGCCGCCGCCGCGGTGGCGCTCGCCGAGGTCAGGAACTGCCGGCGGGTCGGGTTTAGGAGCCGCGACCAGAACGGGGTCTTGTCAATCCGGGTCATCGTGAACTCCCGATCATTCGGCGGGTTTTACAGGCGTGAAGACGTGGGACGGAT
>WBZS01002151.1_pt1 | contig 12937 bp, 9 predicted proteins | sample 5204201 | NCBI WGS metagenome assembly WBZS01 (sample SAMN12344357, study PRJNA552823) | activated sludge metagenome | biome: Activated sludge suspended growth; feature: Nitrification reactor; material: Wastewater; isolation source: activated sludge from nitrification reactor of wastewater treatment...
GTGGCCTGCATGCGCAAGCTACTGACCATCCTCAACGCCATGCTTCGCGACGGCGCCGGGTGGAATGCTGCCAAACACGCAGCCAGCGCCGCCGGGGCTTGACTTCAAAGACAGTTGCTGACCCCGGTAATTACAGCGTGCGCTGGCGCGCCAGCGGCGGGTTGCGGGCGAAGTAGCGGCGGATGCCGGTGGCCAGCGCGTCGACCAGGCGTTGCTGGTAGTCGTCGTCGCGCAGCTTGGCTTCTTCTTCGGGGTTGGAGATGAAGGCGGTTTCGACCAGGATGCTGGGGATGTCGGGCGCCTTGAGCACCGCGAAGCCGGCCTGCTCGACCTTGCCTTTGTGCAGCGCGCCGACGCGGCCGATGTGGCTCAGCACTTCCTGGCCCAGGCGCAGGCTGTCCTTGATCTGCGCCGCGGTGCTCATGTCGAGCAAGGTGCGCTGAACCTGGCTGTCGGCAACGTTGGCGAGGTTCAGCCCGCCGACCAGGTCGGAGGCGTTTTCACGTTGCGCCATCCAGCGCGCCGCGGCGCTGCTGGCGCCGCTTTCGGACAGCGCGAACACCGAGGCACCGCGCGCCGCCGGGGTGATGAAGGCGTCGGCGTGGATGGACACGAACAGGTCGGCCTGCACCCGGCGCGCCTTGTTGACGCGCTCGTGCAGCGGCACAAAGAAGTCGGCGTCGCGGGTCAGCATCGCGCGCATGCCGGGCAGGGCGTTCAGCCGCTCGCGCAGCTTTAGCGCGATGGCCAGCACGACGTCTTTTTCGCGCAGCCCGCTGGGGCCGATCGCGCCCGGGTCTTCGCCGCCGTGGCCGGGGTCAAGGGCCACCACCATCAGCCGGTCGATGCGCCGCTGCTCGTCGGCGTTCAGCGGTGGATGCGGGCCGGGCGGCGGCGCAGCGGCCGCCGGTGCGGGCGGGCGCGGGCGGCGTGGCCGCGACGGCGGCGCGGCGGCCACCGCGGTGGCGTCGCTGGCGGGCGCGGCAGGCGACGTTGGGGGCGACGCCACCGCCGGTGCCGCCACGGCGGATGCGGGCGCTGCTGCCGCGGTCGCCGCCGCCGGCGTACCTGTGGCCGCTGCCGCCGCCGCGCGCGCCGCCGCCGCCGTGGCGGGGTCCACCCGCGGCGCCGAGGCGGCCGGGTCGACGCGGCCAATCAGCTCGCCGAGTGCGTCCTGCACGCTGCGCACCGCCGCGGCTTCGGCCTGCTCGCGCTCGTGGATCAGCGCCAGCAGCGGGTCGCGCGGCGCGGTCGGGTACAGGTCGACCACCAGCCGGTGGCGGTAGGCGGCCACCGGGCTCAGGCTGAATTGCTGCGGCTTGACCGGCTGCTTCAGGTCCAGCACCAGCCGCACCAGCTTCGGCCGGTATTGGCCGACGCGCAGCGCGGCGATGAACGGGTCGTCGGCGCGCACCTTGCCGACCAGCTCGCGCAAGGTGTTGTCGAGTTCCAGCGCGTCGATCTCGACCACCAGCCGTGGCGGCCCTTCTTCGGTCAGGAAGTGGCGTGCCGAGAGCGCGGCGTCGGACTCGATCGTCAACCGCGTGTAGTCGTCGGCCGGCCACAGCCGCACCGCGACGATGCCTGCCGCCCGCGCGCCGTGGCGCGCCGCCAGCAGCAGCGCCAACGTGCCCAGCCGCTTGAGCGCGCGGCGCCGCGCCGGGGCGATTGCGGAGCGCTGCGTCATGCCAGCAGCGCGCAGCCGCGCGGCGTGAAGGCCAGCGCGGTCAGCGTGCGCCGGGTGTCGTCGCCGGGCTGCAGTTCAAGCCGCAGGTCGGGCGTGGGCAGCAGCGCGCCCACCTTGTCCGGCCACTCGGCCAGCTTCAGCCCCGGGCCGGCGTAGACCTCGCGCAGCCCGGCGTCCAGCCATTCGCGCGGGTCATCGAAGCGGTAGAAGTCAAAGTGCGCCGCGCTGCCGCCGCTGTCCAGCTGATAGGACTCGACCACGGTGTAGGTCGGGCTCTTGATGCGGCCGCCAACGCCCAGCGCACGCAGCAGATGGCGCGCCAGCGTGGTCTTGCCGGCGCCGAGCGGGCCGACCAGCTCCAGCGTGGCCTCGGCCAGCGCCGGCTTGGCGGCCAGCGTGCGCGCCCAGGCCGCGCAGGCCGCTTCATCGGGCCAGTGCCAGACCAGCGTTTTTAGAATCGGCCGATGGTGGCCGACAGCGGCGAGTTCGCTCACACGGGAGATCCCAAGCTGGACGCCGCGGCGCCCGGTGCGGCCGTCGACCTGCACCGGCTGTGGGCGCAGATTCAGCAGTGGGCCAAGGAGCTGGGATTTTCCCAGATCGGGGTCGCCGACATCGACCTGGCCAGCGCCGAGCCCGGCCTGCTGGCCTGGCTGGAGGCCGGCTTTCACGGCAGCATGGGCTGGATGGCCGCGCATGGCTTGAAACGAGCCCGCCCCGCGGCCTTGGTTCCCGGCACGCTGCGTGTGCTCAGCGCGCGCATGGACTACCTGCCGCGCGACGCCCCGGCGCACTGGCGCGCCCAGGCGCTGGCGCGGTTGGACGAGCCGCAGGCGGCGCTGGTGTCGCTGTACGCCCACGGCCGCGACTACCACAAGGTGCTGCGCCAGCGCCTGCAGCACCTGGCCGGGCAGATGGCCGCGGCGATCGGCCCCTTTGGCCACCGCGTGTTCACCGACTCGGCGCCGGTGCTTGAGGTCGAGCTGGCGCAGCGCGCCGCCATCGGCTGGCGCGGCAAGCACACGCTGCTGCTCAGCCGCGACGCGGGGTCGATGTTTTTCCTCGGCGAGCTGTTCGTGGATTTGCCGCTGCCCTTGCCGCCACCGGCGCCGCCGCGGCCCGACCCCTGCGGGCGCTGCAGCGCCTGCATCAGTGCCTGCCCGACCGGTGCCATCGTCGCGCCGTACCGGGTCGACGCGCGGCGCTGCATTTCGTACCTGACGATTGAACACGATGGGCCGATCGCGCCCGAGTGGCGCGCCGCGATCGGCCAGCGCGTCTACGGCTGCGACGACTGCCAGTTGGTCTGCCCGTGGAACAAGTTTGCCCAGCGCAGCACGCTGGCCGATTTCGACGCCCGCGCGCCGCTGGCCGCCGCCACGCTGTGCCGGCTGTGGGCCTGGCGCGAGGCCGATTTCTTTCGCCACACCGAAGGCAGCGCCGTGCGCCGCATCGGCTGGCGGCGTTGGCGGCGCAACCTGGCGGTGGCCAGCGGCAACGCCTGGCGCCGCGGCGCCGACCCGGCGCTGGGCGCGGCGCTGCAGGCCGCGGCGGCGGCCGAGTCCGACCCGCTGCTGGCCGAACACCTGGCCTGGGCGCTGGCGCAGCGCGCGCGCTGACGCGCCGGCCGCCGACGGCCGGCGATTGACCGCATCAAGAAACCCCTGCATCATGCTTTGTTGTAATTCAGTTACCTAACGCGCTTGCGCGCTTTGACCCATGTCCTTTGACCTTGTGTTATTTGGCGGCACCGGTGACCTGGCCTGGCGCAAGCTGCTGCCGTCGCTGCTGCAGGCGTTTCGCCATGACAAGCTGCCGCCGGACGGCCGCATCCTGGCGGTGGCGCGTGACGAGCGCAGCGACGATGAGTACCGCGCCTACATCCGCCAGCGCTTTGCCGAGGTCGAGGCCGCCAAACAGCCCAGCGACGAGGAATTCGCCCGCTTCGCGCAGTTGCTGCACTACCGGCGCATGGACTTGTCGCGGCCCGAGGACTACGCCGGGCTGAAGGGCTGGCTGGCCGAGCGCGGCGCCGACACGGTGCTGTTTTTCCTGGCCACCGCGCCCAACCTGTTTCCCGGCATTTGCGCGCAGTTGGGCGCCGCCGGGCTGAACGGGCCGAACGTGCGCGTGGTGCTGGAAAAGCCGCTCGGCCACAGCCTGGCCAGCGCGCAGGTGATCAACGGCGTGGTCAGCGCGGTGTTCACCGAACAGCAGGCGCTGCGCATCGACCACTACCTGGGCAAGCCGGCGGTGCAAAACCTGATGGCGCTGCGCTTTGGCAACGCCTTGTTCGAGCCGTTGTGGCGGCGCGAAAGCATCGCCAACATCCAGATCACGCTGGCCGAGGAACTGGGCGTGGGCAGCCGCGGCGACTTCTACGACAAGACCGGCGCCTTGCGCGACATGGTGCAAAACCACGCGCTGCAACTGCTGACCATGATCGCGATGGAGCCGCCGTCGTCGGACGACGCCAACGCCATCCGCGACGAAAAACTGAAGGTGCTGAAGTCGCTCAAGCCTTTCACCGCTGACAGCGTGGCGCGCGACGTCGTGCGCGGCCAGTACAAGGCCGGTGCGATCGAGGGTCAGACCGTCGCCGGTTACCTGGAAGAAGCCAAGGTGCCGCCCGAAAGCCGCACCGAAACCTTTGTCGCGCTGCGCACCGAGGTACACAACTGGCGATGGGCCGGCGTGCCGTTTTACCTGCGCACCGGCAAGCGGCTGGGCGGCAAGCACGCGCAAATCGTCGTCAACTTCCGCGCCGTGCCGCACTCAATCTTTCCCGGCGTCGCGCAGCCGAACAAGCTGGTCATCAAGCTGCAGCCAGAGGACGGGCTGGAACTGCACCTGATGGCCGCCAAGGGCGGCAAGCAGGGCGAGCAGTTGGCGCCGGTCAGCCTGGACCTGGACTTCGACAAGGCCTTTGCCGCGCAACGCGTCGGCGGCTACGAGCGGCTGCTGCTGGACGCGCTGGCCGGCCGGCTGAACCTGTTCGTGCGCAGCGACGAGCAGGAGCAGGCCTGGCGCTGGGTCGAGCCGATTCTGGAATCCTGGGACAACGACCCCAACCCGCCGCGCGCCTACGCCGCCGGCACCTGGGGCCCGCCGGCCTCCAGCGCGATGGTCGCCCGCGACGGCTTTGCCTGGGACGAAGAGCAATAGCCCGCGCACGCCATGCTGGACCGCATCAAGGCCTGCCTAGCCGCGCTGCCGCCGGCCGAGCAGCGGGTCGCCGCGCTGCTGCTGGACGACCCGCGGCGCTTTGCCTCGCTGCCGGTGGCCGAGCTGGCGGCGCGGGCCAAGGTCAGCAAGCCGACCGTGGTGCGGTTTTGCCGCAGCGTCGGCTACGACGGGCTGGCCGACTTCAAGCTGAAGCTGGCCGGCAACGTCGGCCAGGGCGTGCCCTTCGTGCACCGCAGCGTCAGCGAGGGCGACGCGCCGGCCGAGTTGATCGTCAAGGTGATCGACAACGCGGTCGCCGCGCTGCTGAAATTCCGCAACGCCGCCGCCGGCCACGCCTTCGAGCAGGCGATTGCGCGGCTGACCGAGGCCGGGCGCAGCGGCGCGCGGGTCGAGTTCTACGGCGTCGGCAACTCGGGCGTGGTGGCCAAGGACGCGCAGTACAAGTTCTTCCGCCTCGGCGTCAACGCGGTGGCGTGCAGCGACGGCCATGTGCAGGTGATGAGCGCGACCATGCTCAAGCCCGACAGCTGCGCGGTGGTGATCAGCAACTCGGGCCGCAGCCGCGACCTGCTGGACGCCGCCGACATCGCACGCCGCCGTGGCGCCGCGGTGCTGGTGATCACCGCCAGCGGCTCGCCACTGGCGCGCTGGGCGATCGAGCACCACCTGATCCTGCTCGCCGCCGACCACCGCGAAGACTTCGACAGCTACAGCCCGATGGTCTCGCGGCTGCTGCACCTGACCATCATCGACATCCTGGCGGTTGGCGTTGCACTGCGAATCGGCCCCGGACTGCGGCCTATGCTGCAGGACATCAAGCGCAACCTGCGCGCCAAGCGCTATACGCTGGGCGACCCGGACGCGGCCGACTGACTTTCTTTGCCGCCCGCGCAACCCGCGCCGCGCGAGTTTCAGCTTGACAGGCGCCGCCCGATCAGCAGCGCCAGGACGAGCAAGCCAAGCTTGGCGGCGGGGTGAAGGCCGCCGGCGTTGTTCACCGCACTTTCGACCGGCTCGGCCGCTTCAGCCTTTACCAAGGTGGCGTCGGTGGACGACACAGCCTGGGCAGCATCGATCGGCTGACCGGCCACGCTGTCGGCCACGCTGTCGGCCGAGCGTCGGTCGCGCTGCGCCTGGTGCGACCCGTAGCGCCGCGCAAAAACCCAGGTGAACTCGGCGCCGAACAAAAAAATCTGCGCCGAGTAATACACCCACACCAGGATCACCGCCAGCGAGCCGGCGGCGCCGAAACCCGAGCTGACACCGCTGCGGCCGATGTACATCCCGATCAGGAATTGGCCGACCTGAAACAGCACTGCGGTGACCACCGCGCCGACCGCCACGTCGCGCCAGGCAATCCGCGCGCGCGGCACGATCTTGTAGATCATCGCGAACATCGCGCTGGTCAGCAGCAGGCCGACCGCGGCGTTGACCACCAGCAGCGCTGGCGCCCAGCCGCCGGTCGCGCCGTCGATGTACGGCCGCCACCAGGTCTGCGCCGCGTTCAGCCCGGCGCTGAATACCAGCGACACCATCAACAAAAACCCAATGCCCAGAATCAGCCCGAACGACACGATGCGCGCGCGCAACCAGGCCCACAGGCTGTTGAGCTGGCGCACCGGTGCGCGCCAGATGCGGTCCAGCGCGTCCTGCAACTCGGCAAACACGGTCGTCGCGCCGACCAGCATCAGCACGATGCCGACCACGCTGCCCCCAATGCCCTCGGCGGGCTTGTTGACCGACGCCAGCAGGGCCTCGACCGTCTTCGCGCCTTCGTCGCCGAGCATGCCGCGCAGTTGGCCGACGATTTCGCCGCGCGCCGCGTCGGCACCAAACACCAGGCCGGCGACCGACACCACGATCAGCAGCAAAGGCGCCAGCGAAAACACCGAGTAGTACGACAGCGCCGCGCCCATCGTCGCCGCCTTGTCGTCGACCCAGGCGTTGGCGGCCTGCTTCACCAGCGCGACCAGCTCGGCCAGGCTGAAGCGCTGGCCGTTGGCCTTGGTCAGCGCCTCGGCCGGCGTGGGCAGCCGGTCGTCGGCCGCGGTTTTCAACGCGTTCGGCGGCGTCAGGGCGGTGGTCGATGACGTGGTCATTGGCGGTCTTTCGCAATCGGTGGTGTTGGCGGCCTTCACCATCGGTTGTAAGTCGCCGCGCCGGCGCCGCATGTCACCGGATGACGTGCCAGCGTGTAGGACGAACGCGGTGTCTTGCGGGCGGCCTGCACGCTCGGGCTGGCGAAACGCCGCGCCCAGGCCTGCACGATCTTCATGCCGCGTTGATCTGCACAGAAGGTGACCGAGTATCGGAGCGCTCACCGGTCGCTGCGTAGCGCGGCCTGGCATCGCTGCGCCTCCGGGCACTAACTCAGTTCTGCCGCTGCCGAGCTTGGGAACGCTGACGGCTTCTCCACGGCGGGTGCTGCGGCCGCCCAATTGGCGCCTTCACCGGGACATCGACTCCAGGCGCTCCTTCCGCAGCTGCCAATCCGGCATCACGCGCCCGAGAAGCGAGATGAAGGCCGGACCGTGGTTGCTGTGCATCAAGTGGCACAGCTCGTGGACGATCACGTACTCGATGCAGCGCCGCGGCGCTTGCACCAGGCGCGAGTTGAGCGTCATCTGCCCGGCCGGCGACAAGCTCCCCCAGCGGCTGCGCATGTCGCGTACCACGATGCGCGGCGGTTCGTATCCGCGTCTTGCCCAGACATGGAAGGACGCGTCGAGGACATCGGAGAAGACCTCCCTCGCGCGCTGCAGGTACCACCGGCGTAGCAGTTCCTTCACCCGAACGGGCGGAAGCCTGTCGGGCCCGGCGACGAACAGCTCACCGCGCAGCAGTTGTACGCGGTCGCTGCCCAGATCGGGATCGTTAGGAGCGACACGCAACCGGTACTGACGGCCCAGGTACCGGTGTGACTCGCCACTGACGTAATGAGGCCGCGCCACGCCACGTTCGTACCGGGAGAACATGGCGAGCTGGCGGCTGATCCATCCCGAGCGCAGGCGAAGCTTCTGCTCGATCACCGACGCCTGGCAGTTCTTGGGGACCAGCGCGAGCACCCGCCCGTTCGGATGGACCTCGATGCCCAGCGTCCGCCGCCCCGGCCGCTCCACGACCTCGTACCCGATCAGCTCGTCGCCATAGCGAATGGTGCCGGTGAGCTCAAGCTCGGACATGGTCACCCCTGCATCCGGTGCCGCGCAATGTGCATCGTCCGATCGATGATCTCGTCCATCTCGCCCGTCGCCAGCGATACACCCCTCTTTGCCTTGACCTCGTCGTACAGGTAATCGTCGATCTGGTTCATCGTGTGCCGCTGCGCGTCCAAGTCTTGCCAGAAGCCCACCTTACGATTGCGTTGGACGATGGCCCAGATTGAGATTGCTGCATCGGCTGCGGCCGAGTCGGCATGCTCCGGAGGAAGATGCTGGGCAACGAAGGGGCGCAGCACCCCAAACACAGCCAGCGCGTTGTCGTTGCCGGCCAGCTGCCGCGGCGCATCATCGCTGCGCCGGGTGACCACGGCGTCGCGAATCTCGGCCACCTTCTTGAGGTATTCGAGATCAGAGATCCGCTTGGCGCGGTAGTCGTCAATGGCCTGCTGAATGAGTCTGGAAAACTTCTCATAGAAGGCCGGGTCCTGCTCCAGCCGCTCGCTGATCGCCTTCTTGGTGGCATGTGCGATCGTGTCCGCCTTCGCGGCGGCGCTGCGCCCGTCGCCTTGGGCGTCGACGACCTGCTTGAACGCCTTCTCGTCGAAGATGTTCACCGGCTCGTTGAGCCGCGTGACCTGGCTGGCCGAGATGTGCGTGTCCAGCAGCTTCTTGATGCGGGGCTCAAAGTCGCGGTAGTCCACCGACTCGGCGTAACGCAGCTTCACCGCTGCCTTCAGGTTGGTGAAGCGCTTTAGGTCGTCCTTGTACGACTGGAGCTTCCTGTCCGCCGTCGTGGAGATGAAGTGCTCGGACGACATCGCCACGGCCAGCGTCTTGGCGTACTCGGCAAGTCGCGCATAGAACATTTCGCGCAACTTCTCGTCGGCGAGCAACTGTTCGTAGGCCTCCTCGTCGTTGCGGCTCCTGATCGTCTTGAACAGCTCCCAAAGGTCCGCGTGGTGTTGCGGCAGCTTCGCGACCTCTTCGTTGATGCTGGTGAGCGAGCCCGCCAGGTCCGCCTCGTCGAAGCCGTCAAGAGCGCTGTAGGTCGTCAGCGCCTGGTCCAGCTCGCCAAGGACACCGGCGTAGTCGATGATGTAGCCAAACTCCTTGGGTCGCCGGCCGTCCTCGTCGTCATACAGGCGGTTCACGCGCGCCACGGCTTGCAGCAGGGTGTGCTCGCGCAGCATTCGGGTGAGGTACAGCACCGTGTTGCGCGGCGCGTCGAACCCGGTGAGCAGCTTGTCGACCACGATCAGGATCTCCGGCTCGTCGCTGCCCTTGAACTGCTCGATGATGCGCTTGTTGTAGTCCTCCTCGGACCCGTAGCGCTTCATCATCCGTTCCCAAAAGGCCACCACCTCGTCCGCGGGCTTGTCGTCGATCTCCTCGTTGCCCTCGCGCATGTCGGGCGCCGAGATCACCACCTCGCTGGTGACGTGGCCGATCTCGTCCAGAACCCGCTTGTACGCCAGCGCAGCAGCCTTGCCGGGCGCTACCAGTTGCGCCTTGAAGCCGGTGCCCTGCCAGTTCTGGCGGAAGTGTTCGCTGATGTCAAAGGCGCGCATGTAGATCACCTGATCGGCCTTGTTCAGCATCTCGGCGCGGGCGTACTTCTTCTTCAGGTCGGCCTTCTGTGCGGTGGTGAGCCCGGCGGTGTGACGTTCGAACCAGGTGTCGATGGCCTTCTCGTTCTGCTCCATCTCCACATGCCGCGCCTCGTAGAGCAGCGGCACTACCGCGCCGTCCTTCACCGCCCGGTCGATCGCGTAGCTGTCGATCAGCCCACCGAACTTCGCGAAGTTGTTGCGGTCCTTCTTCATCAACGGCGTGCCGGTGAAGCCCAGATAGCACGCCAGCGGAAACATCTGGCGCATGCGCGCCGCAAACCCGCCGAAGTTGGTGCGGTGGCTCTCGTCCACGAGGATGAAGATGTCGGCCGACTCTTCCACGTGCTTGCGCACGGCGAGCGCCTTGTCGAACTTGTGGATCAGCGTGGTGACGATGTGCGCCTTGTCATCAGCCACCAGCTCCAGCAGGTGGCGCCCGCTATGGGCGCGCTCCGGGCTCAGGCCGCAGGCGGCGAAGGTGTTGCCGAGCTGCGTGTCGAGGTCAACGCGGTCCGTCACGAGCACGATGCGGGCGTTGCGGATGCTCGGCTCCAGCGCCAGCGCGCGCGCCAGCATTACCATCGTCAGTGACTTGCCCGAGCCCTGCGTATGCCAGACCATACCGCCCAGGCGCCGCCCAAGGCCGTCGCGATGCTTCACCCGCTCGAGGATGCGCTGCACAGCGAAGAACTGCTGGTAGCGCGCCACCTTGCGGATTCCGCCGTCGAACACGGTGTACAGCTGTGCCAGCGCGAGTAAGCGCTCCGGCCGGCACAGGGCGTAGAGCGCGCGGTCCTGCTCGGTCAGCGACCACGCTGCACCCGGTCCGTCCTCGTGCAAGGAATGCCCGTCCCAGACCAGATCGAACAGCCCGGCCTTGGCCGATTCGGGGAGCGGTTTATCGCGCGCGGCGCGCAACACGTCGGCCGCGATCTCTTCCTGCCAGGCGGACCAGAATCGCGCGGGGGTGCCGGTGGTGGCGTAGCGCACCTCGTTCTTGTTCGTCGCCAGCAGCAACTGCGCGTAGCTGAACAGGCGCGGGAGGTACTCGTCACGCTGGTTGCGCACCATCTGCGACACGCCTTGCGCAGCTTCGATGGTGGGCGCCTTGCACTCGATCACGGCGACCGGAATGCCGTTGACGAAGAGCACGATGTCGGGGCGGCAGGTCTCGGTGCTGCGGGTGCGCTCCACCATGAACTCGGCCGTCACGTGGTAGTCGTTGTTGGCCGGGTTCTTCCAGTCGATGTAGTGCAGCGCATGGCTCTTGCTGTCGCCTTCTATGGTCTGCTCCAGCGCGACGCCCAGCGTCAGGAGGTCGTAGACCGCCTCGTTGGTGCGCAGCAGGCCGTCGTACTTCACGTTCTTCAGGCGCTGAATCGCCGTCTGCACGTTTTCCTCGGAAAACAGCCAGGTCTGGCCGCGCGCCTGGATGCGGTTGTTCCTCTTCAGGCGTTCGCGCAACACCTCCTCCAGCAGCACCTGGCCGGGCTTGCCACCGCGCGCCGCCAGCGCCTGCGCGGGGGTGAGGTAGATATAGCCCAGGTTCACCAGCATCTGCAGGGCCGGCACCTGGGACAGGCGCTTCTCGTCGAAAGGGAAGGGCGCACTCATCGCTACACCTTCAGCAGGCCGTCGAGCGCATACCGCGCCGCAATCTCGTCGATCCGGGCCTTGATGACCTTGTCCAGCGCGGAGCCGTCGGTGTAGACAGCGGGCACAACGGTGTGGACCCGGCCGTCGTCGAGGTATTGCGCCGCCTTGGTCTTGCCACCGTGCTTGTTCGGCGTGTACACCGCCACCGATAGGCCACCCTGCTCCTTGACCAGCCGGAAGCAGGGTATGTCGGTCGCGCCATCGCCGATGAACACGATGTTCTCGAACGGCACGGCGCGCTCGGCCTTGGACACGAACTTGTTGACCGCGGCGTTGTCGCTGATGTCGGTGACGCCCTTGTTGATGCGGAAGAGGTACTGTGTCTTCGTCGTGTAGTTGACCGCCAGCGCCGGCCACTGCGCGACGCCGTTCGCGTCGAACAGGTACCTGGAGGCGAACACCGCCTCGAAACGCTTCGCAATCGGCGTGCCGGCGAAGATCTCCGCGTTGCCGGACGAGATCAGGTAGTGCTTGAGGTCCACGCCCTTCGACTTGGCGTGGGCCGTGATTCGCGCGAACCAGTCGGCGACCCCGTCGAACAGCTGGATCGACTTGCCGCGGCTCTTGAAGTCCTCGCGCCGTACCGGCACGTTGTGCGCGCTGGCCTTTCGCAGCATGAGATTCATGTAGACCAGCACTTCGTCAGCCTGGTGCTGCTTGGCCGTCTCGTGCACCTCTTTCCAGAAGGCCGAGGGCGTCATACCGATGTCGGGCAGAAACTGGTGCTCTTGCATGTTGCCCGGCGCCAGGGTGCCGTCGAAGTCGTAGGCGATGGCCATCGTGGCCTTCTTCCTGCTCATGCGGTGACTCCCTCGTCGACCGGTAGGCGCCATTGGCCCGTCAGCAGCTTCTGCATGAGGCCACGTTTCTGGCGGCGCAGCGACTTGCCATGAGCACGAATTAGGCTGATTTCTGCAAGTAGGACGTTCAGATAGTTGGCGCACGCCGCCTGCCTATTCAGATCGGGGGCTGGTACTGAGATCGCTGCGAAATCACCAAAGGAAACAGAATCGCGCACGCTTCCCTGCGTGCTGTTTCCGATTCGTTGCCGCGCCTGGCGAGAAGCTAACCAATGCAGGAAGTAGTCCGTGTTCACGCGGGAGGAGTCAAGCTCGAACACTATGTACATTGGGCTTAAGACGCCATCTGCCCATGCATCGAGTCGAGCGATTGAGCCGACGTTCACCCGAGACGGGTTGTATGCGTACTGTCCACGCCTTACGACCTTGTAGTTGGCCAAATCGTCGCTCGCAACGCGGCGCTCAAACTGCTCTTCCGGCAGGACAAATCCGCGATCGTTCGTGACGCTGAGGACGCGCGTGATACTGTTTCGATTGCGCTCACCGATCTCAACGGCAAACTCTCGGACTGTATGGCACAGGCTAGACTGATCAAAAATCAGGCGCTCCGCCACAGCAACGTATCGCTGCTGCTTTGCGGCGACTAGGCGCTCAGTCGTCTCTATCGCTGCGTCCCAATCATGAAGCGATTTCGCAACTGCCTGCTGAGCCTTCAAGCTCGGCAGGCTCACGAGGTGCCGCTTGAGTTGCGTGCCATTGATGGCTCTTCGTGACTTTCAGTGGGATCCAGCACTGGCCGGCCGCAGATCAAGCTTGCCGCAGAAGAAGAGGATGCGC
>WBZS01002152.1_pt1 | contig 12936 bp, 10 predicted proteins | sample 5204201 | NCBI WGS metagenome assembly WBZS01 (sample SAMN12344357, study PRJNA552823) | activated sludge metagenome | biome: Activated sludge suspended growth; feature: Nitrification reactor; material: Wastewater; isolation source: activated sludge from nitrification reactor of wastewater...
CGCTGATCTCGGTGCCGACTACTTTGCTCGCCCCCATCGCTTTACAAATCGCGATGGCGAACAGACCAATCGGGCCCAGCCCTGTGATCAGAACGGTTTGATTTGCGAGTGGTCCCTCCATCGCCGTATGCACTGCATTGCCCAGGGCATCGAGCATCGAAGCTACGCCCTTAGGAATTGATGATGGAATCGGGCGGGCGTTGGCGGCGGGAATAACTGCGTAAGGTGCAAATCCGCCGTCGACATCGACCCCCAAGATGATGGTGTTGACACAAACATGGGCTTGCCCATTGAGGCATTGCTTGCATTTGCCACAGGTGATGTGCGATTCGCTGGCGACGAAGTCTCCAACTTTGTGGGTGTTCACACCTTCGCCGACTTCGAGAATCGTCCCACAAAACTCATGCCCGACGACTCGCGGGGGCTTGATTCGGCCCGCCGCCCAGGCGTCCCAATTGTAGATGTGAAGGTCGGTACCGCATACAGAAGCGTGCTCAACTTTGAGCAGAACCGTGCCTGGTTTTAGTCCGGGCTCTGGAACTTCAACGAGTTCTAGGCCGGGAGCGGCGACGGTCTTGGCGATGGCTCTCACAAGGGCAGAGGGTACCGCATGGCCCCCAGCTCAAGAAGCCAGCGAATCCAGGAGCGAAGGACGAGCGGGAGGCTGGGCCAATATGGCCGCAAGCTGAGACGCATCCTCAAGCAGCTCCGCCCCAAGGGCAACCAACGCATCAACTGCTTGAATCTGAGAGGAATCAGACGACAAACATGGAGTAACAAACACCCTGCCCAAGTTGCGCCGCAAGGCATCAACCGCCCCATGCCAAGACCCTCCTTGGCGGAACCGTGGCTGGATTACAACCGTCGCATCTGCCAGCGCATAGATCAAGGCATTGCGCTCCATTGCCTGGCGGCTGGTAAACGTGGAGGCAGGTGCGCAAACAGATGCAAGGGCCTCGCCTTTGCGAGCAAGAGCACACTTGAGGCCGTAGGGCAGGATAGATAAAGCATTGCCTCCTGCCTTGAGCGCGCCCCTGCGAGCATCAGAATCAATACCAATCGCCCCCCCGCTGACCAACGAATACCCAAGCCGAACCGCCTCAGCCGCAATCGCATCCGCAAACCAAGCATGACGGCGCAGCGGCGACCGCGAGCCAACTACACCAACATAAGGAGCGCGCGGCAAGGCACCGAGACACCAAGTAACCACGGGAGCGCAAAGCTTCAACCGCTGCCGCCAAGCAAGAGGGTACTCCGGACAAACAAGGGTGAGTACCTGGCCCGCCCCCCATTTGTGCGCGGCCCACTCCCATAGATAGGGCTCAGCAAGCAGAGAGGCCTCAAGCCAAAAACCAGCCTTGCGCAGCACCGCACAAGCGCCGTCCCGATCACAATCGGAAGCAGCCAACGCAAGCGCAACCGCGTCTGCGTGGGTGCGCGGCGGCGGCGACGAGACAGGGCCGCCTCGGGCATAAAGGGCCACGAGAGCGAGTTGGTCGATATGAGGCTCGCCTTGGGTTACTACGCGCTTGCAACGCTCTTGCATCACATTATAATACCACAGCTATCCAAGCTTTCTCATTGGAGTACACTGGCTCACCGCAAGGGCGTCCCGCCATGGATAAACATTCGCTGCTCACATTCGGTCGTATCAAGCAATTCTTGGAAAGAGAACTCAAGCCCAAGCACGACCGGCAATCACCTTTGAAGATTGACATGTGCACCGTTGCGCATCCAAATGAGGCGACCGCGCTCGCCGAAGGACCTTGGAAATCCGTAGCCGAAGGACACTGCTATGGGCCGGCATACACAGTTTTCTGGTTCCGCGTGACTGGCGAAATCCCAAAGGACTGGGCGGGAGAGACTGTGGCCCTCATTGCCGAGGTTGGCGGAGAGCGGACTTTGTGGAACGCGAACACCCCGATCCACGGGCTGGATGGACCGCACGATGAATTCCGCCTAACCCCCCAGGCTCAAGGCGGCGAACCCGTTGACCTAGTGATCCAAGCCTATACTATGAATCCGCAGGCGACTTTGCACGGGCGCGAACCGCATCGAGACAAGTTGGTTGCCGAAGTGAGAACTGCTTACTTAGCGGTAATCAACCGGCCCAAACGCCAACTCTATTATGATCTTTGCTTCGTCCTCAGCCTCATTGAGAGCCTCGCTGAAGGCGACCCAAATCGACACATGCTCCTCCGGGTCGCGAACGATGTTTGCAATCTTTATCGCGACACGCCCGCGGGGTGGAGCAAATCGAGCAAAGCTCTGAAAGAAGCGGTCGCGAATCTTTCCGGCGAAATCGCCCACACGATCACTCCCGTCGGGCACGCTCATTTGGACACCGCGTGGCTATGGCCGATCAGCATGACTAGGCTCAAAATGGCGCACACGACTGCGAATCAGTTAGCGCTTATGGAGCGCTATCCGAAGTACGTCTTTGTGCACTCTCAGGCGAGCCAATATGAATGGCTCGAAGAAGAGCATCCGGCTCTGCTCAAGCGAGTTAAAGACGCGATTAAGCGAGGGCAATGGGAAGTTGTCGGTTCGATGTGGGTCGAAGCCGATTGCAACTTAGCCGGAGGCGAAGCCCTCGTTCGACAAATACTTTATGGGCGACGCTATTTCAAGAATGTCCTCGGCGTTACCACCGAAGATTTGTGGCTCCCTGACGTTTTTGGCTATTCCGCAGCAATGCCCCAAATTTTGAGAAAGTTCGGAATTCAGGCGTTCTTAACCCAGAAGATTAGCTGGAATCAAACAAACAAATTTCCCCACAACACATTCTGGTGGCAAGGCATTGACGGCACCAAAATCTGGTCTCATTTCCCGCCCGCAGACACATACGTCGGTGACGCCACACCCAAGCAACTTTTGCAAAGTGTCAAGAACCATAAGGATCATGCCCGGAGCGATCAATCGCTCTACGTTTTCGGGCATGGCGATGGCGGCGGCGGACCGACTGAGATGCATTTAGAACTTCTCAAGAGAGCCGAGACCGCGCCCTGTATGCCCGAGATTCAATGGGGGAAAAAGGCGGTTGAGTTCTTCCAAAACGCTCGCGAGACAAGTCGAGACTTAATGACCTGGGTCGGCGAACTTTATCTGGAATACCATCGCGGCACCTACACAAGCCAAGCCGCAAACAAAGCTGGAAACCGAGACTGCGAATTCCTCCTGCGCGACGCAGAGCTGCTCGCCTGTTTTGACCCCGGATTCCCTGCGAATTATCCTTCAAAAGAATTCGAATCCGCCTGGAAGCTCCTCCTGCTCAATCAATTTCATGACATCTTGCCCGGCTCTTCTGTGCGCGAAGTGTATGAAGACAGTGATCGGGACTATGCCTCGATCCGCAAAACGACTCATGGTCTCATCGATCAACATCTGAAAGCTATTGGCCAAAAGCTAAACACGGAGGGCATGAACCAACCGCTGGCGATTTTCCACAACAGCTCGATGCCGACCCAGGCATCGATCCCATGGACCGCCACCGAAGCGCCGCCCGTCTTGCGATGCGGTGAGCAGATGCTGGCGACCCAGGTCATTGAGGCGTTCGGCGAGCGGAGCCTCATCTTCGCCACGCCCCAAGCGGCACTCGCTTCCGTCGCCGTTGCCGATCTACGCGAAGGTAAACCTGATGAGAGCCTGCGCCTGAAGACTGGCCCGCGCAAACTGGAGAACCACGAGTGGGTCGTCAAGTTTGACCCTCACGGGAACATCACAAGCATCCAAAGCCAGGAAGACCCGTCGCTCGATTTCGTTGAGCCAGGTGGCCTTGCCAACCTTTTTCAGCTTTTTGAAGACCAGCCGCTCTTCTGGTCGGCGTGGGACATTGATCCATTCTCGCTCGAAAATCCGACGGAATTAATCCGCAGCGATAGCTTTGAAATCGTCGAGCGAGGGCCTGTTCGGGTTGCCGCCGAACTCCATAAGAAGTTTGGCAAGAGCACGCTGAAACAACGCATTAGCCTAGGACCAACTCCCGGCATCCGATTTGATACTTGGATCGATTGGCGCGAGGACGACAAACTGCTTAAGGTTGCTTTTCCGGTGAATGTGAATACAACCCGTGCAACCTGCGATATTCAGTTTGGTCACGTAGAAAGGCTCACCCATCGTAACACGACTTGGGATGCGGCAAAATTTGAAGTCTGCGCGCAAAAATGGGTCGACTTAAGCGAAGGCGGGCATGGGGTTGCGCTGATTAATACCGGCAAATACGGGCACGACTTTATCGGGTCGACAATGCGCCTTTCCCTCTTACGCTCGCCAAAGGCTCCCGATCCAGAGTGCGATATGGGCGAGCATCGTTTCACTTATGTGCTGCTTCCACACTTTGATAAGGTGCGCCAGGCCGACGTGGTGTCCGCAAGTTACGCAATCAATTCACCACCGCGATGTGTTGCTTTAGAATCAAGCGCGGGAGCAGCAGGTGAACTGCCCCGGCTCGTTCATTGCGACAACCGCAATGTCGTAATCGAAGCAGTCAAAAAGGCAGAGGATTCAAATCGCATTGTGGTTCGGCTTTATGAGTGTCACAACACGAGGGGTACCGCCTTCCTAAGCATGGCTCGCCCCATCAAACGGGCACATCTTGCAGACCTGAATGAAGTCCCCATCGCGGATCTAGAAGTTATGGATCATGGCGTCATGTTCGAATTCAAACCTTTTGAGATCATGACAATACTTGTCGAAGTGTAGGGTTGCTTGGCGTAGGAGATACGATGATTGCTTTAGTACTTTCTCTCTTACTAATTGGTGAGGACAAAGTCTTGCTTGACTTTGATACGGGGCTGCTATCCGAGCAACTCAATGCAACCGGGCAGATCACTCTCTCCAAGGTAGCGGCGCCAACGCTCCATCCTGACGACCCATCGGGCATGGCACTCCAAGTCAACGCCGAAGCCAATAGCATAGTCGCAGGAGCTTTGGGGCTATTGCCTGAACCGGTTCCATACATATATGAACTTTCATTCTGGGTTTATAGAAATGAGGAGCAGAGTAAGCGAGATACAATAATTGATCTGAGTTTCCTTGAAGCCGACGCCAAGACCCGTTTCCGAACGAGATTTGACCTTAGCGGATCGGGCTGGAAGAGATATAGCGCTACCCTGAAATGGATCGGGCCCGACCCCGGGCGCGTGCCCCAGTGGTCAAAAATCAAGCGCTTTGCGTTTAGTTTCCGCGAACATACTGAATTGCTTATCGACAACATCTCCGTGAATATCCGCGGTCCTGGGTCGACGGAATTCAACAACTCCGAGCTGCTTGACCTTGCATTTAGCCATGTGGTTAAGCCTATTGCAGCACCGCCATTTTTGTTAGCAACCGATTTTCCTGAGCAGGCGATTCGTCCGGTCCTTGAAGATATCAGAAAACTTGGAGCAACCCTAACTTCTGAATTTCTAAGCTTGGCTGCCCCCGCACGACCACCTACGCTTTTCTTATTCGAGCTGGAGCAGGACTACAGTAAATTCGCTGGACAAATCGGCACGCTCTTTCATCGATCCATCCGCTCTTCAACATCAGTCGATAGCAGCACAATCTATGGCGTTACTGCAAGCTTCCAGCGGGTTGACAAGAGCACCAAACTTTCGAACGACTCTATTCGGGAACTCGTCCATGCTTGGTTGCAGCAATTTGCCTCGTTGCAAGGATACGGAGACTGGCTCCACTTTGGGCTAACTGACCACCTGCAGCGGAAACTGCGTCCACAAAAGGACTTTGGCAAGGAGATTGCGAAGCGTATTAACGATCCATCCATGCGGCTGCCGTGGACGCGATTGACCGATGGTGATCCAATAGGAGCCCAGTACGTGTGGCAAGCCGCAACCTTGATCGACATGCTGCTGGCAACACAGAAATTCAAAGCAAAGATACCCGAGCTTATGCAAGCATTCAAGAACCAAGGGTCGACGAGACTCGAACCGTTTATTGAATCCATCCTCGCAACTGATTGGGCGAAACTTGAAAGCGAATGGATGCAGTATTGCAAGAAGAATTATCGTTAAACAGCGGGTCTAGTTGCGGACCTTAGATAACCGATTAGTAAAGCGATATCTGCCGGCCTAACGCCAGGCACTCGGCTTGCTTGCCCAACTGTGGTAGGTCGAACGCGTGAGAGTTTTTCTAAACTTTCGTAGCTGAGGCTCTTCATTAGATCATAACGAAAAGTAGCGGGGATTGCCATTTCGTCCAGCTTACGCGTTTGCATAGCAGTGCGCTGCTGAATCTGAATGTAACCATCAAACTTTGCGGCAATTTCAATCTGATCGCGCACGGCTTTGTCGTCAGGCAAGTCAAGCGCGATGCCTTGTTCGGCTGCAATCACCATAATCTCAGCCAGCGTCAATTCTGGACGGCGGAGAAGCTCGAACAAGCTCATGCGAACGCGCAAGGGCGAGCCCCCGCGAGACTCCAATGCCCCATTCGCAGTTTGGCTAATCATCGCGTTTTGCATTGCCGCTAAGCCTTTTGCCACACTGGCTCGTTTGCGCTCAAACCGATCCCAGCGCACATCGCCAACCAAGCCAAGTTCTCGCCCAAGCGGGGTCAGGCGTGTATCTGCATTATCGTGCCTCAACAAAAGTCGATGCTCTGCGCGAGCTGTGAGCATTCGATAAGGATCGTCAACGCCTTTCGTCACAAGATCGTCAACCATCACGCCAATAAATCCTTGATCCCTGGGGATGACCACAGGAGAATCCCCAGAAGCGAGGCGGGCGGCATTGATGCCCGCTAATATCCCCTGTCCCGCGGCTTCTTCGTAGCCGCTAGTGCCATTAATCTGGCCCGCCAAGAAAAGTCCGTCCATTAGCTTCGACATCAAAGTCGGGCCAAGCTGGAGCGGGTCTGCCATGTCGTACTCGACCGCATAACCGGGGCGAATCATCTCTTAGTTGCGTATCTCCAGGCAACGAACTGCTAAATCCTTGAACATATACAGACTCGGTATCCCATTCTTCAATCTCTAAGAATATCGGATGGCTTTCTTTATCCGCAAAGCGAACAATCTTGTCCTCAATGCTCGGGCAATATCGCGGCCCCACGCCTTCGATCTGCCCGGAATACATCGCGCTCTCGTGAAGCCGCTCACGCAACAAATCATGGGTTTCCAAGCGTGTATGCGTTTGCCAAGCAGGAAACATTTCCCTAATTGGCGAAGGAGAATCATGGAGAAAACTCATCGCTCCTGCTTCGGGCTCACTCTCCATAATTTCTAATCCATCGAAGTTAATGGTCGATAACTTGATCCGCGGAGTTGTCCCGGTCTTAAAACGCCTTAGCGCGACGCCCAAATCGGTCAAGAATCCAGACAGCCCGGTACTGGAAACATCACCTTCTCGCGCCGCGACTGTCTTCTTCGACCCCTCATGGCAGAGACCATTTAAGAAGGTCCCCGTAGTCATAACTACCGCCCGCGCTTCAATGAAAACGGCCTCAGATTCACCAGGAAACCGGACTCGCACTCCAGTCACTTGTCCATTAGCAGAATCGATCCACTCAACCGATGCCTCAAGCAAAGTGAGATTTTCTTGATTGCAAAAAACCTCTTGCATGATCTGGGGATAGAGCGTTTTGCAAACATGGGCGCGCAGGGTTTGTACAGCGGGTCCTTTGCCGGTGCCGACTCGGCGAAGGTGCGTCATCGCAAAGTCGGTGGTCACCGCCATCTGCCCACCGAGAGCATCGACTTCCCGTGCGATGTGCCCTTTTGCCGGGCCGCCGATTGAGCAGTTGCAGGGCAGGTGACCGATGCGGTCCTTGCGCAAGGTGATGCATGCGGTGCTCCGACCCATTCGCGACGAGGCTAGCGCGGCCTCAATGCCCGCGTGCCCAGCCCCGATCACGACAACGTCGAATCTCACGGGGTCAGTGTACACTCCACGCAGTGGCGCACCCGGACCGAAAAGGTTTCACGTTGATCGAGTTGCTGGTCGTGATCGCGATCATCGCCGCGCTTGCGGCGATCCTTTTCCCAGTTTTTGCGAGGGCAAAAGCGTCTGGATTGCGCACCGCCTGCGCAAGCAATCTGAGGCAACTCGCCTATGCGAACCTGATGTACTGCAGCGACAACGAGGGGCGATTTGCCCCCGCGGCTCAGGACCATTTTGAATTTGATAACCGCCGGTGGTTTGGCATCCGGCAAACGAACGGGGAGTTCAGCAAGCAGAACGGTCCGCTCTCTCCTTATCTCAAAGATGGCGGCCTCCTCCGAAATTGCCCCGCTTTCAAATCACGGGTTGGTTTCGATATCGGAACTGGTGGTTATGTCTACAACATCCTCGGAGTCGGAAGCGATGTCTGGACGCTTGGCTATGTCGCGGAAGCCTTTCACAGTTCACCGAGCGAAACTCAAGTCAACGAGCCAGCGAGGCTCGCCATGTTTTCAGATGGCGCACTCGATGTTGGAAATGGCCTGGCTGAGTACGCCTTCCTCGTCGCCCCACCAGGCGTCCTTAGTCAACTGCCCGTCGCTCCAGGTTGGCCCCTCGATCCAAGCATCCATTTTCGGCACAACGGCATGGCGAATGTGTCGTTTTGCGATGGACATGTCCGCGCTCTCTCCAAGGTTCTAAGCGCGGAAACCAGCGGCATCTACTTCGGTGCCCATCCCTCGCAAAACGGCATTGGTTGGTTCGGCCCGACCGAAGGGTCTACTTACTACTCACCGTAGGCGCTGGCTCCGGATCGACCTCAAACCACCCAGGCACGCTGAGCATTCGATCAACCAGCCCTAGTGGCAACGTGAGTTTCTCAGCCATGGCCGAGCTCGGAACCGTGAGTCTTGGCGAGCCACCTCGCAACGCAACCATCGGCCACTCAGGTTCGGAAAGAGCCGCTTTTGCAATCGCAACTAATTCAGAACCCAGGGCCAAGCAAGCCTCAGCATCCGCCAAAGTCTTGATCCCCCCAACCCCGATCAAAGGAATCCTTCCGGAGATTTGCTGATGCATTCTAGCGAGGGTCGGGTCAACGTATTCGTTTCTAATGCTTGCCTGGGAATACTTGCCAAGAGAGATATGAAGCCAAGCAAGGGGGCGCTGGCAAAGCGCCTCGACCAGATCCATCGTGTCTTCGATCCTTATGCCCGGAGTCTCTATTTCTTCTGGCGAAAACCGGTATCCAACGGGAAATGTAGGTCCGACTGCCGCGAGTACAGCATCGGTGACCGCCAAAGCAAAGGCTAAACGGTCTTCGCCCCACCCATCAGTTCGGCGGTTGCTATGTGGGCTGACGAACTGTTGGAGAAGATAGGTGTTCGCCCCATGAATCTCGACCCCGTCAAAGCCAGCAAGCTTCGCGCGAAGGGCGGCATCGGCAAATGCCTGGATGATCTCTTGAATCTCATCTTCTGTCATAGGGCGAGGAGTTGCCGCGCCCGGACGCTCGCTCGGAATGTCGCTCGCCGACCACGGAGTCCCGCCGCAAAGTTCAGGCGGACAAGCCCGCCCGCCATGATGGATTTGGATCACGGCCGCCGCCCCGCCCGATTGAATCGCCTTCGCAGCAGAACGCATGCTCGGCAAGAATTCGTCGCCCGAGCATCCCCATTGGCCCTTGAACGCCTTTCCGCTCGGGTGGACATAGCAGGCCGCGGTCATGACCATGCCGAATCCTCCCGCTGCTCGCCGGTGGAGGTATGCCAGTTCAGTGTCCCTAATTTGACCGTCGTCATGACTCGAGTAAGTCGTCATCGGGGCAAGGACTAACCGGTTCTTAAGCTGGAGTTCGCGCAAGGCAATTGGGGTGAAAGTCATGGGCTGACTTACAACTACGCCAGAGGGTCAATCTCTGCGTCTTTCTTGCGCGACATTCGCGCAAGCGCTCGGTTAACGTAGTCCGTCTCTGGCATTTTGAAAGCCCGCGCAACTGCATAGTAGACCCAGGCCCCGGCTAGCCCAAACAACATCAGGCGAACCAACGCCATAAGATTTCGGCCATGCCCAACGCCTGAGGGCAGGAGAGTAGTACCCAGCCACAGCACTAACGCCATGCCCGCTGCTGCAACCGCGCCTTTGCCCGCCGTGGCGAGAATCCCTCTTAGGTCAAGTCCCTCGCTTTGCTTGGTGATGCTTCCCAGCATCATGATCACCAAGCATATCGCCGAGAGGGAACTGGACAAGGGAAGCGCCAGGTGTTTAAGCGGAGTCGCCATCAGAACCAACGAAAGCAGTACAAAGATGACCGTCGTGATCGTGCCAAGGACAATCGGTCTCACCGATTGCTGCAGCGAGAAGAACGCGCGCATTAAAACTGGATGCAAGCACCAAGCTGGGATTCCGATGGCGAACATTTGAAGAGCGGGCGCAACCGTCGCTGTATCCGAGCCGCTGAATTTTCCGTACTGGAACAGAATCGCAACCACGTCATGCGACATGACGAGGAAGATTGCCGTGACCGGCATAGTCAAGAAAATCACAGTGCGCAGAGTCCGGGCCAATTGATCCCGATACAGGTCCATTCGCTTCTCGGCGACAAACTGGTTCAACGCCGGAAACACAGCGAGTGCAAGCGACTGCCCAAAAATCCCCAATGGTGCCTGCATGAGCTTGTTCGACAGATCAAGCGCGGTGTTGATCCCGGCGGCAAAATAGGAGCCAAAAGCCTGCATGATCAGGCCGTAGACTCCAGGCAGCGATAGCCCAAGAATCACGGGCAGCATCAGCTTGAAGACCTTTCGAACCCCTGGGTGGCTAAGGTCAAGCGAGGGCTTAAAGGAGGGATTCACCATCCTGATTCCGATGAGCGGAATCAGAAACGAACCCAGAAATGCGCCGCCAAGCGCCCCCCAACTCATGCCGACAATCCCCGGGACAACAAAATGGGAGAGCACCAGCCCTCCAAAAATGATTCCGAGATTGTAAATATTGGGACTCAGTCCAGGAATCGAAAACTTTTGGTGAGAGTACAGAACCCCAAGCAGCAGGCCGCCAATGAAAAACGCAAACTGGGCAGGAAGAATGATCCGGCTCATCTGTGCGATTAAAGGAATGAGAGCGTCCGACTTCCCGGGAGCAATCATGTGGCTCAGGGGGACGGCGAATATCTCCGCGATAATAATCAGCGACCCGATGATGATTGACATCAAAGTCGTGACTACGCTGAACACCTTCCATGCGTCCTCACGCCTGTCTGTGTGCAGGTATTCGCTGAAGACTGGGATGAAAGCCGAACTCAATGCGCCGCCCGCAACGAGATAGAAGAGAAGGTCGGGGACTGAAAACGCCAATCGATAGGCGTCCGTGAACTCCGTTCGTCCAAACTGGGCCGCCATGATCGTGTCCCGCAACAAGGCGAGAACGCGGCTCAGGAACAGGCTCGCCATCATGATGCCCCCGGCGCGGGCAACATTTGGAAGGGACTGGGGCTTCGGCTCCGTCAAAACGTCATGATGTTAGAACATCCACCGATGGCAGTGACGCTTGTTGCCTCATTCTAAGTGGGATAAAGGCCCGTGGGCTGTGTGCTTGCGCTTGCGATGTGCCTTGGTTCGTTCACCTATGCGGCGATTTGACCAACTGAAATAGCTGCCGGATTGCCCCGAGGTGGAAGGCGGCATGCCCAATGTTGGCAATTGCACCGAATACAGCGTCGCTGTTATCAGCCATGTTTGGCTGGCCCATCAGGTCCAGGAGCAAGCTCTTCTGAACGCGGAGTTCTGTCAACGCCTCAGCCCATTCAGTCGCGCTTACGCTCTGCTTTCGCCAACTGCCGTCCCAGTCGGGCTCAAACTCTTGACCTCTGCCGTGAGCATTGCTCATCTGGAGATAGTGGGTCATGTGCAAGACGTGCGCGGCGATGGAGCTCAGATCTGCTAGGGGTTGCGAAGAAGCCTCTTCTGCGCTGAGCGAGGAAAGGGTCTCCTCAAGTGCTTGCCCCTTTGGACAAACCAAGTGCCATCGGCACCAGGCGCCGCTCCCTCGAAAACTTCCTTAAAGAGTGTTGCGAGCGTTTGCTGCAATGCCATCTCGACTAGTTTAGCGGAAGCCCAGTGACACCCCCGCCTAACGCAAAAACTCCATGTCCGACTTATAGGTGGCGATCAATCATTGCGGCGATCTGCTGCTTGGGCATAGCGCCAACCATCTTCTCGACTTCCTGACCGTTCTTGAAAACCAAGAGGGCTGGGATGGACATGATGCCGTACTTAGTGGCGATGTCACCGGATTCATCTACGTTTAGCTTAAAAACCTTAGCCTTTCCTTCGTACTCCGAGGCTAGCTGCTCAATCGAAGGCCCGATGGCTTTGCATGGCCCACACCACTCAGCCCAAAAATCAACAAGGACAGGAACGTCGCTTTTCAAAACCTCTGTCTCAAAGGTATCCGCATTCACGGCAATATCTGCAGCCATAATTTATCGTTTGTTACTCCTAAAATTTGCGTCCAAGAGCCATTCCGTTGCGCTCCGACACTTAACTATACGCAACTCAAGGCACCTTCGAGTGGAGCCTGTAACAAATTTTGCTGGACACCGCGTCAGAAAATCAGTAAACTGACGACCGATAATCGCAGTACGGAGGCGTACCAACCTTGAAGAACGGAATTAAATCACTCATTCTCAGCATAGCCATCATCGGGACCGCAAGCGTCCTCGTGGCGCAAACTAAAGCTCCCGTGGTCAGCCGCAAGGGTAAATCCCGCGAAGTCAAGCTGGTTGGAGTGAACTTGTACGACTCAGGAAAGTCTGTGATCGCCAAGTTTGGTAACCCCGACCAAGTCTTGCCCCTCTCGATCAGCTACGGCGGAGCGGGCGGCGGGGGAGCAGGTGGCGGTGGCGGTGCTCCTGGCCCTTCTAGCGGTGGTGGCGGCATGCAATCCGGGGGTGGAGGGAATAGCGGTGTAGCACCTCAACCCGGCGGACGAGGGGGCGGACGAGGCGGCGGGGGCGGCGGACCATCCCCTGTCGGCGGATACACGAGCCCGAACAGCG